>Ga0335071_10008932_pt1 | contig 10265 bp, 8 predicted proteins | sample Lox_Sample_15_FD_206724 | JGI IMG/M metagenome (GOLD analysis project Ga0335071, IMG submission 206724) | Soil microbial communities from Loxahatchee National Wildlife Refuge, Florida, United States - Lox_Sample_1.5 | ecosystem: Environmental > Terrestrial > Soil > Wetlands | place: USA: Florida...
CGCTCGCCGTCGATCCAGATCTTGATCGTCGCCTCGGTCTCGACCTTGCCGTCGGCGCGCTGCTCGACGATCACGCGCCAGCTCTCGAGCCTGAAGAGCGGCTCGTACTCCCCCGTCTCCTTGCGCATCAGCAGCTCGAAGGACCCGTCGGCCGCCTCGAACTGGTAGCCGAGGTGCTCGAGCTGCTTGACGCGCTCGGCGATCCGGGCGCCGGTCTGCTCGTCGACTTCGAGGCCCGCGGCCTGCGCCTTCTCGACGACCGTGCCGCGGCCCGCGAGCTCGGAGACGAGCACGTCGCGGCGGTTGCCGACGCGCGCGGGGTCGACGTGCTCGAAGGTCGTCGCGTCCGCCCGGATGCCGGCCGCGTGCAGGCCGGCCTTGTGGGCGAAGGCGTGCCGGCCGACGTAGGGCTGCGACGGGTCGGGGGCGCGGTTGAGCAGCTCGTCCACGAAGTGGGCGCTGCGCGTGAGCAGGGCGAGCTGCTCGGGGCGCAGGACCTCGATCCCCATCTTCAGCTGCAGGTCGGCGATGATCGTGACGAGGTTCGCGTTGCCGGTGCGCTCGCCGATGCCGTTGATCGTGCCCTGCACCTGCGTCGCGCCCGCCTCGACCGCGACGAGCGTGTTGGCGACGGCGCAGCCGCCGTCGTCGTGGGTGTGGATGCCCAGGGGCAGGCCCGGCAGCTCCGCGGCGACGGCCGCCACGGCGCGCGCGACCTGCGAGGGCAGGGTGCCGCCGTTCGTGTCGCACAGCACCACGCGCTCGGCGCCCGCGTCGGCCGCGGCGCGCACGCACGCCAGCGCATACTGCGGGTCGTCGCGCCAGCCATCGAAGAAGTGCTCGGCGTCGAGCAGCGCGCGCTTGCCCTGGGCGACGAGGAACGCGATCGACTCGGCGATCATCGCGAGGTTCTCCTCGCGCGTGACGCGCACGACCTTCTCGACGTGCAGGAGCGAGCTCTTGCCGACGAGCGTGACGACCGGGGCGAAGCTCCCTACGAGGATCCCCAGCCCCTCGTCATCCTCGGCCGCGACGCCGCGCCGGCGCGTCATGCCGAACGCCGCGATCTCCGCGTGCTCGAGCCGCTCGGTCGCGAGCAGCTCGAACAGCTCCTGCTCCTTGGGGTTCGATGAGGGGAAGCCGGCCTCGATCAGGTCGATGCCCAGCGCGTCCAGGCACCGCACCACGCGGACCTTCTCCTCGGCGGTGAGGCTCACGCCGCCGCCGCCCATTCCGTCGCGGAGGGTGGCGTCGTAGAGCTGAACAGCGGCGCTCACGCGGCGCTCATGCGAGCCCGGCGCCGCCGGGGGTCGCGGCCGGGGCCACGGCCGGAACCGGGTCGAGCCAGTCGCGGTAGCGCTCGGCGCGCCCGTAGAGCGCGTCCTCGAACGTCGCCTGCACGGCGCGCGTGACCTCGCCCGGCCGCCCGTCGGCGACAGGGTGGTCGTCGATCTCGCGCACCGGCACCAGCTCGGCGGCCGTGCCCGAGAGGAACACCTCGTCGGCGAGGTAGAGCTCGGCGCGCGCGATGTCGCGCTCGATCACGGTGTACCCCAGGTCGCGCGCGATCTGCACGACCGCGCGGCGGTTGATCCCGTCGAGGATCGACGCCGTCTGCGGCGGGGTGTGGATCACGCCGTCGCGCACGACGAAGACGTTCTCGCCGGAGCCCTCGCACACGTGCCCGTGGTCGTCGAGCAGGATCGCCTCGTCGTAGCCGGCCTTGTGGGTCTCGACCTTTGCCAGCACGCTGTTGAGGTACTGCCCGCCGGCCTTCGCGTGCGGGATCAGCGACTCGGGGCTGATCCGCCGCCAGGAGCTGACCTTCGCGCGCACGCCGTCGCGCTTGCCCTCCTCGCCGAGGTAGGCCCCCCACTCCCAGACGGCGATCGCGACGTCCACGCGCGCCTCGAGCGGGAACAGGCCCATCGTGCCGTAGCCGCGGAACACGAGCGGGCGGATGTAGCAGGAGCGCAGCCCGTTGCGCGCGACGGTCTCGAGCGTCGCCTGGCGAACCTGCTCACGGTCGAACGGGACGTCCATGTAATAGAGCCCGGCCGAGCGGAACAGCCGGTCCACGTGGTCCTGGTGACGGAAGATCGCCGGCCCCAGCTCGGTGTCGTAGCAGCGCACGCCCTCGAAGACCGAGGTCCCGTAGTGCAGCGCGTGGGTGAGGACGTGCACCTGGGCGTCCTCCCACGCGACGAACTCGCCGTTCATCCAGATGAGGTCGCTGGGCTCCACGTGTGCGCTCGCTTTTCTTCTCTACGACAGCTGGGACAGCACGGCCTCGGTGGCCTCGGCCGTCGTGGCCGTTCCTCCGAGGTCGCGGGTCCGGAGGCCCTCCTGAAGCGCCCGGTCCACCGCCGATTCTACGGTGCTCGCCTCGGTTTCCCAACCGAAGGCGTGGCGCAGCATCAGCGCGGCCGACAGGAACATCGCGAGCGGGTTGGCGATCCCCAGGCCGGCGATGTCGGGCGCGGAGCCGTGCACCGGCTCGAACAGCCCCGGTGCACCGGCCGCGCCGAGGCTCGCGCTCGGCAGCATCCCGATCGAGCCGGTGATCATCGCCGCCTCGTCGCTGAGGATGTCCCCGAAGAGGTTCTCGGTGAGCAGCACGTCGAAGTCGGCCGGGCCGGCGACGAGCTGCATGGCCGCGTTGTCGACGAGCAGGTGCTCGAGCGGCACCTCGGGGAACTCGTCATCGTGCACGCGCACGACGGTCTCGCGCCACAGGCGGCTCGTCTCGAGCACGTTGGCCTTGTCGATGCTCGTGACCTTGCGCCGCGCCGCGCGAAAGGCCGTGCGCGCGATGCGCTCGATCTCGGCGACCGAGTACTCGCACAGGTCGCTCGCGCTGTCGCCGGTGCGCCGCTTCTCGCCGAAGTAGATCCCGCCGGTGAGCTCGCGCACGACCAGCAGGTCGGTGCCGGCGATCCGCTCGGCGCGCAGCGGGCTGGCGTCCGCGAGCGCCGGGATCGCGCGCACCGGGCGCAGGTTCGCGTAGAGCCCGAGGCCCTTGCGCAGGCCGAGCAGCCCCTGCTCCGGGCGCGGGCGGTCCGGGTCGGTCGTGTCCCACTTCGGCCCGCCGACCGCCGCCAGCAGCACCGCGTCGGCGGCGCGGCACGCGTCGAGCGTCGCGTCGGTCAGCGCGACGCCGTGCGCGTCGATCGCGGCTCCGCCGAAGTCATGCTCGGTGAACTCCAGGCGCTCCGGGACGACGGCGTCGAGCACGCGGACCGCGGCGGCCGCGACCTCCGGCCCGATCCCGTCGCCGGGCAGCAGCACGACGTGCCGCGCGGCGCTCACCGCAGGCTCGTCGTGTCGAAGGACGCCCAGCCGGGCTGCTCGCGCGCGCGCTCGTCCTCGTAGCGCTCGATCGCGTCGGCCTGCGCGAGCGTCAGCGCCACATCGTCAAGGCCGCCCAGGAGGCGGTGGCGCACCTCCGGGTCGATCTCGAAGCGCGCCACCTGGCCGTCGCCGAAGCGGACCTCCTGGCGCTCGAGGTCGACCGTGGCGCTGCCCGCCTGCGCGATCGCCTCGCAGGCCTGCGCCTCCAGCTCGACCGGCAGCAGGCCGATCTTCGTCGCGTTCGAGCGGAAGATGTCGGCGAACGACGGTGCGATGACCGCTCGGAACCCGTAGTCCTCGAGTGCCCACGGCGCGTGCTCGCGCGAGGAGCCGCAGCCGAAGTTGCGTCCCGCGACGAGGATCGGGTTGCGCGGCAGGTCCCAGCCGGGCTCCTTGGCCCAGTCGTAGAAGAGGAACTCCCCGAACCCGGTGCGCTCGACCCGCTTGAGGAACTGCTTGGGGATGATCTGGTCGGTGTCGACGTCGTCGCGCGCGAGCACGGACACGTCGCCCTCGATGGTGCTGATCGGCTGCATCACCCCTCCTGGTCCCAGGTCCGGATGTCGACGAAACGGCCGGCGATCGCTGCGGCGGCCGCCATCTGCGGGCTCACGAGGTGCGTGCGGCCGCCGCGCCCCTGGCGCCCCTCGAAGTTGCGGTTCGAGGTCGACGCGCAGCGCTCGCCGGGCCTCAGGATGTCCGGGTTCATGCCCAGGCACATCGAGCAGCCCGCTCCGCGCCAGTCGAAACCGGCGTCGCGGAAGATCTCGTCCAGGCCCTCCTCCTCGGCCTGGCGCTTGACCTGGACCGAGCCGGGAACGACCATCGCGTAGACGTCGCTCGCGACCCGCCGGCCCTTGACGACCTCGGCGGCCGCGCGCAGGTCGCCGATCCGCGAGTTCGTGCACGAGCCGATGAACACGCGGTCCAGGCGGATCTCCTGCATCGGCGTGCCGGCCTGCAGGCCCATGTACTCGAGCGCCCGCTCGTCGCCGTCGCTGCGCGGGTCGGGTATGGCGTCGCCGACGCCGACGACCATCTCGGGAGTCGTCCCCCACGTCACCTGCGGGCTGACGGCCCCGGCATCCACGACGATCTCCTTGTCGAACGCGGCCCCGTCCTCGGTGCGCAGCGCGCGCCAGCGGGTGACGAGCGCGTCGAGGTCGGCCCCCACGGGCGCGCCCGGTCGCGGGGCACCGGTGAACCAGGCGATCGTCGTCTCGTCGGGCGCGATCATCCCGGCGCGCCCGCCGCCCTCGATCGTCATGTTGCAGATCGTCATCCGCCCCTCCATCGAGAGCGCCTCGATCGCGGGGCCCGCGTACTCGACGACGTGGCCGACCGCGCCGTCCACCCCGATCTGGCCGATCGTCGCGAGGATCAGGTCCTTGGCCGTGACGCCGAACCCCGGCGTGCCCTCGTAGCGGATGCGCATCGAGCGTGGCCGGCGCTGCACCAGGGTCTGGGTCGCAAGCACGTGCTCGACCTCGCTCGTGCCGATCCCGAAGGCCAGCGCGCCGAACGCGCCGTGCGTGGCCGTGTGGCTGTCGCCGCAGACGATCGTCATGCCCGGCTGGGTGATGCCGAGCTCGGGCCCGATGACGTGGACGATGCCCTGGCGGTCGGACCCCAGCGAGTAGACGGGGATCCCGAACTCCGCGCAGTTGCGCTCGAGCGTCTCGACCTGCACGCGGCTGAGCTCGTCCCTGATGCGCGCTGCGACGGGCGTGCCGTCGGTCGGGACGTTGTGGTCGGCGGTCGCGATCGTGCGGCCCGGGCGGCGCACGGGGCGGCCGGCGAGCCGCAGCCCGTCGAATGCCTGCGGGCTGGTGACCTCGTGCACGAGGTGCAGGTCGATGTACAGCAGCCCGTCTGAGACCTCGTGGTCGGCCCAGATCTTGTCGAACAGCGTCGTGGGTTCGCTCATGTGGCGGTCAGCTCCGTCGAAGGCCCGCGCTGAGGACGGCGAGGATCGCCGCCTCCCCGGGCCCGGGGTTCTCGAAGTGGTGCGGCAGGTCGGCGTCGAAGGTCACCGTGTCGCCGGTCTGCAGGGCGTGGCGCTCGCCGTCGATCAGCAGGACCACCGGGCCCTGCTCGACGAGCGCGATCTCGCGCGAGCCCGGCTCGTGCATCGGCGGGTCACCGGGCCTGCCGGTCTGCGCGCCCGGGCCGAGCACGTGGCGCGAGAGCTCAACGCGCTGCCCCGGCAGCGGCGGAGTGAGGATCTCGAAGCGGTGGCCGCGGCGCGCCGACCCTCCGCCGCGGCGCTCGCCGGCGCGCACGATCGTGACGCTGCCGGACTCGTCGAGGCGCAGCAGCTGCGACAGGCGCAGGTCCAGACCGGCGGCGATGCGGCTCGCGACCGCCAGCGTCGGGCTCGTCTCACCGCGCTCGACCTGGCTGAGCATCGGCGCGCTCACGCCCGAGCGCTCCGCGAGGTCGCGCAGCGAGAGGCCCCCGGCCTCGCGCAGCGCGCGCACGCGCGGGCCGATCGACAGGACTTCGGGGGTGTCGTGCGTCGCGGTGGTCATCGCTGACGCCTGTACGTTATCACGTACAGGCGTCAGGTGCCCGCCGGCTCGGAGGCCGCCATCGGCTCGAGCGCCTCGGGCAGCACCCGCGTGTCGCCCCTGGCGGCCTTCGCGACGGCGAGCGTGAGGGCCCGCACGTACGCGCGCCCGGCCGCCTCGATGATGTCCGTCGCGACGGCCTGCCCGGAGGTGGTCTGGCCCTGGTGCTCGAGGACCACGCTGACGTCGCCGAGCGCGTCCTGGCCCTCGGTCACCGCGTCGACACGGAACTCGCGCAGCCGCGCGTCCACGCCGGCGGCGGCGTTGATCGCCTTGAAGACCGCGTCGACCGGCCCGTCACCGGTGAACGAGCCCTCCGCGACCGTGCCGTCGGCGAGCCGGACCCCAACCGTCGCGTGCGGCGGCCGGCGCGAGGAGTCCTCGACCTCGAACCACTCCAGCGCGAACCCGGTCTCCTCGCGCAGTTCGTCGGTGACGAGCGCCTCGAGGTCCATCGCGGTCACCTGCTTCTTCTTGTCCGCGATCTCCTTGAAGCGCTTGAACGCGGCGTTCAGCGCCTGGCCCTCGACGCGGTAGCCGAGGTCCTGGAGCGCCTGGCGCAGCGCGTGGCGGCCGGAGTGCTTGCCCAGGATCAGCTGGTTGGTCTCCAGCCCGACGCTCGTGGCGTCCATGATCTCGAAGGTCGTGCGCTCCTTGAGCACGCCGTCCTGGTGGATCCCCGACTCGTGCGCGAAGGCGTTGCGCCCGACAACCGCCTTGTTCGGCTGCACCGCGTAGCCGGTCAGGCGCGAGACAAGACGGCTGGTGCGCGCGAGCTCGGTGGTGACGACGCCCGTGTGCAGGCCCTCAAGGTCCGGCCCGCGCGTGGCGAGCAGCATCACGATCTCCTCAAGCGCCGCGTTGCCGGCGCGCTCGCCGATGCCGTTGACCGCGCACTCCACCTGCCGCGCGCCGGCCTGCACGCCCGCGAACGAGTTGGCGACCGCGAGCCCGAGGTCGTCGTGGCAGTGCGTCGAGACGACGACGTCGTGCAGGCCGGGAACGAGCTCGTACAGACGCCGTAGGAAGCGGGCGTACTCGTCGGGCATCGCGTAGCCGACCGTGTCCGGGATGTTGATCGTGGTGGCGCCCTCGTCGAGCGCGACCTGCAGCACCTCGGCGGTGAACTCGGGGTCCGAGCGCGTCGCGTCCATCGGCGAGAACTCGACGTCCTCGCAGTAGGAGCGCGCCTGCGCGACCGCCGCGCGCGCCAGCCCCAGGACGTCGGCACGCGTGTTCTGCATCTGGAACTCGATGTGGATGTCGGACGTCGAGACGAACGTGTGGATGCGCGGGCGCTCGGAGTCGCGCACCGCGCTCCATGCCGCGTCGATGTCGGCGCTGTTGGCCCGGGCAAGACCCGCGATGACCGGGCCCTGGACCTGTCGGGCGATCTCCTGGACGGCCTCGAAGTCGCCCGGCGAGGCGATCGGGAAGCCGGCCTCGATGATGTCGACGCCCAGGCGCGCGAGCTGGTGCGCGATCTCCAGCTTCTCGCCGGTGTTCAGCGAGATGCCCGGCGACTGCTCGCCGTCGCGCAGCGTGGTGTCGAAGATCAGTACTCGGTTGGGATCCATGTCGTTCGCGTCCTTCTCTGTCGGCTCGTTCCTGCTGGCTTCTTCACGGTCTGTTCGCGGCTACGCGGCCGCCGGCGCGCTATTCCCCCCGAAGGGGGAGGAGAAGAAGTCGAAGGTCGAGCACGAACGACATGCGGGCCCAGCCTACCAACCGCCCGCCGCAGCGCCAACCGGCTGCCGAGGTCAGCGGAGCGTCTTGCTCGTGCGGGTCGCGACGCCCAGGCGGTCGCGCGAGATGACCGTCACCGCCGGGAGCGTGCCGGCGGCCACGAGCGCAGCGGCACGCGGGCCGAAGCGCAGGCGCACCGAGACGGTACGCCCGCCGTCGGTGTCGAACGAGGCTGAGGCCAGCCGCACGCCGACCGTGGTGCGCGCCCGCACGACGCCCTCGCACAGACCCGCGGCCTTCGGGCACGCGATGCTCACGAGCAGCGCCCGCGGCAGCATGCGGGTCTTGACGATCTTGACCGGATGGCCCTTGAGCGAGGTGCTCGTCCCGTTCGCGCCGTTCTTGCCGGCCGGCCCGGAAGCACCGGTCGCACCTGCCGGGCCCGCCGCGCCCTGCGCGCCGGTCGCACCGGCGGCCCCTGCTGCGCCGGCCGGCCCGGCCGGACCGGTGGGACCCGCCGGCCCCTGCGCGCCGCCGCCACCGCCGCTCGCACCGCCGCTGGAGGTGAGCGTGAGGTTGTCGACGAGGAAGCCGAACCCGGCGTTCCAGGGTGCGTTGGGGTTGCTGTCGACGCGGAAGTCAAGCGAGTCGACCATCGGCACGCGGTTGCCGGCCGAGACAGCGCTCACGTCGCCTCGCCAGTAGTTCTCCCAGGACTTGCCGGTCGCCATCAGGGCGCCGTCGACGAAGATCTGGGCCCTGTCGTTGTCGAAGCCCTCGGCGAAGTCCATGGCGATCTTGATGTGGTGCACGACCGAGCGGTCCAGGCCCGCGACGACGGTCTGCGTGTACTGCGGCACGTGCCCGTCGGGGCCCGCCGAGGCCAGCCGATAGTCGACCCATTCGAGCAGCAGGCCCGACGGCTGGTCGCTGACGCGCAGCAGCCCCATGCGGCTGCCGTCGCCCCGGTCGGGTGAGATGCTCATGCTGAGGTTCGGCTGCTCGGCGTCCGGGGTCGCCGAGGCGAGGTCGAACGAGGCCTCGAAGTGCGGCTGGCGCGGCCCGCCGGACGCGTCGCCGTAGGCCGAGCCGCTCTCGCCGGCCGGACTTGAGAGCGACGGCGAGGTGGCCAGGTCCCAGAGGGCGGGATCGGTCACCGCGTTCGAGATGCGCAGGCTGCGCGACCCGAAGCCCGTCGGCGCGGGAATCGCGGACGGCGGTGTGGTGTCGACGATCCCGACGTCGTACGGGCCCGCCATCAACCATCCCTGCTGGCCGTTGATCGTCCCGGGGTTGAAGCTCTCGAAGTCCCAGCCGGCCGTGTCCGCGCGAGCAGCCGGCGCGGCGAGCGCCGCGACCGCGGTCGCCACGAGCAGCGCGCGAGGGACGAGCGAGCGGACCATGCTGCGGTGTGCATCGGCCGCCTCTCGGCGGCGCTTGAGCCGCCCTGCGCGGTGCTCGACGCGCGCTGCGACGAGCGGCCGATCGGGCGCGACGAGCGGCGAACGGGCCGTCGCTACGGCACGAGCACGACCTTGCCCACGTTGCGCCGCTCGCCGATGATGCGGTGGGCCTCGGGCGCGCGGTCGAAGGGCACGACGTCCGAGACGACGGGGGCAAGGCTGCCGTCGCGCAGCATCTCCTGCAGCGGGGTGATCCACCGCTCGAGCGACCCCCGCTCGTCCCACAGGCGCAGCATGTTCAGCCCGACGATGGTCTTCGAGTCGGCCATCTGCTTGATGAGGTCGAAGCCGCGCATCATGCGCAGCGCCTGGGGCAGGGCTCTGGCGAGGTTGCGGCGCTCGCCGGACATGACGCTCGACGCCCCGATCGCGACCAGGCGGCCGCCGGGGCGCAGCAGGCGGTAGCTGCGCCGGAACGATGCGCCGCCGATCCCGTCGAGGACGAGGTCGAAGCCGGGCAGGCCGTCCGTCCAGCCCTCGCGCGTGTAGTCGAGCGGGTGGTCGATGCCCTGCTCGCGGATCGCCGCGTGCTTGCCCGGCGACGCGGTGCCCCACAGCTCGGCGCCGGTGCGCCGGGCGATCTGGGTCGCCGCGATGCCCACGCCGCCGGCCGCCGCGTGGATGAGCACGCGGGCGCCCGCGGAGAGCCCTCCGTACTCGACGAGCCCGGCCCAGGCGGTGGCGTAGTTCACCGGGATCGCGGCGCCCTGCTCGAAGCTGAGGCCGTCGGCGAGCGGGATCGCGTCGGCGACCGGCACGACGACCTCCTCGGCGTAGCCGCCGAAGCGCGTCCCGGCCATGACGCGCGTGCCGACGGCGGGCCCGTCGGTGTCCGGCCCGAGCTCGGTGACGGTCCCGGCGACCTCGTAGCCGACGATGCACGGCGGCGGCGGCGCGTCCTCGTAGAGGCCGACGCGCGCCATCGTGTCCGCGAAGTTGACGCCCGCTGCCGCGACCTGGATGCGCACGCGACCGGGGCCGATCGCCGGCGACGGGCGCTCCTGGACCTGGAGCACCTCCGGCGGGCCGTGCTTGGTGATGACGATCGCGCGCATGGCGCGAGCGTATCGGCCGCGGCTACTCCGATTCGGGGATCCGCACGACGATCACCGGGCGGTCCGACAGGTGGATGAGCTTGTTCGGCGTGCTGCCCACGATCGCGCCCTTCAGCGGGCGCTCGCCGTACGAGCCGACG
>Ga0335071_10008933_pt1 | contig 10265 bp, 9 predicted proteins | sample Lox_Sample_15_FD_206724 | JGI IMG/M metagenome (GOLD analysis project Ga0335071, IMG submission 206724) | Soil microbial communities from Loxahatchee National Wildlife Refuge, Florida, United States - Lox_Sample_1.5 | ecosystem: Environmental > Terrestrial > Soil > Wetlands | place: USA: Florida...
GATCGGTCAGAAGTACTTCGCCGAGAGGGCGTTGCGGGCCTGGGCCTGCTTGATGTAGCCGTCCACGTTGTCCTTGGTGCAGAGCTCGTAGGGGATGATGTGGTTGGAGATCTTCTTGCCGTGAGCTGCGTCGATGGCGAGCCGGAGGGACCATTCCCCCTGTCCGAGGCCGTCCTGCCAGATGCAGTTGTCCACCACACCGGTCTTGATCTTCTCCATGACCGGCATGTCGCAATCCATGCCGCCCAAGAGGATCTTGCCGCCGAGGCCGGCGTTCTCCACCGCGGTGATGGTGCCGACCAGCTGGCAGTCGCACTCGGTCGCGATGATGTCGATGCCGTTCGGGTAGGTCTGGATCCAGTTTTCCGTGAGCTGGAGGGCCTTCTCGCCGGACCAGTCGGCGGTGTTCTGGACTATCAGCTTGGCTTCCGGATGCTTCGCCAAGACCTGCTTGTACGCCTGCTCGCGGTACACCTGGGCGGAATGCCCCAGGACCGCGTTGATGTACGCCACCCGGGGATTCTTGATGCCCCTTCCGGCGGCGGACTTGAGGAGCCGCTCCATCTGGAGCGTACCCGCCTCCACGTCATCGGAGCCGACGTGAGCGGTCACGTTCTTGCTGTCCGAAGTCGTGTTGATGGTGATGAGCGGGATGTTCGCCTTCTTTGCGATATCCACGGCGGCGGCGCTCTGCACCTTGTCGACGGGGTTTAGGATGATCGCGTCGACGCCCTGGGACACGAACTGCTCCACCTGACTCTGCTGCTTGGCCGGATCGTCGTCGGCGAACACCACCTTGACCTCCACATCGGCGGCCTTGGCCTTCTGGTATTCGTTGATCCCGCTGACCATGTAGCGGACGAACCCGCTCTGGTTTCCCTGCATGCAGGCCGCGATCACTATCTTGCCGCTCTTGCTGTCCTTGGCGGACGCGGCTGGCGCCCAAATGCCCAGCGCCAAGAGTACCGGCAGAACCTTGCGAACACTGCTTCTCATGGCTCTCTCCTGTGAAAGATATCCGTTCAATGCGGCTGGAACGGCACCAGACTTCTTCGGATTCTGCCTCCGCACTGCCACGGCCACAGTCCCCTTCAATCTCGGTCGCGATACCCAGGTGAACTGGTCAGCTCTTCTCCTTTGTTTTGAACCCCACGGGGATAGGAGGAATTCTTCCATCGCGAGCCAGTCAAACGAGGAGCATTCCCGATGCTGGCATGGAGGATCGATCCTGGATTGGCCGACCGGCAGAGGTCGCCGATGGGCTGGAGTGCTCCGCTCTCCAGCACGAAGGCGGCGCCGGCCCCGAAGCCAAGGACGTCCGGCAGTTCCTGGCCCGCCGCCATCACCAGGATGGCCGCCTTGAGGTCCCCGTGGCCGATCCGGTGATCCACCACCTTGACGCCCGTCTTCTGCTCCAGGGTGGTGAAGACCTTGGTGATGGAGTCGCGCCCACGATTCCCGGTGAAGCGGTGCAAGATGGTGACCTCGCCGCCGGCGGCTCGCGCGCCGGACGTAGGCCCCGGGATGAGTCCCAGGGTCAGCGACGCCAGCAGCGTTCCCAGAGTCCTCGAGAGAGACATGTTTCCTCCTCGTCGAGCCTGAGGTGAGTTGCGTGTAAAGCAACCGTTCGTCCGGGTGTGCAACGGACGCTAGACCTTCCGGTGGATGTGCGCAACGGCCATTGACTAGGTTTGTTGGATGTGGCGGTATCCCGGGCGAACCGTGGGGCGGGTCGTTGCGTGCTACGCAACGGGCGGTTTCTGAGGTAGTAACTCGGCATGAACGTGGTGCAATCGCTGCTGAAGGGCCTGCGGGCGCTCGACCTCATCCGGGCCAGGCCCGGTCCTGTCCGCGCCACCGAGGTGGCCGCGCAGCTCGAGATCGACAAGGCCTCCGCGTCCCGGATCCTCCACACGCTGGCGCAGGCTGGCTACCTGGAGCAGACGCCCGATCGCCGGTTCGTCCCGGGCAGGAAGCTCCTGCCGTCCCAGGCGCCGCAGCTCGTGGAGATCGTCCGCCTGCGCGAGCACGCCGGATCCCTCATGGCCCGCCTCGTTGGGCGGAGCCAGGAGTGCGCGCACCTGGCGGTGCTCGCCGGCGACCGCGCCCTCTACCTCGACGCGGTCGAGTCACAGCACCGGCTTCGGGTGGACCACCCGCCCGGCACCCTGGCGCCGCTCCACTGCACCGCCCTCGGCAAGGTGTTCCTGGCCTACGCCTGCGCCTCCATTCCCCGGGAGCTCGAGCGGTATACGCCACGCACCATCACCGATCCGGAGCTCCTGGCCGCCCATCTCCGCAGCTCGGCCGGCCAGGGCTACACCATCGACGACGAGGAGTATTCCCTGGGGGTTCGCTGCGTGGCCGCGCCGTTGCGCGACGGCGCCGGACGGGTCATCGCTGCGGTGGGTGTCTCGGGGGCGGCAGCCCGCATCTCGCTCGACACCCTCGCCGACCTGGGCGCGTTCGTACGCCTCGAGGCGGACGGGTTCGGCCGGGTGCAGATGGCGGGTGGGGGCGGCTGACCCGTCGAGGAAAGGAAGGAAGCCATGGACCAGGTGAGGGTCGGATTCATCGGCGCGGGCCGCATCTCGGACCTGCACGCCATCGAGTACCTGCGCAACCCCCGGGCGCGCATCGCCGCGGTGTGTGACGCCAACCTGGACATCGCCCTCCGCCAGGCCGAGCGCTGGGGAGTGCCCCGCGGCCGCGTGTTCGGGAGCTGGGAGGAGCTGCTTCGCTGTGACGAGGTCGACCTCGTGGAGGTCCTCACCCCGCACCACCTCCACAAGCCGGCGGCCCTGGCCGCCTTCGCCGCCGGGAAGCACGTCTCGTTGCAGAAGCCCATGGCCCTCTCCCTGAAGGAGGCCGAGGAGATCAACGCCGCGGCGGAGCGGGCTGGAGTCTTCTTCAAGGTCTTCGAGAACTTCGTCTTCTACCCGCCCATCGTGAAGGCGAAGCAGCTCATCGAGGCCGGCGCCATCGGCGAGCCCATCACCATCCGGGTGAAGAGCAACGCCGGCAAGGGGAAGCACGCCTGGCCGGTGCCCGCTGCGGCCCAGGCCTGGCGGATGGACCCGGCCACCTGCGGGGGTGGGCCGCTGGCCTTCGACGACGGCCACCACAAGTTCGCCTTGGGCTGGTTCTTCATGGGGCAGGCCGAGGAGGTGCACGCCTGGATCGGCCGGACCGAGTCCTCGACCGGAGAGGTGCTGGACAGCCCGGCCATCGTCTCCTGGAAGTTCGCCAACGGACGGATGGGAAACCTGGAGGTGGTCTACTCCCGTGACCTGGAGATCGACACCGTCCACTACGCCCAGGACGACAGGGTGGAGATCACCGGCACCCGTGGCGTGATCTGGGTGAACCGCGGCCACGGACGGCTCTTCGATCAGCCGCCGCTGGTGCTCTACGCCGACGACGAGGTCCGCTCCTTCTCCGGCATGGACGCCGGCTGGGAAGCGAGCTTCGCGGCCTCCACACGCCACCACATCGAGGCGCTGCTGGAGGGGAGGCCGCCCTTCCTGACCGGGCGGCAGGGAGCGGAGATCCTCCGCTTCGCGCTGGCGGCACAGGAGTCCGCCCGGATCGGCCGGGCGGTCCGTGTCGGAGGCTGAGGATACGGCCATGAACGCGACCGCAAGTGACGGAATCGGCACCGAGGCCATGGAGGCCCGTGCCCGCCTGGTGGCGCGCCAGGGCGGGGTTGCGGGGGCTATTTCCTCGGGAACGTGGCCTGCCCAGGTCACGGTGAGCCTGGCGGAAGGGCTGGTGCTGGGACTTCTCAAGCAGGGCGTTCGCAAGTACCTGGCCATCTTCGGCCATGGCTCGACCGCCCTGGCCGAGGTGCTGCGAGTCTACGAGGCCGCCGGCGTGCTCCGGACCTGGAACTTCCGGCACGAGGTGGAGATGGCCCACGCCGCGACCGCCCTCAGTTGGCAGTACGGCGAGGTGCCCGCGGTGGTCACCTCCATCGGGCCGGGCGCCCTCCAGGCCATGGCGGGCTCGCTGGCCGCATCCTCGAACGGAGTCGGGGTCTACCACCTCTACGGGGACGAGACCACCCACCGTGAAGGCTACAACATGCAGCAGCTCCCCCACCCCGAGCAGGGGACCTACGGCCGCCTGATGGCCGCCATGGGCAGGAGCTTCGTGCTCCACACGCCGCAGGCCCTGCGGGACGCCTTGCGCCAGGGGGCGCTGACCGTGTTCGACCCGGTCAAGGCGGCGCCGTACTACCTGCTCCTTCCCATCAACACCCAGCCGGCTCCCCTGCTGCTCAACCTGGACGGCCTCCCCGTGCGGCCGCGGGGGGCGCCGCTGGTATCGGCCGACCCGGAGGCCTTCAGGGAGGCGGCGGCCCTGCTCCGCAGGCACGAGCGGATCGTGCTCAAGGCCGGGGGCGGGACCCGCTGCCATCCCGCCGCGGTGCGCGACCTTGCCGAGGCCACCGGCGCTGCGGTGGTCCTCTCCCCGGGGTCGGTGGGTGTCCTTCCCGACGCCCACCCCCAGAACATGCACGTGGGCGGGTCCAAGGGATCGATGAGCGGCAACTTCGCCATGGCCGAGGGGCGGCTGGTGGTGGTGGTGGGGAGCCGCGCGGTGTGCCAGGCCGACTGCTCCGGCATCGGCTACCCCCGGGCCGAGGCGGTCATCAACATCAACCAGGACCCGGGCGACCTCCTCCACTACAACCGCACCACCGCCCTGCGTGGCGACATCAGCGCCACCATCCGCCGGCTGCTCGAGGAGCTGGGGACGCCCCTCTCCGGCGAGGGACGGCGGGGGTGGCTGGCGGAGTGTGCCCAGAGGAAGGCGGAATGGAAGGCGTTCCAGCGGACGCGGGCCGCGGCCGCGCCTCGGCTCGACCCCACCTGGGGCGAGCCGGTGCTCACCCAGCCCGCCGCCATCGCCGCGGTGGCCGCCTTCGCCGCAGACCATGGTGCGGTGAAGCTCTTCGATGCCGGGGACGTCCAGGCCAACGGCTTCCAGCTGGTGGAGGACGACCACCCCTTCCAGACCTTCACCGAATCGGGCGCCTCGTACATGGGGTTCGCCGCCAGCGCGGTGCTGGCGGGGGCGCTGGCCGACCGCTCCGGCTACTCCATCGCCTTCTCCGGTGACGGGTCGTTCCTCATGAACCCTCAGGTGCTCCTGGACGCGGTCGAGCATCGGGCGCGCGGGATGATCGTGGTCTTCGACAACCGGCGCATGGCCGCCATCACCGGGCTGCAGCTGGCCCAGTACGGCAAGGAGTACCGGACCAGCGACTCGGTGGCGGTCGACTACGCTGCCCTGGCCAACGCCGTGCGCGGCGTGCTCGGGATTTGGGGCGGCACTACCCTGGCCGCGCTCCGCCAGGCGCTGGAGCGGGCCCACGCCCACCCCGGCCTGTCGCTGGTGCACGTCCCGGTGTACGGCGGCGCCGACCCCGAGGGCGGCATGGGGGCCTACGGCGACTGGAACGTGGGCAACTGGTGCGAGCGGGTGCAGGCCCTCTATCACCGGCAGTCAATCTAGCGGAACCCGGGGACTGGACATGCGAATCTCGGTGATCAACGAGACCAGCGCCGCCGATCGCAACGAGGAGATCCTCCGAGCGCTGGAGGGGCGCGGGCACGAGGTGCAGAACGTCGGCATGCGCAAGAACGGGGAGCCGCCCGAGCTGCAGTACGTCCACACCGGTCTCATGGCCGGGCTGCTCCTCCACCTGGAGCGGGCCGACCTGGTGGTGGGCGGCTGCGGCACCGGCCAGGGGTTTCTCAACGCGGCGATGCAGTATCCCGGGGTCTTCTGCGGGCACCTGCTCTCCCCTCTCGACGCCTGGCTGTTCGCCCAGATCAACGACGGCAACTGCGTCTCCTTGATGCTCAACCAGGGCTACGGCTGGGCCTCCGGTGTCAACCTGCGGCTCCTCTTCGACGCCTACTTCTCGGTGGAGCGTGGGAGCGGCTACCCGGCGCATCGCCAGGAGCCGCAGCGCGCCTCGAGGCAGCGGCTGGCGCTCGTCTCCAGCCAGACGCACCGTCCCTGGGCGGACATCGTCTCGGCGCTGCCCGCCGAGGTCCTCGATCCGGTTCTGGCCTACCCGGGGTTCTGGGAGCTCCTCGACGTGGACCGGCTGCCGGACCCCGCGCTGCGGACGGCCTTGCAGCGCCGTGCAGCGGGGGCGAGGAGGTAGGGCGCCGCGCCCTGGGGTGGTCCCTCGGCGAGCCCGCAGGCCCGCGGGCGGCGGGTCAGGTGGCCTCCCGCCGTTCCGAGGCGCCCCTGGTGACGTGCTGCGGCAGAGGCTCCGGGGAGCATCCGGCGCACACATCCCGCACTCCCGTCGAGGCCTTGAGTGCCCCCCCGCGCACCGCCCGATCGATTCAGGTCTGGCGGCGCAGGAGGCCTTGAGCGTGACGACCATCTCCCCCGACCTCGGCCCTCGCCTCGATGCCGGGTCCCGCCCCAGGCGGGCGGTCGCACGCGGACCGTCCGTCGCGTAGGTTCCCCGTCCGCTCGAGGGAACCCGGAGGTGCGGCGTGAGGGATGCTCCCTGGAAGGGCCTGACGGCCCTGGTGACCGGTGCGTCGTCGGGGCTGGGCGCCGACTTCGCGCGCCACCTGGCCGCGGACGGCGCCGGCCTGATCCTCACCGCCCGCCGCGCCGACGCGCTCGAGGCGCTCGCCGCCGACCTGCGCGGGCGAAACGGCGTGCCGGTCGCGGTCGTCCCGCTCGACCTTGCCGCCCCGGGCGCGCCGGCGGCGCTGGTCGCCGAGCTGGGGCGGCGCGGCCTGGAGGTGGACGTCCTCATCAACAACGCCGGCTTCGGCCTCTACGGCGAGTTCCTGGAGATCGACCCGGTCCGCGAGCGGGAGATGATGATCCTCGACGTCCTCGTGCCGCTGGAGCTGACCCGCAGCCTGGGCGGCGCCATGATCCGGCGCGGGCGCGGCTTCATCCTCCAGGTCTCCTCCATCGGCGGCTACCAGCCGACCCCGCTCTACGCGGTCTACTCGGCCGCCAAGGCCTTCATCCTCTCCTTCGGCGAGGCGGTGGCCTACGAGTGGCGGCGCCGCGGGGTCACCGTGTCGGTTCTCTGCCCGGGCGTCACCGCCACCTCCTTCCTGGCCGTGGCCGGCCAGGCCGCCACCGCCTACCAGCGCGCGGTGATGATGGACAGCCCCACCGTCACCCGGGCCGGTCTGGACGCCCTGGCCCGGGGCACCCCCAGCGTCTTGCCGGGGGTCCTCAACAAGCTCACCGTCTTCTCCTCCCGCTTCGCCCCGCGCCGCTGGCTGCCGGCCGTGGCCCATCGCCTCATGCGGGCCTCGTGAGGCACGGGCTCCGGCGCAGGCGGCGGGCCGCCGGACCGGACACCTTCAGTTGGGGAAGGACGGCTCGGGCGAGGCCGCGCCCTCGATGGGCTTCCGGCCGCCGAACCCCTCGTCCAGCGCGTGCCAGTGTCCCACCGCCCGCTCGCCGAACTGCCAGCAGAGGAAGACCGGCTCGTCGTCCTTGAGCGCGTAGAAGTCTACCAGCCCGGCCTCGAGGTCCTTGACCAGGCAGCCCATGGCGTTGATGCGCTCGACCGCGGCGGTGATCTCCGCGGCCAGGGCGACGAGGTGGCGGGCGTCCTCTTCCCGGCCTGCCGGCGCTGCGCCCTCCTCCTGGAGGACGCGCGAGGCGACCTCCGCGCCCATCGACTCCACCAGGGGCGCCAGCTCCGAGCGGACCCGGGCCACCCGGCCGAACTCGATCTCCAGGGCCGCGACCAGGCCGTTCGCCTCCTCCACGGTGAAGAACCGGGGGCCCTCGTCCATATCGCCGACCTTAACATGGGCGTGCTAGTGCTATAAGCCGCGGGTCCCGGCCGGTGGCCGGGCAGGCTGGGAGGTTCGCTCGACGTGCTCGAGACGGTATCCAAGGGGTTCAAGGCAGCGCGGAACAGGCTGCAGGGACGGGCGGAGATCACCACCGAGGTGGTCGACGACGCGCTGCGTGACATCCGCGTCTCGCTCCTCGAGGCGGACGTCTCCTTCGAGGTGGTGAAGCGGTTCGTGGCCCGGGTCCGGGAGAAGGCCGTGGGCGAGGTGGTGGAGACGAAGGTGCGCACCGAGCGGGGCGCCCTGCGCGTCACCCCGCAGGACCACTTCGTCAAGATCTGCCACGACGAGCTGGAGGCCCTGATGGGCCCGGTGGACACCTCGCTGCGCATGGCCGAGCGGGGCCGGCCCACCGGGGTGATGATGATCGGCCTGCAGGGCTCGGGCAAGACCACCACCGCCGGGAAGATCGCCAACCGGTTCCTCAAGGAGGGCAAGAGGCCGCTCCTCGTGGCTGCCGACGTCTACCGCCCCGCCGCCGTGGAGCAGCTCCAGGTCCTGGGGGAGCGCCTGGGCGTGCCGGTGTTCCACGAGAAGGGGCTCATGCCGCCGGAGCTGTGCAGGCGGGCGCTGGAGGCGGCGCAGCGTGACCACCAGCAGGTGGTCATCTACGACACCGCCGGCCGCCTGGCCATCGACGAGGAGCTGATGGTCGAGCTGGAGGAGATCCAGCGGGCTACCTCCCCGGAGAACGTCCTGCTGGTCACCGACGCCATGATCGGCCAGGACGCGGTCAAGACCGCCGGCGAGTTCGACCGGCGGTTGGCCATCGATGGCTTCATCCTCACCAAGCTGGACGGCGATGCCCGCGGCGGTGCGGCCCTCTCCATCAAGGAGGTCACCGGCAAGCCCATCAAGTTCCTGGGCATGGGCGAGTCGCTCGACAGGCTGGAGGAGTTCCGGCCCGAGGGGCTGGCCTCGCGCATCCTCGGGTTCGGCGACATCGTCGGCCTGGTCAAGGACTTCGAGCAGCACGTCGACGAGGAGACCGCCGAGGCCGACGCCCAGAAGATCCTCTCGGGAGAGTTCACCCTCGAGGACTTCGTCAACCAGATCCGGCTGGTCCGGAAGATGGGACCGCTGGGCGAGCTGATGGAGAAGTTCCCGCTCTTCGGAGAGCTGCCGGCCGGCTTCCAGTTCGACGACGCCGCGCTGACCCGCATCGTGGCCATGGTGGACTCCATGACCCCGACGGAGCGGCAGCGGCCCGACTCCATCACCGAGGGGCGTCAACGGCGCATCGCCCGCGGCGCGGGGCGCACCGAGAAGGAGGTCAAGGACCTCCTCAAGCAGTACTCGGCCATGCGTGCGGTGATGAGGCAGATCGGCGACGCGCCTGGCCTCCTCTCCCGGCTGCCCGGGGTGAAGCAGCTCATGCAGCTCCGCAAGATGCAGGGCAAGGGGATGGAGGACGTGCTGGGAGAGGACGCCGCCGCGGTGGAGCAGGCCATGCAGGGCGGAATCGACCCCCGCGCCGCCGCCCGCGCCGCCGGCCTGCCCAAGGGCTACACCCCGCCCGCCTCGGCCGGGGCCATGGCCCGCGCCCGCCTCATGGGCTACGCGCCCGAGCCCATCCAGGTGGAGAGCAAGAAGGACCGCGACGCCCGCAACAAGAAGCGCAAGGCCGAGCGCCAGGCGCGGAAGAAGGCCCGGAGGAGAAGCAAGCGGTGACCGCGAGCCGCGCCCTGCGCGAGTGGCGAGCGCAGGCTGCGCGCCCGGCCACCTGCGCCGGCGAGGTCTACCCCCGGGACACGGCCTCGCTCCGCACCGCGCTCGACGCCTGGCTCACCCTCCCTGGCCCGCGACCGCGCCTCCCCGCCCCGGTCCGCCTGGTGGTGGCCCCGCACATCGACTACGCGCGCGGCGCGGCCGGCTACGCCCGCGCCGGCCAGGCGCTCGCTGCCGCGGAAGCTGACCTGTTCGTGGTCTTCGGCACGGCCCATGCCACCCCGCGCCGCCTCTTCACCCTCACCCGCCTCGACCAGGCCACGCCCCTCGGTCTGGTCCGCACCGACCGTCCCGCTTTGGGCGCCCTGCTCGCGGCGCTGGGTGAGGAGGAACTCCTCGGCGACGAGCTGGCCCATCGCGAGGAGCACTCGATCGAGCTCCAGCTGGTGATCCTGGCGCACCTCGTCCGGCGCCCCTTCACCGCGCTGCCGGTGCTCTGCTCGAGCATCTCCCACCTGCGCGACCCGGCGGCGGCCACCGCCCCGTTCCTTTCGACGCTGGCCAGGGTGCTGCGCGGCCGCCGGGTGTGCTACCTGGCCGGCGCCGACCTGGCCCACGTCGGCCCCGCCTACGGCGACCCGGCCCCGCCCTCCGCCCGCGAGCTGGCCCGGCTGGCCGCCGCCGACCGGCACACCCTTGGCCACCTGGAGAGCGGCGACGCCGCCGCCT
>Ga0335071_10008934_pt1 | contig 10264 bp, 9 predicted proteins | sample Lox_Sample_15_FD_206724 | JGI IMG/M metagenome (GOLD analysis project Ga0335071, IMG submission 206724) | Soil microbial communities from Loxahatchee National Wildlife Refuge, Florida, United States - Lox_Sample_1.5 | ecosystem: Environmental > Terrestrial > Soil > Wetlands | place: USA: Florida...
CTGATCACGCCGGTGGCGATGGAGAAGGGCCTGCGGTTCGCGATCCGCGAAGGCGGACGCACGGTAGGCGCCGGGACCATCAGCGAGATTCTTGCGTAGGAATTTGGGGCTCCCACATATGCCAGAAGAAGGCATATGTGGGCCACCCGAGTTTTGGTTTTTCTCGGCGAGCCGGAAGGTTTGCTGATATCCGCGCAAGGAGCGGACAAGGCTTCGCAGTCCAACCTGCGGAGTAAACGAAAAGGAAGGTACCATGCCCCGCGAGATTGTGACGTTGCAGTGTGGAGAGTGCAAAGACCGGAACTACTCCACGACCAAGAACAAGAAGACCACGACGGGCCGGCTGGAGTTCAAGAAGTTCTGCCGGAAGTGCCGCAAGCACACGCCGCACAAAGAGGCGAAGTAAGGCCGCTTTTCGCCGTTCGCGATTCGCTGCTCGATTGGTGCAGTTTCAGCGAAAGGCGAACAGCGATGAGCGATAAACAGGGGCGTAAGCTCAACGGCTAAACTGCCGGTCTCCAAAACCGGACTTGGGGGTTCGAATCCCTCCGCCCCTGCCAGTATTAGTGGCTAGTGGCTAGTGACTAGCTGGGTGACAGAGGAAGGTAAGGCGCAGATAGCGCCGGAAGCAGGAAGCAGATGGCGAAGTCAACAGCGATCGAGCCGGTGCAACAGGAGTGGCTGGAGACAGTCAAGGCGTGGCCGCAGCGCGCGAAGAGCTTTTACAACGACGTGCGCACGGAGATGAAGAAGGTCACGACGCCGTCGCGCAAGGAAGTGCAGGGCACGACGACGGTGGTGATCATCACGGTATTCATTTTTGCCGGGTATTTCTGGGTCATTGATTCGATCATCGGCAAGACACTCGAGAAGTTGTTGCGTACGTTGGCACACCGCTAGAGCGCGGAACGAATGGCAGAAGAGCAGACCAAAATCGAAGAAACCACGGCAGAGCAGACGGCGAGCGAGCCGCAGGCTGTGACCGACGAAACCGCGCCGGGGCCCGCTGCTGAGGCGGCGGCAGGACAGCCCGCGACGGGCGACGAGGCACCGGCGACGAGCGCGGCAGACGGATCAGGCCCGCCGTCGAACCCGAACATGAAGTGGTACATCATCCACAGCTATTCGGGATTCGAGCGCAAGGTGAAGGAGTCGATCGAAGCGCGGGTGCGCGCCGACGATCGCCTAGGCGGCAAGATTGGCCGCGTGCTGATTCCGACCGAGTCGGTCACCGAAGTGCGCGGCGGCAAGAAGTACACCAGCGAGCGGATGTTCTATCCCGGCTACGTGCTGGTGGAGATGGACATGGACGACAACGTGTGGCACGTGGTGAAGTCCACGCCTCGGGTCACGGGCTTCGTGGGCACGGGGCAGCAGCCCACGCCGCTGTCGGAAGAAGAAGTGCAGCAGATCGTATACCGGGTGGCCGACAGCAAGGAAAAGCCGAAGCTCAAGGTCAAGTTCGGGAAGAACGAGTCGGTGCGGATTACGGAAGGCCCGTTTGCCAGCTTTACCGGCCTGGTGGACGAGGTGAACGAGGACCGCGAGACGCTGAAGGTGATGGTGACGATCTTCGGGCGCTCGACTCCGGTGGAGCTGGAGTTCGGGCAGGTGGAGAAGGTAGTCACATAAAAGCCGCTCTTCGTTTCTCGCTATTCGGATAAGTGCTTGGCGAAGGGCGAAAGCCGAGGAGCAGGGGCCGGTGCGACGAAATCAGATTGGGACTTAAAAAATGGCAAAGAAGATCACAGGTTCGGTGAAGTTACAGATTGCGGCGGGCAAGGCCACTCCAGCACCGCCGGTGGGCCCGGCGCTGGGCCAGGCGCAGATCAACATCATGGAGTTCTGCAAGCAGTTCAACGCCAGGACCGGCGCGAAGGAACTGGATGGCCTGATCATTCCGGTGGTGGTCAGCGTCTATAGCGACCGCACGTTCTCCTTCATCACCAAGACGCCGCCGGCATCGATCCTGCTGAAGCGGGCCGCGGCGGTGGCCAAGGGATCGGGCACGCCGAACAAGGACAAGGTGGGCAAGGTGACCGAGAAGCAGGTACTGGAAATCGCCAAGCAGAAGATGCCTGACCTGAACGCCGCTTCGGTGGAAGCCGCGGTGAAGAGCGTGAAAGGAACGGCGCGGTCGATGGGGATTGATGTCGTGGCGTAGGAGTATCGCGGGGTAGGGGTCCTTCGACTCCGGCGACGCAAAAGACGCTTCGCCTGCGCTCAGGATGACACCCGTTGAGTTTTACGGCGGTGAGAGCCGCCGGTCGTAAAGACCACGGCTGCTGCGCAAGAACGGCAGCGGTGGGAGACAAGGAGCAACATGAAGAAATCAGGAAAGAAAGTTGAGGCCGCGCGCGCGGCGGTCGAAAACCGCCCATACACGCTGCAAGAAGCCGTGCCCCTTCTCCAGAAGGTGAAGTTCGCCAAGTTTGACGAGACGGTGGACCTGACGATGCGGTTGGGAGTGGATCCCAAGCACGCGGACCAGATGGTGCGTGGCACCGTCATCCTGCCGCATGGACTGGGCAAGACCAAGAAGGTCCTGGTGATTGCCAGCGGGGAAAAGGTGCGCGAGGCGGAAGCCGCGGGCGCTGACTTTGTGGGCGGCGATGACATGGTGGAGAAGATCCAGAAGGAAAACTGGACCGATTACGACGCCGTAATCGCCACGCCCGACATGATGAAGTCGGTGGGCCGGCTGGGCAAGGTGCTGGGCCCGCGGGGCCTGATGCCGAACCCGAAGACGGGCACGGTGACCTTCGATGTGGCGGCGGCGGTGAAAGAGACCAAGGCCGGCAAGGTAGAGTTCCGCACCGATAAGACGGCGCTGGTGCATGTGCCCGTGGGCAAGATTTCGTTTCCGCCGGAGAAGCTGGTGGAGAACGCGGCGACGGTCATCACCAGCGTGATCAAGGCGAAGCCTTCGGTGGCGAAGGGCAAGTACATCAAGGGCTGCTATCTGAGTTCCACCATGGGCCCCGGGGTCGCGATTGATACGGCGGCGGTGGAGTTGGCGGCGAAAGGGTAGTTTCCTCGCGGGCTAAAGCCCGCTCGGAAAAGATTTTTAGCGGCTGGACGCCGACCTAAAGGTCGGCTCTACCAAGCCCCGATCCAAATCGGAATTTGGAAAAAGGACTGGAAGATGGCAGTTACCAAAGCGAAAAAAATCGAGCAGGTTGAAAAGCTGACCAAGGAATTGGAAGGCGCGAGCCACGCGATTGTGGGCACGTTTGCCAAGCTGACGGTGGAGAAGGACTTCGAGTTGCGCAAGGCGGTACGCGGCGCAGGCGCGAAATACCGCGTGGTGAAGAACACGCTGGCAGAGCGTGCGGCGAAGGGCAGCAAGGTCGAGGACGCGATGAAAGGGCTGGCGGGCGTGACGTCGATCGCCTACACCAGCGGCGACCCGGTGGCGCTGGCCAAGGTGCTCAGCAAGTACGCCAAGGACAACCCGGAGTACACCTTCAAGGCGGGCATTGTGGATGGCCGCGTCATTGCCATCAAGGACATTGACGCGCTGGCCCACATGCCGTCGAAGGAAGAGATTTACTCGAAGCTGCTGTTCCTGATGAACGCTCCGGCGCAGCGACTGGTGACCGTGTTGAACGCGATTGGCCGCGACTTGGCTGTCGTCATCAACCAGGGCGTCGAGAAGAACAAGTTTTCCGGCGGGGAAGCGGCGGGCGCATAGCGTCCAGCTTCGCTGCACAACGAGTTTGGGGCGGCGCGAGCGGTCCCGAAAAGATTGCGTTATCCGTTGTGGGGCGTGCGACCAGCGTGATGTCTGGCACGCGGTTGGCACACTGGAAGCCCCAGAGACGGGAACGAAATCGACACAACGAATAAAGGTGGAGAACCAAATGGCGGATCTGCAGCAGTTAGAAGAAACAATCGTAGGCCTGTCGCTTTTGGATGCGGCGGCCCTGGTGAAGAAGCTGGAAGAGCGTCTCGGCGTGTCGGCAGCGGCTGCGGCCCCTGTCGTCATGGCGGGTGGTGCTGGCGCGGGAGCGGCAGCAGCGGCCCCGGCGGAGGAGAAGACGGAATTCGCCGTCATCCTGACCGCCGCGGGCGCAAACAAGATCAACGTGATCAAGGCCGTGCGCGAAGTGACGAGCCTGGGTCTGAAGGAAGCCAAGGACCTGGTCGATGGCGCTCCGAAGACGGTGAAGGAAGGCATCACGAAGGACGAAGCCGCGGCCATACAGAAGAAGTTCACCGAAGCGGGCGCAACCGTCGAGGTGAAGTAGTTCTCCGCCCCGTTCCTTTGGGGACGGGGCGACTCCACTCCGGGCACGCTGACCGGAGTTACAAGCTGCTGCCGCCGGTGATGTTCATGGCGGCGGCAAACTTACCGCGAAACGCCGGAGCGGGCGTTTTGGGGCGCGATGTTTGCGAGGAAGCGAAGTGGCATCCGTCAGCAGGGGCCACAGAATTCTTCGGCATCGTGGAGACGGATTCGGACAGTTGGAATCCGGGCATCACAGCAGGTAGTGACAGGCGGCACGTTCCGCCGCAAAAGCGCCGGCTCAGGCGCAGCGGCAGACAAGCCGAAGACAAGGCCTGAAGACACTGCAGCGGGAAGCAACACTCATCACGGCAGGACGAAACGGAATGCCGTGGACCCAGACCAAATGGTCATGGGATTGCTTGACGCCTTACAAGGCGCTCACGGGGAGGTCTGTCTCCGCGAGCGCATACGCATTTTCACGCGAGTTTTACATCACGCGCGTGTCTTTCGGCCCCACCTTTCACCGTGCGACGGAGAACGTCCCCGTGGCACATCCGCATAAGAGCGGCTTGTGCGGCCAGGCGAGTGAACCTGGCAGCACTGATTAGGAGCTTTCACCATGGCGCAACAGAAGACAGCCAATCGTACGCGGTTCGACTTTTCCAAGATCCCGGCGACCATCCAGATCCCGAACCTCATCGAGGTGCAGAAGCGTTCGTACGACCGCTTCCTGCAGATGGATTCGCTGCCCAGCGAGCGTGACGACTCGGGTTTGCAGGCGGTGTTCCAGTCGGTATTCCCCATCAGCGATTTCCGCAATGTGTCGCAGCTCGATTTCGTCGAGTTCGCCATCGGCAACTGGGAGTGCAAGTGCGGCCACCTGAAGGGGCTGAACCACCTGCGCACCACGTGCCGCAGTTGCGGTTCGACGGTGAAGACCGATCCGTTCCACATCGGCGACGTGCTCTGCACCAAGTGCGGCACGTATAACGCCAACACACCGGACTTCTGCAACAAGTGCGGCGACCCGGTGGGCTTGCAACTGAAGTATGACGTGGCGGAGTGCGAAGAGCGCGGCATGACCTATTCGGCGCCGCTCAAGGTCACCATGCGGCTGACGATTTACGACAAGGACCCGGAGACGGGGAACAAGTCGATTCGCGATATGAAGGAGCAGGAAGTCTTCTTCGGCGACGTCCCGCTGATGACGGCCAACGGCACGTTCATCATCAACGGCACGGAGCGCGTGATCGTGAGCCAGTTGCACCGCTCGCCCGGCGTGTTCTTCGAGACGGCGAACAACCGCACTTACTTTCTGGGAAAGATCATTCCCTACCGCGGCTCGTGGGTGGAGTTCGAGTACGACCAGAAGAACGTGCTGTACGTGCGCATCGACCGCAAGCGCAAGTTCCTGGGCAGCATCTTCCTGCGGGCGCTGGGACTGCGCTCGGAGGAGGACATCCTGCGCACGTTCTACACCGTGGACCGCATCACACTGCGCGACAACAAGCTGTACTGGACGCTGGACCCCGGTGCGGACAAGCCCACCAACCTGCTGGGCATGAAGCTGGCGCACCGCATCGCGACCAAGAGCGGCGAAGAGATCGTGCACTCGGGGCGTAAAGTGACGCCCGCGGTGATGAAGGAAATCCACAAGCACAAGATTTCCGAGATCGAGGTGGACGTCACGGACATGGAAGGCGCGTTTGTGGCCGCCGACGTGATCGACACCACGACGGGCGAAGTGCTGCTGGAGGCCAATTCGGAGCTGACGACAGAGAAGCTGGCGAAGATGCTGGAAGCCAGCGTCGCCGAGGTGAATGTGTTCTTCCCCGAGCGCGACGACGTGGGCACGGTCATCAGCCAGACGCTGCGCCGCGACTCCGTGAAGACGCCGCAGGAAGCGCTGATTGAGATCTACCGCAAGCTGCGTCCGGGCGATCCGCCGACGCTGGACACGGCGACGGCGCTGTTCCACGGGATGTTCTTCGATCCGCGGAAGTACGACTTCTCGCGGGTGGGCCGCCTGAAATTCAACATCAAGTTGTTCGATCGCGAAGACGGCACCAACCTGGAGAACCGCACGCTGGAGCCGGATGATTTCTATGCGACGATCCGGTACCTGCTAAAGCTGCGCAAGACCATCGGCTCGGTGGACGACATCGATCACCTGGGCAACCGGCGCGTACGCGCGGTGGGCGAGCTGCTGGAGAACCAGTTCCGCATCGGCCTGGTGCGCATGGAACGGGCCATCAAGGAAAAGATGAGCGTTTACCAGGAGATGTCGACGGCGATGCCGCACGACCTGGTGAACGCCAAGCCGGTGATGGCGGCCATCCGCGAGTTCTTCGGCTCGTCGCAGCTGTCGCAGTTCATGGATCAGACCAACCCGCTGTCGGAGATCACGCACAAGCGGCGTCTGTCGGCGCTGGGACCGGGCGGCCTGTCGCGGGAGCGCGCGGGGTTCGAAGTGCGCGACGTGCACCCGACGCACTACGGCCGCATCTGCCCGATCGAGACGCCGGAAGGCCCGAACATCGGGTTGATCTCGTCGTTGAGCTGCTATGCGCGGATCAACGACTACGGCTTCATCGAGTCGCCGTACCGCAAGGTGAAGAGCGGGCATGTACTCGACTTCGTCACCGTGGTGAACGCGGGCGACAGCGAATATCGCGTGGGCGACCACCTGGAGAAGCATGAGGTCATCAAGGCTAATGCAGATCTCAAGGAACGCCGCAAGAAGCAGATCGATTTCGAACCGTTCTCGTTCTACCTGTCGGCGTGGGAGGAGGACCGCCACGTCATCGCGCAGGCGAATGCGGAGATCGACGACAAGGGCCGCATCGTGGCGGAGCTGGTCAACGCCCGTAAGGCCGGCAACTTCGTGCTGGTGAACCGCAGCGAAGTGGACTACATCGACGTCAGCCCGAAACAGCTGGTGTCGGTGGCCGCGTCGCTGGTGCCGTTCCTGGAGCACGACGATGCCAACCGTGCGCTGATGGGCGCGAACATGCAGCGGCAGTCAGTCCCGTTGCTGCGCGCACAGGCGCCGATTGTTGGCACCGGCATGGAGGGCGTCACCGCCCGCGATTCGGGAGCGGTGGTGCTGGCACGGCGCAGCGGAATCATCGATTCGGTGGATTCCGAGCGCATCATCGTGCGCGTTGAGGGTGAGCACCACCCGATGCAGCTGTCGCGCGAGGTGGGCAGCGACATTTATCAGCTCACCAAGTTCAAGCGCTCAAACCAGAACACCTGCATCAACCAGCGGCCCATCGTGAAGAAGGGCCAGAGGGTGGCCAAGGGTGCCGTCATCGCCGACGGACCGTGCACCGACATGGGCGAGCTGGCGCTGGGCCGCAACGTGCTGGTGGCGTTCATGGCGTGGCGCGGCTACAACTTCGAGGATGCGATCCTGGTCTCGGAAAAGATGGTGAAGGAGGACTATTACACCTCCGTACACATCGAGGAATTCGAGATCGAGTCGCGGGACACGAAGCTGGGACCGGAAGAAGTCACGCGCGACATTCCCAACGTCAGCGAGTCGGCGTTGCGCGATCTCGACGAGAGCGGCATCATCCGCATCGGGGCGACGGTGAAGGCGGGCGACATCCTGGTGGGCAAGGTCACTCCCAAGGGCGAGACCCAACTCACGCCGGAAGAGAAGCTGCTGCGCGCCATCTTCGGCGAAAAGGCCGGCGATGTGCGCGACGCGTCGCTCACCTGTCCTCCGGGTATCGAGGGCACGGTGGTGGACGTGAAGATCTTCTCGCGCAAGGGACAGGAGAAGGACGAGCGCGCCAAGTTCATTGAAGCGCAGCAGGTGGAACGGCTGCAGAAGAACCTGGCCGACGAAATCCGAATCCTGACGGACGAGCGCCTGAAGCGCCTGGATGCGCTGCTGGGCGGCAAGGAAGTGCTGGCCGACCTGCACGACGAGCGCACCAACAAGCGCCTTCTGACCAAGGGCGTGATGCTGGACCGCGACACCATCGAGCGCATCTCGACGAAGAACCTGAAGCGCATCAAGTTCCCCGACAAGGACCCGCGCGTCAATGAGCAGATCGACGAGATCGAGGAGATGACCTCGCGCCAGATCGACGTGCTGCGCAAGATCGTCAAGGAGAAGGAAGAGAAGCTGCAGAAGGGCGATGAGCTGCCACCGGGCGTCATCAAGCTGGTGAAGGTTTATATCGCCATGAAGCGCAAGCTGAGCGTGGGCGACAAGATGGCTGGCCGCCACGGCAACAAGGGCGTGATCGCACGCATCCTGCCGGAAGAGGACATGCCCTACCTCGAGGACGGGACGCCGGTGGAGATCGTCCTGAACCCGCTGGGCGTGCCCAGCCGCATGAACGTGGGGCAGATCCTGGAAACGCACCTGGGGTGGGCCGGACATCAGCTGGGCCAGAAGATCGGCGAGCTGATGCAACAGAACTCGAAGGCCGAGGCCATCCGCAAGCAACTGAAGGTGCTGTTCAAGGACACGCCGTTTGTGGACAGCCTGGTCGCCAACGACGACGAGACGCTGGAGCGCATGGCTGACGGCATGAAGGACGCCGTCTTCTTTGGCTCGCCGGTGTTCGACGGCGCCAAGGAGCACGAGATCAAGTCGCTGCTGACGGAGGGCGAGCTGCCGAGTTCGGGCAAGACGTACCTCTACGACGGCCTGACCGGCGAGAAGTTCGAGCAGCCCATCACGGTGGGCTACATCTACATGCTCAAACTTTCGCACCTGGTGGACGACAAGATCCACGCGCGGTCGATCGGACCGTACTCGCTGATCACCCAGCAGCCGCTGGGCGGCAAGGCGCAGTTCGGCGGACAGCGCTTCGGAGAAATGGAAGTGTGGGCGCTGGAAGCCTATGGCGCAGCGTACATTCTGCAAGAGTTGCTGACCGCGAAGTCCGACGACGTCTATGGCCGCACCAAGATTTACGAGGCCATCGTCAAGGGCGAGGCGGCCATCGAGCCGGGTGTGCCGGAATCGTTCAACGTGTTGATTCGCGAATTGCAGTCGCTGTGCCTGGATGTGGAGCTGATCAAGACCAACGGGATCAAGCCCTTGATCGAAACGCCCATCGCCGCCGACTGAGCTTTGAGGATCGGGGTCGCTGCCTGCGCCGCTCCCGCAGGAGGCAGCACCCGCAGGATGGACGCAAACGGGAGCCGAGAGCGGCCGCGCAAAGGCCGCGGGGTCCTGCAGTTTGCTCCAGACGGGGCGAAACCCGCAGGACAGGAGGACAACTTGTTCCGATCGAACCCATTTGAGCTCGGAAACCCGATCGCCGATTTCGACGCGATCCGCATCAGCCTGGCCTCGCCGGAAAAGATCCGGAGCTGGTCGCACGGCGAAGTGACCAAGCCGGAGACCATCAACTACCGCACGTTCAAGCCGGAGCGTGACGGCCTGTTCTGCGCACGCATCTTCGGCCCGGTCACCGACTGGGAGTGCTTGTGCGGCAAGTACAAGCGCATGAAGCACCGGGGCGTGATCTGCGACAAGTGCGGCGTGGAAGTGACGCTCAGCAAGGTGCGGCGCGAGCGCCTGGGCCACATTGAACTGGCCTCGCCGTGTTCGCACGTGTGGTTTTTCAAGGGACTGCCCAGCCGCATCGGGCACATACTCGACATCTCGCTGCGCGACCTCGAGTCCGTGTTGTATTTCGAGGCCTATGTGGTGGTCGAGGCCGGCGAAGCTCCGGTGAAAGAGCGCGAGGTCATCAAGGACGAGGTCAAGTTCCGCGAGCTCGACCAGCAGCATCGCGCCGGCGGCTTCAAGGCGATGATGGGCGCCGAAGCCATCAAGGAACTGCTGAAGCGGGTGGATGTTGACAGCATGTCGACCGAGTTGCGCGAGAAGATGCGCAGCGAGTCGTCGGTACAGAAGCGCCTGAAGTATGCCAAGCGCCTGAAGGTGGTGGAGGCGTTCCGCAAGAGCGGCAACAAACCGCACTGGATGATCCTGGACGTCATTCCGGTCATCCCGCCGGAGCTGCGTCCGCTGGTGCCGCTGGATGGCGGCCGCTTCGC
>Ga0335071_10008937_pt1 | contig 10262 bp, 8 predicted proteins | sample Lox_Sample_15_FD_206724 | JGI IMG/M metagenome (GOLD analysis project Ga0335071, IMG submission 206724) | Soil microbial communities from Loxahatchee National Wildlife Refuge, Florida, United States - Lox_Sample_1.5 | ecosystem: Environmental > Terrestrial > Soil > Wetlands | place: USA: Florida...
ACAAGGCCGCGCGCAAGCACGGGATCAAGCCGATCGTCGGCTGCGAGATCTACTTCGTCGACGACCACACCGAGCGCGGCCCGCGACGGACCGAGCGCAACCACCTGACGCTGCTGGCCGCCAGCAACGAGGGCTACCGCAACCTCGTGCGCCTGAGCTCCGCCGGCTTCCTGGATGGCCTGAGTCGCGGCAAGCCGACGGTCGACCTCGCCCAGCTCGAGGCGCACCGCGAGGGCCTGATCGCGCTCACCGGGTGCCTGGCCTCGCGCTTCGCGGGCCGCCTGGCCGACGGCCGCGACGCCGAGGCCCGCGCGCACGCCGACGACCTGCTGCAGGCGCTCGGCGCCGAGAACGTCTACTTCGAGGTCCAGAAGAACGGCATCGCCGCCCAGGAGCGGGCGAACGAGGGCATCGCGCGGATCGCGCGCGAGCTCGGGCGCCCGATCGTCGGCACCGGCGACGTGCACTACCTCACGCGCGAGGACTACCACCACCACACGGCGCTCCTGTGCGTGCAGACGAAGTCGACGCTCGCCGCGCCGAAGATGACCTTCGAGACGAACGAGTTCTACCTGCGCTCCAGCGAGGAGATGGCCGAGCAGTTCGCGCAGTTCCCCGAGGCGCTCGCGAGCACGCTCGAGATCGCCGAGCGCTGCGACGTCGAGATCGAGCTCGGCAAGCAGCTCATCCCGCGCTTCCTGCCTCAGGGCGAGGACGAGCGGGCGTACCTGCGCGCGCGTGTCGAGGAGGGGCTGCGCGAGCGCTATGGCGACCCGCCGCCCGCCGAGGCCGTCGAGCGCATGGAGATGGAGCTCGAGGTCATCGACCGGATGGGCTTCAACGCCTACTTCCTGATCGTCTGGGACTTCATCGCCTACGCCAAGCGCAACGGCATCGCCGTGGGCCCGGGCCGCGGTTCGGCGGCCGGGTCGATCGTCGCCTACTGCCTGCGGATCACCGACGTGGACCCGCTGCGGTACGACCTGCTGTTCGAGCGCTTCCTGAACCCCGAGCGCGTGTCGATGCCGGACATCGACATCGACTTCTCCGTGCGCGGGCGCGAACAGGTCATGCGCTACGTCACCGACAAGTACGGGCGCGACTCGGTCGCGCAGATCGTCACCTTCGGCAAGATGTTCCCGCGCGCAGCCACGCGCGACGCCGCGCGCGTGCTGGGGCACGACTACGGCGCCGGCGACCGCCTCGCGAAGCTCATCCCCGACCCGATCATGGGCCGCTCGCCGTCGTTCGCCGACTGCCTGCAGGAGGGCGAGCCGCTGCGCGCCGCCTACGACGCCGATCCGACCGCACGTCAGATCATCGACGTCGCGCGCGGGCTCGAGGGGATCGTTCGCAACTCGTCGATCCACGCCGCCGCGGTCGTGATCGCCGACCGGCCGCTCACCGACATCGTGCCGGTGCAGCTCGCCGACGCGAACACGACCGACGAGCAGGGCGAGCGTGTCTACAGGGTCGTCACGCAGTTCTCGATGAAGCCCGTGGAGGAGCTCGGCCTCCTGAAGATGGACTTCCTCGGGCTGCGCAATCTCGACGTCATCGAGGACGCGCTCGACATCATCGAGCGCTCGACCGGCACGCGGCCCGACATGGCGACGCTGCCGCTCGACGATCCCGCCACGTACGAGATGCTGCAGCGCGGCGACTCGATCGGCGTCTTCCAGTTCGAGTCGGAGGGCATGCAGGAGGCCCTGCGCAAGGTGCGGCCGACGGAGTTCGACGACCTTGTCGCGCTCGTGGCGCTCTACCGCCCCGGCGCGATGGACCAGATCCCGACCTACGCGCGCGGCAAGCGCGACCCGGACACCGTCTCGATCCCGGACGACCGCCTGGAGCCGATCATCGGCCCGACCTACGGCGTGATCCTCTACCAGGAGCAGGCGATGCAGATCGCCAAGTCCCTGGCCGGGTTCAGCGGCGCGAAGGCCGACGACCTGCGCAAGGCGATCGGGAAGAAGAACCGCGCCGCCATGGCCGAGCTGGAGCCCGAGTTCCGCAGCGGCTGCGCGGCCTCGGGCACCGACCCGCGGCTCATCGACTGGCTGTGGACCACGAACGAGAAGTCCGCCGACTACTCCTTCAACCGCTCGCACGCCGCCTGCTACGCGCTCATCGCCTACCGCACCGCGTGGCTGAAGGCCAACCACCCGGCCGAGTACATGGCGGCGCTGATCTCCTCGGTGATGGACACCAAGGACAAGGTCCCGTTCTTCGCCGCCCGCTGCGAGGACATGGGGATCGACATCCTCCCGCCGGACGTCAACCTCTCCGACCACGAGTTCGTCGTCGACGGCGGGAACATCCGCTTCGGCCTCGACGCCGTCAAGGGCGTCGGCTACCAGGCCGTCGAGGCGATCAAGGCGGCGCGCGAGCAGGGCGGCGCGTTCGAGTCGATCTGGGACTTCTGCGCGCGCGTCGACGCGCGGCTCGTCAACAAGCGGGCGATCGAGGCGCTCGTCAAGTGCGGTGCGTTCGGCTCGACGGGCGCCAGCCGCAAGGGCATGCTCGCCGTCCTCGAGCAGGCGCAGGCCGCCGGCCAGCAGGCGCAGCTCGACGCGCAGATCGGGCAGGCGTCGATCTTCGACATGGGCGAGCTCGACGGCGGGGCCGGCGCCCCGGCCGCCGGCGCGTTCCAGCCGAGCCACCCGCCGATCCCCGCCGAGGAGTTCGACCAGCGCGAGCTGCTCGCCGTCGAGAAGGAGGCGATCGGGCTCTTCATCTCCACGCACCCGCTCAAGGAGGTGCGCGAGGCGCTGCGCCTGAAGGTCGACGGCACGCTCGCGGAGCTCGCCGAGCGGCGCGACGGCGAGTGGGTGACAGCCGGCGGGATCATCACGCAGGCCAAGCGGATCAAGACGCGCAGCGGCACCTCGATGATGTTCGCCACGCTCGGCGACCTCGAGGCGGAGATCGAGATGCTGCTCTTCGAGAAGGCGCTCGCGGAGTACGAGGGGGTCCTCGGCGTCGACGAGATCGTCCTCGTGCGCGGGCGGATCGACCACAAGGACCGCGACAAGACCTCGCTCGTCGTCCAGAGCGTCGAGCGCTTCGCCCCGAGCGGCGAGGAGGTGCAGGCCGCGCGCGAAGCCGCCGCGGCCGCGCCGAGCACGCCGCAGCCGCTGCGCCTGCGCATCGACGCGGCCGCCACCGGCGTGCCCGCGACGATCATCGAGGACCTCAAGCACGTGCTCGGCAACCACGCGGGGGAGAGCGAGGTCGTCCTCGACATCGCCACCTCCGCCGGTGAACGGCGGCTGCGCTTCGGGGACGAGTACCGCGTCACCCCGACGCCGAGCCTGCGCGCCGAGCTCGAGGGCATCCTGGGGCCCTCGCCGGTGTCAGGCTGAGGCCGCGCGCCCGCGGGCGGGCGCCGCGGCGTTGCCGCCAGAGCGTGCCGGCGCGGGCGCACGGACCGGCTTGCGGCCCGTCCAGCGAGGCGTCTTGCTACGGTGCGGGTGGCCCCTCGCCCTACCGCTGGACCGGGGGCGGGGGGCCCCTCACGTCGCCCGGCCGCGCGCCTTCAGGCCCTCCGCGCGCAGGCGCCGGCAGAGTTCGATCTCCGCGCGCGTCGGCCCCGACCGATCCTCGCCGGGGGTCTCGAGCACGCACGGGAGGCCCTCGAAGCGGGGCTCGGACAGGAACGTGCGGCAGCCGTCGAGGCCGAGCTCGCCCTCGCCGACGTTCGCGTGCCGGTCGCGATTCGACCCGAGCGGCGTCTGGCTGTCGTTGAGATGCAGCGAGCCGACGCGGCCCCGGCCGACCGCACGCTCGCACGCGTCCAGCGCCTGCGCCAGCGCCGGCGGCGTGCGGATCTCGATCCCGGAGGCGAGCAGGTGGCACGAGTCCAGGCAGACGCCGAGCCGCGCGCCGCCACCCGCCGCCTCCAGCAGCGCGCCCAGCTCCTCGAACGATCGCCCGAGCGTGCCGCCGGCCCCGGCGGTGTTCTCCAGGTGCAGCGGACAGGCCTCCGAGCCGGCGAGCGCCTCGCGGATCACCTCCCCGGCACGGGCGATCGCCGCCGGCACGTCGCCGGTCTTCGCCGACCCGGGGTGCAGGACCACCGCGTGCGCCCCGAGCGCGTCACCCGCGCGCAGCGAGGCGGTCAAGGACGTGAGGGTCTTGGCGCGGATCTCCGGGTCGTCGCTGGCGGCATTGAGCAGGTAGACCGCGTGGATCAGCAGCGCCTTCACGGAGCTGCCGTCCATCGCCCCTGCGAACGCCGCGACCTGCTCGTCGCTGTAGAGCGTCGGCTTCCACGCGCGCGGGTTCTGGTTGAAGATCTGGATCGCGTGCGCGCCGAGGTCCTCGCCGCGGGCGACCGCCTTCGCCGGACCGCCGGCGGGGGAGACGTGGGCGCCGATCAGCATGGGCGCGGGAGGGGGCCGGAGCGTCGCATTCCCTAGATTCCTACCGAGATGCGCGTCCGCTTCGCTCCCAGCCCTACCGGCCAGCTGCACATCGGCGGCGCGCGCACCGCGCTCTACAACTGGCTCCTGGCGCGCGGCTCGGGCGGCACCTTCGTGCTGCGCATCGAGGACACCGATCGCGAGCGCTCCACGCCGGAGAACGTCGAGCAGATCCTCGACGCGCTGCGCTGGCTGGACCTCGACTACGACGAGGGGCCGGTCTTCCAGACCGCCAACGAGCCGCGCCACCGCGCGGTCGTGGAGCGCCTGCTCGACGAGGGCAGGGCGTACCGCTCGATGGCCACGGCCGACGACGTGCGCGCCTACAAGCAGGTTCACGGCGACGAGCGCGGCTTCCGCGGCGAGCCCGAGGCGCACGGCGCGGTGCGCCTGCGCATCCCGCCGGAGGGGGAGACGGTCGTGCGCGACGTCATCCGTGGCGACACCGTGTTCCGCCACGTCCACCTCGACGATCCGGTGATCGCGCGCGCGGACGGCAGCCCGCTGTACAACCTCGCGGTGGCGGTCGACGACCTCGACGCCGGCATCACGCACGTCGTGCGCGGCGAGGACCACGTCTCCAACACGCCCAAGCAGGTGCTCGTGCTGGAGGCGCTCGGCGAGAGCGCCCCGCTGTACGCGCACCTGCCGCTGCTTCACGGCCCGGACGGCAAGAAGCTCTCCAAGCGCCACGGCGCCGCGTCCGTCCAGGACCTGCGCGCAGCGGGCTACCTCCCCGAGGCGATCCGCAACTACCTGGCGCTGCTCGGCTGGGGGGATGCCGACGACGAGACGCTCATCCCCACCGACGAGCTGATCCGCCGGTTCACGCTCGAGCGCGTCTCGCGCAACCCGGCGCGCTTCGACGAGCAGAAGCTGCGCTGGATGAACGGCCGCTACCTGCGCGAGCTCGGCACCGACGAGCTCACCCGGCGCACCGAGCTGTACACCGGCCGCAGCGGGCTGCGCGACGCGGTCGCGATCAGCGAGGAGAAGATCCAGACGCTCGCGGACTTCTGGCCGCTCGCAGGATTCCTCTTCGACGGGCCCGCCGACGACCCCCAAGCGCGCGCCAAGTGGCTCGGCGACGACGGCCGCGCCGCGCTTGCCGCCGTGCGCGAGGCGCTCGCCGACGTGCAGGACTGGAACGTCCCGACGCTGGACGCCGCCTTGCACCGCGTGATCACGCTGCGCGAGGCCAAGCCGCGCGACGTCTTCCAGCCGATCCGCGTCGCGCTCGCCGGCACCGCGGTGTCGCCGGGGATCTTCGAAACGCTCGAGGTGCTCGGGCGCGAGGAGTCGCTGCGGCGCATCGACGCCGCGCTGGCCGCACCCGCCGCGGCCGCCGCATCGGACACCCGTCCAGGCGCCGGCGCGGCCTGATACGCACGCGAAACCCGCCGCAAACGCTCACAATCGCACCGGATCGCCGGACCCCGGCAGGAGCCTGCACGGATTCGCTCAAACTGTCGTCCAGCGCTGCCGATACGGGGAGGGTCGCCCCCCGGCACCACGACGCCTCCCCATCGCTCCCCACCCCGAAACGACCAGATGACGCCTCCCGAACCCGTCACCGCGCTGCGGGTCGCCGAAGACGCGGCCGACGCCGGCGATGCCCAGCGCCGCCACAACGAGGGCCACGGACGACGGCTCACCGCGGCGTTCGAGGCGCTCGAGGGCTTCCCGGCGCTCGCCGAGTCGCGCGACCGCGTTCTGCGCCTGATCAGTGACGAGCGCTCGAACACCGGTGAGATCGTCGCCGCGGTCGAGGGTGACGTGGCGCTCGTCATCGCCGTGCTGCGCGTGGCCAACCAGTCCGAGGGCCGCAGCCGCGGGCGCGTCGAGTCGATCGTCTCCGCGACCGAGGTCCTCTCGCCGGAGGCGGTCCAGTCGATCGCCGCGCGTGCCCGCACCTTCGACTTCTTCGAGCGCTCCTCCGTCTGGGACGCCGCGCCCGAGCGCTTCCGCCTGCACGGCGTCGCCACCCAGCGCGCCGCCGAGCGCCTCGCGATCGAGGCCGGCTACGAGGAGCGCGACCGCCTGATGGTGACCGCGCTGCTCCACGACATCGGCAAGCTCGTGCTCATGCACGCCTACCCCGGGTATCCCCAGCAGGTCCACCAGGGAGCCCGCACCCCCGAGGAGCGCATCCACAAAGAGCGCCGCGAGCTCGGCGTCGACCACGCCCTCGTCGGCGGCGTCCTCGCCCGCCGCTGGGGCCTGCCGAAGAGCCTCGCCTCCGTCATCGAGCGCCACCACGCCGAGGACGCGGGCGGCGAGACCGCCTTCGTGCGCCTCGCCGACATGCTCGCCCACTACGCCCAGGGCGGCGCCGTGTCCCCGACCGAGCTGCTGCGCTGCGCACGCGCGATCGGCCTCGGGGCCGAGGAGCTGCGCTCGGTCATGTACGACCTGCCGTTCCCCGCCACCGGCCGCGTGCGCCAGGTCGATCCCTGCCCGCTCTCCGGCCGCGAGGTCGAGGTCCTCAAGCGCCTCGCCGAGGGCAAGGTCTACAAGCAGATCGCCCACGAGCTCGAGCTCTCCACCAGCACCGTCCGCACCCACCTGCACAACATCTACGGCAAGCTCGGCGCCGTGGACCGCGCGCAGGCCGTGCTGATCGCGACCGAGCGCGGCTGGCTCTAGCGCCGGGCCGCAGGACCCGGCGCGCGTCCCGGCGGCGCTGTCGCGGACGACGCACGCGGCTGGCGGCGTCCTCGCCTTGCCGATGGCCCTGCCATCGGCTGCGGCTGCGTCCCAGCCACGTGCCTCGCCGCGCGACACCACCACCGGTCCGGCGCGCCGGAACCTGCGTCCCGGCGTGGCTCTGCCCGCTTGGTGGCGCCGGTGGGCTATGAGAGACGGGCTACGCCCGCTCCGCGTCGGTCGCCGTGCGACTGCGCCGGCGCCAGATGAGGTAGGCGACGGTCACGCCGGCGGCGTCGATGAGTACGTCGCGGACGGTGCCCTCGCGGCCGTGCACGAAGGTCTGGTGGAACTCGTCGGTGATCGCGTAGCCGATCGTGATCGTCGCGGCCCAGGCGGGGTGGCGGAAGCGCAGCGCGCGGTGCCAGAGGAGCCAGAGCAGGCCGTACTCGGTCATGTGGACGAGCTTGCGGCCGACGAAGTCGATGGTGCCGAGGCCGGAGTTGAGGTCGGGCTGGGCGCTGAGCGCGAAGATCGCGCCCATCAGCACGAGCGGCGGACCGAACCGCGAGAGCGGCCCGGCGCTGTCGTCGGTGGGTGCCATAGGATCGATCGTCGAGGGTAGAGCGGACCGATGATCTCGATCACGACGAAGTCGCCGTACGCGCTGCAGGCGCTGGCCGAGCTCGGACGGGCCGGGGACGCGCCGGTGCCGATCGGCGAGCTCGCCAAGCGCCGCGGTATCCCGGTGCAGTTCCTCGAGCAGCTGTTCGCGACGCTGCGGCGCGCGGGGATCCTCAACTCGCAGCGCGGGGTGAAGGGCGGCTACTCGTTCGCCCGCGACCCGGCCGCGATCACCGTGCTCGAGGTCGTCGAGCTGCTCGACGGCCCGCTCGGCCGCGACGCGGAGGGCATCTTCGCCGAGGCGGCCGCCGCCGCCCGCGAGGTGCTGGGGAGGGCGACGATCGCCGACATCGTCGAGCGCGAGGCCGCCGAGGCCGGCCGGGCGCCGATGTACTACATCTGAGGAGCGCCGCACAGATAAGCGAAAAGCCGCGTATCTACGCGGTGTCAACCGCTGGGGAACCCCAGTGAACCGCCCCGTGGGGGGAACCGACTTCCCCGGGACGGTCAGCTCCCGAGGATGTCCTGGTGGTTGCAGTGGTTAAGCAGCACGATGGTGTCGCCGTCCCAGCGGTACGTCAGGCGGTTCCCACGGTCGATCCGCACGTAGAACGTCTTCTTCTGGCGTGCGGACTGGAGTCGCCGGGACTGCAAGCCCGGGTGCCGGGGGTTCTCAGCGAGCTTGGCGATGCACGCCCTGATCGCTTCCTGCTGCTCGGGCGACTTTGCCTTCAGGCGTCGCTTGAACGCCGGGTCGGTCGCGATCTTGTGCGCCAACGCCTAGTCCTCGGGCGCGTCGAGCCAGTCGAGCAGTGCCTCGCCGGTGTCGAAAGTGCGCAGACGTCCGGCCGCGCGCTCGCGCGCCGACTCCGCCTCGCCACGCTGCCACTTCTGCGTCCAGAACCCGATCTCATCGGCGCGGACAAACAGCGGCGGGCGCTCGCCCGACCCATGTACGATGACGCCCACGTCGAGGACGACGCTGTTGGGGCCGCTCCCGGTGTCGGCGCCGACGCCGACATCAAGCGTTGTCGCGGGGGTCACCGAACACCTTTCCCTGGGCCTCGTGGTTCTCCTTGGTGATCTGCAGGATCGAGATCAGCTCATTCAACCTCGTCGGGCTAAACGCCAGGCGAACCACTGGCTTGACCGGCACGTACTGGATTGCCTCGGCCTGCTCGCGGCGCTCCTCGACCGTCGCGCCGACGATCGCCGGGGGCACCATCTCGCCGACCGTCAGAAAGACCTCACCGTTGCTCACCTGGGCAACGAACTGGTTCGCGTGGTAGACGGGCAGGTCGTCCGCGCCCACCCACACAATGGGAACGGCTACACCATCCGGCTCTTCGGTCGCCATCGGTTCTCCTGGTTGTGCCGCACGCGCTAGCCGCGGGTGATGCCGGCAGTACACGCTACGTGTCGCGCTGGGCAAGGCGCACCGTACCCGACGGATGTGCGAGACGGTCGCATGGTGTCGGTCGGTGCAGGGGTCAGTTGCCGCCAACGATGTCGAAGCGCCAGACGATGCGATGGCCAGCGACGCTGACGGCAATGCAATCACCGACGATCGGCAGCGCACCAGGATCACCGTCTACGCGGCACAGGTACCCGAGGACCATCCGGCTCTCTCCCTCAGAGATGGCGCGTCCGTGGAACCGCCGCACGACCTGACGCGCACGACCTGACGTGCACGTTTGCAACTCGTACCGGTCGCTTGGTTGCCGCGAGCGATGTACCCGACGCCGGCGCCGAAGCCCACCGGTCGCTGTGAGAGTGTGCCGCAACGCTTCGATCCAGCGAACGCGCCCGGAGCAGGTGCCGCCGTGAGAAGCGCAAGTGCGATCGCAGCCAGGGGCGGCGAGAGTGAGGACCGGTCGCATGACGCCGACGCTACACCGTGTCCAGGCAGCGAGGATGATGAGGTGGGGCCCCGGAACTGGAGTCCTCGTGAGAGGATGCCCTGCCAATGCGCATCCGTCTGCTGCTCACCGCGTTGGGACTTCTCATCGTTCTCGTCGCGACTCTGAGCTCGAGCGCCGGAGCCGCTCATGCAAGCTCCCGGGTAAGCGGGCTCTATTGCCTGAACAAGGCTGGTTCAGCCGTGCTTCTGAAGGTTCGACCGTCGGGGTGTGCTGACTTCGGCGCAAATGGCGCGTTTGCTGGAGGAGTCAACCTCAGGGACCTCCGGTGGTCCGGATGGGGATGCTCGACCGCGCACGCCTTGGGGACCGAATGCGGGTTTCACCTGCCATGTGCCAAGATCGCGGTCACGGTGATTGCGTATCGAGCCGTCCGTAGCTGTACGAGTCGTCGTACCTACAGTCGTCTGCGGGTCTCCAGTCGTTACGGCACGACGACAGTCCGTCTCCCGAACTGCGCGGGCCCCGCGTAGGCCAGCCTCACCTCAGTCCCGCCGCCCGACCCGAGGAGCAGGCAGCGCCCACAGCCGCGGGCGTTGGCTACGCGCGGCGAGCTCATCCTTGCTCGTCGCGACGGCTGACCGCGGCTGCGCAACTACCTGCTGGAGCACCGCATGCCGTGCGGCAACAGGGTGCAGATCTTCGCGAC
>Ga0335071_10008939_pt1 | contig 10259 bp, 4 predicted proteins | sample Lox_Sample_15_FD_206724 | JGI IMG/M metagenome (GOLD analysis project Ga0335071, IMG submission 206724) | Soil microbial communities from Loxahatchee National Wildlife Refuge, Florida, United States - Lox_Sample_1.5 | ecosystem: Environmental > Terrestrial > Soil > Wetlands | place: USA: Florida...
TCTGGCGGCTGGCGGCCGGTGGGAACGAAGCCACGCCGCTCACCGCCGACTACGCGGGAACCAGCAAGACGCCGATGTGGTGGCAGGGGCGGGTCTACTTCGCGTCGGACCGCGACGGGTCGATGAACCTGTGGTCCATGGATCCGGACGGTCACGATCTGAAGCAGCTCACCCACCACCAGGGATGGGACGTCCAGTCCCCCGCCCTGGACGGCGGGCGGATCGTCTACCAGCTCGGCGCCGATCTCTGGATCTACGACATCGCGAAGGCCGAGGGGCACGTCATCCCGGTCACCCTGACCTCGGACTTCGATCAGCTGCGGGTGAAGTGGCTGACCAAGCCGATGGACTACGTCACCGCCACGCACGTGTCGCCGAACGGCGACCGCGTGGTGCTGACCGCCCGCGGCCAGGTCTTCGTGGCCTCCGTGGGCCCGGGCCGCCTGGTCGAGGCCTCGCGTCATCAGGGCGTGCGGTACCGCGCGGCCCGCTTCGCGCCGGACGGCAAGTCCGTCACCGTGCTCTCGGACGAGTCCGGCGAGACCGACTGGTGGAGCCTGCCCGCCAACGGCGTCGGCGCGCCCCAGCAGCTCACGAGCGACGCGAAGGTCCTGCGGTGGGACGGCGTGCCCTCGCCCGACGGCAAGTACCTCGCCTACACCGACAAGAACCAGACGCTGTGGCTGCTCGACCTCGCCGCGAAGAAGACCATCCAGATCGAGCAGTCCCCCGACGGGGACTACGGCGATCTGGCGTGGTCCCCCGACTCGAAGTGGCTGGCCTACACGCGGCCCGGCCCGTCGTTCTCGACGGTGGTGCTGTATTCGGTCGCCCTTGGCAAGGCGACCGCGATCACCACCCGCCGCGCCGACAGCTACTCCCCCGGGTGGAGCGCGGACGGCAAATGGCTGTACTTCCTTTCGGACCGGACCTTCCGCTCCCTGGTGTCCTCGCCGTGGGGGCCCCGCGCGCCGGAGCCGTTCTTCGACCACCAGACCAAGATCTACCTGGTCTCGCTCGTCAAAGGGCTCCGGTCTCCCTTCCAGCCGAAGGATGAGATGCCCGCGCCGCCGGCGGACACCGGGAAGAAGGACGTCACGGTCGCCGTCGACTTCGACGGAATCACCGATCGCCTGTTCGAGGCCCCGGTGCCCCCCGGCAACTACGGCAACCTGTCGGTCGGCTCGGACCGGATCTTCTACACGTCCACCGAGACGTCCTACGAGCCGAAGACCACGCTCTTGTCGCTCGAGATCTCCAATCAAGCCCCGGCGGCGAAGACGGTGTCCGAGGATATCCGGCAGTACGAGCTGAGCCAGGACCGCAAGAAGCTGATGATTCAGAAGGGCGAGGACATCCACGTCGTGGACGCGTCCAGCGCGCCGGCCACGCTCGAAGCCAAGAACCAGGCGCAGCTTTCGGGCTGGACCTTCCCCATCGACCCGCGCGAGGAGTTCGCCGAGATGTTCCGGGAGGCGTGGCGCCTGGAGCGGGACTACTTCTACGACCGCCACATGAACGGCGTGGACTGGCCGGCGATGCGCGCCAAGTACCTCCCGCTGGCGGCGCGCGTGACGAGCCGGGGTGAGCTGTCGGACGTGCTGGCCCAGATGGTCAGCGAGCTGTCGGCGCTGCACATCTTCGTCTACGGCGGCGACTTCCGGACCGGCTCGGAGCAGGTCGCGCCGGGCTCCCTCGGCGCCACCTACGAGCGGGACTCGGCGGACGGGGGCTGGCGGATCGCGCACATCTACCGCGCGGATCCCGACTTTCCGACACTGCGCTCGCCCCTGGCGGTGCCGGCCCTCGGCGTGACCGAGGGAGACGTGATCGAGCTGGTGAACGGGGTGCCGTCCCTGTCGGTGCCCGAATTCGACGCCCTCCTCGAGAATCAGAGCGGGAAGGAAGTCCTGCTCCGGGTGAGGACCCCGGGCCGGACGGGCACCCGCGACGTGGTGGTGACGCCGTTCTCGCGCGGCGCGCTCGCCAACCTGCGCTACAACGAGTGGGAGTACACCCGGCGTCTGGCGGTGGACGCCCAGAGCCACGACTCCATCGGGTACGTCCACCTGCGGGCGATGGGCGGCGGGGACATGGCGCAGTTCGAGCGCGATTTCTATCCGGCCTTCGACCGGCAGGGGATGATCATCGACGTCCGCCACAACAACGGCGGCAACATCGACAGCTGGGTGATCGAGAAGCTCCTCCGGAAGGCGTGGATGTACTGGCAACCCCGCATCGGTAATCCGAGCTGGAACATGCAGTGGGCCTTCCGGGGTCATATCGTGGTGCTCTGCGACGAGAACACGGCCTCCGACGGCGAAGCCTTCACCGAAGGGTTCCGGCGCCTCGGCCTGGGCCGGGTCATCGGCACCCGCACCTGGGGCGGCGAGATCTGGCTGTCGTCGTCCAACGTCCTCGAGGACCACGGCATCGCCACCGCGGCGGAGACCGGCGTCTACGGCCCCGAAGGCGCGTGGCTGATCGAGGGACACGGCGTGGATCCCGACTCGGTGGTCGACGATCTTCCGGGGGCCACGTACCGGGGACAGGACGCGCAGCTGGACGCCGCCGTCGCCTGGCTGCGCGCGGAAATCCGGGCCCATCCCGTCCCGGTGCCCCCGGCGCCGTCGTATCCGGACAAGAGTCACTAGAGAGAGGGTCATGGCACGGAAGCAGCTCACGATCGCGATCCTGACCGGGGGCGGAGACGTCCCCGGTCTCAACCCCGCCATCCGGGCGATCACCATCCGCGCGCTGCGCGACGGACACCGGGTCATCGGGATCCGGCACGGCTGGGCCGGGCTCGTGGACTACGTGCCGGACGACGCCGTCGACAACTCGGACAACGTCCAGTCCCTGTCGGAGGCCATCGTGAACCGGGCCGGCCGCACCGGGGGCACGTTCCTGCACACGTCGCGGGCCCGTCCCAGCCACCTGCCCAGGGAACGGGTTCCCGCCCACCTGACCGGGTACGACCAGCCGATCAACGACGTCACGAAGGACATCCTGCGGCACCTCGAGCACATCGGCGTCGACGTCCTGATCCCCATCGGCGGCGACGACACCCTGAGCTACGGGAAACGCCTCCACGACGAGGGCGTCAACGTCGTGGCCATCCCGAAGACGATGGATAACGACGTCCACGGCACCGACTACTGCATCGGCTTCAGCACCTGCGTCACCCGCACCATCGAGCTGACCCACCGGCTCCGGACCTCGGCGGGTTCGCACGAGCGGTTCCTGGTGATCGAAGTCTTCGGGCGGTACGCCGGCTTCACGGCGCTCCTGCCGACCATGGCGGGCGCGGCCGACCGGTGCGTCATCCCCGAGCACCCGGTGGACATCGAGCACCTGGCCGAGCTGCTCACGTACGACCGCAACCGGAACCCGAGCCGGTATTCGGTGGTGCTGGTGTCGGAGGGCGCGCGCCTGACGACGCACGAGGGGATGAGCTTCGAGAGTGACGAGGCGGACATGTACGGGCACCGGAAACTCGGGGGGATCGGCGACCGGGTGGGAGCGGCGCTCAAGGAGGCGAGCGCCCGCTTCAACAACGGCCGCCGGATCGACGTGGTGAATCAGCGCCTGGGGTACCTGGTCCGCTCCGGCGACCCGGACGCGCTCGACTCCATCGTTCCGATGGCGTTCGGCAACCTCGCCCTCGACCTGGTGCTCCAGAAGCAGTACGGGCGCCTGGTGAGCATCCACAAGGGCTTCTACGACAGCGTCCCCATCACCAACGTGACCTCCGAGAAGAAGGTGGTGGAGGTGTCCAAGTACTACAACACCGCGCGCCTGCGCCCCATCTACGAGTTCGACGGCAAGCCGCTGTTCATCATGACGAGCGACTGAGCCGTCGCCCGTCTATCTTTCCCCAGAGTCCATGGCAGACATCCTCCCCCAGCTCGAGGCCGCGCTCGCCGGCAAGTACCGCGTCGAGCGGGAGCTGGGGGGCGGCGGGATGAGCCGGGTCTACGTCGCGGAAGAGGTGGGCCTGGCCCGCCGCGTCGTGATCAAGGTCCTGGCCCCCGAGCTGTCGGCCGGCGTCAACGCCGACCGGTTCCGGCGCGAAACTCAGCTCGCCGCCTCGCTCCAGCATCCCCACATCGTCCCGCTCCTCACCGCCGGCACCGCCGGCGACCTGCTGTACTTCACGATGCCGTTCGTGGACGGCGAGTCCCTGCGGGCACGCGTCAAGCGGGAAGGCCCCCTCCCCATCCGCGACGCCACCCGGATCCTCCACGACGTGGCCGACGCCCTCGCCTACGCCCACGCGCGGGGCGTGGTGCATCGCGACATCAAGCCCGACAACGTCCTGCTCTCGGGGAACCACGCCCTCGTGGCCGACTTCGGCATCGCGAAGGCCATCTCGGCGTCGGCGAGCTCGAGCGGTCTGACGTCGGTCGGGGTCGCCATCGGGACCCCCGCCTACATGGCTCCCGAGCAGGCGGCCGGCGATCCCACGGTGGACCACCGCGCCGACATCTATTCGTTCGGCGCGATGGCGTACGAGGCCCTGACCGGTCACCAGCTGTTCGAGGGCATGAGTCCCCAGCAGACGCTGGCCGCGCACCTCACCGAGCCCCCGGAGGACGTCGCGAGGCGGCGGCCCCAGATCCCGCGGGAGCTCGCCGATCTGGTGATGGCCTGCCTCGAGAAGAACGCGGCCGACCGGCCGCAGACCGCGGACGAGGTCCTGCGCGTGCTGGAAGGCACCGCGACGCTGACGAGCGGCGGCACTCGGCATACCCGGACCGGAACCGGGGTGCGGCGCGCGGTCTCGCCGCGCGCCCGGTGGGCCGTGACGGGGACCGCGGTGGCGCTCGCCCTGCTCGTGCTCTGGGCCCTGTTCGGCCGCGGCCAGCGGAGCTCCCTGGACGACGACCTGGTCGCGGTGGCCCCGTTCGACGTGCTCGACCCGTCGCTCCAGCTCTGGCGGGAAGGCCTGGTGGACCTCCTGGCGCGGTCCCTGGACGGGGCGGGCCCGCTCCGGACCGTCTCTCCCACGGTCATCGTGAAGCGGTGGAGCGGCCGCGCCGACCCCACGGCGGCGGAAGCCCTGGGCCGGAACACCGGCGCCCGGATCGTCGTCTACGGATCGCTGGTCAACTCCGGCCCGGACTCGGTGCGGCTGACCGCCAACGTCCTCGATGTCTCGAACGGCACCGCGCTCGGCGCCGTGGATCTCCGCGACCATAAGGACCGGCTCGACCGGCTGGCCGACTCGGTCGCGGTCCACGTCCTCCAGTCCATCGGCGCGACCCGCATCCGGGGCCTCGGCCTGGCCCGGGCCACGGCCATCGGCTCGGCCTCCCTGCCGGCGGTGAAGGCGTTCCTCACCGGCGAGCAGTTCCTCCGTCGCTCCGAATGGGATTCCGCGCTCACGGCGTACCAGCAGGCGTTCGGGATCGACTCGAGCTTCACGCTCGCGTACGCGCACGCGGGCCTGGCCGCGGGATGGGGACGCTCGGGGGCGGATTCGCTCACCACGCGCTATCAGCTCCGGGCCGGCTCGCTGAACCACGGACTCGCGCCGCGCGACTCGTTCCTGGTGCAGTCCGAGTCCCTGATGACGATGGTGTTCGAAGGACCGCAGGCGCTGGGCGGGAAATGGTGGACCTACGGGAAACGCGCCATCTCGACGCTCGAGGAGGCGGTGCGGCGATATCCGGACGACCCCGAGCTGTGGTACAGCCTGGGGGACGCCCGCTTCCACGCCGGCATGCTGGCCGGGGAGTCGTCGCGGCAGAGCCTCGACGCGTTCGACCGCGCCATCGCGCTCGACTCGACCTTCTCCCCGGCGTACGTGCACCCGATGCAGCTGGGCGCCCTGCTGGACGGTGCGGCCGGAGCGCGGCGGTACTCCCAGGGCTACCTGCAGGCGGGAGGCGGGGGGCGGTACGCCGGAGAGGCGCGGGCGATCAACGCGCTGCTCGACCCCGGCTCGAGTCCGGAGCGCCGGGCCCGCCTGATCGATTCCGTGGGAGCGGTCGCGAGCGGAGCGGCCACGGGGCGGCCGGTGTTCATCGGCTCGGAGTTCACCCAGGCCACCCTGGCCCTGCACGACTCCGCGGAGTCGGAGGTCCGGTTCGGCCACGCGCTGTCCACGGGGCTCCTGAAGCTGGCGAAGTCCGCGGCCGACTCCCACAACGCCCGGGCGCTCGACGCCCTCGGACAGGCGAACCGCGGCCACCTCCGCGCGGCGTACGACATCGACGCCGGCTCGAACCCCACCCTGTCGATCGAATTCCTGATGCTCGGCGCCGTGCCGCCCGATTCCGCGGACCGCGCGATCGCCAGCTACGCGCACCGGCTGTCCAACGGCAATTGGGCCTCCCTCGCCTGGTGGGCCGCGCGCGGCGATACCGCGTCGATCAAGAAATTCACCCAGTTCGCCGATTCCATCCGCCGGCACCCGCCGAAGGACTTCCCGCAGGTGGCGGTCGACCTGGTGGGGTATCTGGTCAAGTCGGGCCCGGCCTACCTGGCGCTCGCCCGCCGGGACACGACGACGGCGCTCAATCTGTTCCTGGCCCTGCCGGACACGGCGTGCTTCGGCTTCTGCCCGCTCGATCCCCTGGTGCGGGCCGAGCTGCTGTCGGCCCGCGGACGGGATCAGGAGGCCGCGCAGCGCCTGGACGAGGAGCCCGCGTTCAACCACCGCAACCCGCTGCCGTCCGACGTGCTGTGGTCCCTGGAGAAGGGCCGCGTGAACGAGCGGCTCAAGAACTACGACGCGGCGAAGACCGCGTACGCCGACGTCGTCGCCCACTGGGCCCACGGCGACCCCTCGCTCCAGCCCTACGTCGACGAAGCGCGGGCGGCCCTCCGGCGGCTGTCGACCGAGAAGAGCAACTGATGGCCGTCAAGAAGAAGGTCACGCGCCGGAAGAAGGCCGCCAAGGAATCACGCGGGCTCACCGCGAAGGAGCTCGTCGAGGAGAGTCCGCCGGCCGCGGTGAAGAAGCTGGCCGACGGGATCGTCGCGGACGGCGGCGTGCTCGTGGGCGTCTACCGGGAGCCGCTGGGGGGCAACTGGCAGATCCTCGCCGGCCTCCCGCTGTCGAAGGTCGAGCCCACGCCCTACCAGCGGGATCTCTCGCCCACGCACGTCGCGCGGCTCGCCAAGGCCATCGACAAGCTCGACCGCTTTCTCGACCCCGTCATCGCGGTCCGGACCGAGGACGGCGGGTACTGGACCCCGAACGGCTACCACCGGCTCGGCGCGCTGAAGCAGCTGGGCGCGCGGAGCATCCTGGCCCTGGTGGTGCCGGACGAGAAGGTGGCGCACCGGATCCTGGTGCTGAACACCGAGAAGGCCCACAACGTCCGGGAGCGCTCGCTCGAGGTCATGCGTCTGGAGCACGGGCTGGCCGAGCTGGACGACCGGGAGGAGACCGAGTTCGAGCTGGAGTTCGAGGAGCCCTCCCTGCTCACGCTGGGGCTCTGCTACCAGCAGAACGGCCGCTTTTCGGGCGGGGCGTACCAGTCGATCCTCAAGCGGATCGACGAGTTCCTGCCCCTGAAGCTGTCGAAGGCGGTGCAGGTCCGGCGGAAGCGCGCGGCCCGGGTGCTGAAGCTCGACGAGGCAGTCGGGAAAGCCGTCGCCGCGCTCAAGGCGAAGGGGTTCCAGAGCCCCTACCTCAAGGCGTTCGTCGTGTCCCGGATCAACTACCTCCGCTTCAAGAAGGGGCCCGCCGAGTTCGACGAGACGATGGAGAAGCTGATCGACGCGGCGGAGCGGTTCGACACCGGCAAGGTCCGGGCCGATCAGATCTCCAGCGCCGGGGGAAGCCCGGACGAGTGATCAGAACTCCAGGTTCTTGAGATACTCGTAGCTGATCTGGATGTCGCTCAGCGGGTGCGGCGGATCGTCGTGCTCGACGTAATAGTGCTTGATCCCCGCCTGCGCCGAATGCGCGAAGATCTTCTTCCAGTCGATGATCCCCTTCCCCACGTCGACCATCGTGTGATCGGGACCCGGCCCGGGGGCCATGTCCTTCGCGTGCACCTGCGTGAAGCGCCCGGGGTACTGCGCGAAGTACGCCAGTGGATCGCGCCCCCCGTCCGTGATCCAGTACAGGTCCATCTCGGCCTCGACCAGCTTCGGATCGGACGAGGCGAGCAGCACGTCGTAGGGCAGCTGGCCCTGGAGCGGCTTGAACTCGTAGCTGTGGTTGTGGTAAGCCAGCTGGAGCCCGGCGGCGCGGCACTTCTCCCCCGTCCTGGTGAGGTTCTCCCCCACCCGCTTCCAGCCGTCCACGTCCTTCCGCAGCTCTTCGGGGATCCAGGCGAACGTGACGTACTGCATGCCCATGGTGTGGGCGTCGGCGATCATCTGATCCAGGCCGGCGGGCAGCTTGGCGTAGTCGAAGTGCATCGACACCGCGGAGAGCCCCAGGCGGTCGAGCAGCTTCCGGACCTCGGCGGGCGGATGGCCGAAGAAGTCGGTCATCTCCACTTCCTGATACCCGATCCGCGCCACCTTCGTGAGCGTGCCCTCGAAATCGGTTTTCAGGAGACCGCGGACGGTGTAGAGCTGCAGGCCGACTTTTGGAATACGGGAAACGGGAAGCGGGAAGCGGGAAGCGTGTCGCAGTACGGGACTCAGCGACGCCAGCCCCGCGCCGGCGATGCCCAGAAACTCCCGGCGTCGCACGCTTCCCTCTTCCCGCTTCCCCGCTGCCGTGTCTTTCACAGTTCGTTCCTTTTCATCGCGTCCACCGCGTAATTCGCGGCACGCGCGGTCAGGGCCATGTAGGTGATGGACGGGTTCTGGCACGCCGAGGAAGTCATGCAGGCGCCGTCGGTGCAGAAGAGGTTCGGAATGTCCCAGGACTGATTGTGCGCGTTCAGCACCGAGGTCTTGGGATCCCGGCCCATCCGCGCCGTGCCCATCTCGTGGATCGCCTTCCCCGGCGGGGAGAACTCCGTCCCCGGCTCGATGTCCCGGGCCCCCGCCGCCGCCAGCATCTCGGCGGCCGCCATCGATGAATCCTCCATCAGCTCGCGCTCGTTGTCGCCGTAGGCCACGTGGAGCTTGATGACCGGAATCCCCCAGGCGTCATTCATGGTCCGGTCGATCTCGAGGTAGTTCTCGTGCCGCGGCAGGCATTCGCCGAAGCCCGAGAACGACATGTGCCAGTCTCCCGGCTCTTCGAGCTGCCGCTTCCAGGCCGCGCCGAAGCCGGGGAGGTCGGTGCCGCGCCACCACCCGTCCCGCGAGGCGCCGCCCTGGAACCCGTAGCCCCGGAGGAACGCGGACTTCGGGCCGCCCGGGAGGTTCCGGAACCGCGGGACGTAGATCCCGTTGGGGCGCCGGCCCACGGTGTTCCGGTCCGCCGGGGCGTCGATCTTCCCCGACGCCCCCCCGCCCATGATGTGGTCCATCACGTTGTGCCCCAGCTCGCCGCTCGAGTTCGCGAGCCCCGTCGCGAACTCCGGAGTCGCCGAGTTGAGGAGGATGCGCGCGGACTCGAGGGCGGAGGCGCAGAGGAACACCACGCGCCCCCGGAATTCGAGGGCGTGCTTCGTGACGCCGTCGACGACCCGGACGCCGGCGATCCGGTTCTTTTTCTTGTCGTAGATCAGGCTGTGCACCACGCTGTCGGTCCGCAGCGTCATCTTGCCGGTCTTCTGAGCCGCCGGCAGCGTGGAATTGATGGAATTGAAGTAGGACAGCGTGATGCACCCGCGCTCGCAGTAGCCGCAGTAGTGGCAGGCGGCCCGCCCGTTGTGGTTCTCGGTGAGTACCGCGCAGCGGCCGATGGTCAGCACGCGCTCGCCGCCCCAGTGCTTCGCGATGACGTCCCGCATCATCGTTTCGCCGCAGTTCAGCTCCATCGGCTTGAGGAATTGCCCGTCGGGCAGCTGGGGGAGGCCCAGCTTCTCGCCCGAGATGCCGATGAACGCCTCGACGTGATCGTACCAGGGGGCGAGGTCCGCGTACCGGATGGGCCAGTCGACGGCGATGCCGTCGCGGAGATTCCCCTCGAAGTCGATGTCGCTCCAGCGGTACACCTGGCGCCCCCACATGATGGAGCGCCCCGCCACGTGGCGGCCCCGGAGCCAGAGGAACGGCTTGCCTTCCTCGGTGGTGTAGGGGTTGTCGATGTCGTCCACGAAGAACTTGGACGACCACTCGTCGCAGGCGTAGCACTCCTTCTGGATCGGCTGCCGCAGCAGCTGGGTCTTCCGGTCCCGGAGGCCCCGGAACTTCTTCTCCCAGGGCGGCACGTGCTCCACGTAATCGGCGGG
>Ga0335071_10008940_pt1 | contig 10259 bp, 11 predicted proteins | sample Lox_Sample_15_FD_206724 | JGI IMG/M metagenome (GOLD analysis project Ga0335071, IMG submission 206724) | Soil microbial communities from Loxahatchee National Wildlife Refuge, Florida, United States - Lox_Sample_1.5 | ecosystem: Environmental > Terrestrial > Soil > Wetlands | place: USA...
AGCGTTGCGGATACGCGTAACTGAGACCGGTACGACCCTGACCTACAAGGGCCCGAAAATCGGCAGGAACGACGTGAAGGCCCGCGAGGAGATCATCGTCTCCGTGGACAGGGGAGACGCGATGTCAGGGCTCCTGGAGCACCTCGGCTTCCAAAGGACGGCGGAAGTGGTGAAGGTCAGGGAGAACTACGTGGTGGAGGGGACCTTCGTCGCCCTCGACGAGGTACAGGGGCTCGGGCCCTTCGTCGAGATCGAGGCCCCACCCGGCCTCTCCGGGGAGGAAGCGGTCGCCCTCATCTCCCGGGTCAGGGAGACGCTGGGCCTTGCCGGCGGTGAGACGACTCTCTCGTACCTCGAGATGATCCTCGCTACACGGTGAGGAGTTCGATCCTGATATCCCGGTGCTCGTCGCCGAGGGTGATGAGGGCGCAGTTCCCGTCGAAGGCCGGGCCCGGGTTCACGACGAGGGTCCCGTCCACCTCGATAACATCCTTTGCCTCGTGGATGTGGGCGCAGCAGACGAGATCGAACCGGCCGAGGTGTTTCCGGATGGCCGGGCTTCCCACGCGGTTTTCCCCGACCTGGTCCAGGGTCCCGTGGGGCGGGGCATGGGTGACGAGGACAGTATGGACGTTCTTTTCCATCCTCCCCGTCGCTTCCCCGAGGAGCGAATCGATCTCCTCCTCGGATAACTCGAAGGGCGTCCCGAACGGGGTCCGGTTCGACCCGCCGAGGCCGGCCAGGGTGAGTTTCCCGAGCGACATCGTCGACCCGTGCAGCGAGACGGCATCCGATTCCTCCAGGGCTTCGAGGATCTCCCGGGGGTCGCAGTTCCCGGGGACCACGAAGCAGGGGACATCGATCCGGGCGAGGAGATCCTGCGCGTCCTCCACGGGCCCGAACTGGGTAATGTCACCAGCGATGATCACGAGTTCAGGATCAAGGGCGAGGAACGAGTCCACCCTGTCGTACCGGCCGTGGAGATCGGCGATGAGGAGGACCCGGGTCATGGAGAAGTGTCGACGCCTGCCCGAAAAAACCTTCTCCCGGGATCCATCCAGGAGCCCGTGAGCCTTCCGGCGAGAGCTAGCCTGCCGAGGAGCCGTTCCGCGCGCAGGCTGGCGGGCCTCGGGACGGTCCCGGCGAGCGGGGTTCCCGGGAGGGGGGTGAAGGCATGGAGCCTGACCCGGCCGTCCCTTGTCACCATCCGGACAAGGTCGAGCGTCGCAGCCTCATCCTCAACCGTCTCGTTCGGGAACCCGAGGATCAGGTCGACGACAGGCTCAAAGCCATGGTCCCGCGAAAGCTCGACCGCCCGTATCCCGTCGGCAACGGTGTGCCCCCTGCCAATCTCCCTGAGGATGCGGTCGCTTCCCGACTGGATCCCGAAGGCGATCCGTTTGTTTGCACAGTGGCCTGCGATGAGTTCGAGGGCCCTGTCGGTCACGAACTCGGGGCGGACCTCGTTCGGGAAGGTGCCGAAGTACACGTTCCCCTCGAGCTTCGCAAGGAGGTGCTCCACCCTGTCCAGCCGCGGGTGCCTCCCGTCCGAGCCATAGGCAAGTGCGTTCGGCGAGACAAGCCTGATGTCGCGATACCGCCGGGCATGGAACGCGATGGTGTCGATGGCCCGGTGCCGCATGCAGGGCCCGAAGATCCTCGGCGTCTGGCAGTAGGCACACCCGAACGGGCACCCCCGGGAGATCTCGATGTACCCCTTCAGGACCGAGAAGGGCGGGAAGGCGTCGAGCCGGACCGAGTGGTCCACGGGGAGTGTCGTGTCCTTCGTGACCACGCCCGGGACCGGCCCCTCCTTCCCCTCCTCCAGGTGCGCGAGCAGCCGGGGGAGGGTGAATTCTCCTTCCCCGACGACCACGTAATCGGCGTAGAGCGCAACCTCACCGGGGCAGGCGGTGGCATGAGGTCCGCCGACGACGGTCGTGCACGAGGCATGCCGGATTTCCTCCCGGTATTCCGGCTCGTTCAGGGAGTTCAGGGAATAACAGGTGATGTCATCTTCCGGGCCACCGGTGAGCCGGAGATTGAAGCCATAGAGGGAACAGGCCGCAGAAAGGGCCGCGCAGGAGTTCCTTGCGGCGTTAATGGTCCGCCAGTTCACCCTCATACTCGACCTCCCCGGTGTCCCCGTCCACCCTCGCCATGACACCGTCCCGGAGACGGTCGAGGGGGAGACCGGTGCGGTCGACGAGGGGGATACCGGCGATGATGGCGCCGGTGACGATGATGGGCTCCGCCTCGGTGTTCACAAGGGCGGCCGGGGCCTTCCCGTTCCGCGCGAGGGCATAGAGGACGTACGAGCCGACGGTTGACCCCTTGCCATGGGGAAAGGCGAGCACCTTCCCTGCGATCGCCTTCCCGTGCAGGGGGTGGCCCTGCTCGATAACCTTCCCCGTCTCGGGATCGACCCCGCCGAGAAAGGAGAGTGGCTCCGGCGAGACGAGGACCGGTCCCCGGCCGGTCCCCGGGGACAGCCCCCTTCCCCTGGCACGGATCGACATACCCATAAGTCTCCAGTGCGTAGTATATAGTGGCATGGACGACACCATCCCCAACAGCCCGGGCGCGAGCGAGGGTGACACCCTCCAGCTCAAGCTCGAGGTGCAGGAGCTCCAGGCGCAGGCCCTGGACCTCAGGATGAAGAACGAGAGCCTGCAGAAGGAACTCGCGCAGGCGCGGAGGGAGAACGCCCAGCTGAAGCGGATGCCCCTCTTCGTCGCATCGGTCGTCGAGGTAATGGATGGCGGGGAGATCTACCTGCGGCAGCAGGGGAACAACCAGGAGTATATCACCCAGGTAAACGAGGAGTTCCACAAGACCCTGAAGCCGGGGACGAAGGTCGCGGTGAACAACGCCCTCTCCATCGTGAAGATCATAGGGAACATCTATGACGCGAGGGTCCGGGTCATGGAGCTCGACGAGTCACCCGACGTGACCTTCGAGAAGATCGGCGGCCTCAAGAAGGAGATCGAGGAGGTGCGGGAGGCGGTGGAGTACCCGCTCACGAAGCCCGAGGTGTTCAGGAGGCTCGGGGTCGAGCCCCCGAAGGGCATCCTCCTCCACGGCCCGCCGGGGACGGGGAAGACCCTCATCGCAAAGGCGGTCGCCCACCAGGCGAAGGCCACCTTCATCCGCATGTCAGGGAGCGAGCTCGTCCACAAGTTCATCGGCGAGGGAGCCCAGCTCGTGCGGGAGCTCTTCAGCCTCGCCCGGGAGCGCGCGCCCTCCATCGTGTTCATCGACGAGATCGACGCCATCGCGAGCCACCGGACCCATGACGGCACGAGCGGGAGCGCCGAGGTCCAGCGGACCCTCATGCAGCTCCTCGCCGAGATGGACGGCTTCGACAACCGGGGGGACGTCCGGATCATGGCCGCCACGAACCGGGTGGACATGCTCGACCTCGCCATCCTCCGCCCCGGCCGGTTCGACCGGCTCGTCGAAGTGCCTCTCCCGGACGCGGGGGCGAGGAGGGAGATCCTGAAGATCCACTCCTCCCCGATGCATCTCGGGAAGATCGACCTCGACGAGATCGTGAAACTCACCGATCAGACCACGGGAGCCGACCTCCAGGCAGTCTGCCGGGAGGCGGGGATGAACGCGGTCAGGCGGGGGGCGGACGAGGTGGAGCAGTCCGACTTCCTGGCCGCGGTGAAAAAGGTGAGGAGCGAACCGCCTGCCATGGACAACCGGATGTATACCTGATTTTTCCATCCGGGTTATCGCTGGTATCAGGCGCAGTTCAGGACCCCGTCATCGGAGGGAGGGTGTGCGGAACTCCTCCGGCCCCTCTTCATCCTCGTGAAAATTTCGTCCCCGTAGATACCGTAGATACGGCCCAGGTTGTTCGTCATCCGGTGCATCTCGTCGCGGTACTCGCGGGAGTACTTCCTCCCGTTCTCTGCGAGCTTGTGCAGGTACCGGACGAACTGCGGGTGGACAGCCGGGCAACGCTCCCCGAGCATCTTCAGGAAGAGGTGCTTGAACTCGAGGTCCGAGATCACGGCGACGATGCCGTAGGACTCGAGCACGGCCTTCGGGATTCCCCCGTTCCCCTCTTCGAGGGCGGCAATCTCGTTCACCGCCTTTGCGACATCGGCCGCGTTCGCCCATGGCTGGAGGTTCTGCTGCTTCATGGTTATCATCTGGTGGTGGTGCAGCGCTGCTAAAAAATAAATATACTCTAAAGTATTTATAATTTACTCTAATCTGAAAGATGAGGAAATTTAAACATATACCTTTTAACATTGAATACAGTCCTGATTTATGTAAAAGCACATGGATAGTCCACGAATTGTTAAAACCATAATATAACTCGGTTTTTCATGGATATTTTCCTGATGAGCCTGAAATAATACAAGTACTGCACCTGGATTAACAGATAACATTAAATACAGAAACTTAAAAAAGGCTTTCCGGCCTGTCGGCGGGGCGGGATCGGCTGAACATGCCCGATCCCGGCGGTTCAGGTGAACCGGAGGATCATCACGAGAATGTTTGTCCCGACAATGGCGAGGACGAGCCAGACACTCACCCAGAACCAGACGCCCTGTGCAAGGAGGAAGGTCGCCCAGAGGAGCCCCACGAGGCTGATGAGCCAGAAGAAAATCCAGGTCCTGAGGGCGCCCGTGGAACCACCTTACCCTCTAAGGTCGGGGCCCGGGCATCATGAATATTGGCCTTTATTGGCCTTGCAACGGTGGGGTCGGGCTTACCTCTCCCGGCCCTCCTTTTTCGTGAAATACCTGGACAGGATTCCCTTCCTGCGGGTCCCTTCCCGTTCCTCCTCTATCTTCAGGAGCCGGCGGTACAGTTCCCGTTCCTCTGCCGTCGTCTTTTCCGGGGTGTCGATCCTTACCCTGACGAGGAGGTCGCCGGACCGGTCACGCACCCGGACCCCCTCGCCCTTCACCCGTACGACCGCGTTGTCCCGGACCCCCGGCGGGATGTCCACCCTGATCGCCTTCCCCCCGACCGTCGGCACGTCCACCTCCGACCCGAGGGCGGCCCGGGCGGGCGAGACCGGGACCACCACCTCGAGGTCGTCCCCCTTCCTCGTGAGCCGGTCATGGGGGAGGACCGTGACCTCGATAAAGAGGTCCCCGGTCGGGACCTCGCCGTCACCTGCGAGCCCGAGCCCCTCCTTGCGGATGCGCATGCCATGGTCGATGCCTGCCGGGACATGAACCGTCACCTGTCTCGCCGCCTGGGTCGCCCCCCATCCCCCGCACCGGGTGCAGGGGGACTCGGGAATTCTCCCCTTCCCGTCGCATTCCCTGCACCGGCCCTGCCCGGGATCGCCGGGTCCGGTGACCGGTCCCGCGAGGTCAGCACCTGCACCCCCGCAGAGGGGACAGGGATGCACTTTGCCCGTCGAGCTCCCTGTTCCCCCGCAGGAAGGGCAGCGGAGGGCATACGGAACCTCGACCACCCGCTCGGTGCCGGCGATGGCCTCTTCGAAGGGGACCTGGATCCTGACCAGGATGTCGGCGGGCGACCTGGGCCGGAACTCCGTCCCGGGCCCCCATGCCCGCTCGGAAAAGAACAGGTCGAAGGCGTCGTTGAAACCCCGGAAGGCCCGGCCGCCGTGGTGGTGCCGGCCGGGAAACCCCCGTATCCCGGTAAGACGCCTCCGGTACCCGTCGGGCCCCAGCGCGTCGTACCTGCTGCGCTCCTCGTGGTCCGAGAGTACCCGGTACGCCTCGTTGATCCTCTTGAACTGATCCTCCGCCCCGGGCTCCTGGCAGACGTCAGGATGGAGTTTCCGGGCAAGGGCCCGGTACGCCTGCTTGATCTCCCGGTCCGAGGCATTCTCAGGAATTCCGAGAATCGTGTAGTAGGTCTCCATCCCTTCCTCCGGATACCACCGGATACCCCGGGGTACCCCCGTTCCCGGGGAAACCCGCACCCTATAGAGATTCTTCTATCCGAACACCTCAAATAGTATCCCCCGAAAACCCCCGGGGATGCGGGGGAGGTCCCCCGGGAAAAGAACCGCCACCTATTATGTATCCGAAGGAAGAATCCGTGCGTATGCAGTGGGCGCTCCTCTCGGTGTGGGACAAGACCGGTCTTGCCGGGCTCGCCGGGGCCCTCAGGGACCACGGGGTGAGCATCCTCGCATCCGGGGGGACCGGGAAGGCACTCGGTGAGGCGGGGATCGGCTTTGTCGAGATCTCTCTCTATACCGGCTCTCCCGAGATGATGGACGGGCGGGTGAAGACCCTCCACCCGAAGATCCATGCCGGCCTCCTCGGCCGGAGGGGGGTGGACGACGGCGTGATGGAGGAACGGGGGATCCATCCCATCGATCTCCTCGTCGCAAACCTCTATCCCTTCGAGCGGATGTCCTCCCGGGGCCTCCCGCTCCCCGAGCTCATGGAGTTCGTGGACGTCGGGGGCCCGGCCATGATCCGGGCGGCGGCAAAGAACTACCGGGACGTCGCGGTCGTCGTAGACCCGGCCGACTATAACCTCATCACCGGGGCTCTGGAACGCGGCGGTTTCACGGCCGACGAACGGCTCGCGCTCGCAAAGAAAGCCTTTGCCCGGACCGCGGCGTACGATGCCGCGATCAGCAACCACCTCAACGGGCTCGGGGTTCTCCTCCCGCAGGTCTACACCCTCCAGGCAAGGAACGGGAGAATACTCCGGTACGGCGAGAACCCGCACCAGGCCGGGGCCGTGTACGGCGAGGAAGGAATCGCCGGCGCTGTCCCCCTCCAGGGAAGGGAGATGTCGTACAACAATTACCTTGACCTGGACGCGGCGGCCGGCCTCCTCAGGGAGTTCGACGAGACCTGTGCCGTCTGCGTCAAGCACAACAACCCCTGCGGGGTCGCGACCGGCGATGACCTGCGGGATGTCTATATCTCTGCCCGCGAGGTCGACCCGGACTCCTCGTACGGTGGGATCGTCGCCCTGAACCGGCAGGTGACCGCCGAAGTTGCCGTGGAGATCTGCCGGACCTACATCGAGGTCGTCATCGCCCCTTCCTTCACGGCGGATGCCCTTGGCATATTCCGCGGGAAGGAGAAGATGAGGGTCCTTGCTCTCCCGGAGGAATCAGGTGCCGGGGGAATTGCCCTCCGGTCCATCGACGGGGGATACCTGGTCCAGAAGACACCTCCCTCCACCGAGCACTGGAAAGTTGTTACCGAGCGGGACCCGACCGCAGGCGAGCTGCAGGCGCTCAGGCTCGCCTGGAAGGTCTGCAAGCATGCCCGGTCCAATGCCATCGTCTTTGCCAGCCAGGACCGGGCCATCGGGATCGGGGCGGGCCAGACGAGCCGGGTGGACGCCGCCCGGATTGCCGTCATGAAAGCGAGAAGCTCCCTCGCGGGATCGGCCGTTGCCTCCGACGCCTTCCTCCCGTTCCCGGACACGCTCGAAGAAGCGGCGAAGGCAGGCGCGACCTCGCTCGTGCAGCCCGGCGGCTCCATCAGGGACCGCGAGGTCATCGAGGCCGCGAACCGGCTGGACGTCGCGATGATCTTCACGGGCGTCCGGCACTTCCGGCACTGAGGTGCCGTACCGTGGGGTGGGAACGGCCCGTCCCGTCGTCTGTCTCGCGTGCCGGGAGCTTCGAAAAAGATGGGGTATGCCGGAATCGGGTTATTTCACCTGGCTCGCCGCGAAGGCCCCTGCGATCGGGACCATGAACTTCTCTCCCGAGTAGGCCTTGTACATCAGGACCAGCCACAGGATGAAGATGATAATATCGATCAGCCAGATGATCCAGTACAGGCCGAAGAAGTATATCCCGACGAACAGGAAACCCAGGATCCAGGTGAGGATCTGGAGGGGCAGGAACGTCGCGATCGACTGCCATGCGTGGAACTTCACCGTCTTGTTCTCCTTCTCGACGAGGAGGAAGATGATACCGGTGACCCAGAGGAGAACATAACACAGCGCCGATGCAACGTTTTCCTCAAGACCGAAGGTTGCTTTTACCATACCACAACTCCATCCGAATTGAATGCAGGTGATCCTTTTTTTTAATCTATTTATGCATTTGCTTATAGGTCATCATCCCTGTGATGCCGGTCCGTGCTGCTATTATCCGACTGCGAAAGGAAAAACGTAAAGGAAAACTCCGGGCCCCGTTTCCCGTTTTCCCGTTTTTTAGAGGGATTTTTGCGATATCCTTATATATAAGGACAAAAAGAATCCCGGTATGGTGAGATCATGGATATCGGAAAAGCCCTGAACGATTCTCTGGAGTATGCAAAGGACGCAGTCTGGGGGAAATGGGCGAGGTGGATCCTCCTCATCGTGAGCACCATCATCTTCCCCCTGATATGGGGATACCGGGTCGAAGTGTATCGGGGGAAGAAACCCGCACCGGAACCCACCAACTGGGGGGGACTCTTCGTTGACGGGATCAAGCTCCTCGTCATTGAGATAATTTATCTCATCCCGGTCTTCATTGTGCTTTTTATCTTCATTGGAACCGGGGTCCTCCTCGCTATGCGGGGGTCGCCGGGTGCCATCCTCGCAGGAATCGGCTCAATTGCCGCAGGGTTACTCATTACTCTCATCGTAGCCTTAATCGTAATCCTCTTCATGGCTATGGGAGCAGTCCGCTTTGCCCGGACGGGTAAGATGGGGGAGGCCTTCAACTTCCACGCGATCCTTGAAAAGATCGGGAAGATCGGCCGGGGGACCTACATTGTATCCCTCATCGTCATCGCCATCGTTGCAGGGATCATCGCCATCATCCTCTCGGTGATACCGGTCATCGGCTGGCTCCTCCTCCTCATCGTGGACCCCGCCCTCGTGATCTTCGTCGCCCGGTATATCACCCTTCTCTACGACAGCGTGCCCGACCAGGCTGCGGCCCCGGCGGCCTGAACGACATCCTCTTTTTTTCTGATCCCCCGGGACGGCCTTCCGGCCCGCGGCTTTCCCCTCCCGGGTATTTTTCGCCAGATTTATAACCCGGATCCCCCAAAGGCTTTCCCGGTGAGTCTCTTGTCCGTTCTGAAGCACGTGGGAGTAATGTCAGTTGCAAAGATCACCGCCCTCTTCGGCCTGATCTTCGGGATCATCTATGGTATCATTATCGCATTCTTTGCCGCCGCCTTCGTGAGCGCAATGCCCGGCCTGTCGGGGATCGGTCCCGTGGGGGCCGGCGGGCTCGGTGCGGTGCTCATCGTCGCGATGGCCATCGGCGGGGTCATCGGCGGCTTCATCTACGGTGCCGTTGTCGCCTTCCTCTACAACCTCTTCGCAGGCTGGGTCGGCGGTGTCCAGCTCGACCTGGTCTGACACCAGACCCCTTTTTTCCCCGGTATCTGTGCCTGTTCCCGAGTCCACGCACCCCGGTGACTTCTGAGGCAACCTTTACGTGAGGCCTGGCCTGCCAGGGTGAGGTGAAGGACTTGGCTGTTCTGAAACACGTCGGTGTCGTTTCCCTCGCAAAGATCACGGCCCTCATCGGGCTCGTGATCGGGCTCATCGTCGGGATCTGGTACGGGATCTTCTTCGCGGCCTTTCTGGCCGCGGTGCCCGGGTTCCATCCCCTCCGGGACCCCGGCGGGATCGCCATAGCTGTCCTCGGGCTCGTCCTCGGGGCCGTCGGCGGGTTCGTCTGCGGGGCGGTGATGGCATTCCTCTACAACGTCTTCGCCGCCCGGGTCGGCGGGGTCCAGGTCGATCTCGCCTGACCACGGAACTCCCCCGTTTTCCCGAACGTTTTTTATATCATGCCCTCGCACGCTTGAACGGTGTTACCCATGAGGGATTGTTTTATTCGCTGAATGCCGCTTTTTTGACACTACGTTACGGGACGGCGAACAGACACCGGGCGTGTCCCTGTCGCCGCAGGAAAAACTCGAGATCGCACGGAAGCTCTCCGAGATCGGCGTTCACGTCATAGAGGCGGGTTCGGCCGCCGCATCCGAGGGCGAGCGCGAGGGTATCGGCCTCATTGCAAAGGACGGCCTCTCCTCCGAGATCTGCACCTATGTCCGGGCACTCGGCTCGGACATCGACTATGCGGCCGACCTCGGCTGCGACTCGGTACACCTCGTCATCCCGGTGAGCGACCTCCACATCGAGAAGAAGCTCCGGAAGTCCCGGGAGCAGGTGTGCCAGATGGCATGGGAAGCGGTGGAGTACGCGAAGGGCCGGGGGCTCATCGTGGAGCTCTCGGGCGAGGACGCCTCGAGGGCCGACCAGGAGTTCGTCCGGCACATCTTCTCGGAGGGGGTGAAGCGGGGGGCCGACCGGCTCTGCTT
>Ga0335071_10008941_pt1 | contig 10259 bp, 7 predicted proteins | sample Lox_Sample_15_FD_206724 | JGI IMG/M metagenome (GOLD analysis project Ga0335071, IMG submission 206724) | Soil microbial communities from Loxahatchee National Wildlife Refuge, Florida, United States - Lox_Sample_1.5 | ecosystem: Environmental > Terrestrial > Soil > Wetlands | place: USA: Florida...
GTCCTGGAGAGCACACCCGCGGGCAGCTACGTGAGGACGCTAAGGTTGGCGGAATCGGGAGTGACTCTACATTTCTCGGTGCCGCGCGCAACTGCGAAGCAGGTCGCAAGGGCTCAACTCCTAGTTGGTGCATCCGGACAATAACAACTCACAGTGAAGGTGGATGCTGACGTAGGTATCCGCCTTCCGTTTTCTCCTTTCTTCGACGGACCACGTCTGCTTGGTTGTCCGCTTCCGGACATCTCATTCCATCCGCGCACATACTGCTTACGCGTCGTTCCCTCTATCTCTGCGCTTTTCCCAGTAGAATCAAGCGATTGGGGGCACTCACGCGATGGCCCATCTTATGCAATCTGCAGAGGCATGGCTTCACCCGCAAAATCAGAAATGGTGGCGAACAAGACGAACGGCCGAGTGCTAATCGCCGACGACCAGCAGCCCGTACTCTTCGCCCTGCAGATGCTGTTGAGCGGCTCGGGCTTCGCCACCGAAACGGTCACGCATCCGTCGCGAGTCCTCCGAGCGTTGGAGACCGAATCGTTCGACGCCGTTCTGATGGATCTCAACTACACACGGGACACGATTGGTGGCGCTGAGGGTTTGGATCTGGTCTCGAAGATCCGATGCATCGACAAGGTGGTGCCGGTCGTGGTCATGACCGCGTGGAGCAGTGTTGAGTTAGCAGTGGACGCAATGCGACGAGGTGCTTCCGATTTTGTTCAGAAGCCGTGGGAGAACCGCGATCTGCTGCAAAAACTACAGATACAGGTGGCAAGAGCGCAGGAGCAGCGGCAAGCGCAGCGGCAGCACGAGGAGGAACTACAGGATGCTCGCGAGATTCAGGACCACCTGCTTCCCAGGACGGTGCCGGAATTAGCAAACTTCGAAATTGCAGCCTTCACGCGGCCTCTTCGGGTGGTCGGCGGAGACTTTTACAGCGTTACTCCTCTCGATGATCGAAGAACCGCGATTTGCATCGCTGACGTGGCCGGAAAAGGAATGCCTGCCGCGCTGCTCATGTCGAGTTTGCAGGCATCGCTGCAGTCACTGAACACGCAGAACCTGGAACCGGCGGAGATGTGCCGCCGACTCAACCGGATTCTCTGCGCCGTGACGCCCGTGGGAAAATTCATTTCCCTGTTTTACGGCGTGCTCGACAGCCAGGACCGCCGCCTGACCTACTGCAATGCCGGCCATAATCCTCCCCTTGTGATCCGTGCCGACGGAACTGCTGCCGAGCTGAGTGCGGATGGCGCAGTGCTGGGTCAATTTCCGGACTGGCTCTATCGTCAAAACGAAGCGCAGTTCGAAGATGGGGATCGATTGCTTCTGTTCACCGACGGTATGGTAGAAGCCTCGAATGCTCGTGAGGAATCATTCGAAGAGCAAAGATTGATCCAGATTGCGCGCGAGAATCCCAATTCAACCGCAACGGAACTGGTGGAGCTATTGTTCAGCGCGGCGCTGCAGCATTGTGACGAGCATTTTCAGGATGACGCCAGTCTCATTGTGTTGAGAGCCACGCGCGGCAAGAATTGCTGACCGGCTCTTCAACTCAGCGCTCGATGCGAGTTTCCGCGAACGTCGTCGCTTAAGACAATCGCTTCGGCAATCTCTTTCATCGGACGCCGTTTCTGGCGGCTCTGGCGCTGGATGGCGAGGTACGCCTGCTCTTCGTTCAACCCGAGATCACGCTGCAAAATTCCCTTGGCACGCTCCACGATTTTTCTAGTCTGTAACTGCTCGGCGAGGCTCGAATTGGCTTCTTCCAGACGCGCCAGTTCGATTTCAGCGCCGACGAGGAAGCCCACGGTCGAGATCATTCGAATTTCCCGGCGGCGGTAAACGTGATGATGTCTGTGCTGCAGGTTGATGACGCCGACAACACGTCCCCGCGACAGAATTGGTACGGATAAAAATGCTTCGTAGCTGTCCTCTGGCAGTTCGTGGAAAAACTGGAAGCGCGGGTCGTGCGCGGCGCGTTCCGGGATCGCGACTGGTTCGCGATGCTCGGCGACCCACCCGGTAATTCCCTGCCCAACGCGCAACTTCAGGCGATCAACGACTTCCGGATGAGGATTTTTGGACGCGCGAAGGACCAGTTCGTCGCCTTCGAGGACGTACAAAAGACAGGAGTCGCACTTTACAAGGGCAGAAGCAAATTCGACGACGCGGGCAAGAATCTCATGAAATCCCTCAGCCGCACTGAGACGCACCGTGATTTCATGAAGTACATCAACATGCGAATCTTCTACAGAGATCAACGTATCCATAGAAAACATTATCGATTTTGTAGAGATTCAGTCCAATTCCAAATTTTGATGATCGGGATAAAGAAATTCCTTGCGGTTTCGTGCCACATTTCCCATCCGGGACGCAGGGCGATGCATCGCGCAAGCAAATAGAGGGAGCGTGGCCATACTATCTTGCGCGCCGGGGAGGCCGCCGGAGCATTATTTTGCTGGGACTGCGAGGAACCAGATGATCAGTCCAAACAGAATTAAAGCACCGAGCAGCGAAAAAGCCGTGTGCAGCGGATGGAATTGAAAGTATGCGTTTCGATTAAAGCGATGCCTGGCCGCCAGCATGAGACCCTCCTCGAGCACCGGGGTGGCAACAGAGGTGTCAGGTATATTGTCCTACTTTTGCGGCGCGGATTCTAGAGGCTTGCAACGCTCATCATTCGGGGCAACCCGCGACGCCCTAACCGGGATTACTTCTCTAGATCGACCGTCTTGATGGGCAAATCCCAGTGCGCATCGAGTATTTCGAAGCGCCGCTGCTCTTCGTGATTGTAAGTTTCCTGATCGGGCCATAGCTGCTTCTTGATTGCGTCTTCGTCGAAGGTCTCGTTCGCGACGGCGGCGTTCTTAAACACGATCGTCACGCGATAGTCCCAGCGCCCGTCTTCGGTGGTGTGGTAGCGCGACTGGTCCATCCAGACCTTCAGCATGCGTCCCATTTCTACTTCTTTCTTCAAGAGCGGATAGTGATTCTTCTTGAAGAGCTTGAGGAATTCGTGGGCGTGTCCCCATTTCGTCTTGTAGTAGTACTCGACGACGAAGGGCTGACCGGATGCCGATGATTGGGCCTGAGTGACGATGGGAACCACGAATGCGGCGAACAGGCAAAGGGTTAAGAAGCGGCGGATCATGGGATCTCCTTGCTCGACTGCCTTTTGCTTTTACACGAGCCGGCGTCAGCGATCAAGAGCGGAGGTGCGAGTAGAGATTCTTCGACTTCGCTCAGAATGACAGTGTTGTTGCTATAGAAACTACTGACGGCTGATGCCTACGACTGAGAACTCATTCGGTTCTGCCAGTGGCTCCAGACAAAGTAAATCACGCCAATGACAATGACTGCTCCGATGACGGCATCAAACTTGTGGAAGTACTTGCCGAGTTCGCGCCAATTCTGTCCGAGTTTCATTCCCAGATATGCCAGGGCCAAACACCACGGCCATGATCCGAGGAATGTGTAAATGTGAAAGCGGCCGCGCGGCATGCGGGCAATTCCTGCGGGCAGCGCGATGAATGTACGAATGACTGGCAGTAGTCGCGCGATGAATACTGCCAAATATCCCCAACGCTCAAAGAAGCGGTCCGCCCACTCGAGTTCGCGGTGCCCCATCAGGATCCAGCGGCCATAGCGCTCGACCAGAGGACGTCCTCCGTAGGCTCCGATCTCATATGCGACAAGTGATCCGAGATTGCAGCCGATTGCGCCCACAGTTGCGACCCACCAGAGGTTGAATGTGCCCTGGAAAACCAGATATCCCGCGAAGGGCATGATTAGTTCCGAAGGGAGCGGAATACACGCGGACTCAATTCCCATGAGGATCGCGATGCCGGCATAACCGGTGGTTGCGACGATTTTGCTGATGAAAACGAACAGGATGGCTAGGAGTTTTTGAGTCACAGGATCAGTATTCAGTACTCGGTACCCAGTACTTCCGTTCAACCTTTCAGTTTCTTGGCGAAGGATTCGAAGCGACAGCTTCTGATTGAGTTTATCGGAAATTTCTGTGACCGTCCCCGGATACTGAACTCACTGGGTACTGAGTACAGGTGCTGGGTACTGTTCTAGAACGATCCTTCTTGCGTGAAAGCGTAGCCGGGCAGGGTCGCGCCTTGCGGGCCTTTGGAGACTTTCACGCGCACGGTTGGGGCGTCGGGAGCTTGAATTCCGGCGGGACGCAGCATGGCATACTGCGTGAAGACTTCGTTGTAGACCTTGGTGACCAGATAATCCTGGCCATCAGCGTCGCTGCGCCAGACCTGTCCGAGTTGGATTGAGTTTACGGCCACGCCTTTATCCTTCTGATTTGTTTGGCTTGCTTTCAGAGTACCGAGGTCGGGCAGGGGCGTCAATTCCCTACGAGGTTACCGACGGGCATGGTGCTGATTGCCGATTTGCGCGTGCCGAGTGCCGCTTGGAATCCGCATTCATTGAGTAAGCCGGCTCTCCGGACGCTCTCGGCGGCTTTCTCCCGCGCGCTCGGCGTTAAAAGCTTTTACCGCGAAGATCGCTGAGAAAACCCGCGAAGACCGCTAAAAAAACGATTCTATCCTGATTGGTAATTGCGGCAGTTCGATTGCTATGATGAGCGTCCACGAATCAGAAAGGATTTTCATGGCTCGCGGAGTCGTTCCCCGTCAACCAGCCCGGACAGGTCGCCAGGACAAGGTCAGTGTGGCGCGTGCGCCCTCGCGCACGAAAACTAGCCAGAAAAAGACCGCCGGCGGTCTGAAGAATGCTTTGCCAGGTTCGAAAGCGAAACAGGCGAGCAAATCAGCCAAGCCCAGCAAGGGCTATAACCCGATCGCTCCCGAGCGCGTTACGGAAATCCTGAAGCGCTTGAATGATTTGTATCCCGATGTCACCTGCGCCTTAACGCACACGAGCGCCTGGGAACTGCTTGTCGCGACCATTCTCTCCGCGCAGTCGACCGATGTGAATGTGAACCGGGTGACGCCGGAGATCTTCAAGAAATATCCCACCGTACAGGATTTCGCGGCGTTGACGCCCGAGCAGTTGGAGCCGGATGTACGCTCGACCGGATTCTTCCGGAACAAATCGAAGTCGGTGGTCGGCGCGGCTAAAAAGATCGTTTCGGAATTCGGCGGAATTGTGCCGGACGATATTGAGAAACTGCTTACGCTGCCTGGTGTCGCACGCAAGACTGCGAACGTCGTACTGGGAACGTGGTTCAAGAAGGCCGAGGGCGTAGTGGTCGACACGCACGTTCACCGCATTTCGCGACGGCTGGAACTGACAAAAGAAAGTGATCCGCAGAAGATTGAGCAGGATTTGATCAAGATACTGCCGCGCGAGCGCTGGATTCTGTTTTCGCACCAGGTCATTTGGCACGGGCGCAAGATATGCTTCGCCCGCAAACCGAAGTGCGCGGAGTGTGCGCTCGAGAATATCTGCCATGCCGGGGACAAGACGTGGAGCACCGTGGAGATGCATAAGAACGCCAAGGCTTAGGAGAAATGGTGGGTCTACCTACGGTTGTCGAGTCCATTCCGGGAGCGCAAGATCTCTACATGTGGTTCGGTTACTGGCCAGATTTCCACGATGCCGAGATTATTCGCCTTCATCTGAATCGGAGCGGACCATCTTTTTTGATGGTCCATACGTGGGCCACCACCAACCGGAGAAATTCAACGGGTCAGTACGAGCTTGAGAAACATGTACTGGTGAGTTCGTTCTCGATAACGTATCGGACGTGGCTCTTGACGATTTCAGTAGTCAAAACGTCATCTCTTCACTCGCTATAGCACAAACGGACTCGGGATTTCTCCTGACGATGGGACCTTGTTACGGCCTATCAGGATGTGTAGAGGCACAACATGTAGCAATTCGCTTTACACCCGGCCAGCCCACCCTCTAGTAACTGTCCGATAAATCATCCACGATTGGGTCGCGCAGACCTCGCAGGCGCAGTGTTTTTCCATCGAACGTAAAGCCAATCACTTCGTTCTTTTCCTTGCTTCAGGACAGCAACGGCGGAAATGGCAGCGAAGTGAATTGGAATCGACCTGTACATAAGACCTCGATTGCTCGGCGTTCTCTGCGGCCTTTCTTTGCGCTCTCGGCGGTAGAAGCTTTGACCGTTGAGAATGCTGAGAAATTCCGCTGAGTGCGCAGAGAGAACACATACGTTTCCAATAACCTAGAACTAGCCTCTGCTAGACTTTCTCTTCGACATCAACTTGGCTTTTCACGCTATGCGTACCGTCATTCTTGCTTTCTTTCTGTTCGTAAACTTCGTCGCGCCTCTGTCTGCCCAAACACTGCCCGAACTGAAAGCGATCACCGATCCCAAGCAGGTCTCTTCGAAGCCGAACGCTCAGGTTGAGCCGAAGAGTTTGACCATCGACAAACTGTTTATGACGCGGCAGATCGGCGATGCGACATGGTCGCCGGACGGCAAGGATGTAGCGTTCATCTCAAATATGAGCGGGCGCAACAATCTCTGGATCGTTTCCGCCGCAGGCGGCTTCCCAACGCAATTGACCGTTAGCGATCAGCGGCAAACCAGTCCAGCCTGGTCTCCAGGCGGCAAGTGGATCGCGTATCAATCCGATAACGACGGCGACGAACTGTGGGACATTTTTCTGGTTTCCCCGAAGACGGGCAAGGTCGTGAACCTGACGCAGACGCGCGAGATTGCGGAGATGAATCCGACCTGGTCGCCCGATGGACGATTCCTTGCCTACGAAGTAAAGCAAAAAAACTCCGGGGCGGTTGAGATCGACATTTACGACATGATCCTGCGCAAGGTGCGGCACCTGACAACCAACACGCCGCAAGACAAGCACAATTACAACCCGATTTGGTCGAAAGATGGGAAGTTCATCGTTTACACGCAGACGCAGTCGAAGGGTACCGACTCGAACATCTTCATCGCTGACGTGGCGACCTGCAAAAGCACGCTGCTGACGCCGCATGAAGGCGAGCACCTCTACTCCGCAAACGACCTATCATCCACCGGCAATGATGTGCTCTTAACCTCCAATGCGGCAAATGGCTATGACAATGCAGGACTGCTGAACGTTGCGTCGAAGAAAATCAAATGGCTCACGCAAGATAAATGGAGAGTCCGCGGGGACGAATTCTCGCCCAACGGCAAGCATGTTACCTTCCGGGCGAATGTCGATGGCAATCAGGATATTTATCTGTGCGACCTCGCGACGGGAAAATCCGCGGCATTGCCTATCCCCAAGGGAGTAAACGAACCGGAGGGCGGCCATTCCGCATTCAGCAAAGACGGCCAGCAATTGCTCTATACGCACAACGGTCCGACGGCGCCCGGAGATCTGTGGATCTATCACGTCGCAACTGGCAAGTCGGAACAGATCACGCATTCGCTCGTCGGCGGCATTCGTTCCGAAGACATGATCGAACCATACCTGGTCCACTACCCCAGCCGCGACGGCAAATGGACGATCTCCGCGTTCCTATACGTTCCTTACAACATGGCGCGCAACGGGCAGAACGCCGCGATCGTTTACATTCATGGCGGACCGACTTCGCAGACAATGAACTCGTTCAACCGGTTCATCCAGTTTGCGGCGAATCAGGGATACATGGTGCTGGCGCCAAACTACCGTGGATCCACCGGCTACGGAAAAGAATTTCAAGACGCGAACCTGTTCGACATGGGCGGCGGCGATCTGCAAGATGTCCTGGCTGGCGTCGACTGGATTAAGCAAACCGGTCATCTCGACCCCAAAAAGATTGCGGTGATGGGCGCGAGCTACGGGGGCTATCTCAGCATGATGGCGGTGACCAAAGCACCGGAAGTTTGGGCTGCAGGCGTGCCCATCGTCCCGTTCGTCAACTGGTTCACAGAAATCGAGAACGAGGACGCCGTGCTGCGCGAGTCTGATCTGGCCACCATGGGGGATCCCGTCAAAAACAAGGCTCTGTACGAAGACCGCTCTCCCATCAACTTCATTGATCAGATCAAGGCTCCTCTGCTGCTGTTGGCAGGTGGCCACGACCCACGCTGCCCAAAATCCGAAGCACAGCAGGTCGTGGATGCCATCAAGAAACGCGGTGGAACGGTCGACTTCAAGGTCTACGAAAACGAAGGCCACGGGTTCGCTCGTGTGGAAAACCAGGTCGATGCCTACCAGCGTGTGGCTAACTTCCTGCTCGCACACGTGGTACCGGCCGACTGCAGTTGTTCGCTGAACGAATGAGACCTCCGCGGGTTTCGCCGGCCTATCTCAGCGCTAAGTGTTTCAAATCCAGCGTAGCTGCGAAATGGCGCGGAGAGTTCCATAAACTTCCACAGCAATATTCCTGTTTAGTGGGTCTTAAACCCTCTTATAGATAACTTCGGTAACCTCTGTTCATTTTTCTTTACCTTCTACTAACAATCTTCGGCTACACTCCGTCCACCGCAAGAAAATTTTTCCTTCCCAGAAAGACCGTGGCGCATTTGTGTCGTGTGCTGCGGAGCAAGCGCAAGAACAAAACTTCGGGGGCGTTTTCATGAATCGGCGCTACTTCGTCAGAAGTGTGCTCGCTGCCTTCGCACTGGTGTGCCTCGCAGCAAGCGCGTTTGCGCAAGTGCCCATGTCGCAGCATGTGGTGCTTGTTATCGATGAAAACTCAAGCTTTAGCGACGTCATGGCGAACATGCCGTGGCTCGTGGGACAGGGCAATACATACGGTTACGCCGACAACTACCACTCCGATAACGGCGGATCCCTGTTCGACTATCTCTGGCTGGCCTCAGGCAGTTGCCACTCTGCGGCGAACTGTACGCTGGCGCCGGGGACGCACGACTTCGGATGCAGTGGAAACTCCTGCAACTCTCCGATTACCGACGACAACATTTTCCGAGAACTCAATAACGCTGGAATCTCGTGGAAAGTCTACGCTCAATCGTACGCCGCGGCAGGCGGAACACCGACTACTCCCGACAAGCACAACGGCACGGATTATTACCGGCGCCACAATGGCGCCACTTGGTATAGCGACATCCTCAACAATGTTGACGGATCGGCCTCGAAGATCGTTGACCTCTCGCATCTGATGACCGACGTCGACAACAACGCCCTCCCCCGCTTCGTGATCATCGTCCCAGACGGTAATCACGACGCGCATGATTGTCCCGTCGGCATGAATAACTGTTCGGAGGCGCAGAAGCTTGCAGGGGCCGATGAGTTCCTGAGCGCGAACCTGCAACCGATCCTCAACATGCGTGATTTTCAGCCAGGCGGGGCTGGCCTGATCATTGTCACCTTCGACGAATGCGCCGGCGGCACCAATTCCGGCTGCGGAGCGTCAGTCTACACTGCGGTACTCGGCCCGCAAGTCAAACCCCACACCGTGTCCGGGACGTACTACAAACATGAAAATGCACTCCGTACGATGCTCGACAGCCTGGGAATCAAGCACTACCCAGGCGCGTCTGCCACGGCGGCCGACATGTCGGACTTCTTCCATGTCAACACCAACAAGCCGCAAGTGATCATCACTTCGCCGGTGAACGGGGCAAACATGAGTTCTCCCGTCCTGGTGCAGGCATCGGCAACTCCGAGCAGCGGAAACCACATCACCGGCTGGGCCGTTTATGTCGACGGCAAGGATGTCTACGGCGCGGGACCCGTGACCTCGATTGACGCGAACATCGGGATGAGCAACGGAAATCACACCGTGATCGCTCGCGCGTGGGATTCTTCCGGCAACTTTGGAGACGAGACCGTCAACATCTCGGTGAATAGCAGCAAACCGTCGGTATCGATCTCAACTCCGGGCAACAATTCAAACGTCGGCTCTCCCATGAACTTGCAGGCCTCTGCTACGCCTTCGGGCGGACAGAAGATCTCGGGTTGGTGGGTCTATGTGGATAGCGTCGGCAAGTACAACACCGGGTCGGCAAACTCGATCAATACCAATCTGTCGCTCACGCTAGGTTGGCACAAGATCGTGGTGCGGGCCTGGGACACTTCCGATGCTTACGGAGATGAGACCATCTCCGTCAACGCCACGACCAACAAGACGACGGTGAATGTGTCCTCGCCTGCCCCGGGATCGAATGTGGGTTCGCCGATTTCGCTACACGCATCAGCCAGTGCCACTAGTGGAAAGACCATAGTCGGATGGTGGGTCTACCTCGACAGCAAGGGTGTGTACAACACCGGAGCTGTGAACTCGATCAGCCCGAACATCTCGGCAACACCCGGGCGTCACACACTCGTGGTTCGCGCTTGGGATTCTTCTGGAGGCTATGGCGA
>Ga0335071_10008942_pt1 | contig 10257 bp, 9 predicted proteins | sample Lox_Sample_15_FD_206724 | JGI IMG/M metagenome (GOLD analysis project Ga0335071, IMG submission 206724) | Soil microbial communities from Loxahatchee National Wildlife Refuge, Florida, United States - Lox_Sample_1.5 | ecosystem: Environmental > Terrestrial > Soil > Wetlands | place: USA: Florida...
GTGGAGGGCCTCGGTTTGGGTCTCTAGGGGTTGGGTCACACTTTGCTTCCTTGCGTTCGACGACGGATGTCCTGTAAAACAGATAAACGACAAATCCACCCGTTATTCACAGCACTCCAACCTCAATATGAGCAGATCCACTTCCAAAGGATGGACGTGAGGAAGGGCGGTTCTTGTCCAGATATCCCTTTGATCATCAACAAAAATGGATCCGAAATACACTCCGGAGCCTCTGAATGGACCAAGACACTGTCAAAAGCCTGACCAGCATCGGCATGATTTTCTTAGGTCTAATGGACAATTTGAACTCATCCTTAACTAATCGCTGTTCCATTAGGAGGGGGGGGTAAGAGTTGGTTCGGGCGCTCGAAACGCTCGAAGTAAAGGGATATCCGCGACAGGAGGTTTAGGCAATCGTTGATCTTCTTGGAATTGTCCTCCAATTTCTCATTGGTTTCTGCAATGAAGCGATCGAGTTTGGACCTGTTATCTTTGAGCAAGTCAAGCCGCGAATATAGGGACTGTACCCGCTCCGCTAACCGGCGGTTCTCCTCAATGAGCCGGTTCCGCTCGCAGATTTTACTCAATACAATTTCGATTTCAACCAGCTTAAAGGGCTTGGTAATATAGTCAAAAGCCCCTTCATCCATGGATTCTATTGCTGACTCCAACGATGCATAGCCTGTCATGATGACAACTTGTGATTCCTCATTCCGCTTTCTGGCGGCGCGAAGGACTTCCAACCCGCCCTTTAGGGGGAGTACCAGGTCCGTAAGGACGATGTCGAATCCTTCTTTGTCTTGCTCTATCACGATCAAAGCCTCAGCACCGTCTCTGCAGGATGTCACTCTCATCCCCTTTTCACCCAGGTACTCCTTAAGTAACGCCCGAAGGGCTTCGTCATCGTCGACTAATAAAATCCTCTTGTTTTCTATTTTTAGATTGTTGCTCACACGTTTCCTTGAGAATGCACTAAGTTGGATCTGACTAACGTATGAATTTCGATCCCTTATCCCGGCCTTGGTATCGAGAGAGAATTCCGAAAACTTTAATGGAAATTAAATAGCGGTAATTTCCGTCGTCGGAGGTGACGAAACGTTGAAGGGGGTGACATCCCTCGCTTCCCTGCCTCGATGTCACTTTCGGGTCAAGATCATTAGAGAGTCTTGCAGATCGATAGAGCGGGAGCGAATTGGAGAGAGTCACAAAATGGTCCATAGCCAAAAATGGTGGAGCTTCACCAAAGCCGTCGTAGCTCTCTTGCCCATCATGTTTGCCAGCGGTTGTAGCTTTTTGTCCACGGACGCCGATGATGCGCGAGCTAAAGACTATGTAAAGCTGCTGTCGGTCAAACGGGTGGAGTCTTACTACCACGTGGAGCCGAAAACCAAGGCCTCGTATCCTCTAGTTCGCGGGGAGATAAGCAATCTCGGCAGTGAATCTTTGGAAGTTGTCGAATTCAATGTGAAGTTCAAAGATTTGTCCAACCGGGTCATTTACGAGGAAAAAGCCTATCCGGTGTTCTTATCGGAATATTCCAGTGCCTCTCCCCAGTCGCCATTAGTACCGGGACAAACAATGAAATTTGCATTGAAATTTCCAAGTTGTCCTCCAGAGTGGAAACCCGGTCAGCTTGACATAGAGATTAGCAAACTGGTCTTTAAGAAACATTAATCATAGCGGCCACAAGAACCCTTCAATAAATTCCTTCCCTAACTTTCTGTTTCCGTCTAATCTCTCGAAAGAGAGTCTATGGAAAAGAGAACAGCTTTCCCATTTGTCTTCTGGATTGCCAATTCAGTAGAGGTATTGGAACGCTTCGCCTACTACGGGATTTACTTCGGATTCGGGATTTACATGCAACATCTCGGGTATTCCCGATCTGAACTTGGAATCATCCAGAGCATCTTCCTGTTCCTGTCGTATGTGATCCCTGTGGTTTCCGGGACATTCGCCGACAGGTTCGGTTTCAAGAAGGTGCTGATCGTTTCTTACCTGGCTTATCTCCCGTCAATTTTGCTTCTGATCCTGACACGGTCCTTCTCCGGCATTGCTTTGACCATGCTCAGCATTGGGTTGGCGGCGGGGATATTCAAGCCGCTGGTTTCCGGCACCGTCCGTGCGGTTACCGACAAGACCAACAAGACCCTTGGTTTTGGCATCTTTTACGCCATGGTCAACGTAGGCGGTTCTTTCGGTCCCATTGTGGCCGGAAAACTCCGAGCCATCTCCTGGAACTATGCCTTCCTTGCCGCTGCCTTTGCCATTCTGGCGATGCTCTTAATTACTGTTCTCTTCTACAAGGAACCCCCGCGGGAGATCGAGGGGACGACTTTGGGCAAGAAGTTCGGAGATATCGGGCTAGCTCTTTCCGACTTGAAGTTCAGTGTGTTCCTGGTTCTGCTGGGTCTGGCGTTCTGGCTCCCCTTCTGGGCCTTCTTTAACCTTTGCGCGCTTTATGTGGATTCGAACATCGACACGGCCCGGCTCTACTTGAACCTGAAGAGCGTGTTTGGCGGCTGTTTTGCCGGTTTCTTCTCCCACGTCGACGATAACGGAGTAAGACGAATCCTGGGAGAGACCATATCCCACACGGGATATATCATCATGATCTTCCAGGTTCTGGTCTCCCGCGTCTTGGAGCGCTTCCTACCCATTCCGGCTTTTCTCTTTGGGCTGTTTGTCTCCGGCCTGGGCTTCGTCGTTTTGGGTTGCGCAGCGATCTTCGTTCCTGCTCTTATCTTCCTGGGAGTTTTTCTCTTTGCAGTTGGAGAGATGATCTCATCGCCGCGTATCCAGGAATACATCACCTGGATCGCTCCAAAAGAGAAAGCCGGCCTTTACATGGGATCCAACTTCCTGGCGGTAGGCATCGGAGGTGCTACGAGCGGGGTTGTTTACACTTCGCTCTATGGGCATTTTCAAGGACAGAACCACCCGGAGTATGTCTGGTTTACCCTGGCAGCCCATATACTTGTGGGGATCCTGGTTCTTTGGTTATACACCAGGCTGGCCGGAGAATTCCGGGAACGAGAAGAATAGTGATGTCGTGCTGATTGAGCGACTGGACAGAAGGCATGGGCGTATCAGAGCCGCTTCTTGTTGGGTGGTACGTCTCTCTTTCATGAAAATGCGGTCTTGAAGGTGGCCGCCGCGCTCCGTCGCGGCGGTGGCCTGGGTGGAATTGGTCGCCGCTCTGAGATCGGCTCCAACATTTTCATTGGCGGCGGTGTGCCCGACCGGCGCATTTGTCACTTTTCTGAAAATGCGGTTTTCAAGGGCGCCGCGGGGGCGCAGCGTCTCCATACCTCTGGAGACGGGACGCCCTAGTCCTGCCTCATGCGCCTGAAAGCAACCGTGGCCCCGACGGAGCTGGGGCCTCTAGCATTTTCATCGGCCTTGGTGACCTGAATAAGTCATGGCCCACTTCCCATGCAAATGCGCTTTTGGTACTGGCTACCCCCACGTTTAAGGCCTATTAGGCCGAAATAATCCAGCCCAAGGCAAGCGGATGGCGTCAGCCATACGCGTCGCCCTGGGTCGATGAATCCCAGAGAACACGTCCAGCTCTCAACGAGCATAATAGCAGACCTAACGTAATCCACGAAATCCTGAGCAGACACGGCGTTTGACATGACAATATGCCGGCCTTACAGGCCTCAATCTTTGCGCTGGCTTTTGACTGGGGGAGGCGCGGAGGACCACCGTGCGTGGGGCTGCAGGCCCAGGTAACCACCGTCACCCGCTCGGCCTGGCTTCATCATCTCGGCCTTTCGGGCCAGTTCCCCACGATGAATTCAATAATCAGAATCCTGAATTCCTATACCCCCTTTCCGTCCTTTCCTTATTTCCCCCGCTTATGATTTTCATTTCTGGTTTCCGTTATTCACTCGCAATTCGCGATTCACCTCATCACTCAGGTTGGGATGAGGCATGAACAACACCGCAGTGTCGGTGTCCCCTTTAGTTCTCTCACAATCCCTCCGCCCTACTCTCAGCCGCTGACAGCTGACCGCTCCACTCACCACTTGTCACGCATCACTCAATGAAAATTCTCCACCAGCATCAAGTCGCTGCCTAATTGGTCTGTCTGGGTGTACAGGGCCCAGCGGCGGTCCGGGGAGACTGTGAGCCAGTCACCACAGGGCTGTTTTCCGAGCTCTGCGATGGTCGTGATCTTCCCGGTAGCAAATTCAAGAAATCGGATGGAAGAGCCTCTGGTTTGATCAGGCCTGGGGATGAAATAGATTCCCTTTTCAGCAACCACATATGACCGATAATTATAAAGAGAATCAAGGATCTGCTTAAATTCTCCGCCTTCCAATGGTGCTCTCACTAATGTCATACCTTCAACATTTCCACCGATGGCATACATAAACTTGCCGTCAGGGGATTCAACCGGGGCCCAGACCCCCCTGCTATTGTTAATCACAAGCACTGCCGGTCCCCCTTCGGCCGGAACCTTGCATATTTGTATCACCCCATCTTTTCCCGACACATCAAAGAAAATCCAGCGCCCGTCTCTTGCCCAGCTTGGATTTTGTGACGCAAAAGAGGATGAAGTCAGTCGCCGCGGGTTTCCCCCACTGGCATTCATGACATAGACTTCAAAGTGCCCTTCAGCTTTTGAATTAAACGTCAAACGACTGCTGTCTGGAGACCATTGGGGGTCGCCTGTAATACCTTTGCCAAAGTGACTCAATTGGATGGCATTCGATCCATCCACGTCGCAGATCCAAATCTCCAGACTGCCCGAACGGTCCGAAGTGAAGGCGATCCTTTTCCCGTCAGGAGAGTATTGTGGATCCCTCTCGTCACGAGTCGATGAGATGAACTTCGTTGGTGGATAATGTTTTCCCTGTGAAGATGGGATTTTTCTGCGCCAGATATTGTTATCGAATGTCCAGTGCGTGTAAGCCAGACGAGCGCCTCGGCGGGAAATGGCAGGTTGGCCGGCATCCTGGCCGAGGGAAGCCATTTTCTGTGGCTGGCTGGAGCGGGATGCTGCAACCCTCCAGAGATTTCCTCCTACACAATAAACCAGTGCACTTCCATCCGAACTCCAGGCCGCCCCCGAAGCCGACAAGTTCTGGAATGTTAGACGGCGAGGTTCCCCAACCGGTTTGAGGTCACGAGAGAGGCCCAACAAGTAAAGATCACTATTACCATATTCAATCGACCTGCAAAAGGCCAGGGTGCGGCCGTCCGGCGAGAAGGCAGGACAACCGTCAGCGAGGAAAGTTTTTGTGGTCTTCGTCAAGGGACATTTTTCCCCGGTTTCCATCATGTACAGGACCAAATTGGTCGCCGTTTCGCCATTCACCTTTTCAACCATGGCCAAGGCACGGCCATCCGGAGACCAGGAGAGAATCGGACCTCCATCGGCCAAATGAAACTCCGTCAGTATTCGTTCCGGGCCACCCAGCGGAGAGATCAAGACCACAGCTCCCTTCCCCGCTCCAATATCGCGACAGAAGGCGATCTGCCGTCCGTCTGGAGACCAGGCAGGATATGCGTCGTCTGCTTTATTGGTGGTCAAACGCAGGGGCGGTTCGGAACCGATCAGTTTGACATAGATATCCCAGTTATCCTCTTTGTCTCCGTTCCAGGTAAATGCCACCTGGCTCCCGTCCGGCGAAAAAGAAGCACCATACTCAGTGCCGGCATAGCTGGTCAGCGGGACAGCCATCAGCGGAGTTTCCGGGACGGGCATCCTGGCGAACCAGAGGGTAGCCATGACGGCTAAAGCGAGTCCCAGCATTCCGGCCGGTGCCAGGATCCATTTCATTTTCCTGGAAACGATTTGACCTGGAAGGCCTGGCCCCACGAAAGCCTCCGGTTGAGCGATCGACCGTTTCGCTTCCAGATCACCTTTGAGATGTTCTAGATCTGCGTACAGCTCCGCTGCCGTCTGGAAGCGCATTTCGCGAAATTTCTCCAGGGCCTTCTGGATGATCCGGCGCAATTCCTCCGGGACCCGGGCCTGTATTCGTGCCGGCCAAATGGGCGTTTGGTGCACAATGGCATCAAAAATGGCCGTTGATGTCTCCCCGGCAAACGGCGGCTGCCCAACCGTCATCTCGTAAAGCACCACCCCCAGGCTGAAAATGTCGGTACGGTGGTCGACTGGCTGACCCAGAACCTGTTCCGGGCTCATGTATCTCGCCGTTCCCATCACCAGCCCTGGCGTTGTCTGCGAGGCCGTACTCTGGCTCACTCCTTCCGAATCGATCCTCTTCGCCAGTCCAAAATCCAGCACCTTGACCTGACCTTTGGAAGTGAGCATCAGGTTAGCCGGCTTGATGTCACGGTGCGTGATCCCCTTGCTGTGAGCCTCCTCCAGCGCCTCGGCTGCCTGGATGCCGATATCGAGGGTTTCGTTCAGATTCAACCCCTCACCCTGCGACCCTCTCCCCCTTTCGGGGGCGAGGGAATATTCACCTAATTCATGCCCTCGCCCGCCCTGCGGGAGAGGGTGGCGCGGTGCGCCGGGTGAGGGATAGTCTCGGCCTTGGATTCGCTCCCCCAGTGTCTGTCCCTCCACCAACTCCATGGCGATCCAGTGGACCCCGTCGGATTGCCCAATTTCATAAATTGTCGCGATGTTGGGGTGATTCAGGGCTGACGCGGCTTTGGCTTCCCGGATGAAACGGCGCAGTCGGTCGAAATCTGATGCCACCTCTGGAGGGAGAATCTTGAGCGCATCCATGCGGTCCAGTCGAGTATCCCGGGCCCGGTAAACTTCCCCCATCCCACCGCGACCCAGCAAGGAAAGGACCTCGTAGGGGCCCAGTCTCTTCCCCACGAAAGATTCGCTTCCCGCCCGAGCCAGCCCTTGTGCAGCCAGATCTAGGGCGGGAGTCTCCACGAAGCTCCCCGCCTTCTCGTGGGCAGCCAGGAGTGCCTCTACTTGCAGGCGCAAATCTTCGTCACCCACGCAGGCTTGCTCAAGGAAAGCCTTGCGTGCTTCGGGTTGTCGGTCCAGAGCCTCATCCAGCAGTTTGTCAATCTGCTGCCATCGTTCGGGCGTCATAGAATTACTGGAGAGTGGTTTAATGTAGGATGCGTTAGTGCGCCAGCGCGTAACGCATCAAAAGAGACAACCTCACGCCAAGCGGATGGGTTACGCTCTGCGAGCTAACCCATCCTACAATTTGTCTTCCCCCGTTCGGGTGTCATCAAATAAGTGATTCGTGATCAATGGATCAGATCTAATTTCCCCTTCCTCAAACCTTCACTCTTCTTTTTTTACCGCCTGATACAGCCAGCCTTGGCCTTGTTCCATTCCCGCATCACTGTGATCGGAGAGACCTTCAACACTTCCGCCGTCTCCTCCACACTCAGTCCTCCGAAAAAGCGCATTTCCACGATTCTGGCTTTCCGCTGGTCGAACTGCTCCAGATCGTTCAAGGCCTCATCCAAAGCCAGCAAGTTGGAATCCGGCATTTTAGAAACAACGGCTGACTCTTCCAGAGAGAGGGTGCAGGCGCCGCCACCGCGTTTCTGAGAATGCTCCGCGCGGGCATACTCCATCAATATCTGGATCTGGCGCATAAGTTTGGCGGAGATACCGTAGAAATGGGCCCGGTTCTGCCACTTCAGCGATCGCGCATCGACCAGCCGCAGATAGGCCTCATTGACTAGAGCCGTGGTTTGAAGCAGATGGCCGGCATGTTCCCGCCGCATATAAGCATGAGCCAGCCACTGAAGTTCCTTCCTTACCAGAGGTATCAACTGCTCCAAAGCGCCGGAGTTACCCTCACTCCAGGAGAGCAGCAACTGGGTGACGTCGGGAGAAATCGCGTGTGCCATAGGCCCTCCTTTGTACTCATGAGCCTATGTCGATTGAAACGAATATATCACAGCCAATGATAGTTTCGGGGACTGTTTTTCACATGAAGGGGGTGAGGACAGAATGGCTTTGATCGCGTCGAATTGATCGAAAGCTTCAAAGGTTCCAGCAGCAGTGGGTGACGGGTCGGCCTGAATCCTCGAATTCCAGGATTCCAGGAGGTCAGACCCCATGAATAAGCCCCTCATGCAGGCTTTAACCCTAATACTCGCTGCTGCGATGGAACTATCAGGCAATGCAATTCTGGCGGCTCCCAGATCCCCCAAGGTCAAGTTAAGCATCACTGTTCACGTTTACAACTATGCCCAAATCCCCGCCTGGACGCTGGCCAGAACCCAAAGACAAGTGGCAGATTTCTTCCTTCGTGCGGGAATCCAACTCCAATGGGCAGATTGCACCCCGTCTTCCAGGAATGCCCCTAACCCTGAGCCATGTGCCTGGACCCCAGCTCCTTCAGACCTGGTGGTCAAGATTGTGCCAAGGTTTGATGCCCGGGGTGAGGGGTTTCGAAATTCCTTGTTCGGCTTCGCCGCAGGTTCTCAAGCGACTATCGTCACTGAAAGAACCGAGGAGATTGCCCGGAGCGGGGAAGCCACCTACCCAGTCGTCCTTGGAATCACTATTGCCCATGAACTTGGCCACGCCTTGCTGGGACCGAACTCGCATTCCGAGAATGGGATCATGCGCCCCCGCTTCCTGGGCGCAGACTTTAAGAAGGCCCAGTCGACGACCCTGGCGTTTACCCCGGAACAGGCCGAGCAGATGCGCCACAGCATCTCACTGCGAAACAGCCATCCTGCAGGAGGTAAGTAGATTAAAGCATCCTTCGTTCCCTTGGGTCATTAAGGTGAGATTCTCTTGATTGGCTGTAATAAACGACATCACGGATCGTTTCAAGATTGGAAGCCCGAGTCTGGATTGATGGGTATTGGGTTGAGCCACTTGTGATAACCTCGGTTACGGAGGTTTTTTAATTCGTGATACACGGCATGCTGGAATGCGAATTGGGCGTGAAGTTTATCGCCCCTGTGGGCAAAGATGTGTTTTCGGTGGGTACGCATCCAATCAGAAAAGAAATCAAAATGAAAACGGTCATGAGGCTTGCCAGTTGCTTTTTCCTATCAACCTTCCTTTGGACGAATTGGAACTCCTGCCCTCTGTCCCATTCCATTCTGGCACAAGTAACTCCAGGATCGACGGTCCCAAGAGATCCGTATATTGAAGCCCTGCTTGACAAGGCGAACGCTTGCTGCCTGGCCTATTACAAAGAATTTCGCCAATTTGTGGTCGAGGAAAAGCAAATCCAGAAGAGGTACGACAGAAAGGGAAAAGTAATCAAACAACGCACAATCGTCTCTGACTATTATGTCGTCAGTCTCCCAAGTAATCCTCAAGAAGCCATTGAATTCATGGATCAAGGAATACAAGCCGGGACCGGACGGCGTCATTTTGCCGAGTAGCTTCCGAACGATTTTGTATCAAGGTCGTTCGGGCAAGTACTTTCTGGAGACTGAGTCGACCTACTCTAACTTCAGGCGGTTTACAGCGGATGTAAAGCTGACGACGACTGAGCTTGTCGGCTCGCCTGAGTGAAATTCCAGCTTCTCAATCCCTGCTAATAATTTCTGCTCTCATTACTACCCGTCTTGAATGCTGGCCTCCATCGGGCTTCTTAGCGCACTTCTGTTCAACTCTGGAAATGCCCCCCAATCGGGAATCGATTCGCAGTGGTGGTTGAATTCAGCCAATATGGCTGTACTTAGCCAGCGCGGTCCCCTTCAGAACAACATTCTAGGGCATTTATATTTGGCATGGAAAATGCCATAGGAAGTAGTGGTCAACTCGGAGGTGGAACGATGCTAATACATAAGAGACGAATTCTCGTGATGTTACTGGTAGTATCGATAGTGGGTGCTCTAACCGGACTGGCGCAGGAACCTGATCAATCGAGTGAGCCGCCCTCCAGCGGATGGCACCGCTTTGGGGGACGACAGCCGGTAGACCCGCTCCCCCTGCCGCCGAATCTCACATTACCCGCGGGCACTTGGATCTCAATTCGAGTCGACCAGGTGCTCTCGAGCGATCACAACAAACCCGGTGATCCGTTCACTGCCTCTCTTGCTCAACCATTGGTAGCGGATGGGCGTGTCGTTGCCCGTCGTGGCCAGATGGTTGGGGGTGTGATAACAGCCGCTGACATGGCCGGCAGGGTGAAAGGAACTTCGCGACTCGGACTGCAACTTACCGAGCTCGGTCTGGTTGACGGCCGGCAGGTACCTGTGAGAACGACACTGATAGAGCAAAGGGGTGGAACTTCAATGGGTCGAGATGCAGGCGCGATTGCGGCAACTACAGGAATCGGTGCTGCGATTGGTGCCGCCGCAGAAGGGGGGATGGGAGCGGGC
>Ga0335071_10008943_pt1 | contig 10257 bp, 5 predicted proteins | sample Lox_Sample_15_FD_206724 | JGI IMG/M metagenome (GOLD analysis project Ga0335071, IMG submission 206724) | Soil microbial communities from Loxahatchee National Wildlife Refuge, Florida, United States - Lox_Sample_1.5 | ecosystem: Environmental > Terrestrial > Soil > Wetlands | place: USA: Florida...
AGGGGGTTTGGCAGGGATCTATCCCATGGCTCCCGAGGCTCGATCCAAACAACGACTGCCAAGAATCCATAAGCGTCCTGCTCTAACAGAATGCTATGCCGGGCCCGACCCGAAGTCAACGCCTGGACGCCCATGACCAGGAGAGGCGAATCTGCCTAATCGTGAACCTATGGCCGGACCTTAAAACCGGCAATAGTCGTTGACACAACCACGCGGCAATCTTGCCTGTGAAAATCAGAGTCAGTGGTCAGGGGTAGGCAGGACGTGGTGGGAGATTCGGACGGCCTTGAGAATATGAACTATTTGATCTATCGAGGCCCTCGGTTGCTTTGTAGTGGACGCGAATTGGGAAGGAAGCGGAGATCCCTATCGTCACTCCGGTGAGCCGGGGAGAAGAAAAAAGGCGGCCCAGTTGCTAGCTGGGCCGACCGAATCGAAACTTCCCGAATAGACCGAGTCCTTAGTACATGTCTCCGCCACCGCCTGGAGGCATGGGCATTTCCTTCTTCTTTTCCGGAATTTCGGTAACCAGCGCTTCTGTGGTCAGTAGTAATCCTGCAATGGAGCCAGCGTTTTGCAGCGCGGTCCGAGTGACTTTAGCCGGATCGATCACCCCAGCCGCCACCAGGTCTTCGAACTCACCGGTCTCGGCGTTGAGGCCCACGTTTTCCCGCTTTTCGGCTTTGACTCTCTCGACCACGATGGCACCTTCAGTGCCGGCGTTGATGGCGATCTGGCGCATCGGCTCTTCGAGGGCTTTGCGGACAATATCAACTCCGATCTGCTCGTCCCCCTCCAGTTTCAGCTTGCTGACAACCGGAATAGCCCGAATGTAAGCCACCCCACCGCCGGGGACAATCCCTTCCTCGACGGCAGCCCGCGTGGCGTGCATGGCATCCTCGACGCGAGCTTTCTTCTCCTTTAATTCTGTCTCTGTGGCCGCACCAACCTTAATCACAGCCACGCCTCCCACCAGCTTGGCCAGGCGCTCTTGCAGTTTCTCGCGGTCGTAATCGGAGGTGGTCTCCTCGACCTGGTTGCGGATCTGCTTGACACGGCCTTCAATATCCTTGGCCCGGCCGGCCCCCTCAATGATCGTGGTGTTATCCTTGTCGATGACAACCCGCTTGGCACGGCCCATGTCGTCTATCTTCAGGTTCTCCAGCTTGATGCCCAGGTCCTCAGTGATGGCCTTGCCGCCACTGAGAATGGCAATATCTTCGAGCATGGCTTTGCGACGATCCCCGAAACCGGGCGCCTTCACCGCTGCAGCACTCAGCGTGCCACGCAACTTGTTGACAACGAGAGTGGCCAGGGCCTCACCCTCGACCTCTTCAGCAATAATCAGCAACGGCTTGCCCAACTTTGCGACCTGTTCGAGAACGGGAAGCAGGTCTTTCATAGTGCTGATCTTCTTCTCATGGATTAGGATGTAAGCATCCTCCAAGACACATTCCATTCTGTCGGGGTCGGTGACAAAGTAAGGTGAGAGGTATCCACGGTCGAATTGCATCCCTTCGACGATATCCAGGGAAGTCTCCATGGTCTTGGCTTCTTCTACCGTGATGACCCCATCCTTGCCGACTTTATTCATGGCCTCGGCGATAATTTTGCCGATCTTGCTGTCGCCGTTGGCGGAGATTGTCCCCACCTGGGCAATCATCTCACCCTTGACCGGCTTGGAGAGCTTCTTGATCTCGTCCACCACCACCTCGACCGCCTTGTCAATTCCGCGCTTTAGAGCCATCGGGTTGGCCCCGGCTGCAATGGTTTTTACACCTTCCCGGAAGATCGCCTGGGCTAGGGCAGTCGCAGTAGTGGTTCCGTCGCCTGCCACATCGCTGGTCTTGGAAGCCACCTCACGAACCATCTGAGCGCCCATATTCTCCTGTGCATCCGGCAGCTCAATCTCTTTGGCTACTGTGACGCCGTCTTTAGTAATGGTGGGCGAGCCGAATTTCTTATTGAGCACCACATTCCGTCCTTTTGGACCCAACGTGACTTTCACCGCTTCAGCAAGTTGATTGACTCCCCGAAGCAATGCCTGGCGGGAAGCTTCCCCCGAGATAATCTGTTTTGCCATTGAATTCCTCCTAATTCGATTATTATGGATTTACTTTACTGTAGATTTGGCCTTTCCAGCCCCTTCAGTTACAGCCAGTACATCTTCTTCTTTCAGAATGAGCAACTCCTCCCCCTCTATCTTGACCTCGGTCCCGGAGTACTTTCCAAAGAGAATGTGGTCTCCTTCATTAACGCTCATTTCCAAGCGAGTCCCATTCTCGAGGATTTTTCCATTACCGACCGCGATCACCACGCCTTCCTGGGGCTTTTCTTTAGCGGTATCCGGAATAATAATGCCCCCCTTGACCGTTTCTTCCGCTTCCAGGCGTCTTACCAGGATGCGATCATGCAGAGGTCTAAGCTTCATAGACGTTCTCCTTGTTTTTGAATGGGTTGTAGAATACAAGTAGCACTCACTCAGATGGAGTGCTAATTAGCACTATAGATATATCGACCTCCTTGGAATTTGTCAAGACAAAAAATGGACTTCAATATTGACAAGCCAACACTCAGATTTTATATGAGAAGCTGTATAATAGTTCCGGATAGGCAAGGTAATCAGGAGGGGCACCTCAAACGGTGCCTATGAATGAGAAAGGATTTAGCTAAATGAAAGATGCGGACAGTTATGCCTTTGTTCAGGATCGAGTGGTGAACTCTGAAAGGCTGCCCGAGACCATACCATTACTGCCAGTGCGAAACGTGGTGGTTTTTCCATTGACGGTGTTGCCTTTGACAGTAGGTAGAGAGAGTTCCGTTCGCCTGCTAGAACATATAAACTCCCTGGAGAACCGGTTCCTGGGGATCATTGCCCAGCGTGACCCTGATATCGATGAGCCCCAGGAAATAGATCTTCATGCTGTGGGAACCCTGGCAGTGGCCTCCAAGCAAATGAGGGCCAAAGATCAGAGCTTGGTGGTTGTCGTTCAGGGCCTGAAGCGCTTCAAAATCCGGGAGATCGTTCAAAACAAGCCTTATCTGGAGGCTCGAGTGAGCTATCTGGAGGACGTACCTCCGACTCAGGAATCCTCTAAGGTGGAAGCACTGCGACGCAGTCTGCTGACCCTCTTCCAACAGATGATCTCTTTGTCTCCGAATTTGTCTTCGGACCTCAGGGGAATTGCCGAGAGCTTGGAGAATCCTAGCAATCTGGTTGACTTGATCGCCACTGTTACGCCTTCCTTGAGTCTCTTGCAGCGGCAGGACTACCTTGAGACCCTGGATGTATGGAAAAGGATGGAAAAACTCAACATTGAACTAACGCGTGAGGTCGAGATCCTGGAACTCAAAAGTAAGATCCAAACTCAAGTTCACGATGAGGTGGGAAAAAACCAGCGGGAATATTATCTGAGAGAGCAACTCAAGGCAATCCAGAAAGAGCTTGGTGAAGGGGAAGACTCCGTCAAGGAGATGGAAGACCTTCAGAAAGCAATTGAAGACGCTAATATGCCCGAGGAGGTCAAGGCTGAGGCACTGCGGGAACTGAAGCGCTTAGCCCGAATGTCTTCGGCTTCGGCGGAATATACCGTTTCGAGGACCTATCTCGATTGGCTAGTTTCGCTCCCATGGAACAAAGCTGCTCAGGCCGAAATCAACCTCGAACACTCCAGGGATATTCTGGATCGAGACCACTATGGCCTGAAGAAGATCAAGCAACGGATTCTGGAATACTTGGCAGTCCTCAAACTCAAGTCAGACGGGAAAGCTCCAATTCTGTGTTTTGTCGGGCCGCCAGGAGTTGGGAAGACTTCCCTGGGCAAGTCAATCGCGGACTCCCTGGGCCGCAAGTTCGTCCGTATCTCTTTGGGTGGCATCAGGGATGAGGCCGAGATCCGAGGACATCGAAGAACTTACATAGGGTCTCTGCCGGGTCAAATCATACAAGGAATTCGAAGGGCAGGAGAACGCAACCCGGTGTTTATGCTGGATGAGGTGGACAAAATCGGGGCCGATTTTCGCGGCGACCCGGCCGCGGCTCTGCTTGAGGTGCTAGATCCGCAGCAGAATCATAGCTTTAGGGATCATTACCTGGATGTTCCTTTTGACCTGTCGAAGGTGCTGTTCATCACCACGGCCAATGTGCCCGACACGATACCGCCGGCTTTGCTGGATCGTATGGAAGTCATCGAGCTTCACGGATACACAGAAGAGGAAAAGCTGAAGATTGCTGAGAAGTACTTGATCCCACGACAGGCAGAAGAGAATGGAGTAACGATCGGCGTACATCTCGACATCACGCCGGAAGCCGTGCGACATGTCATCCGGCAGTATACTCGGGAGGCCGGACTTCGGAACCTCGAACGAGAGCTCTCAAGGATTTGCCGAAAGCGCGCCCGGCAACTGGTCGAAGGTGAGCAGTCTTTGCAGACCGTTCAACCCGATAACTTGCAGGACCTGTTGGGCGTCCCCAGAGTCATCCTCGACACCGAAATCGAGGAGCGTGCCTCCGTCCCCGGAGTGGCGATAGGTCTGGCCTGGACCCCGGCAGGAGGGGATATCTTATTCGTTGAGGCCAGCCGGATGAAGGGTAAGAGGGAAATTACCATGACCGGGCAATTGGGTAATGTCATGCAGGAATCAGTCAAGGCATCCTTCAGCTGGGTTCGGGCCCACACTTGGGAACTGGGAATTGATGATGGCTTGATTGACGATAGCGACATCCATATTCACGTCCCGGCGGGTGCCATCCCAAAGGATGGCCCTTCAGCCGGTATCACAATGGTGACGACCTTGGTCTCGCTGCTGGCAGGCAAGCCGGTACGCCCCCGGCTTGCCATGACCGGTGAAGTCACCCTGACCGGCAAGGTGCTTCCGGTGGGTGGCATTAAAGAGAAGGTCCTGGCTGCGCATCGCTTGGGACTCAAGGAAGTGATCCTGCCGAAGGAAAATGAGAAGCACGTCCTGGAGGATATCCCAATCGAAATTACAGAGGACTTGGTTTTTCATTTTGTCGGTCAGATCTCACAAGTGATAGAGATAGCATTGGGCCTGCAATTGAAAGAAGTCAACTCGCTAGTGGACTCGGCGGTGCGTTCGCGAAAGGAAGGCCGGCCAGCCGGCCCGGTGACGCACAACTTGAACTGAAGGGGAACTGGCTTGGGTGTCTAGGTGGAAGCCTTCTGGCTCCTGCCTAGACACCAATTTCTTAATTTACATAATATATCTTATCAGACGTTTTATCCACGGGGACATAGAACTCCTCCAGGGGCCCCAAGTGTTTCCCGGCCTCCAATCCCACGATTCCCTCCAAACGAACATCCTATCTTTCTATAAAAGAAAGCCAGGGGTTGCGGGCGTCCTGCAACCCTCCATTTGACGCGCTGTTCACCAGCCGGCAGGAAACCATTTGTCGGGGGCCGCAAACAGTACAGACCACAAACTCCCGGTTGTGATCCAAGCTTCCGTGCTCATCTTTCAACCGGCCTATTTATAAGAACTCATGATATTATCGACACGATTAGTCCTGGCTTCGAATGTCTCCTATGAGAATCCTGAGACGTTATATCTTCTTCGAAATTGTCGGTCCCTTTTTGCTTGGCTTGCTCGTGTTCAGCTTCGTGCTGATTACTCGTGCGGCTGGCAAACCCCTGGAACTTCTGGTGCAGAAAGATGTGTCCTTCAAAGAGGTCGGGCTGATCTTCGGTTACATCATGCCCGTGATCTTCACTTTCTCCATCCCCATGTCAGTGCTTCTTGCCATCCTGATTTGTTTTGGGCGATTGTCAGCTGACAGTGAAATTACGGCTATGCGTTCTTGTGGCGTAGGGATCAAGAACCTGCTCGCTCCCGTCCTAGTCTTTTCGACTCTGGCTTGGGTAACGGCCTTAATCAACTCTACCTTCTTGGAACCTTACTGCAACTATCAGTTCAAGTTGTTGAGTTACAGCGTCATGTTGAAGTCGATCAGTTCCGAGATGAAACCCAGGGTCTTTGAAGAAGAATTTACAGATCAGGTCCTTTACATTATGGACGTATCCTCTGACCGGAACGACTGGCGTGGCATCTTCTTGGCGGACATTTCAAACCGAGACCAGCCCAAAATCACTTTGGCTCACCAAGGTCGTTTGATCAACGATCCGGTCGAAAGAAAGCTCCAACTGGAATTGAACACTGGGTCCACGCACTCGGTGGAAAGCAAGACCCCTAGGAGCTACAAGCTAGTTACGTTTAACCAGACTGAAATCCCCATTGTGCTAAGCAGTGACTTGCTTGATGAGACTCCTACAAAGAAGTCCTCGGAGATGAATGTCCTCGAGCTCTGGCGGCAACTAAAAGCCGGCTCCAACGAAGGGGTGTCTCTTTCAACCAAAGATCGTAGAGAGAGAGAGGTCGAGGTTAGCCGTCGATTGGCATTGCCGTGTTCGATCTTTGTGTTTGCTCTGGTCGGGATACCTTTGGGAGTAATCAGCAAGAGGGGCGGCAAATCCTATGGGTTCATAGTGAGCTTGGTTATCTTTTTGATTTACTACCTGGTTTTGTTTCAGGGAATCAACTTTGCCAAAAACGGGCGGATTCCGGCCTACTTGGGCCCCTGGTTGGCCAATGCTGTTTTTCTGGCGCTTGGAATCGGGTTGCTTCTCACCTCTGAGCAGCAGACTCGTGGATCACGCGTGCTGCAACACGGCAGTTATAGGCTGTCCAATTGGTTCTGGCAGGGGTTAAATCTTGGTGAAAAGACTTCAAAACTGAGCAATTTCATAGGGAATTTGCGCAGAAGCCAGCAAGGGATTCGTACTGCGCTTCCTCTAATTCTCGACAAGTATGTAGCTAAAGGCTTCTTCCTGTACTTTGCCTTGGTACTGGGTGCCTTCGTAGTGATATTTGTCGTTTTCACTTTCTTTGAACTGCTCAACGATATTGTGGAAAACAGAATTCCTGCGATTATCGTGATCAACTATTTCCGCTACCTGCTTCCCCAGATTATTTACTACATGATCCCCTTGAGTGTTCTCGTCGGTATCCTGGTCAACTTCAGTGTGATGACACGGACCTCCCAGGTGATTGCCGTCAAGGCAACTGGCGTCAGTCTCTACCGCCTGTCAGCCTCCATTCTAGTCTTGGCTGTTTTTATCAGCGGTTTTTGTTTTGCATTGCAGGAGTATTTGCTGCCCATCAGTAACCAGAAGCAGGATGCTCTCCGAGCGGTCATCAAAGGGCGAAGTCCTCAGACTTTTCGACGACCTGACCGCAAGTGGATGATGGGAGAACACAACCAAGTATTCAATTACAACTTGTTCGACGAGGACCGGAACCTTTTCGGCCAGCTCACAATCTACGAACTCGACTCGAAGAATTTTGAGATCAAGCGTCGAATTTACGCCAGCAGGGCGACCTGGGACACGGAAAAACAGGGTTGGTTCCTGGAGGATGGCTGGGTCCGCAATTTCGATGTGGTACACCCTATGGAGATCAGCTTTCGCGAATTTAAGCGTGAGAGTTTTTCTGAATTCAGTGAGAGCCCCCAATATTTCAAGAAAGAAGTGAAAGCTTCTTCTCAGATGGATTATCGAGAACTCCGTGGTTACATCCAGGATCTTGAGCGAAGCGGTTTTGACGTGGTGAAATTGAGCGTAGCTCTACACAAGAAACTCTCTTTCCCCTTTGTGAGTCTGATCATGTGTACAATTGCCATCCCCTTTTCTTTCTCCACCGGCCGCCATGGATCTCTGTATGGAATCGGGTTGAGCATCATGATTGGGATTGGATACTGGTTGACTCTGGGCTTCTTTGAACAGGTGGGAGGAGCCGGGAAGCTGGTTCCTTTCCTGGCGGCATGGGCGCCAAATCTTATCTTTGGCGCCGGGGGCGTGTACCTATTATTCAATATCGAGACCTGAGTGCAGTATACCCGAGGATCGAGAATCGAGGATCGAAAGTGAAGATTCAGAACGTGTACCTGCGATCACTCCTTCCATTTTGAACTTCCAACTCGCAACCCCCAGATCTGGCTAAGTTCCTTCTGACCAGGATTCCAAGTAGCGGGTCTGTTCGGGGGTCAATGTGTCAATCGTCACTCCCATTGCCACCAACTTGAGCCTGGCAATTTCGCGGTCGATCTCAGGCGGTACAGGATAGACCTTTTTCTCAAGGCTCTGGTGGTTCCTAAACAGGAACTCGGCCGAGAGAGCCTGATTGGCAAAGCTCATATCCATCACCGAGGCTGGATGACCCTCGGCGCTGGACAGGTTGATGAGTCTTCCCTCCCCCAGCAGGAAGATCTTCCGGCCATCAGTCAACAGGTATCCCTCCACGAATTCACGAGCTTCTCGATGACTCTTCGAAAGACTCTGCAAAGCAGGAATATCGATCTCTACGTTAAAATGACCTGAATTACAAACCACCGCCCCATCCTTCATAACTTCAAAGTGCTCTTTGCGGATTACCTTCTTGTTCCCAGTGACCGTGACAAACACATCGCCCACGCGAGAAGCCTCCAACATATTCATCACCTGGTAGCCGTCCATGAGCGCCTCCAGAGCTTTAGTTGGGTCCACCTCGGTTACGATGACCTTGGCCCCTAAGCCACGCGCCCGGCTGGCAACGCCGCGGCCGCACCACCCATATCCGGCGACTACAACGTTCAGGCCGGCAAAAAGGAGGTTGGTAGCACGAATGATACCGTCCACAGTGGATTGCCCAGTCCCGTATCGGTTATCAAACAGATGCTTCGTATTAGCGTCATTGACTGAAATCACGGGGAATTTCAATACGCCATCATTGGCCATGCTTCGCAGTCGAATGACACCCGTTGTCGTTTCTTCGGTTCCCCCCATGACATTCCCCAGCAGTTCGGTGCGGGAGGAATGCAGGGTCGAAACTAAGTCAGCTCCGTCATCCATAGTGATGTGAGGCCGGTGATCCAGCGCCCCTGTAATATGACTATAGTAGGTCGAATTGTCTTCGCCCTTGATGGCAAAAACCGAGATCCCAAAGTCTTTCAGTAGAGAAGCCGCTACATCATCCTGGGTGCTGAGCGGGTTAGAGGCACATAAAACGACTTCTGCACCTCCGTCACGCAGCGTGGTGATCAGGTTGGCAGTCTCTGTAGTGACGTGCAGACAAGCCGACAGCCTCAATCCTTTCAGAGGCTTCTCGGCCAGGAAACGCTTGCGAATTAAGCCAAGCACCGGCATGGACCGCTCTGCCCATTCAATTCGTTTCCTACCTTTTTCTGCCAAGTTCAAGTCTTTTACATCCGACTTCCCTTTTGTCTCAATCGCCATCAGTCACTGCCTCCTCAAATATATTTGATTGAATGAGCTCACGCCTCTGCAAGGAGCATCAAAGCTACCACACCTGCAGGGGTCTGTAAAGCACCGTCATCCAATAAAGGAGCGTTGACACTGTGCCCGTAGAGCCTTCATAATAGTATGAATTAAACCCGGGAGATTAGTTCAACCGAGGCGATCTACTAAACGAGGACGGATACTCCTGACGAAAGCGGGAATTCAATTTGAGATGCAGACTAAGCAAGCAGAGGTAGTTCGCGTAGGATTCAATGCAGTGCAGCAAGCCCTGGCGCGTGGACGGGAGTATCTGCTAACACTCCAGGGAGATGACGGCCACTGGCGCGGAGAGCTTGAGGGGGATACCATCCTCGAATCCGAGTATATTTTGACGATGCATTTTATCGGTCGAACGGAGGAAGACCGGGTTCGAAAGGCGGCCAAGTACCTGGTCGAAAGAGCGTTGCCTGAAGGTGGATGGTCCACTTACCCTGGTGGGCCACCTGAGGTCAGCGCCTCAGTCAAGGCATATTTCGTTCTCAAACTCTTGGGCCATGGCATGAATGCTCCCTACATGGTGAAGGCGCATCGAGTGATCCGTGAGTTGGGGGGCCTGTCAGCCACAAACAGTTTTACGCGCCTTTACCTGGCAATTTTTGGCCAGGTTCCTTGGGAGCGCTGTCCTGCTGTCCCTCCAGAATTGATCCTGTTGCCCAAATGGTTCCCTGTCAACCTTTACGAGATGTCCTCCTGGTCGCGAGGGATTGTTGTTCCCCTCGCCGTCATATGGGCCAGCAAGCCCTATTGTCCCGTTCCTGAAGGCGCAGGGATTCCGGAATTATGGACGGATGCTCCGACTCGTTACAACGCTCAGTCGCGTTTCTGGTGCAATTTCTTCAGGGGCATTGACATGGCGCTTCGCTTTCTGGAGAGGCACCAGATGACTCCCCTGCGAAAGCAGGCACTT
>Ga0335071_10008944_pt1 | contig 10256 bp, 6 predicted proteins | sample Lox_Sample_15_FD_206724 | JGI IMG/M metagenome (GOLD analysis project Ga0335071, IMG submission 206724) | Soil microbial communities from Loxahatchee National Wildlife Refuge, Florida, United States - Lox_Sample_1.5 | ecosystem: Environmental > Terrestrial > Soil > Wetlands | place: USA: Florida...
GTCCGGCAATGGCCCCGCGCGCCAGCATATTTCGCACCGCGGGCGCGGAGAAGCGGTCGTCCAGTTCAAAGTAGCTCTGCGAGTGGCCAGGTCCGGAGATCTGAAAATTGTTGCTCCGGTCTACCACCGTGATGTTGCACACGACCGTTTCCTTGGCCTTGCTCCCGGGAGTCGGTTGGAACGAGAATGCGACCGCAACCGGATTAACCTTGGGCACAGTATGCGGCGCTGTGTAAGTCCCCGTTGTAGTTGGCATCCCTGTACGGAACTTGCCATCCGAGGGGTCGAGTTGACTGGTGTCTTTCCCATTCACCGTCCAGTCGCCGGCATCGATGGAGGTCTGATGCGGCATGCCGCCCACGTCGAGAACGATGAGCGACAAGTCCACCGAATTGTCGACCGCCAGAGTTAGTTTGGGACCTGGCGCAAGATAGAAGTCATCTGGCTGCTGTGCACAAGCGACCAAAGGAACAACGAGCGAGACTGCCAGAATGCAAATCCCTGTAAGTGTCTTCACCCCGAGCCTCCGCTTCTTATGTTCTTCGCAATGCAGTCTTGCAAGTCCTCTAAGGCTTCTCCGTCAGCGCCGTGTTGACGGCGTCCCATTTCACGGTCTTCAGGAGTTCACCGATGCGCTCCGGTGATCCGTCCATCTGAATGACGACATTCTCGATGGCAGGTTGATGTGCCGCGTGCTTGAACTTAAAGCGCTCGCAGCCGTTGTCGCCATTCCAGGTTGCGGTTTTCCAACTGCCGAACAAGAGCACAACGGCATCTCCCCTGCCCAACTTGGCCGGCTTGATGCGGTAAGCCGCCGCGGTTCCCGGAATATGAAGATCCGAAGCTGCTGACGGAGCTGAGTCCATGCCCACACAAAGCCGGTTGAAATGTACTTCGACGGAGAGGTTCGTGACCTTTCTCTGCTTGGCAATTCGAGCCATCTCATTCGGATCGCTGGTCGCAGTCAACTTCTGCGCGAGCGGTGCCACTTCCTTCTCGTACAAGGCCGAGCCCGGCCGGATCGTGTACGAGCGCTGGATCAGCTCGTTGACGTCGAGCGGCACATCCGGATCGCCGCTCACCGAAACGTCATCCGTGATCTCGTACTCGATCTTCTCTTCCCAGTCATCGCTCTGAAACTGGTCGAGTACCTTGCCGATGACTTCACGGTACTGCATCAGGATCTTCCGTTCCTGCGGGTTCGGATCTCGCAAATTGCCTTCTTGTCCGGCTGCCGCCGCGGCAAGCGCGATTGGCAAAAGACAAGAGATCAGCCACAAATTTCTCATAGCTCCTCACAAGGTGATGTCTTTGACAGCTTGAAAGATTGAAGCTGGACAGATGTACGGATACGTAAAACTACTGTTTGGCGAGCTCTACACGACGGTTCTTGGCACGCCCCTCTTCGTTGCCGTTGTCGGCGACCGGCTTGGTCTGGCCGAATCCTTTTGCGCTGAGACGAGCGGCCGGAACTCCGTGAGCGGTAAGCCAGGCAACCACAGACTGAGCGCGCTTTTCAGAGAGAGCTTGATTGGCGGCGGCGTTGCCCTGATTATCAGTGTGGCCTTCGACGCGCAGCTTCAGAGCCGCGTCTTGCTGCATGAGTTTTACGATCTCATTCAGCGTACTTTCCGAGTCGGGCAGAATGTCGGCCTTGCCCGTGTTGAAGTGAATGCCGTACACCGCGACATGGCCGTTCTGGTTGATTTCGTTGTCGAGCGTGGCGGCATCGGCCACAACTTCTTGCTGCATTTCCTTCAGATGGACGATGGTCTGGTAGTAGAAACTGGAATTCATGTTGTCCAGGAACACGTAGTCAGAGCCTTTATGCGCTGTAATCTGGCTGTTGGGGCTCTGGAAATCTATGTTCCAGTTTGCCTTCTGCAGCGCATTCAGGAAGTTGCGGTAGACCTGAACATCGCTCAGACCTTCGCGATTATTCAGACTCCAGCTCCACGTCTCGCCTTCGATGTTTTTCGTGAGCGTGTCGCCGTCCGGCTTTTTCCCGACTGGCATTTCGACCGAGTCGAACTCCTTGTGCTCACAGCTCGCGATGGTGCTGCCCGGCATGCGCTGGATGAGAGGGGAATCCTTGCAGCCTTCGGCGTCCTGCTCTTGTGCGAAGGCCAATGTCAGGGTGAGGGGCAATGAAAGTCCTACTACCAGGGCCCAATGCCTCATGCGTTCAGGGTTCTCCTTAAATGTGGGGTGAACGACAAAGGGCCACAGCATACACCATTTCTGAAAGGAAAGGGTTAGCTGATGAGAGGCAAAGTGGTCGTGAAACGAACGGTACACCAGGTGTACGGACCGCCGGAGCACCAGATTTTGACTTCGTTGATATCACCAAAGCTGTGGGTTCCACGCTTTGCGCAGTTTGCGAACCGGAACGGCACTCCCCACACGAATGAGAATTTACCTCCTGCTTCCGACACTCCTCCGGGAAAAAAGAAGTCTCTTCCACCCACATTTGACGCGCCGTCCTGCACTTTTCCACAGCCCAATGTGACATCTGACCTTGCCTTCCACAGGCTCAATTTCCCATCATAGGGATCGCCGAGAGGTACCAGATCGCGGCATTCGCGACTCTGTCTTGGATTCTGCTCGGGACTCAGGACTCAGAACTCAGGACTAAGCTAAGTTCTTTGAAAACAAGATTTTGCCTCTAACTGCAGGTGGCTCAAGATTTTGCGAGGATACCGTGCGACCGAAATCGAGCAACCCTAATGTTTTCAAGATTTTGCGAGATGCCAGCAGAAAATTACGCGCAAGTACCAGCGAAGATGACGGGCGGCGTTGTCGAGGCTTTCTTAGCGTACTTCGCGGTCTTTCTTCGCGAGCTTTGCGGTTTAAGACTCTGACCCCAAGGAAAGGGGAACGAACGGCAAGCGCGCCGCCAAACTGCTGGCGGAGAGAGCATGGTTTTCTCTGCGCACTCTGCGATCGTTTCTCGGCGAACTCCGCGGTTTAACACGTCATAGAGCAGAAAGAACTCACAAAGCGATACTAGGGAACAGCGTAAGAAACCGGCGAGCTAAGTTCTTTAAGCGGAATATTTTGCGTGTAAGTCCAGGCAGCTCAAGATTTTGCGAGGATTGCTAGGGAGTCCGATCCCGCAACTCCAATGTTTCTAGTATTTTGCGAGATTTCGCCGTAAAGAATCGCGCACGAGCACGCCAGCTAACTCATGCGTTCCCAATATTTTGCCTGCAAAATATTGGGAACAAAGAATTTATTTTCGGTTTTCCGCTAAATCGCTGATTCCAAGAGACTGGCCAGGGGAGGGTATCCGGGGATTCGATGGTAACTCCCCGACAATGAAAACCGGGCATACGCCCCTGGCGCATGCCCGGACAGGCCTTCCAGAAATTCTAGCGAGGCAGTTTGAAGTTGACCGTCACCTGCGTCTGTATTTCGACCGGTTCCCCGTTCAGCAGATACGGTTTGTACTTCCATTGCTTCACGGCATCCGTGGCTGCTCTGGCAAGTTGAGCATCTCCGCTGATCACTTTGATTTTCGTGATGTCTCCGTTCTTCGAGATCGTGGCCATCAATTCGACGGCTCCTTCAATGTGCATGCGCAGCGCATTTGTCGGATACACAGGTGCCACTTTCTTGTACAACAGCCCCTGCGAAACGCCCTGCGAAACACTGAGCGTTTGCAACAAGGGTTTCACGCTGGCATCGCTTGTGCCCAGGTTGGGGAGAGACGTCGAATCAGGCGCTCCCATGCCGATCATGCTCGGTGGCGCTGCGTCTGCAATCACTGCCGGCTTCGATTCGACTGCCGGAGCTTTGCCGTTCTTCACAACCAAAGCTGGCGTCTCAGGTTTCTCTTCAGGCTGCTCCACAGCATCGTCTGCTTGCTTCTCGGAGACAGCCGATTTCGCCGGAGCAGAAGAGCTCGCGGCGGGCTTTGTGGTGGAAGCGGATGGCTTGGAGATCGTCGACGCAACGTTTGACTCGCCTTCGGATCTCGAAGGACTTGAGGAGTGCAGAGTTACGTCCGCTTGTGGGACAGGAGCTGGCGTCACCGGCTCCGTTCCCACGTTCGCCGGCTTTGTTGTGGCCGACGTGGAAGTTGGTGCCGAAGCGATGGGTTGTGCGGTCGCGTTTCCTGAGCTCTTGAAATGCGACCACCCGAAGTAGCCGCCGACAGCAATCAGCAAAGCCGCGGCAACTCCGATGAATATCTTCTTGTTGCCACCGCCCGATTCCGTCGCGGTGCTCGAAGCGCCATAGCCGAAGGACGGCGCCGATCCAACGTACGCAGCGGATTCGCTTTGTGCCGCTTGCGCTGGCCTTTCGAACAGCTCTTTCCCAGCCGCAGGAGCTTTCTCTTCGTGCTTCGGCGCTACCGGCTCGCGCGCGGGAGCAGGAGCACTCGCCGCACCGCTCACGGCCGAAGAACTCGCAACGGGCTTGATCTCGGGGGCGTGCGCAGCGGGTTGTTTGGGTGTTACAGGTGTTGCGACCGCAGCGTTGTAAAGAGCTGGCGTCGAAGTCGTCGCTGGTCTTTCTGCGGCGGGAGCCGGAATGTTGTCGGATTGCGCCGGAGCGGCAGGTTTGGCAGAAGCTGCCGGCCAAGCCGGAGTAGCCGGCTTCTGCGCCGGAACTTGCGCGGGCTTAGCCGCGACCGGTGCTGTGCCAACGGGTTTCGGTGGCAACGAAGAGGGTGCTCCAGGCTTGGCTGCAGGAATTTTCGCGGCAGCCTGTTTCGGAGGAGCAGGAGTCGCAGCCGGGGTAGGCGTCGGCGCAACTGGCACAGCGAAGCTCCCTGTCGCAGTCGCACTTCCGGGCTTAGCGGGGTCGCTCTTGCGCAGCAATCCGCGCGCTACACGCAGCGTTCCCTTCGCTTGCTCGATGTTTATGGGTTTGGTCAGGACGAGGTTTGCGCCAATGCGAAACGCTTTGGCCACTCCTGCCTGACCCTCAACGACGGCGACTGCAAGCGATGTCTGGTTTGACGTCGAATTGCGCGCGCTCTTGAACAACAGGGTGGCATTCTGCTCGTTATCGCAGTCCACCACGACGGCGTCGAAGTGCTCGCCCATCAGCTTCTTGACTGCAGCGAAAGGCTCGGTGCAGGCCTCGACGGTGAACTCGAGCTCGCTCAGAACCTGCGTTACCGTGCGAGCGGTTTTGTCATCGGGACAGAAGAGAAGAGCTTGGTAACCCATGGAAGTAATCGTAGGTACAGGCGTAAGGGCCATCAAGTTACGCTGGTAATTCGCATAAAATGCACGGAATGAACAAGCTGCCGCTCTGGCTCAAGATCGGTTGGACACTTTGGCTGATCGCTTGGGCGCCGATTTATTGGCGGCAATACGGAGCGCAGAATTTCCTGTTTTTCTGCGATATCGGCAACGTTCTGATCGGGATCGGACTGTGGTTGGAAAGCCCGCTGATCTTCTCGTGCGAGGCGTGCGGATTGTTATTGTTTCAATCGCTCTACACGATCGATCTTGCGGGTGCGTTGCTGACCGGACGTCATCTTATCGGTGGTACGGAGTACATGTTCGATCCGCACCTGTCGCTCTCCGTTCGTCTTCTCAGTCTCTTTCACATCGTGACGCCTCCGCTGCTTCTGTGGGCTATCTGGCGTTTAGGTTACGACACACGCGGATGGAAGCTGCAGACGTTGATGACCTGGATTGTGATACCCATCAACTACTTCTGGCGCCCAGAGCAGGATGTCAATTGGGCGCGCGGACTTTTTTTCCACGAGCAACACGCGATGCCTGGATGGGCTTACTTACTCCTGTATCTGATAGCCGTGCCGGCGCTGATCTATCTGCCCACGCATTTTGTGCTTCTGCGTGTAAGTTGTGCCTGGAATAAGCCGGTGGATGTGCGCAGGTGTTCACGATAGTTTCCGTTAAATCGGCGCACAAGGGATCTAGCGCTTGCCGGATCCGTCCTCATTCTTTCTGAGCGAGGACTCTTTCGGCGGATAATCGATTGTTCCCTTTAACGACGAAATCTCTTCTTTGTGGAAGTCGGGAAAGGGAAGCTTTTTGCCTTCGCGCAGTTCCGCAACCTTCTTGACTGCGTTCCCGGTCTTACCCTCCTCCAGGCCGGCATCGCGGCCGAGGTAAAGTGTCTGAGCCGGAAGGGCAAGTCCGCTTCCCGAGCCTTCAACTGTCTCCAGCATTCGCAGAAGTACGTCCTCGCGAACGGCTGCGAACTCATTGAAGTCTTGCGTCAGAATGTAAGCAAACACCTCAACGCTTGGTGCGGCACCGGCAATGTCGGTCAGGCGCACGCGAACGCTGTTGCTCTCGATCTTCGGATGGCTGTACAGCAAGCGGCGAATCTCCGAGAGGATGAAGCGCAGGTGATCCGCTTTTGTCTCAGACCGGAGGCTGAGACTCGTCTTGAAGAGAATTTTGTCTCGCCGGCTGAGGTTCTCGAGGTTGATTGTAGCCACGGTGCCGTTGGGAATCGCAAGCAGCGTGCGTTCCTCGGTGCGAATTCGCGTTGATCGCAGTCCGATGTCTTCGACCACGCCGGTGCGGTCGCCGAAGCGACACACATCGCCGACGCGAAAGACTTCATCGCCCAGCACGGAGACGCCACCGAAGAGATTTTCGATGGTCTTCTGCGCGCCAAAACCGATGGCCAGCCCGCCAATGCCAAGGCCGGCGAGTGCCGTGCTCATGTTGAATCCGAGATTTCCGAGCACGGCCAATACGCCCAAAGCGAAGATGACGGCCTTCAGGATTCGTTCCCCGAGAAGCATCAGGGAACCCGTACCTGCATGGCCGCGGGCCAAAGCGCGGATGCGGACGCGGTGCAGCGACCAACGAACCACGCGCCAGAAGATCCAAGTCGCGCTGAGGATCAGCGCAATTGAGGTGACCTGGAAATAGTAGTGCCGCGCCAGCAGCGGCATGCGGAGGTAGATAACGAATATCTGATGGATGATGGTGCCGGCCAACAACCACGCCGGTCCGGAAACATTTCGCCAGTTGGCGACGTCCAGTTCTCCGCGCCGCCGCGCCCACCAGCGAAGGGGGATCTCAAAGATGTAGAGAACGAGCCAGCCCAATCCAGCCGCAACTGGAACTCCTATCAACAACGCCAGCCACTGCCACAGAGGCATGCCCCCGAACTGATTCCTGACAAAGAAGCCCGGAAGCTTGCTCTCGACCTGGCGTGCCTGAACTTGGTCGTAGAGCTCGGGCAGTCTCGAAAGGGTGTCAGCGGAGACCAGCCAGATCTTGCCGGCATTCGGGTCAGAGACCCGAACAAGGTCGAGGTCCACTTCCACGTCGCCTGCGGACATCGTGCCCAGTTTCTGATGGCCCAGTGGAACGCCTTCCTGCGGAGTGCCTTCAGGCTGATTGAACCGCCCGTAATTCTCGTTGAAGGCTTTGTCGAGGACGAATTTCAGCTTCGAGACGGTCTGTTCGCCCTCGCTCTGTCGGCGCGCCGGGGTCATCTGGAGATACTGCGCAGCAATGCTGTAGTCCCCGGCAGTAGCTGCCTTTAAGAATCCCAACACACAGTTGGAAGGAGTATTTCGTCCGAGTGGATCGTTTGTTGCTACAGGCTGGATCGCGGGAGTTGAGGTCGACAGCGGTTGCGGGAGTGCCGTTTGCGCGAAGGAACCTACGCTAAGGGCGACATAGAACAGAAACGGAAATGTCCGTCTGAAACGAGAAAACATGAATCTCCCCCGCGACCGTCGAGCGGGTACTCCGACGCAGAACGCTGCGGCTGTCATTTTATCGAACTGTCGAGTGGCAGTTTTTGGTCCGCGGTCGCTAACCCCGCTTTGGACGATAGATATGCGTGCTCGTGCCGAAGAAGACCTCGGCTGATTCCATAACCGTTTCTGACAATGTCGGATGCGGATGGATCGTCAGAGCGATATCTTTGGCCAGCGCTGCCAACTCGATTGCGAGCACTCCTTCGGCGATCATTTCGCCCGCACCTGCACCAACGATTCCGACTCCAAGTACGCGCTCGGTTTGGGGATCGATGATGAGTTTCGTCAGACCTTCCGGACGATCGAGCGTGATGGCACGGCCTGATGCTGCCCATGGAAACTTCGCAACCTTGATCTCGCGATTTTCTTTCTGTGCCTGAGTCTCGGTCAGCCCCGCCCAGGCAACTTCCGGATCGGTAAATACCACAGCGGGAATTGCATTCGGCTCGAATGCAACCTTGTGTCCGGCGATCGCTTCGACGGCCACCCGGCCTTCATGCGAAGCCTTGTGTGCCAGCATGGGTTCACCGACAACATCGCCTATGGCGTAGATCGAGGGATCATCGGTCTGCAACTGCTTGTTGACCTGGATAAATCCACGCTGCCCCACTTGCATGCGCGTCTTTTCCAGGCCGGGGATTTCAGAATTCGGCTTACGGCCGACTGATACCAACACGCGGTCGAAAACTTTCTCCTGGGTATTGCCGTCCTGCGCTTTCAGCGTGGCGCGAATCCCGTTGCCTTCTTCTTTCACTTCCGCAACGGTGGTGTTCAGCAGGATTGCCTCAAACATTTTTTCCATGCGCTTGTGGAGTGGAAGAACCAGATCGCGGTCCGCGCCCGGCAACAATCCGGGAAGCATTTCGACTACCGTTACTCGTGTACCCAGCGCCGCATACACCGAGCCAAGTTCCAGGCCAATGTATCCGCCGCCCACGACGAGAAGGCTGCCGGGAATGTCCTCAAGATTCAGCGCGCCGGTCGAGTCCATCATCCGTGGCGTGTCCAACTTCAGAGTTGGAACCACTGCCGGGCGGGAACCCGTCGCGATGATGATGCGATCGAAGGTCAAACCCTCCTGAGAGCCGTCTGCTTTGCTCACATTCAAGGTGGTCGAATTCTCGAACGCTGCACGGGCCCGAATGTAGTGAACCTTGCGCTGCTTCGAGAGCACGCCCAGACCACCGGTCAATTTCTTGACGACGTTCTCTTTGAAAGAACGAAGGCGAGCCAGATCAATCTGCGGTGCCGCGAATTCAACGCCCCAATCCTTGGCCTGATGCGACTCCTCGATCAGCTTGGCGACATGCAACAGGGCTTTCGAAGGAATGCACCCGCGATACAGGCACACGCCGCCTGGGTTTAGCTCAGGATCGATCAGTGTGACGCTCATCCCAAGATCAGCCGCCAGAAATGCCGCAGCGTATCCGCCAGGACCAGCGCCAATTACAGCTACTTTGACATTTGAGGTTTCGGACATGAAAGGCTTTCAACGACGAAGGTCACGAGGGCGCACGAAGGAAAAACCAGAGATTGGAATGCACTTCCTGTACCTTCGTGTCCTTCTTGGTTCAAGTTCTTGAGTTTCATCCCTGAACGGACAACAAGAAAGGCTGCTCGAACGCTTCCGAGATCCAGCGCAGGAATCGCGCCGCATCCGCCCCGTCGATCAAGCGGTGATCGTAGGAGAGCGACAGCGGCAGAATCAGCCGCGGCTCGAATTTGCCGTTAATCCACTCCGGCTCCATGCGCGACCGCGAAATGCCTAGAATAGCCACTTCGGGGAAATTCACGATGGGAGTGAACCCAACGCCACCGATCCCGCCAAGGTTTGTGATGGTGAAAGTTCCACCTTCCATGTCGCTGGGAGCGAGCTTCTTGTCGCGTGCTTTCTTTGAAAGTTGGGACAGCTCGACTGCGAGCTCTACGATGTTTTTCTTGTCGACGTCGCGGATCACCGGAACCAGGAGACCGCGATCGGTATCTGCCGCAACGCCAATATTGATGTACTGCTTGTAGACGATTTCTGCCTTCTCGATGTCGATGCTGGCATTGAACTGCGGAAAAACCTTCAACGCGGCCGCGCAGACTTTCAACGCGATAGCAGTGACGGTCATCTTGCCGCCTGCTTCCTCAGCCTTCGGAGCGAAGCGGGCTCGCAGTTGTTCGAGTTCGGTTATGTCGGCGCGATCGTGCTGCGTTACGTGCGGGATCGTGTTCCATGCTTCCGCCAGATGCTCGGCGGTCTTGCGCCGAACGCCACGCATGGAAACGCGCTCAATTTTGCCCCACTTTGCGAAATCGGGAAGCTGCGGCTGCGCGAAGTGGCCAGCGCGCGGAGTAGCCGCGGCGGCGACGGCTGCCGAGAGAATCGCCTTCGCCTGCGCTTTGACGTCATCTTCGCTAATGCGTCCGCCGGGCCCCGTGCCCTTTACCTCATAGATATCGACTCCGATTTCGCGGGCGAGGCGACGCACGTGGGGTGCTGCGGGAACGGGCTGCCGATGCTCGGTTCCAGCAACCTTGCCCAACTGTGCGGGCA
>Ga0335071_10008945_pt1 | contig 10256 bp, 5 predicted proteins | sample Lox_Sample_15_FD_206724 | JGI IMG/M metagenome (GOLD analysis project Ga0335071, IMG submission 206724) | Soil microbial communities from Loxahatchee National Wildlife Refuge, Florida, United States - Lox_Sample_1.5 | ecosystem: Environmental > Terrestrial > Soil > Wetlands | place: USA: Florida...
GGCCAGCGCCCGCGTGCGCCGCGCGTTGTGCAGCGCGACGCCCGCCATGCGCGCCAGCGTCGCCAGCGCCTCCAGCTCGAGCGGATCGAACGGCAGTCCGTCCCGGCGCTCGTCCAGCAGCAGCAGACCTTCCAGCCCGGCGGGTCCGCGCAGCGGCGCGAGCAGCGCCACGCCCGCGGCCACGAACGGCGCCACCTCGGCGTCGAGGTCGGGGAAGCGCTCCAGGTCGCGGCGCGTCACCGGCCGCTCGAGCCCCGCGAGCAGATCCGCGAGCGCCCCGGACCGCGGCAGCGCCAGTCCGGCGAGCCGGTCGAGCCCGTCGCCCCGAACCGCGGCGGGCGTGAGCGCGCCGCCACCGTCCCCGGGCAGCAGCAGGCCGGCCATCGTGGCGCCGAGCCGGGCGCGCAGCAGTGGCAGGAGGCGGTGCGCCAGCTCGTCCTCGTCACCGGTCTTCAGAAGGTCGAGCCCCTGTCCGAGCGCCAGGTCGCGCAGGCGCTCCTCGCGCCGGGCCCCGGCGTGGGAGCGCTTGGCCTCGTCGCGCGCGTGCTCGGCGTCGCGCTCCGCCTCGACCTGGCGGGTCCGCGCCGCCCGCGCGTCGGCCGAGCGCGCCAGCAGCCGCTTGACCCGCGCGATCAGCTCCTTGGGCGAGAACGGCTTGATCAGGTAGTCGTCCGCACCGCGCGTGAAGGCCTGCAGGCGCGTGTCCACGTCCACCACGGCCGACACCATGATGACCGGCACCGCGGGATCGTCGGGATCCCGGCGCAGCCACTCGCAGACCTCGAGCCCGCTCTTCTTCGGCAGGCGCACGTCCAGCACCACCAGGTCGGGGCGCTCGGCGAGCAGGCGCTTCATGGCGGCGTCGCCGTCGGCCGCGGTGAGCACGCGGAATCCGTGGGCGGTGAACGCGATCTCGAGCAGCTCGAGGATGCGCCGGTCGTCGTCCACCAGCAGCACGCTCGGCGCGCTCTCCGGCTCGCGCGCGACGGTCGGGCCGGGGATCACGGCGCCCGGTGCGGCACGAGCCCGAGGCGCGCCAGCACCTGCTCGAGCTCCGCGGTGTCGAAGGGCTTGCGCAGCATGCGCTCGATGCCCGCGCGGCGCGCCGCGACGCGGTCGTCGAGGTCGCGCACCAGCGCCACGAACGGCGTGCGCTCGCCATGGCGGGCGACCAGCCCGGCGAGGAAGGCGGTGCCGGCCTCGTCGGGCAGCTCGATGTCCACGCAGGCGAGCGACCAGGCACCGCGCTCGAGTTCGGCCCGCAGGGCGGCCGCGGTGTCCACGGTGCACACGTCGAAGTCGAGCCGCGCCAGCAGGCGGGCGAGGAAGATCCGCGCGGTGATGGAGTCCTCCGCGATCAGCGCGGTGCGCGTGGGCCGGTGCGCCACCCCCGGCTCGCGCGGCGGCGGCGCGGGCGCCGGAGCGGGCGGTCGCGCCGGGGCGGACGGCGGCGGCACCGGCGTCCAGCGGGACACGGGATGCTCGTCGGCCTCGAGCGGCACGACCTCGTCGGAGGTCAGCAGGCGCAGTTGCGGCGCCGAACGCGGAACGGGCGGCGGCTCCACACGCGCGCGCGGCGGCGACCCGGGCGGGGGCGGCGCGGGCGGGGGCGGCGCGGCGGCCGGCGCGGGGGCGGGTGGCGCGGGCGCGACTTCGGGCACGGGCACTGAAGCGGCGGCCGGCGCGGGTGCGGGTGGCGCGGGCATGGCCTCGGGCACGGGCACTGAAGCGGCGGCCGGCGCGGGTGCGAGTGGCGCGGGCATGGCCTCGGGCGCGGGCTGTGAAGCGACGGCCGGCGCGGGAGGTGGCGGGGGCCCGGGGGCCCCGCCCGGCGGCGCGACCGCGGCGGCCGCCTCCGGCGCAGGCCACGGCTCCGGCGCGCTCCGGGATTCGGGCTTCACCAGGCTCGGCGCCTCGAGCGAGCGCAACAGCCAGCCCGGCTCGGCGAGCCAGTACCGTTCGCCCTCCTCGGTCTCGACCATGGCGGCGAGGCCGGCGGCGGGGGCCCGCTCGGTGAGGGCGACCGGCTCGGCGTGGAGCCGCCAGACCAGGCGGTCGGCCACCAGCCAGCCGCGCTTGCGCCCGTGCGCGACCAGCGCCAGGGGCGACTCGCCGGCCGGCGGCAGCGCGCCGCCCAGCGGTCCCTTCACCAGCGGCCAGCCGCCCAGGCTCTCGCGCTCGGCCATCTCGGCCGCGCCGGCCATGTGCATGCGCAGCACCGCGTGCCACGGGATCGCGATCGGCACGCCCCCGTGCACCAGCATCAGGTAGACGTCGCGACCGGTGTGGATCGGCACGCGCACCATCCAGGCGCCGGACACGCCCGGGCCGGGGCCGAGGTTCCCACCCACCGCGGCGAGCACCTCGGTCGCCGCGGTGAGGCCGTCGAAGCCGACGTGCCCGCAGGTGACCTCGAGCAGCGACTCCTCGGCGCGCAGCGCGAGCGGACGGCCCGAGTCGCCGGTCAGCCAGTCGAGCGCGGCCCGCAACGCGGCGGCCACCGGCGGCAGCAGCCGCACCCGGCGCGCGAGTTCGCGCGCGGCGTCGTCGGCGAGCGGCAGATCGTCCAGCGTGTCGGCCAGGCTCAGGGTCGCGACCGGCCGCGCCTCGTCGGAATCGGCCCGCCATGCCGGGCTCCACTGCAGCGCGGAGATCTCGTCCGCCAGGCCGGCCAGCTCGCGGTCCGCGGCGCGGAACGTCCCGTGCGACCCGGTCTCGAGCGCGCGCGCCGCGAGGCGGCGCAGCCGCTCGAGCGCCGGCGCCAACTCGGCCGGCCAGGGGTGCCCGGCATGCGGGGCGCAGGCCCCGAGCAGGCGGTCGAGGCCGTCGAGGCCGAGGCCCCGCGCGGCCGCGCGCGCGGCGGCGACGGCCGCCTCCGGCGCCAGGTCGGCGAGCACCGGCGCGAGCGCACCGGAGAGATCGGGGACCAGGTCGCGCGGGTCGCGCTCGTCGGCCGGATTCATCGGCGCTCCTCCGCCTCGTCGTCGTCGGCCGGCGCGCCGGGCGCATCGGGACGCGCCGCCGGCTCGTCCGGGCCCAGCAGCCGCAGGTCGGCGGTGCGGGGCTCGCCCGGGCCCGCCGGAGCGGCCGTGATCGGGGCCACGCCGCTCTCGCGCAGCTCAGCGTCGGTCGCGCCGAGTCGCAGCGCCAGTCCCTCGAGGGTGCCCGTCTCCTCCTCCAGCCGGCGCACCAGGCGTTCGGCCGCGCGCGAGGCCCGTTCGCCCGCCGCCGAGAGCCGCTCGCCCTTGGTCGCCGCGTCCTGCACCATCTCGCGCACGCGCTCGAGCAGCCGCAATGCGAGGTCCGCGGACTGCGCCGGGCGCGGCGCGGCCGCCACCGGCTCGGGCGCGGGCGGCGTCTCGGGCAGCGCCGGCGCCTCGTCGAGCTTCGCGGCCACGCGCTCCCGCAGTCCCTGCATGCGCTCCACCGCGGCCGCGACCTCGCGGTCCACGGCGGAGAGACGCTCGGCGGTGTGGTCGGTCAGGGCGCGCACCTCGCCGGCCAGGCTGCGGAGTTCGCGCCCGAGCCCCTCGGGCCGCGCGCCGGAGCCGCCCGCGAGCGCGACGTTGAGGGCGATCAGCGTCGCGCGGTTGGCGAGCACCTGCACCTGCTCCCCGATCTCCTGCACCCGCACCAGCCCGGCGCCCAGCCGCTCGACGCTCTCGTTGGATGCCGACACCATCTCCTCGATGGCCGCCGCCGCGGCCTCGCGGTAGCGGCGCTGCGACTCGACCGGCGACGGCGGCGGTGCGGCCGGCGGCGCCGATGGCGGTGCGGGTGGCGCCGGCGCCTCCACGGTCGTGGCCAGTTCCTGCCGGAGCTCGCCACCCAGGCGCTGCAGCTCGCGCACGGTGGTCAGCAGCGCGGTCGCCTCGACGAACCCGCGCTCGGCCTGCTCGGCCGATTCGCGCGCGTCGAGGACCGCCTGGGCGAGGTCCTGGCGCAGGTCGAGCGCATCGACGCGGCTCTCGTCCCCGACCCGCTCCTCCTCGGCCCAGTGGCGGTTGATGGAGTCCACCAACGGACCCAGCGGCCCCTCCAGCGCGCGCAGCGGCTCGGCCCGCTGGCCCGGCGGCCGCATCTCGACCGCCGCGCGCAGGCTGCGCAGGCGGTGTCGCAGCTCCTCCAGCTCGGCCGCGGCGCGGGTCGTCTCGCGGTTGCGCACCAGCAGGCTCTGCAACTGGGCGGTGAGGAGCGAGAGCTCGCCCCATCCGGTCGAGGCCGGCAGCCGGCCCAGCCCGGTCGGATCGCCGCCCGCGATGGCGCGGCTCAGTCCGCGCAGGTGCGAGGCGATGGCGTGGTCGAGCCACAGCGCCAGGCCGACGGCGAGGAACACGCAGCCGGCCGCCGCGCTCCACGGCCAGATGCCGAAGGCGGCCGGGTCGAACAGCGGATCGGCGGGGGCGAGCCAGGCGAAGAGCCCGAGCACCGCGCCCGCGCCCGTCAGCCCCCCGAGCAGGCAGCCCAGCCACAGGCGGAGGCGCAGGCCGGCCCCGGGATGGACCACGCTGGTGGCGGCGCTGCCGCCCGCCGGGGAGGAGCCTCGGGAGTCACGCATGGAAGTCGTTTCCGGATGCTGGGTCACATCCCGGTGACTCGCAAGTGACATGCCCCCCGGCGGGCTCGGCCGACGGAGCGGCCGCCCCCGCCACGGGCGGGGCCCGGGTCCGGCGACCGTGCGGATCGCACGGTCGCGCACCGCGGCGGGGGCCCGCCCGCCATCTCGCTGTGGCTGCGCCGAGTCGGGGTCGCGAACTGTCAATCTTCTTTCGAGTGGACTCTCAAGGATCGTGTCAACGAGGCGCGTCCGCCACCACTCCGCGGCCCCCGCGCCCGCGCCCCGCCCCGCCCGCTCGACCGCGCCAGAACCCCCATCCGATCCCGCGTTCCGGGCCAAATCACTCGGAACATGGAGCCTCCGCCCCGTCACGAACGCGGCCTCGGCGGCGCACCTCCATGTCGGCGGGGAGCGGACCTCGCGCGCCCCCGGTGGCATGGCGGATGCAGGAGTGTCCCCTCGGAGAGACGCGAAGGAGCGCGGCAGGCCGGGCGGGCCTACACCCGCGTGCCGGGGCCAGCGGCCGCAGCCGGGAGGGCAAAGCGATGGATCCTCGACACGACGTGGAGCTCAAGGAGACCCGCCGCGATCTCCGGCCGACCTACCATTTCACCATCAACTGCCTGCTCTACAGCCGCATCGAGACCGGCCTGGTCTCGGATCCCGACTGCTACGACGAGGACGTGGACGTCTACCTCGCCCACCTGCTGCACGCCTTCATCAACCCCGAGTACGTCGAGCAGTCGAAGAAGTTCCTGTCGCGCTACGACGTGGACGTGTTCCGGCGCTTCGCCGCCTCGTCCGACGCCCGCATCCAGTACGTGATCCACAAGACCAGCGCCGACTTCCTGCTGGTCTCGACCGGCATCTTCGACAACCCGGTTCCGCCCGAGCGCGCGGGCGGGGGGACGCAGCCCAGCGAGGAGGCCTACGTCGGGCGCGGCCGGACCTACTACCACTTCGCCTACACCTACAGTCAGCAGATGCACCGCAAGAACGCGGGCGTGGCCGAGGTGCTCGAGAAGCTCTCGGTCGGGTTCGACCGCTACCTGAAGATCCTCTCGAACATGCGCGGCGAGCCGCTCGACCTCGCGCAGCGGCTGGCCCAGGGCGAGGTCTACCACCTCGAGCGCACCGCGAACGAGGCGGCGATGCAGCAGCTGCTGCGCTCCAAGCAGGACGAGCTGCTCGAGCTCTACACGGCGTGGCAGGCGCAGCCGGACGCCGAGACCGCCGAGAGCCTCGAGCGCCTGGTGGACGAGATCCGCCAGCTGAACCCCGACTTCCACTTCGAGCTGCCGAAGCGCTAGCGGCAGCCCCGGAACGCGCCGGACCGTCCAGTCGCGGCGTACGCGAGAGCCCCCGGTACCCGAAGGACCGGGGGCTCGTCGCTTGCACCGGGTCGGGCGTGCCGCTACCGCCGCCCCGATTCCCCGTAGTTGGGCGCTTCCCGGGTGATGGTGATGTCGTGCGGGTGGCTCTCGCGCAGGCCCGCGGGCGAGACCCGCACGAAGCGCGCCCGGGTGCGCAGCTCCTCGATGTCGCGCACGCCGCAGTAGCCCATGCCGGCGCGCAGTCCGCCCACCATCTGGAACACCGAGCGCTCGAGCGGGCCCTTGAACGGCACGCGGCCCTCGATGCCCTCGGGGACGAGCTTCACCAGCTCGTCGGTGTCCTCCTGGAAGTAGCGCTCGCGGCTGCCCTTCGCGGCGGCCATGGCGGCGAGCGAGCCCATGCCGCGGTAGACCTTGTAGCTGCGGCCCTCGAGCAGCACCACCTCGCCCGGGCTCTCCTCGGTGCCGGCGAACAGCCCGCCGATCATGACCGAGTGGGCGCCGGCGGCGAGCGCCTTGACGATATCGCCCGAGTACTGGATGCCGCCGTCGGCGATGATCGGCACGTCGCTCCCCTCGAGCGCGCGCGCCGCCTCGAGCACGGCGGTGATCTGCGCCATGCCGGCGCCACTCACCACGCGCGTGGTGCAGATCGCGCCCGGTCCCATCCCGACCTTGACGGCGTCGGCGCCCAGGCCGGCGATCGCCCGCGTGCCCTCGAACGTGCCGACGTTGCCGACCACCAGGTCGATGTCGGCGAAGCGCCCGCGCACCGCCTCCGCGGCCTTCATCACCCCGGCGGAGTGGGCGTGCGCGCTGTCCACGACCAGCGCGTCCACGCCGGCGCGCACCAGCTCCGCGGCGCGCTCCAGGCAGTCGCCGCCGGCGCCGATCGCGGCGGCCACGCGCAGCCGTCCGAGCGGGTCCTTGCAGGCATGCGGGTGGCGGATGCGCTTCTCGATGTCCTTGACGGTGATCAGGCCCTCGAGCCGCCCCTCCGCGTCCACGATCGGCAGCTTCTCGATGCGGTGCCGCTGCAGGATCGCGCGCGCCTGCTCGAGGGTCGTGCCGAGCGGGGCGGTGACCAGGCCCTCGCGGGTCATGACCTCCGCGACGCGCTTGCCCCAGGAGTCCTCGAAGCGCAGGTCGCGGTTCGTGAGGATCCCGACCAGGCGGCCGTCCTCGGTGATGGGCACGCCCGAGATGTGGAAGCGCGCCATGAGCGCGTGCGCCTCGGCCAGGCTGGCCGTGGGCGGCAGCGTCACCGGGTCGGCGATCATCCCGCTCTCCGAGCGCTTCACCCGGTCCACCTGCGCGGCCTGCTCGGCGATCGCGAGGTTCTTGTGGATCACGCCGAGCCCGCCCTCGCGCGCCAGCGCGATGGCCAGCTCGGACTCGGTGACCGTGTCCATGGCCGAGCTGACCAGCGGGATGTTCAGGGTGATGCGGCGGGAGAAGCGGGTGCGCACGTCCATGTCGCGGGGGTGCGCGGCGGAGTAGGCCGGCACCAGCAGGACGTCGTCGAAGGTGAGCGCGACGGGGCCCACCTTGTCTTCCCAGCGGACCCGGTCACCCATGGTCGTGGACCTCGGGGCTCGGTATCGTCCCGGAAGCGCAGGAGCCGCGGCGCCGGGGTCGCGCTGCGGCTCCCGCGTCGCTCACTTGGCCCCGGGGATCTCGAGGCCCTTCTGCTTCGACTTCAACGGATCGAAGTAGTAGTTGACGCCGATCCGCCACTCCATCGCCATCAGGTTGCTGTCGAAGCCGTTCGGGAATTGCTCGTCGCGCTGGGCCAGGACCAGGTGGTTCACCCAGGTCAGCTCGACGCTGGTGGTGGTGATCGAGCGGAGGAAGCGCTCGAAACCGATCTCGAACGTGCCGCCCGGGTAGAGGCCGCGGTGCAGCCGGAAGGTGTCGGGATCCCGCAGGACCTTGCGGCGGTCCTCGACCCAGACGCGGTAGAGGCCCGGCCCGGCGCCCGCGTGGTAGAACCACTGCCCCCGCCGGATCACGTACTGGAGCTGGGCGGTCACCGGCGCCACCAGCGTGATCATGTCGTCCTTGACCTCGACGCCCGGGTGGCCCGGATCCTCGAACGGGATGGCGGTGTGGGTCTTGTACGCGGTCCAGGTGAATCCCGGGTTGACCTGCCAACGCAGGTGCCGGCTTTGGACGTAGCGGAACTGGCCGGCGAACGAGAAGCGCGGCATCGCCCCGTCGGAGTAGTCGCCGAACCACGAGTTGCCGACCATGCGATCGAAGCCGAAGTAGGAGCCGCCGAACTGGCCCCCGACCGAGCCCTTGCCGGGCTTGTAGGACGGCTCACCCTCCGCCGCAAGGCATGCCGAGGCGACCGTGAGCAGCACCAGGACGGCGAAGCTCACCCAGCGAATGCGTGGAATCATGCGATGGAGGCTCCTTTTCCCGGGCAAAGGGATGGAGTGTGAGAGGCCCGGTGTGATGAGCGGCAGACTATAGGAAGGGGTCCCGGGAGTGTCAAGAAACCGCGAGCGCGAGCGGCTTCCAGCGCGCGGGACGGGCTCGCCGCCGCGGGCGGGCCGCGGCGCAGCGGACGACCGCCCACGTCGCTCGCCACGACGCGCCTGTCGCCGTCGGCGTCGGGCCGTGGTCGCCGACGTCGGTCCCCGGGCGCGCACGCGCGGCGCGAATCGGCGTAAGCCGAGGCACGGCCGCTCCGGGTGGAGTGGAACGCCGGTTGCGAGGGACCGGGGTCGCTTCCGGACCGGGAACCCACCTCATCCTCCCGCCTTCCCTTCCTCACCCCGACCCTCCTGCACACGACGCATCTACCCTGGGGCCGGCCGCCAACCGGCCCCGTCCCGGTCCGGGAGCGGAGCGCTGCACGCCCGTGCCCGATCCCGGCGATCGCGCCCCGGTCCGGGTCACGCGGCCCCGGTTTGCGGATTCGTTGACACTCCCGGCGCTGCCCCGTAGACTCGCACGCTCCTAACGCCTTGCGCCTGCCGGCGGCGCCGCGGGGGGTACCCGCACCGAACGTGGGGCTGCCCCGGCGAGCCGGCCGTTGTCTGCCCCGAGGGATCCGATGACCCGCACCGACCAGTGGAAGCTGGCGAGCGTACTCCTGGTGACGGTGATCGCCGTCTGGTATCTGTTCCCGTCCTTCCAGTTCTACGCCAAGTACTACAACCGCACCACGCAGCAGATCGCCAGCATCTCCACCGAGAAGCTGGCCGAGCTCCGCAAGAAGGCCATCCACCTGGGCCTGGACCTCCAGGGCGGCATGCATCTCGTCCTCGAGGTGGACCGCTCGAAGATGAACGCCGCCGAGGGCCGGGACGCGGTCGAGCGCGCCATGGAGATCCTCCGGCAGCGCATCGACCAGTTCGGCGTGGCCGAGCCGCTCATCCAGAAGGAGGGCGAGGACCGCATCGTCATCCAGCTGCCGGGCCTCACCGAGCGTCAGCGCGCCCTCGACCTGATCGGCAAGACCGCGCTGCTCGAGTTCAAGCTGGTGCGCACCGCCGAGGAGACCAAGAGCGTATTCGACAAGCTCGACGCCTACCTGGCGACGCACGCCTCGACCGTCCAGGACACCGCGCTGCGCCGCTCCGGGCTGAGCGCGCACATCCTCTCCATGGACTTCGCCGCCTTCGTGCGCGAGGAGGACCTGCCGGCGGTGCAGCAGTTGCTGGCCACGCCGGGCCTCGACTCCATCATCCCGGGCGACTCCCAGCTGCTCTGGGGCAGCCCGGAGGCGGCCAACCAGGGCGTCACCGGCCGCTACCTCTACGTCGTCAAGCGCGAGCCCGAGATGAAGGGCGGCTCGATCGCCACCGCCAACGCCCAGATCGGCCTCGAGGCCACGAACCCGGGCGCCTGGGGCGTCAGCATGAAGATGACGCCGACCGGCCGCATCGAGTTCGCGCGCATCACCGGCGCCAACATCGGCCGCAACCTGGCGATCGTGCTGGACGGGGTGGTCTCCTCCGCCCCGGTGATCCGCGACCGCATCCCCTCGGGAGACGCCTCGATCACCGGCGGCAGCTTCAACGTCGAGACCGCCCGCGACCTCGCCATCGTGCTGCGCGCCGGCGCGCTGCCCGCCCCGGTGCACGTCATCGAAGAGCGCTCCGTGGGACCGTCGCTCGGCAACGACTCGATCCAGGAGGGCCTGCTGGCCGGCCTGATCGGCACCGCGATGGTGGTGGTGTTCATGCTGATCTACTACCGCCTCTCGGGCATCGTCGCGATCGTCGCCATGGTGCTCAACATCTTCTACCTGCTGGCGGGGCTGGCCGGGCTGGGGGCCACGCTCACGCTGCCGGGCATCGCGGGGATCGTGCTCACGGTGGGCATGTCGGTGGACGCCAACGTGCTCATCT
>Ga0335071_10008947_pt1 | contig 10255 bp, 8 predicted proteins | sample Lox_Sample_15_FD_206724 | JGI IMG/M metagenome (GOLD analysis project Ga0335071, IMG submission 206724) | Soil microbial communities from Loxahatchee National Wildlife Refuge, Florida, United States - Lox_Sample_1.5 | ecosystem: Environmental > Terrestrial > Soil > Wetlands | place: USA: Florida...
CGTCCTCGAACCCCGGCACCTTGCCGGGAAAGAGGAAGGCGCGCCCGCCCTCGTTGTCCATGTCCTTGGCGTGCCACTGGTCCCGCGGACGGTGGGCGGCGATCTCGCCCTGCACCACCCAGGCCGAGCGCACGCCGAGGTCGGCCTTCTGGTCGAGCCAGACCTCCCATGGCGCCCGGTCGGTGGCCCAGTTCGGAAACGCGGCGATGATCGCCACCGAGTTGAAGCCCTGGCCCTGCCGCAGGCGCACGTAGTCCTTGAAGCCGGCCTCGGGCCCGAGCGGGCGCTCCCGGGCGTCGTCGTACCATTTGAAGCGGTTGGTGCTCGCGGCGTACCAGGTGTCGCCCAGCAGGAAATACGGCGTGCCGTCGGCAAACTCGAAGGCGTGGCCGTTCGGCGTGGCGCGGATGAAGCCGCGCCGCGTCGGATTGGCCTCCTTATCGCCTTCGCTCCACGCCGTCGCCGTGAAGCCGCCGCCCTGCCCGTCCAGCCCGGGGTCCTGCGGGTCGGAGCCGCTGCGCCAGGTCCACGCGCCCGGCGCGGTGGCGAGCACGCGCACCCGGAACACGTCCCCGCCGTCCCAGAAGCCGTAGCAGCGCCGGTCGAAACCCGGCCCGTGCAGGTCGACCCAGACCTTCACGTCCGTGTAGGGATTGGCGTAGGCGCGCCGGGCGTGAAACGTCAGCTCCACCTTCTCCCAGACATGGACGTCGGCCCGGAGCGGCGCCCCCGCCGCCAGCGCGGCGAGCAGCAGCGGCAGGAAACGGGGTTTCACGCGGCGAATCTCCGGCTCCGGTCCGCCGGCGTCAAACGGGAAGCGGGAGCCGGCGGCGGGTTTCCGGTAACCTTTTCCCGTTGGTGCGGTTTCCACCCCAGTCCGCCGCCCCCTCCCGGTTTTTGTCGCCACCGGCGGGCGGCTTTTCCACGCTTCCGCCCATGCCCTTGCTCCGCGCCGACCAGCTTTCGAAACGCTTTGGTGAACTGGACGCGGTTGACCGCGTGTCTTTCGAGGTCCGCGAGGGGGAGATCTACGGCCTGCTCGGCCCCAATGGCGCCGGCAAGACGACCTCGATCTCGATGCTTTGCGGCCTGCTCCGGCCGGATGGCGGCAAGGTGTTGATTGACGGTCGGGACTTCTGGTCCGATCCGCAGGCGGCGCGCCGGATCATGGGCGTCGTCCCGCAGGAAGTCGCCCTTTACGAGGAACTGTCCGGCCGGGAGAACCTGGAATTCTGGGGCCGCATGGCCGGGCTGGACGCGGCCGCCGCCCGCCAGCGCGCGGGTGAGCTGCTCGCCGCCCTGTCGCTGGCCGACCGGGCCCGCGACCCGGTGAAGAAGTATTCCGGCGGCATGAAGCGCCGCATCAATCTCGGCTGCGCCCTGCTCCACCGCCCCCGGCTGCTCCTGCTCGACGAACCGACCGTGGGCATCGACCCGCAGGCCCGGGCCAACATCCTCGAGTTCATCCGCGGCCTCGTGCGCGAGGGCACGGCGATCCTCTACACCACCCACTACCTCGAGGAGGCGGAAACGCTCTGCCAGCGCATCGGCATCATCGACCACGGCCGGCTGCACGCCGAGGGCACGCTCGACGAGCTGCAGCGCCGGCTGGGCGACACCCGGCTGTTCGTCATGGAGGGGAAGCTCGACGGCGCCGCGCCCGACGTCTGGCCCGGCTTCCGCGAGCAATTCCGTGTCATCCAGCAGTCGGAGCGCCAGCTCGTCGTGGCCGCCACCGCCGACCGCGACCCGGCCGACTGCCTCAAGCAGCTGCTCGCCCTGCCGGTGCAGCTGGAGAATGTCACCCTCAAGCGGCCGAGCCTCAACGACGTCTTCCTGCAGTTGACCGGCCGCGAGCTCCGGGAGTGACCATGCTGCGCACCCTCCTCGCCAAGGACCTGCGGCGCGCCTGGCGCAACCCCGTGCCGTGGCTCATCTCCCTCGGCGTGCCGTTCCTCATCACCGCCCTGATCGGGATGGCGTTCGGCCCCGCCTCCGACGGCGGCCTGGGGCGCATCAAGCTCGGCCTGGTGGATGAGGACGACTCCGCGCTCACCCGCATGCTGCGCGGCGGCCTGAACCAGGAGGAGGCGGGCAAGTACCTCGAACCCCATTTCCTCACCCGCGCCGAGGCGCTCGCCCAGATCGACGCCAACAAGCTCGCGGCGGTGGTGATCATCCCCAAGGGTTTCACCCGCGACTACCTCACCGCCCGGGCCCCGGTGAAGCTCGAGCTGGTCAAGAACCCGGCCGAGTCGATCCACCCGGCGATGGTCGAGGAGATGACCGCGACGCTCGTCACCGGCCTCAACGCCGTCGCGCGCAACCTGCAGGCGGACTTTCCGGAGTGGCGGAACGTCTTCCTTGACGACAACGACACCAGTTTGCGCGCCATCGGCCGGCTGTTTGAAAGCGCCGGCGACCGCCTGGATGCCGCCCGCGGCTATCTGCCGCCGCTCGTGACCTACGAGAAAACCACGCTGGCGCAGCAGAAGACTGACGCGATGGGCGGCGGCGCGGTCCGCGGCATCTTCGCCTACCTCCAGCTGGGCATGGCGGCCATGTTCCTGCTGTTCATGGCCGACCACGCGGTGCGCGACTTCTACCGCGAGCTGAACACCCGCACCCTGGCCCGCTATCGCACGCTGCGCGAAGGCCTGCTGGTGTTTGTCACCGGCAAGGTCGTGTACGCAGTCGCGATGGTCCTCCTCGGGGCGGTCGTCCTGCTGGGCGGCGCGGCGCTGGTCTTCCGCTTCACCTGGCAGAATCCCGCCGCGCTGCTGACGCTGGTGCTGGCGTACGCCCTGTTTGGCGCCGGGTTGATGGGCTTCGTCGCCGCCCTGGCCGGCCAGGAGCGGCACGCCGACCGGGTGAACAACCTGCTGACCATGATCCTCGCCATGGCGGGCGGCTGCATGTTCCCGCTGGAGCAGCTGCCCGCCTTCGTCCGCGACCACCTGGCGGCGTGGATGCCGACTGCCTGGTTCGTGTCGGCGTCGCGCGGGCTGCAGTTCGGGGGCGGGCCGGCCTGGCCCGGCGCGGCGCTCAAGCTCGCCGTCCTGGGCGGGCTCCTGATCGTAGGGACCGCGGCGCTGTTCCGGCGCCGGCTCGCGAAAGGGGTGCGCTGATGCGCGCGCTGCTCACCATCGGCCACAACGACCTGCGGCAGTTCCTGCGCGACCGGTCGTCCTATCTCTGGCTGTTCCTCATCCCGACGCTGTTCGTCTACGTGATGGGCTTCGCCTTCCGGGCCGGCCCCGACCCCGCCAATCCGCGGCCCGCCGTGCTGATTGACAACCGGGACGCCGGCTTCCTCGGCCGGGTTTTCCTCGACGAACTCGGGGTGCAGGGCGTGAGGGTGGTGGCGCCGGCCGATGCCGCCCAGGCCAAGCGCGGCATCCGCATCCCGGCCGACTTCACCGCCCGGGTTCTGGCGAAGGAGCAGGTGAAGGTGGAATTCTTCAAGTTGGCGGGCTCCGATGACCAGTCGGCGGCGCTGGTCGAGCTGCGCCTCGTGCGCGCCCTGGTCGCGCTCAACGCCCACCTGATCGAGGCGGCCGTCACCAGCGGCGGAGCGCTGCCCACGGAGGCCGCGCTGCACGCGCTCGTCACGGCGCCGAACCCGGTGACGCTCGACGCCCGGTACGCCGGCCGCAGACCGATCCCGGTCGGCTACAACCAGTCGGTGCCGGGCATCATGGTCATGTATCTCCTCTTGAACCTGATGATCTACGGCGGATCCACGGTCGCGGCGGAGCGCAACAACGGCGTCCTGCGCCGCCTGTGCACCAACCCGGTGCGGCGGAGCGACGTGATCTTCGGCCGGCTCTACGGCCTGATGCTGCTCGCCGCGGTGCAGATCGCCTGGTTTCTCGCGCTCGGCCAGTTCGCCTTCCATGTAAACATCGGCGACCACGTCGTCGGCGTGGCGCTGGTCGCCCTGGCCTTCGGCTGGGTCGCCTGCTCCCTCGGCGTGCTCGTGGGTTCGCTGGTGCGGGCCCAGGACAAGGTGGTGGGCCTGTGCCTGCTGGTCTCGCTGCCGGTCGCGGCCCTCGGCGGCTGCTGGTGGCCGCTGGAGATCACTCCCCGGTTCATGCAGGTGGCGGCGCACTTGACGCCGTCGGCCTGGGCGCTGGACGGCCTGCACCAGCTCATCACCTTCGGCGCCGGGCTCGGCGCCGCCCTGCCCGCGATCGGCGTGCTGCTGGCGTTCGGCCTGGCGGCGAACCTCGCCGCGGTGCGTTTCTTCCGCGTCTGAGCGGCTCAGCCCGCCGCCGCGCCGCCCCAGAGCCGCGTCTGCAGCTCCACGAACCGGCTCACGATCGCGCCCTGCAGCGGATGCCGGCCGTTGGCCACGCGCTGCCGCCCGCCCACCCAGATTTCGCGGATCGCCCGGCGCTCGAGGGAGGACATGATCGCCGCCTGCAATCCGTCGGCGCCCGCGCCTGCGATGGACGGATCGAACAGGTTCACGGTGAAGAAGTCCGCGGGGCGGCCGACCTCGAGCGCGCCGCTCGGGGCGCCGAGGCTGCGCGCCCCGGCCGCAGTCAACGCCTGGAAGAGGAGCGGCGTGGGGTCGCCGCCGGACCCGCTGCGCTCCGTCCGCAGCCGGCTGGCGAGGTGGCGCGCGTCCTCGAGCAGGTTGATCTGCGCCTGGCTGTCGGTGCCGAGGGCCAGCGCCGCGCCCGCGGCCAGCAGCGCGGCCGCCGGCGCCGCGCCGTCGCCCCGTGCGGCCTCCGCCGTCGGGCAGACGCAGACGGTCGCCCGGGCGGCGCCCAGCAGGCGCGTCTCGTCGGCGGTGAGCTGGAGCGCGTGGATCACCGTGCAGCGCTTGTCGAGCACGCCGTGTTCGGCCAGCAGCGCCACGGGCGTGCGTCCGTGCTCGGCCGCGCAGGCCTCGTTGTCGGCCGCCTGTTCGGCGACCGGCAGGTGCAGGCGCAGCCGGTGGGTGTGCGCGTAGGCGGCGATGGCTTTCAGGTGGTCGAGCGGCACGGCCCGCAGGCGGTGCGCGGCGACACCGACCCAGGCGTCGTCACCGGGATGGTTCCGCGCGACATATTCGCGCAGCGCCTCGACGTGGCGGAGAAACTGCTCGACCTGCGGGGTCAGGCCGCGCTGCTGGGCGGGGTCTGCCGGCGCGCGCCCGGCCGCGGCGGGAAGGAGGGCGAGGCGGATGCCGGTGTCGCGCGCGGCGCGCAGGAGCTCGTGGGCGGCGAGGTTCGGCTCAGGCCAGGGCGTGCCGTCCGGCTGGTGGTGCAGGGTGTGGAACTCGCGAGCAGCATCTCCATGAACGCCATCCGGGCGGCGTCGTAAAGATCGGTCGGAGTCAGCCGCGCCGCCGCCTGAACGGCCGCGGCGCGGTCGGCCGGACCGGCGCGGCCGCGGAGGACGCGCTGCCAGGCCTGGGAATGGGCGTTGACCAGGCCGGGGAGCGCCGCCTGGCCGCCGAGCCGCCTGGCCGCGGCGAGGTCCGCCGCCTCGCGCGAGAACCGCGTGATGTGGCCCAGGTCGTCGGCGAAGAACGCGAGTCCGGCCTCGAACTTGTCGCCGGTGTAGACGCAGTCGGGCAGCCAGCCGGTCTCCCGGGCCGCCGGCGCCGCGCCGGGTTTCGGGGACGGGATTGCGGCGGGAACGTTGTGACTGCGGTCGGTCACGGGGGATGAGGGGTCATCCCAGCACAAGCGATCGGGCGACCGGGTCAATCCCGCGTCGGTCGCCGCTTGCCGGACGGCCGGCCCGGGTCCACCGTCCGCCCATGCGCTACGATGTCACCACCAGCAAGACTCCGCCGCAGGCCGTGGCCGATGTGCAGATGGTCGCCAAGCTGCATGGCTTCGGCACCCTCCACGTTTACAATTTGAAGGAAACGCTCACGGCGAAGGGGTTTCCGCAGAGCCGGGAATGTTTCATCCTCGAGGTCTGCAATCCCGCCCAGGCCAGCCGCGTGCTCAGCCATGATTTTTCGATGAATGTGGCGCTGCCGTGCCGCATCTCCGTCTATGAGGAGGGGGGCGGCACGAAGATCGGAATGATCCGGCCCCGGGACATGCTGGTCATGCTGTCTGATGCGCCCGCCCTTCGTGGCATCGCCGCGGAGGTCGAGGCGGAGATGATCCGGATCATCGACGAGGCCAGATAGGCCGTCGCCGCCGGCTCAGTGGTGCCCGGATGGCGCGGGGCGGTCGCCCCGGTTGTTGCCGGAGGCCGGCGGTGTCGGCGCCGGTTGATTTTTCGCGCGGTCGCGATACTCCGCGCTGCGGCGCAGGTCGTTCTCGACGTCTTTTTGGGTCCAGTGCTGGTCCACGATCTTCTTGCGGTAGCTTTGCAGCCCGCTCGGGTCCGGATCGCGTCCGAGGACGTTCCGGTAGGCGCGGGTCGTTTTTGAGTCGGGCAGGGTGACGCGGTACTCTTCGCTGTCGCGGATGCGGTCGCGCATCTGCTCCTCGGTCAGGCCGTGGCGGAGCAGGTCCTCGTAATGGGCGCGGCCCGCCGGATCAGGGGCGCGCTCGAGGAGGTCGCGGTAGGCGCGGTCGATGGCGGCATCAACCGAGCGTCCCAGCCGGTCGTCACGGTTGTCCGGGCCGCGCAGGTCCCGCCGGTCGTCTTCCCGCCGCGCGGGGGGCGGGGCATAGACGACGGGTGGCGGCTGCTCGTAGACGACCGGCGGCGGAGGCGGCGCGGGAGGGCCGGGCCGTTCGACGATGATGGGGGTGCAGGCGGAGCAGGCGAACACCGCCAGGAGCGGAGCGAAACGACGCATGGGACGCGGGGGTTGAAGCTGGCTGGGGTCGGGCAGCGCGGAGCCATCACACCCGAGCCGTTGCATTTCCGCCAGCCCGGATTTGCCGCCTGCGGCCCGGCCCCTCGGGCATCAACCCAAAACCCAAAACCCACCCCGCCTCAGGCGGTGTGGATCGGCAGGTCGACGTGACACGTCGTGCCCTTGCCGGCGACGCTTTCGATCCGGATGTCGCCGCCCAAGTGCCGTGCGAGTTTGCGCACGAGCGCCACGCCGAGGCCGAGACCGTGGTGGCCGGGCGCCTTGCGTTCGGTCTGCCGGAACGCACCGAGCTGGGTGAGCTGTTCCGGCGTGAGGCCGCGCCCGGCGTCGGTCACCGAAAGGTGCAGCCGGCCCGCCTCCGGCCACGCCCGCACCCGGACCGCCGTGTCCTTGCGCGAGAAAGCGAGGGCGTTGTCGACGAGTTCCTCGGCCAGGATCGTGAGGTCCATCGGATCGGCCTTGAGGACGGCGCCGGTGAGTTCGACCACGACGTCGGCGCTGCGCTGGCGGCGCTCGCCGGCGGCCTTGATGCCGGTCACCAGCGCCGCCACCACTGCGTCGGCGCCAAGCACGGCGCGCGGCCGGGAGGACTCGGGCGTCTCGAGCTCGATGATCAGAAGATAGTTGCGCAGCGCGCGATGCAGCCGGCGGCCGGCGCGGCGGATGTCGCCCAGGTCCTGCCGGATCTCATCCTTGTTCAGGTTCTCGATCTGGCTCTCCAGCATCTCCGCCAGGCCGATGATGCTGGCCAGCGGCGCGAAGAATTCCTGCGGCAGGTTGGAGTGCAGGCTCTCGCGCAACTGTTCCACGACGCGAAGATCCACCCGGCGGCTGAGCGCCGCCCGCTGCAGCCGGGCGGCCACGCACCGCAGGAGCTCCGCCAGGCCGAACGGCTTCAGCAGCAGGTCATCGGCACCCAGGTCCATCGCGGAGCGCGGGCTGGCCAGCGCCGACTTGCCGGTCATGAGGACGAACTGGCGGTCCGCCAGCACCGGGTCGGCGCGCATTTCCTGCAGCAGGCGACGCCCGTCCATCGACGGCATGTCGATGTCGCACAGGATGAGATCGGGCAGATGTTCGTGGGCGAGCTTCCAACCGACCGTGGCATCCGGCGCGCTGAGCGTGCGGTAGCCGTGGCTCTCCAGCCCGAGGGTCAGCGTGGCCGAGAAATGCACGTCGTCATCGATGATCAGCACGGTCTTGAGGCCGGGCCCGGGGCTGCTGGAGGAGGACGAAGGCGGCATGGACGACAGGGAGCGTGGAGGAGCCGGAGGACGGGCTGAAAACTCGATCGGAAGGGCGGCGCGGGCGGATTACCGTGGTGCCCAAGCACGCCGCGGCGGCGCCGGCCTTCTGCAGTTTATTGGCGCCAGAGTCGGCGACTTCAAGAAGCGATCCGCGTCTAGGGATTGTCTTGTGCGACCCTAGGGTTCTTCCCTCGGTCTGGAATAAATCACCGGCGCTACCCCTGTCGCCTCAGCGCAGCGCCCAGGTGACGGTGAGCGTCACGGTCCGCCCGGGTCCGGGAATGCGCGTGCCCGGCGCCAGGCTGCCCCCGGCGGGCGTGGCGCCAGCCGGCGGGGCGAGGTAGTCGAAATACTGGCGGTTGAAGATGTTTTCCAGCGCGAGGGAGAGGCGCAGGTCGCGCCAGGACAGGCCGGCGCGCACGCGGCCGAACGCGAAGGCGCGCGTGTCGGTGAACACCGGCATGTCGTCCGGGGCGGGATTGCGCTGCGCGGCCACGAGGCGCCCGCCGGCCTCGACCCAGGGCTTGAGCGCCGCGCCCGCCCAGCGGTGGCCGAGCGCAAAGGTGAGTGATGCGGGCGGGATCTCCGGCAAATCGCGGCCGGCATGGACGTCGACACCCTCGACGGCTGCTGCTGCGACCCGGGCCCAGCTGCCCTCGACCGGCTGCCAGAGCGCCTCGATCTCCGCGCCGTGGAACCGGGCCTCGATGGCCCGGTAGCCGTAGACGATCGATCCGGGCGGGGGCGGCGCCGGCGGCGTCGTGAGCCCGACGCGGGTGCGGTGCAGGTAGTTGGGCAGTTGGCTCGCAAAGGCGTCGAGGCTGATGGTCACCTGGCGGCGCTGCCAGCGCAGGCCCCAGTCCGCCTCGACCTTGTCCTCGGCGTCGGCCGCGGGATTGCCGATCTCATAGCCGCCGCCCAGCGCGTCGGAGAATGCGCGGTAGCGCTCGCTCGCCCCGGGGGGCTGGCGCGTGAAGCCGGCGCCCAGCGTGGTGGTGAGATCGGGCGCGAGCCGGCCGGTCAGCAGCGCGTTGGCGGCGCCGGCGGTCTCGCGCCGGGTCGTCTGGCTGGCCGCGGGTCCATCGTAGGCGGCATAGAGCGACCGGATGACGCGGCCGAAGGCGAGGCCGTCGGCGGCGCGGGCTTCGCTCGCGGCGGCGTCGAGCCGCGCGCCCAGCCGGATTTTCCAGCCCGGGGCGAGTGGATGCGTCAGCTCGGCGAAGGCCCCGAAATCCTGCTGGTGCAGATCCGGCCACAACAGGTCGACCGCCCCCGGGCGTTTGCGCTGGAGATTGCGGTCCTCCTGCGTGGCGTCGACGCCCGCGACAAATTCGTCGCCTGCCGCCGAGCGATGCCGCGCCGTCAGTCCCGCGGCCAGCGTGGCCGTGCGGCCGTCGGCGTAGACCGGGGCGGGGGCGGGGCGCAGGAAATTGTCGAGGTGGGGACGGATCAGCCCCGCGCCGAAGCGCGCGGCGATGAGGGTGCGGTCGGTCGGGGCCCAGTCGTAGCCGGCGGTGAACGCCGCCGTGTTGGTGTCGCGCGTGTCGAGCGGCAGCGCCGAATTCACCGCCAGTTCCTGCCGCGAGAGCAGGGCGCCGAGGTGCAGGCCGTGCGCGGCGTCCGGCTGCCAGTCGAGGCGCAGGGCCGCGCCGGAGTTGCGGTCGGCCGCCGGCACGACGGTCCCGTTGCCGGACGTGTAATCGCCGAGCCGGTGGGCGGCCGCCGCGAGCCGGGCCGTCCAGGCGCCTTGGGTGGCGGTCTGGACCGCGAGCGCGTCGGCGCCTTCGCGGTCGGTCGTCCACGATGCCCCCACATAGGTCCTGTAGGTCCCATGGGTCTTATCCTCTGCCGTCGACAATTCCAGATATCCCGCCGTCGCCGGCGGCCCGAGGGTGACGGAAGGCAGCGCCTTGACCGCCTCGAAGCCGGCGGGCAGGCCGGCGGCAATCAGCGCCAGGGCGGAATCGGTGCGCGTGGGCGAGGCGTTGGGCAGCGGCAGGCCGTCCAGCACCGTGACAACGTGGTCCGAACCGAGGCCGCGCAGCAGCGGCTCGGCGGCGGCGGCTCCCATGTGGTGCATGACCAGGCCGGGCACGGCCGCGGCGCCGGTCGCGAGGCTGGCCGGCAGGCCCCACTCGAGGCGGTCCGGGGTCGCGTCCAGCCACTCGGGCACCGTCGAGCCCTGCACGGTCATGGGCTCGAGCCGGACGGTCTCGTCGCCGGCGGC
>Ga0335071_10008949_pt1 | contig 10254 bp, 8 predicted proteins | sample Lox_Sample_15_FD_206724 | JGI IMG/M metagenome (GOLD analysis project Ga0335071, IMG submission 206724) | Soil microbial communities from Loxahatchee National Wildlife Refuge, Florida, United States - Lox_Sample_1.5 | ecosystem: Environmental > Terrestrial > Soil > Wetlands | place: USA: Florida...
CACGGTGAACACCGGCCGCGTCGGCCTCGGCGTGCGGTTCTAGCGCCTCGGCGTTCCTTCGACTTTCTGCCAGCCTCAAATCGCCGCCACGGGCATTGACCACGCAGCCGCGGTGGCCTATCTGCGCCAGTGGGACACCCCTCCCCAACGAGGGGCGCCTATCTGGAAGGATAGACCATGACCGAGAACAAGCCCGGCGTGCGGCCGGTCATCCCGCACTTTTCGTCCGGCCCCTGCGCTAAGCGCCCAGGCTGGAACCTCCAAAACCTTACGGACGCAGCGCTGGCCCGTTCGCATCGTGCCAAGGTCGGCAAGGCCAAGCTCAAGCGCGCCATCGACCTGACGCGCGAGGTGCTCGAAATCCCCGCCGATTACCGCATCGGCATCGTGCCGGCCTCCGACACCGGCGCGGTCGAGATGGCGCTGTGGTCGCTGCTCGGTGCGCGCCCGGTGACGATGCTCGCTTGGGAAAGCTTCGGCGAGGGCTGGGTCACCGACGTCGAGAAGCAGCTCAAGCTGAAAAACGTCACGGTGCTGAAAGCACCTTATGGCGAATTGCCTGACTTCGCCAAGATCGATTTCTCCGGCGACGTGGTTTTCACATGGAACGGAACGACGTCCGGCGTACGCGTGGCGAACGGCGACTGGATCGCCGCCAAGCGTGAAGGCCTCACCATCTGCGACGCCACCTCCGCGGCCTTCGCGCAAAGGCTCGACTGGCAAAAGCTCGATGTGGCGACCTTCTCCTGGCAGAAGGCGCTGGGCAGCGAGGGCGCGCATGGCATGCTGGTGCTGTCGCCGCGCGCCGTCGAGCGGCTGGAAACCTATAAGCCGACTTGGCCGCTGCCGAAAATCTTCCGCATGACCAAGGGCGGCAAGCTCAACGAAGGCATCTTCGTCGGCGAGACGATCAACACGCCGTCGATGCTGGCGCTCGAGGATTATATCGACGCGCTTGGCTGGGCGAAATCGATCGGCGGCCTGAAGGCGACGATCGCGCGCTCCGATGCCAATGCCAAGGTCCTGTACGACTGGGTCGCGCGCACGCCGTGGGTCGAGAACTTGGCACGCGAGCCGGCCACGAGCTCGAACACCTCGGTGTGCCTCAAGGTGATCGATCCCGCGGTAACGCGGCTTTCGGTCGACGAGCAGGCGGCGTTTGCGAAAAATCTTGCCGGCCTTTTGGAGAAGGAAGGCGTCGCCTACGACATCGCCTTCTATCGCGACGCGCCGCCGGGACTGCGCATCTGGTGCGGCGCGACGGTCGAAGCGAGCGACGTCGACGCGCTCACCGCCTGGCTCGACTGGGCCTTCGCCCAGGCCAAAGCCGCGCTGCCCAAAGCTGCATAGAAGGCGGCCTGACCATGCCCAAAGTTCTCATCTCCGACGCTCTCTCGCCTGCCGCCGTGCAGATCTTCAAGGACCGCGGCATCGAGGTCGATTTCCAGCCGGCGCTCGGCAAGGACAAAGAGAAACTTGCCGAACTGATCGGCAATTTCGACGGCCTTGCCATCCGCTCGGCCACCAAGGTCTCGCCGAAAATTCTGGAGAAGGCGAAAAACCTGAAGGTGATCGGCCGCGCCGGCATCGGCGTCGACAATGTCGATATCCCGGCGGCGACGGCCAGGGGCATCATCGTCATGAACACGCCGTTCGGCAATTCGATCACCACCGCCGAGCACGCGATCTCGCTGATGCTGGCGCTCGCCCGCCAGATTCCGGAAGCCGACGTCTCGACCCGTGCCGGCAAATGGGAGAAGAACAAGTTCATGGGCGTCGAGATCTACGGCAAGACGCTCGGCGTCATCGGGTGCGGCAATATCGGTTCGATCGTCGCCGACCGCGCCATCGGCCTGAAGATGAAAGTGATTGCCTTCGACCCGTTCCTCTCCGAGGAACGCGCGCGCGATCTCGGCGTCGAAAAGGTCGAGCTCGATGAGCTGTTCAAGCGCGCCGACTTCATCACGCTGCACGCGCCGCTCACCGACAAGACGCGTAACGTCATCGACGCCGCGGCGCTCAAGAAAATGAAGAAGGGCGTGCGCATCATCAATTGCGCCCGCGGCGGCTTGGTGGACGAGGCGGCAATCGCCGAGGCGCTCAAATCCGGCCATGTCGCCGGCGCTGCCTTCGACGTGTTCGCCACGGAACCGGCGACGGAGAGCCCTCTGTTCAATCTGCCCAACGTCGTCTGCACGCCGCACCTCGGCGCTTCGACCTCGGAAGCGCAGGAGAACGTGGCGCTCCAGGTCGCCGAGCAGATGGCGGATTATCTCCTGCGCGGTGCCATCTCCAACGCGGTCAACTTCCCCTCGATCAGCGCCGAGGAAGCGCCGCGATTAAAACCCTTCGTCGCGCTCGCCGAGAAACTCGGCTCCTTCGCCGGCCAACTCACCGAGAACCCGATCAAGGAAGTTCACATCACCTACGAAGGGGCGGTGGCGCAGATGAACATCAAGGCGCTCACCTCGGCCGCGCTGTCAGGCTTGCTGCGGCCGATGCTTGGCGACGTCAACGTCGTCTCGGCGCCGGTGCTGGCGCGCGAGCGCGGCATGGTGGTTGAGGAGACGACGCGCGAGGCGGAAGGCGACTACGAAAGCCTGATCACCGTCAACATCGTCACCGAGAAGCAGACGCGCCGGGTTTCCGGCACCGTATTCGCCGATGGCCGCCCGCGCATCGTCAACATCAAGGGCATCCGCATGGACGCGGAGTTCGGGCCCTCGATGATCTACATCACCAATCTCGACAAGCCCGGCTTCATCGGCAAATTCTCGTCGACGCTCGGCGAGGCCGGCATCAACATCGCCACCTTCCACGTCGGCCGCGAGGCGCCCGGCGGCAACGCGGTGGCGCTGATCGAGATCGACGGCGAACTGCCCGAATCCGTGCTCGCCAAAGTGCGCGCACTGCCGCAGGTGCAGCAGGCCAAGCCTCTGCACTTCTGAAAATAGCGGTGTAGGATCAAGCTGTTGACGGCCCGCCCCGAAACCGCCGGGCGGGCCGCTTTGCCTTGCTTCGGCCCGCTCCATCCTTTATCCGAGAGTGGACCTGGCCGGCGGCTCCCGGCTTCAGAAGTCCGGGCGCTGGCAGGGAAACACCGTCTATGGCGAATGTGGTAGTAGTCGGATCGCAGTGGGGCGACGAAGGCAAAGGCAAGATCGTCGACTGGCTTTCCGAACAGGCCGATATCGTCGTCAGGTTCCAGGGTGGCCATAACGCCGGTCACACGCTGGTGATCGACGGCGCCACCTACAAGTTGTCGTTGCTTCCCTCGGGCGTGGTGCGCGGCGGAAAGCTGTCCATCATCGGCAATGGCGTGGTGGTCGACCCGCAGGCGCTGATCGACGAGATTGCCCAGCTGAAGAAGCAAGGCGTCGCGGTGACTCCCGACAATCTGCGCATTGCCGAAAATGCCATCCTGATCCTGCCGCTGCATCGCGAGCTCGATGCGCTGCGCGAATCGGACGGCGCTGCGACACGCATCGGCACCACCAAGCGCGGCATCGGCCCGGCTTACGAAGACAAGGTCGGCCGCCGCGCCATCCGCTTCATGGATCTCGCCGATCTGCCGGCGCTGGCGCCGAAGATCGAACGCCTGCTGGCGCATCACAACGCGCTGCGCCGCGGGCTCGACCTGAAACCGATCGACGGCAAGGGCCTCTACAACGACCTCGCGGCGCTGGCACCGAAAGTGCTGCCCTACATGGACACCGTGTGGTCGCTGCTCGACGCCAAGCGGCGTGAGGGCAAGCGCATCCTGTTCGAAGGCGCGCAAGGTGCGCTCCTCGACATAGACCACGGCACCTATCCGTTCGTGACGTCCTCCAATACGGTGGCGGCGCAGGCCGCGACCGGGTCGGGGGTCGGGCCGAACGCCATCGATTACGTGCTCGGCATCTGCAAGGCCTACACCACGCGGGTCGGCGAGGGGCCGTTCCCGACCGAGCAAAAGAACGAGGTCGGCAAGGTGCTCGGCGAGAAGGGCAAGGAATTCGGCGTCGTCACCGGGCGGCCCCGCCGCTGCGGCTGGTTCGATGCTGTCCTGGTGCGGCAGACCGTGCGAACCTGCGGCATCGACGGGCTCGCGCTCACCAAGCTCGACATTCTCGACGGCTTCGACGAGATCAAGGTCTGCACCGGCTACCGGCTCGACGGCCGCGTCATCGACTATCTGCCGGCGGGCGAGCAGGCCCAGGCCCGCGTCGAGCCGGTCTACGAGAGCATCGGCGGCTGGAAGGAGCCAACCGCCCTTGCGAGATCGTGGGCGCAATTGCCCGCGCAGGCCATAAAATACGTGCGACGAATCGAGGAACTGGTCGGCTGCCCGGTGTCCATGCTCTCCACCAGCCCGGAGCGCGAGGACACCATCCTGGTGCAGAATCCGTTCGAGGTATGATCGAGGCGCGATGGCTGATTATCACCCGCTGATCTCCCGCGCGGTCGCCGGGCTCGAAAAGAACACCGGCGAAAATCGCCGCGTGCTCTACGAGCGCGCGCGCACGGCGTTGGTCAATCAGCTGCGCGGGGTCGATCCGCCGCTCGATGAATCCGATATCACGCGCGAGCGCCTCGCGCTCGAGGAGGCCATCCGCAAGGTCGAGGCCGATGCCGCCAAGCGCGCCCGTGACGAAGAGGCGGCCGCCGCGCCGCCGGAGCCGCGGCCGCAGCCGCTGAGCAACCAGGGTTTGCGCGGCTTCCGCCAGACCATCGCCGAGGCCGAGGGACTTGGCGGCGCCGCGGCGCAGGCCACGCGGTCGGCCCGCGAGGTCTATGAGGCGGTGCCGGGCGAACGCCACGGCGAAAGCGGCGAGGGCGTGCATTACTTCGAGCCGCCGGCGACCGAGCCGCCGCCGCCGGTCAGCGAGCCGGACATGGCCGACGAGGCGCCGCCGTCCTATCCGCGCGGGCGCGGTCAGGAACTGCCGGACGGCGCATTGCCGCCGCCGCCTTACGAAGACGAGGAATATGCGCATCCGGCGCGCAACTGGGGCGGCGTCGTCAAGATTGCCGTGCTGCTGCTTGTGCTCGCCGGCATCGCCGGCGCCGGCTACTGGCAGCGCCACACCATTTCCGCGCTGGTCGCGAGCTTCCGCACCGCGCCCAGCAAGCCGCAGCAGGCCGCGCAGCCGCCGTCGCAACCGAAGATCACCGACCGCGTCGGCGAGAACGGCGCGGGCGCCCCGCAGAGCAGCGCAACGGCGCCCGCCGCCGCGGTCGCGCAGAAGGTCGTGCTCTATGACGAAGATCCGAACAATCCGCAGGGCGCGCGCTATGTCGGCTCGGCGATCTGGCGCACCGAGACGGTGTCACCGGGCGCGGGACTCGCACCCGAACTTGCCGTGCGCGCCGACGTCGAGATTCCTGACCGCCATCTGCGCATGACCTGGTCGCTCCGCCGCAACACCGACAAGGCGTTACCGGCGAGCCACACCATCGAAATCCAGTTCACGTTGCCGGCGGACTTCCCCGAAGGCGGCATCGGCAACATCCCGGGTGTGCTGATGAAGTCCGACGAAAGCGGCGGCCGTGGCACGCCGCTCGCCGGTCTCGCGGTCAAGGTGACCAACGGCTATTTCCTCGTCGGCCTGTCGGCGACGGAAGTCGATCGCCAGCGCAACATCGAGATGCTCAAGCAGCGCGACTGGCTCGACATCCCGCTGGTCTACACCAGCGGAAAGCGCGCCATCCTGTCGCTCGAGAAAGGCACGCCCGGCCAGCGCGCCTTCGAGGAAGCCTTCCGCGCCTGGGGCGAATAGCGCTTCAGCGATTCGATCGCGCCCACGGAAACAGCACCGCCGGGAAATCCGCCGCATAGCGCCGCTCACCCGGATGCTTGTGCGGCGTCGGATGCGGGCTGTCCTCGGACACCACCGCCTTGCGATAAAGATGCCAGGTGGCGTGACCGAGCACCGGCACCACGACAGCGAGGCCGAGGAAGGCCGGCAGCGATCCGATGAACAGCAGCGCCGCGACGATGAGGCCCCAGGCCGCCATGGTCAGCGGGTTCTTCAGCACGACCCGGATCGAGGTCAGCAGCGCTACCGCGGCGCCGACATCGCGGTCGAGCAGCAGCGGGAACGACACCGCGCTGATGGTCAGCACCAGTACCGCAAACAGGAAGCCGACGCCGTTGCCGAGGATGATCAGCGTCCAGCCGGCCCGCGTCGTCAGCACGTCGTGCATAAAGCCGCGGATCGACACCGGAGTCGCATAGCCGAAGGTCGCGATGTAGATGGCGTTGGCAAAAGCGATCCACAGCACGAACAGCCCCAGCAGCAGCAGGCCGAGCGCGACGATGGCGCCGATCGAGGACGACTCCACCACGTCGAGCGCATGGCCTGCGGAGGTCTCCAGTCCTGCCTCGCGCCGGCGCGACAGCTCATAGAGTCCGAGCGCGGCGAGCGGCCCGACAAGGGCAAAGCCCGCGACCAGTGGATAGAGCAGCGGCAGGATCGAATAGCCGAAGGCCATTCGCGCCAACAGCAGGCCGACGATCGGATAGATCGCGCACAGGAACATGGCGTGCGTGGGCATGGCAGCGAAATCGTCGAGGCCGCGCTTGAGCGCGTCTTTCAAGTCGGAGAAGCCGATGCGATTAACGGTGAGCTGAGCGGGCGCTTCGCCTGCGCCAAGCAGAATGTGCGAATAGGCCATCATCACCTCCTGAAACCCGGTTTTCAGGTGGCGCGCCGCAAACGACGAGAGCCGAACAAAGTGGGCTCTGGTCGATAGCGTCCACGAGCCACTGGTGCAGATTAACACGGGGGGCGGAGCATTGGTTCTGACGATGCCGTGACGGCGGCATTGGGCTACCGCGCATCAACAAAAAAGGCCGGGCTTTTGGCCCGGCCAGATGACGATGGTGACGTCGACTTAAATTACCGCGCCGCGATCGCGGCCGCCTGCGGCGGCGCTTCCATCGCGGCGATGCGGGTCTTCACCGCCTTCTGGATCTTCTCGAAGGCGCGCACCTCGATCTGGCGCACGCGCTCGCGCGACACGCCGAACTCGGCCGCCAGATCCTCGAGCGTGACCGGATCGTCGGCGAGCCGGCGCGCTTCGAAGATGCGCCGTTCGCGTTGGTTGAGCACGTCGAGCGCGCCGATCAGTGCCTTGTGGCGGTTATCGCTCTCCTCGCTGTCGGCCAGGATGCGCTCCTGGCTCGGCGAGTCGTCCGTCAGCCAGTCCTGCCACTCGCCCGAGTCGCCGTCCTCGCGGATCGGCGCGTTGAGCGAGGAATCGCCGCCGAGCCGGCGGTTCATGTCGACCACGTCCTGCTCGGTGACGCCGAGGCGCTTGGCGATCAGCTGGACCTGATCGGGCCGCATGTCGCCTTCCTCGAGCGCAGAAATCTTGCTCTTGGCCTTGCGCAGGTTGAAGAACAGCTTCTTCTGGTTGGCGGTGGTGCCCATCTTCACCAGCGACCACGAGCGCAGGATGTATTCCTGAATGGCAGCCTTGATCCACCACATCGCGTAGGTCGCGAGGCGGAAGCCCTTCTCGGGCTCGAAGCGCTTGACCGCCTGCATCAGGCCGACATTGCCTTCCGAGATGACCTCGGCGATCGGCAGGCCGTAGCCGCGATAGCCCATGGCGATCTTGGCGACGAGGCGGAGATGGCTGGTGACGAGCTTGTGCGCGGCTTCACGATCGCCGTGCTCACGCCAGCTGCGCGCCAGCATGTATTCCTGCTGCGGTTCCAGCATCGGGAACCGGCGGATTTCTTCCAGGTAGTGTGAAAGGCCGGATTCGGCCTTGAGTGCCGGCAATGCGGCTGTACGGGCCATGATAGCGCCCTCCTTAGTTTGCCCCCGATAATCGGCAGGCTGTAGACGCCGCCGCTCCCCGAGCCGACGGCTTACATTCCGATCTCGCAAGTGCAGCATACCGGAGCGGGTCGATGAAAACTAGGGCGATGCCCGTCACGTCGCCGTGACATGCATCAATAGAGGAGCAAATCATTGGATTTGCTGATTTATTCCGGCGGCTCATGCCTGCATAGGCGGTCTGCAACCGGGCTCCTGGGATCAACGACGCAAATCGCCCGGCGTTCCGTGTGGAAGGCCAGGTTTCTCCGGTTTTCGGGGCGTTGTCTTACGATGACGGGTAAGTGGTAACGACGCGCCGCTTTTTCAAGATGGCGCGGCCAGGGCCTTGTGCAGCCGGCGCAAGTCGGCCGGCAGCTCGGAATGGAACTCGACGAATTCGCCGGTCTCGGGATGCTGGAACCCGAGGCGGTACGCATGGAGCGCCTGCCGGCCGAGCGCATCGAGCGCCGATCGCGCGTCCGGCGAGAGCCGGGCGGCCTTCGTCTTGAAGCCGGTCGCGTAAGTTTCGTCGCCCAGGATCGGGTGGCCGATATGGGCGAGATGCACGCGGATCTGGTGGGTGCGGCCGGTCTCCAATGTACAGGCGACCAGCGCCGCGACCGGTTTGCCATCGGTACCGGCGAAGCGTTCAAGGACCTGCCAGTGCGTCACCGCCGCGCGGCCGCTTGCGCGCACCGCACGCTTGTCGCGCGCATGCGGGTGGCGATCGAGCGGCGCATCGATGACGCCTTTGGGTTTTGCCGGCGCGCCCCAGGCGAAGGCGAGATAGCCGCGCTCGAGCGGGCCTTCCATCTTCTCGGCGAATTGCTTGCTGAGCGCGCGGTGGGCCGCATCGGTCTTGGCGACCACCATCAGGCCGCTGGTGTCCTTGTCGAGCCGATGCACGATGCCCGGCCGCTTGACGCCGCCGATGCCGGACAGGCTGTCGCCGCAATGCGCGATCAGCGCGTTGACCAGCGTGCCTTTCGCATGGCCGACGGCGGGGTGCACCACGAGGCCCGGAGGCTTGTCGATGACGATCAGCGCGTCGTCTTCGTAGACGATGTTGAGCGGGATGTCTTCGCCAGCGGGCTCGGCTTCCTCGGGCGGCGGCATGGTCACCGTGATGGTCTCGCCGGAATTGACGTGCGCCGCCGGATCGCGGATCGTGCGCGCCGCGACCGTCACCTGGCCGCCGAGGATCAGCGCTTTCAGGCGCGAGCGCGACAGCGCGGGAATCCGCGCGGCCAGCACGCGATCGAGCCGCTGGCCTGCTTCTTCCGTCGTGATGGTGACGCTTTCAGTATTCATTGGATCGAATGATGTCCGACGAAAGACCCCTCAGTCCCGAAGCCGAACGCGCGATCGCGAAAGTGCGCCGGCTGATGGTGATCGCCAGCGTCACCACTTTTGTGGCGGTCGCCGCCGTGCTCGGTGTCATCGGCTACCGCTTTTCCCACACGGAGGGAAGCGCGCCGGTTGCGTTCGCCGACGTCACCGCGGCACTGCCGGCCGGCGCCAAGGTGCTCTCGACCGCGGTCGGGGCCGACCACATCGTGGTGACCATCGCAGTCAACGGCGCGGTGCAATTGCTGACCTTCGATCCCGACACGCTCAAGCCGCTCGGACGCCTGCAGCTCAAAGCCCCCTGATAGCGGTCCTCAAGGCAAGCTTGCACCTGCGAGCTTTCGCGGCTATCTCCAACGCCTTGGCCTGAAGCTCCCTTCGTCTAGAGGCCTAGGACGCGGCCCTCTCAAGGCTGAAACACGGGTTCGACTCCCGTAGGGAGCGCCAAACGCGTCGCGCAATGTCGGACTCTCCACCAAAATATAACGGCCGGCGCGAGGATCAGCGGCTGCTGACCGGGCAGGGCCGCTACACCAATGACTGGAGTTTCGACAACCAGATTTACGCCTGGTTTCGCCGCTCGGACCGCGCGCATGCCGTCCTCAAGAGGATCGACAAGAGCGCGGCGGAGCGCAGCCCGGGTGTGCTGGCGGTCTTGACCGGCCGCGACGTCGCCAACGAAGCCTTTGCCACGATCCCGCCGATCCAGCCGCCGCCCGGGCGGGGCGGGCAGAAGATCAAGGTGCCGGAACGGCCGATCCTGGCGCGCGAGCGCGTGCGCTTCGTCGGCGAGGAGGTTGCGGTCGTTGCCGCCGAGACGCAAGCGGCGGCGCGCGATGCGGCCGATCTGATCGAGATCGACTACGAGGATCTTCCGGTGCTGATCGGCCCCGTGCGAGCGATCGCGCCCGGGGCGGTTGCGATCCACGACAATATTCCCGGCAATATCTGCTTCGATTTCGACTACGGCGACGAGCAGCAGACCGCGGCCGTCTTCGCGCGCGCCGACGGCGTCGTCAGCGTCACGGTCGAAAGCCCGCGTGTCGCGCCGACGCCGATGGAAGTGCGCGGCGTCGTCGTGATCTACGACGCATCG
>Ga0335071_10008950_pt1 | contig 10253 bp, 9 predicted proteins | sample Lox_Sample_15_FD_206724 | JGI IMG/M metagenome (GOLD analysis project Ga0335071, IMG submission 206724) | Soil microbial communities from Loxahatchee National Wildlife Refuge, Florida, United States - Lox_Sample_1.5 | ecosystem: Environmental > Terrestrial > Soil > Wetlands | place: USA: Florida...
CCTCCATCGCCGTGCTCCCCTTCGCCGACATGAGCCCGGCCAAGGACCAGGAGCTCCTCTCCGACGGGATCGCCGAGGAGATCCTCGACGGCCTCTCCCCCAGGCGCTTTCCGAGCTCAAGGACCGCTTCGGGCACGACGCGGCCATCCAGATCGTCGAGATCTACGCCTGGCGGGGGGAGCCCGACCAGGCCTTCGACTGGCTCGACCGGGCCGTCGCCCAGCGCGACGGGGGGATGGGGATGCTGCGCTGGGCGCCGGAGCTCCGCTCCATCCGCGGCGATCCGCGCTACCAGACCCTGCTCGCCAGGGTCGGACTGCCCCGCTGAGCCGACGGCTGGGACGCCATCCCCGTGAGGCCCGGGCGCGGGGCGAGTCGCCGGCCCGAGGCCGTGGCGGATTGTCCTCCCCGCCCGCCGGCGCTATGCCATCGCACCACCAGCCCGAGGAGGCCTGCGTGCCCACCCATCAAGGCGGCTGCCACTGCGGCGCCGTCCGCTACCGCGTCGAGATCGACCTCGCGAAGCCCGTGCTCCAGTGCAACTGCTCCATCTGCTCGCGCGCCGGCACCCTCCTCTCCTTCGTGCCGGCCGAGGCCTTCGCGCTGGAGCGAGGCGAGGAGAGCCTCACCGACTACCAGTTTGGCAAGAAGCACATCCACCACCTGTTCTGCAAGGTCTGCGGCGTCCGCTCCTTCGCCCGCGGCGCCGGTCCCTCCGGACCGATGGTGGCCATCAACACGCGCTGCCTCGACGAGGTGGACGCCACGGCGCTGCCGGTGCGCAACTTCGACGGCAGGAGCCGGTAGCAGCCGCGAGACTTGGCCCGCCCCTCACCGACCGCGCCACCGGCCGGCTAGAGCTCCTTGGCAAAGGTGTAGTGCGCCCGCACCCGCCGGTAGCCGAGGTGCTGGTAGAAGCCGTGGGCGTCCTCGCGCTCGATCGCCGAGCGGAGCCGGACCTCGGGGTAGCCCATCCGCCGCGCCCAGGCCTCGGCGCCGGCCATCAGCGCAGCGCCGACCCCGCGCTTCCGGCTGCGCCTGTCGACGACGATGCCGCCCACCTCGGCGAAGGGCCGGTAGAACACCAGGCGCACGCCGTGGGCGTGGACCCACCCCAGGATCTTCTCCTCCTCGATCGCGACCAGGAGGCAGTGGTCTCCATCGCCGCCGAGCCGGCGGTGGTTGGCGGCGAGCTCCGCGGCGGCGATGGGATAGCCGAGCTGTGCCGAGAGCTCCCCCACCTGGTGAAGGTCCTCGGCCTTCATCGTCCGGACATCCATGTGGGCTCCCTGGGCCTCCGCCCTGGCCGCGCCTCCCGGGGGCGGCCCGGTCAGCCGCGCCGCAGCATCTGGTTGCGGATGGGCCTGAAGCCGAGGCCGGCATACAGCGAGCGGGCACCTGCGTTGGTCGGGCTCACCTCCAGCTCGACCGCCACCGGGGTCCGGGGCCAAAGCGGCGGGCCGGCGGCGACCGCCTCGAGGAGCGCGGCGGCGTGCCCCCGGCGGCGGGCCGACGGGGCGACGTAGATCTCGTCCACGTTGCACACCTCGCCGCCGAGCTCGTTGGACCAGAACGAGGCCAGCAGGGCGTACCCCACCAGGTGCCCCTCCTCCTCCAGCACCACCGCCCTCCCCCGGACCGGCTCCTCGCGAAAGGCGGCCAACGTGGCCCGGATGTGGCCGCCCGGGACCGGCCGGTCGCCCGGGTCCTCCCGGTTCAGCTCCAGGCACATCCGGACGATCTGCGGGTCGTCCTCGGTCCTCGCGGGGCGCCACATGTCGGCCTCGGCGGCCTTCCTACACGATCGAGGGGCCGGCGGGGAAGCGGTCTCCTTCCCCGCCCTCCGGGCGCGCGGGTGCTACCCTCCGGTACATGGCCGCGCTCATCGTCAACATCGACGTGGACGACCTCGAGAAGGCCGCCCGCTTCTACACCCGGGCGCTGGGGCTCCGCGTCGGACGGCGCTTCGGCGGCGACGGCGTCGAGCTCCTGGGCGCGGAGGCGCCCGTCTACCTCCTCGTCGCCGCCCCGCAGAGCGCCCCCTTCGCCGGCGCCGCACAGGCCCGAAGCTACCTGCGCCACTGGACCCCGGTGCACCTCGACTTCGCGGTCGATGACATCGAGGCCGCGACGCGGCAGGCGGTGGCCGCAGGCGCCCGGGTGGAGGTGCCCGTCACCCAGCACCCCTACGGCAAGCTGGTGGTCCTGGCCGATCCCTTTGGCCACGGCTTCTGCTTCCTGAGGTTCGAGGGGCGCGGCTACGACGAGATCGCCACCCCGGCCGGCTGACCGGCACCTTGGGCCACCCGGCCCGCCTCGCGGCGTGCAGCGCGCGAGAGCCTCGGGACGCTGGCAGGCCACCCGGGCGGCGTCCGGGCGCTTTCCCGCGCCCGGGCGCCGCCTCGCCAGGCTACTGGGAGACCCTGGCGCCGCCCGACCTCGCCTGCATGCCCGGCGCGAACAGGTCGCCCGCGTTGGGGATGCAGAAGCCCGAGGAGGCCGCGTAGCCCCCCGCGCCCACCTCGGGAAGGACGAAGGTCTGGTCGTCCGCCTTGCCGTCGTGGTTCACATCGGTCGGGTAGGCGCCGGTGAGCACCTTCAAGGACGGATGGTCGAAGGGCGCCTGGTCGCACTGCACCCGCGGGTCGGTGAGCGACTTCATGAAGCGCACCAGGGCGGAGAGGTCGTCCGTCTCCACCGGGCAGGTGACCGTGCCGTTCGCGTCGCAGTCCTTGAGCCCCAGGGGGATGGCCAGCCCGGTGGTGTTGGTGTTGCAGTCGCTCGTCGCCACCGGCCAGGGCTGGTTCCCGTCCGGCCCCGAGCCGGAGCTGTCGCCGGTCGTGCAGGCGCTGCCGAGGGCATTGGGATCCCCCGCCCCGTGGATGTCGCGCCGGGACAGGCCGCGGTTGTACACCTTCATCACCTGGCGGAGGTTGGAGTAGCCGCCCCAGCTGAAGTAGGGAGGGGTGAGCGCCACGTTCCTCAAGCCCGGGATCTTCGAGGCACCGTCGGTCTCCAGCTTGCTCACGGCTCCGCTGGCGATGTTCGGCTGGATGCTGACGCCGTCGGCGATCGCCGCCTGCAGGAAGGGATCGAGGACCTGCCCCGACTTGTACTGGCGCCCGTAGGAGAGGGGGTTTCCGTACGGGTCCGTGCCGCCCACCATGGGATCGCTCCACACCGGCCGGACACCGATGTTCGCGAACCCGTTGTCGCGGACGTCGAGCACTCCGTTGACGTCGGGGACGGGGGTGAGGAACGGCGTGAACGTCGTTCCGGCCGGCTTGGCGATCTCCGTGAAGATGGGCCCACCGTGGCAGAAGGCGCAGCCGACCCCACGCACGCCGTCCGCCGGCGGCGGGCCGAAGGGGAACCGGTTGAAGAGCTTGCAGCCCCGGGCGAGCAGCGGATCGACGTTGGCCGATGCCTGGCAGTCGAGGTTGATGTTGCCCACCGAGGGGACCACCAGGTCCCCGGAGCCGATGAGCGAGTCGTACTCACTCTGCCCCGAGACCAGGGTGGACTCGTAGAGCATGATGGAGATCCCCCAGAACATGGAGAAGTTGGTCTCCATCTGCGTGTAGCCGGTCTTGCTCTTGACCAGCTGCCCGTTCACGATGTCCCACAGGCCGGGCGAGGCCCAGTACTTCTTGTCGAAGGCCTTGCTGATGAGCGCTGCGTACAGGTACTGGGCCGCGAGCCCCTGTCCGCTCTTGCTGGCGTAGGGGCCGAGGACGCTGTCGTCCTTGGCCACCTTCTGCTGGAGGAGGGGGATGGTCAGGAGCATCTTGCGGCCCAGCGCCCGGAAGGTGCGGCCGTTGCAGGACATCTCCCTGAAGCTGGTGGGCGGCCCCACCGCCTGCGAGGCGAGGCTGGCGTCGTTGAGCTGGAGCGAGCCGAGCTGGAGGTTGTTGCCCGCGTCGAGGACGATGAGCCGCATGTTGGGATCGCCGAGGATGTCGCGCGCGCCGAACACGCCCACGCCGTTGAACATGTTGTTGGCCCGTCCGTCCCAGAACTGGCGCTGGTTGAAGACCGCGTTGATGGTCGAGGGCGTGTTGCGCGGCTCGACCTGGCGGGCGGGATAGGCGCCGGCGTGGAAGATGGTCCCGTCGGCGGGGCCGCACAAGTCGTTGAGGCCGAGCGGCAGGACGCTCTGGAACTGCTGGTCGAACATGCCCTGCGACGACACCCGATCGTTGGTGGTGGTGACGATGGGCGAGTTCCGGTCGGTCTCGTCGGAGAGCAGGTGCAAGGGGAAGTCGGCGCTGGTTAGCGTGTAGTCGGGTCCGGCCGGGACGCCCGAGGGCATGTCGCCGGCCGGGACCGTCCCGGTGTCGGACTCGGTCGAGCCGAAGGCGGTGTCGCCGTTCGGTCCCTTGGTGATGTCGGTGAAGCCGGGCGAGAGCTGGTTCGTGAGACGCGTGTCCGCACCCGCGTGGAAGTGGCAGCTGGCGCAGGCGTTGCCGGCACTGCCCGCCTGCTGGTCCCAGAACAGCGCCTTGCCGAGGGCGATGGCCGATCGACTGTCCGTGACGATGCCGGTCAGGTCCGGCAAGGACGGCGCCGGCACGGCGGCCCTCACCGGCGCGGCCAGGGATCCCACGGCCGCGATCAGGACCACCCCCGCCTCGTATCCAGCTCTGCCCGGCCAGCCACGCCGGACCCTGTCGCTCTTCGTCATCATGGACTACCTCCAAGGAAACGGCCGCCGCCATCCCGGCGGAACATCGAGGCTAGCCGTGCGTGACGCCGTGTCGCATACCGTGTTCTCGGCACGCACATCGGGGTGGGGCATTCGGCCCCTTCGACGGACCAGGGCAAGCCTTCGCTTACAGGGTGGCGAACCGGTGGCCGCTCCGTGATTCCCGCGGCGAGATCGCTCGCCAGGCAAGCCGAGCCTCGGCGAGGATCGCTCCCCGGGCTGGTCAAGAGGCGGGAGCGCCGGTACCCTTCCGGTGTTCACTGTCGGGAGATGACTCGCCGGGTCGTTGGCCGGAGGGCCCCGGCGCAGGGCGACCCCTTCCTTGACCCCTCGACGCCTTCCTGCCGGGCGCGCTCCCGGGCGATCAGTGCTCCCCGTACTTCCTCTCCCCCGCCTCGATGCGGACGGGGAGGACGTTGTGGCTCTCGGGGAGCGGGCAGGTCGCGTAGGGCGTGAAGGCGCAGGGCGGGTTGTAGGCGCGGTTGAAGTCGAGCACGACCTCGCCGCCTTCGGGCGCCTTGGCCAGGAGGAACCGCCCCGCGCCGTAGGTCTCCCGCGGCGCGGTCGCGTCCTTGAAGACGAACAGGAGCTCGCCGTCCTCGTCGACCGGCTCGAGCGTGAGCGCCCGCCCGCCCACCGTGAAGTGGGCCCGCCCCGGGGCCAGGGCCTTCTGCGGCGGCCCGGCGGCGGAGGGCTGCTCCACCTCGCGGGGGCTCGGGTAGGCTTCCCAGCGCGCCTGGATGCGCCAGCGCCGATCGTAGGGGAAGGTGTCGACGCCGTGGAACGCCCGGAGCGCCGGGCTCCCCGCGTCCCAGACCCGGAGCGCGAGCTCGCCGCCGCGCTCGATCACCTGCACCACGCGGGCGCCGAGCCGGAGGCGGTCGGGCTTCTCGGCGGCGTCGCTGGTGAGCACCCGCTCCGTCACCGGCGCGCCCTCGAGCGTCCAGCCGTCGCCGGCGGCGGCCCGGAGCGTGACCCGGCCGCCGCGCAGCTCGAAGGCGCCGGGGAGCCCCTCGACCCGGTTCTCTCCCTCCGACAGCCAGTGAAGCCCGGCCAGGGCCAGCCAGCCCTCGGGGTCCTGGAGCCGCGCCGCGCGGCGCGCGCGCCACTCCTTCCAGGCGGCGAGGCCGTCGGCGTCCGGCGCGGAGGACGGGGTCGCGGGCATGGCCAGGAGGATGAGGACCAGGGGGGCGAAACGGGCGGTCGACTTGGGGCTCATGGCCGTCGAGCCCCCGCCCGGGCCTGCCCCGGTCACCTCTTCCCCTTCCTCGCCGGCCGACCCGCCCTCGCCGTCGCCCTTCGCCTCGCCGGGGAAGGCGCCTTCGACTGGGCCTTCGCCTTCCTTTCCCGCTCCGCCCGGCGCGCCGCCGCCGCCGCGGCCCCGGCGTCCTTGGCCGCCTTCCTCCGCAGCGCCGCCTCCAGCCCCAGCCTCGCCCACGGCTGCATGGCCTCCGGGTCCTCGTGGGCCTCGTCGGGCGGGCGGAAGTAGCTCGTCGACATGGTGGTGTTGCCCGGGTACACCCACCGCCTGCAGCCGGCCGCGGTGAAGCGGCCCTCCGACTCGCCGTCCACCCGGAGGAACAGCTCGTCGTCGTCGAGGAGCCCGAACATCACGCCGCGGGCGTAGACGCCGAACCCCCCGAACATCCGCCTCGCCTGGACCGGGCCCAGGCCGGAGAGGAGGTCGAGCGCGTGGTCCGCGAAGCTGCGCGAGCAGGCCATGGCCGATATCCTACTCGAACAGCCGCTCGGCGACGGCGCTGTGGAGGTCCATGCCCCGGCTGGTCAGGACCAGCCGGCCGGCGCGGACGACCGCCAGCCGGCGCCTCAGGAGGCCCTCCACCTCCCGGGACGCGGCCGGCGCGAGCCAGCCGAGCGGAGCGCCGGAGATGGTCCGGAGGGCCAGCATCACCCGCTCGTTCCGCTCCGCCCGCGGGTCCAGCCGGTCCTCCTCGGCGCTGGGGAGCCGGCTCGCCTCCACCGCCGCGAGCCAGGCCGGCGTGTCCCGCAGGTTGCCGTAGCGCACCGAGCCCGCCTCGCCCCGGAGGCAGCCGTAGGCCCCCGCGCCCAGGCCCAGGTAGCTCTCGCTCTCCCAGTAGAGCCGGTTGTGGACGGATTCCCGCCCGGGACGGGCGTGGTTGGAGATCTCGTACCGCTGCAGCCCGGCCCGCCTGAGCGCCGCTCGGAGGGCCCGCCCCTGCGCGGCCGCCTCCTCCTCGCCGGGCAGCGGCAGCCGCCCGGCCCGTGCCATCCGGGCGAAGGGGACCTCCTCGGCCAGGACCTCGGCGTCGACGGTGAGCGCGTAGTCGGAGACGTGGACCGCCCCGGCGGCCACCGCCCGCGCGGCGTCGGTCGCCGCCGAGGCCGGCGTCGAGCGGCGCGAGGCGTGGATGAGGTCGACGCTGACGTTGGCGATCTCCTCGGCGGCCTCGCGGATGGCGCGCTCGGCCTCCTCCGGACCGTGGCGGCGTCCCAGCTTGGCCAGCACCCCCGGGTCGAAGGATTGCGCCCCCACCGAGACGCGGTTCACCCCCGCCGCGCGCCAGGCGCGGAGCTGGGCCCGTCCGGACGACTCCGGATTCACCTCCAGCGTGATCTCCAGGTCGCGGACGGCAACCGCGGAGAAGCGGCCCCGGATCTCGCCGATCACCTCGGCCACCTCGGCCGGATCCCAGAGCGAGGGGGTCCCTCCTCCCAGGTAGATGCTCCTGAGCTCGAGCCCGTCGAACGCCCCCGCCCGGAGGGCGAGCTCCCTGAGGATGGCCCGGGCGTAGCTCCTGCCACGCGGGACCGGCTCGGTGGTGACCGCGAAGTCGCAATACGGGCAGCGGTGCCTGCAGTAGGGGAAGTGGACGTAGACGCCGAAGGGGCGGGCCATTGCGCCCCCGGACCTAGCTGGACCGCCGGGCCACCGCCACCACCGCGCCCTTCCCCGCGCCGGGGAGGGGGCGGACCTCCACGGTCAGGCCCGCCCTCCGGAGCTCGTCCGCTGCCAGCCCCGTTCCATCGGTGATCAGGCAGGCGGACCGGGAGAGGAGCAGCGCCCGCAGCCGGCCGTACCCGTCGCCGCCCAGCGCGCCCGCTTCCTCGAGCAGCGCGGTGAACGGGCCCTTGAGCGCGAGGTGCGCCAGCGGTCCGGGGTCGGCGGCGGCGCCGCGGTCGGACAGGTCCGCTGCCAGGTGGCGGACGGTGACGGCCTTCGTCGCCTGGCCCGGGCGGACGAGCTCGAGCTCGCAGCTGGAGAAGGCGCCCCCGCCGCCGGCCTGCTCCTGGGCGGCCAGCTCCTTCTGCCCCAGGTAGTGGAGGGTACCGGCCGGCTCCACCCGGAAGAAGCGCAGCGCGGCGGGCTCCTGCCCGGCCACCGCCGCCGACAGGAGCAGCACCGGCAGGGCGCCCGCGTCCTCACGGGTCTCGCCGCCCGCGCCGCGGACCAGCTCCTCGGTGTCGGCCTCGACCGCCGAGAGGAAGGCGCGCAGCCGCCCCGGGTCGGAGAGCCGGGGGAGCAGCCGGGGGTCGCCCGCACGCCGGGGCGAGAGGGTGGTGACGTTGCGGGCGCCCGGGTAGGCGACGAGCACCCTCAGCAGTCCCGCGTCGGAGAGCGGGCTCACCGCCGCCGAGGGCAGGCGATCGGGCCGCAGTGGGGCGAGGACGGCGTCGAGCGCCGCGGCGGCGCGGCGCGCCCGGCCGAGGCGGGGCGCCTGGCGCCCGCAGAACTCCTGCACGGCCGCGGCGTCGAGGCCCGCCGGCGGCCGCCCCCGGCAGCTCACGAGGTCGAAGAGCGTCCGGACCTCGGCCCCGAAGTCGGCCGGTACCTCGGGCGGCGGCGGTGGGGCCTCGTCGGGGATCTCGCAGGGCTTCACCGGGGCGCAGGGCTCCTCCGCCGCGGCCAGACCGGGCCCGAGGGCGAGCGCCAGGAGGAACGGAGCCATGGGCCCTAGGGGCATGGGGCGTGGACTACCATGGGCGCCCGGCCGGCGCCGCGTCCCCTGGGGTGACCCGCGCCCCGCCCCGGGACGCTAGGATTCCTTCATCGAGGCCAGCTGGGCCGCGAGGTCCTTGTTCTTCTGGACGTAGCGCGCCACCTCGCCGTTCAGGAAGTCGTTCTCGCCGCGGAGCTCCTCCGCATCCTCGGTGAGCTTCTGCACCGCCTGCTTGAGCCTGGCCACCTCGGCCGGGTCGGCGGCGACCTGCTGCGGCGCCGCGGCGGCCCGCTCCAGCTCCTGCAGGCGCTTCTTGGCGGCCATCTCGGCGCGAGCCCGGGCCTCGAGGTGCTTCTCCAGATCGACCAGGGCTGCCTTGAGCCGGGCCACCTCGCCCTGGTGGCGCTGCTCCAGCTCGCCCGCCTCGGCCGAGACCGCCTTGTGCCGCGCCTCGGCGGCGGCGCTGGCGCGGGCCAGCTCCCCCTGGACGCGCTCGAGGTCGGCGCGGGACCGAGCCAGCTCGCCGGCGCGGGCGTTCCGCTCGGCCTCGACCTCCGAGAGCCGGCGGCGCGCCGCGGCCAGGTCGGCCTCGAGCCGGGTCAGGCCGCCCTGCAGCTTGCCGGCCTCCACCGCCAGCCGCTCCTCCACCTTGGCCCGCTCGGCGCCGGCGGCCTGCGCGGCCCGGGAGGCCGACTCGGCTGCCTGGGTGCGCTGCTGAACCATGTCGCGCAGGGAGGCGACCTCCCGGCGCAGGCGCGAGGCCTCCTCGGCCACCGGCTCCAGCCGGGCCAGCCGCTGGACCTCGCCCTCCAGCCGGCGAGCCCGCTCCTGGTCTCCCTCGGCGGCGCGCCGGGCGACCTCCAGCTCGCGGGCCAGCTGGTCGCGGCCGGCCACCGCCTCGGCCGCCCGCCGCTCGGCCTCGGCCCGGCCCCCCTCCACCCGTGCCAGCTCGCCGCGGGTGCCCTCCACCGAGGCGCGCCCTTCCTCCAGCGCAAGGGTGAGGTCGCCCACCCGCTGCTGGGCGGCGGTGAGCTCCGCCGCCTTGGCCTGGTAGGCATGCTCGGCGGCGATCGCCTTCTGGTCGTAGGCGCGTGTCTCGGCACGGGCGTGGCGGAGCATCTCCTCCAGCTGCTTGCGGGCGTCGGCGGCCCGGGCCAGCTCCGCCTCCAGGGACCCGGCCCGCGCCAGCGCGTCGTCCCGCTCCCCGGCGGTGAGCTGGAGGCGCGCCTCCGACTCCTCCAGCCGGGCCCGGTCGGCCTCGGCCGCGGCCTGGGCCTCGCGCTGCTGCTCGGCGGCGCGGGCCTCGAGCTCGGCCAGCGCCTGCTCGCGGGCGGCCAGCTCGGCGGCGAGCCGGACCCGTTCGGCCTCGATCCCGTCCCGATCCCCGGTGACCTCCAGGATGCGCGCCTGGGCGGCCTCCAGCCGCGCCGCGGCCGCCTCGCGCTCGGCCTGGCGCTCCTCCTCGGCGTGGGAGAGGGCGGCCTGTCCGGCGGCCTCGGCATCGGCGCGGCTCGCCTCCAGCCGCGCCCGCTCGTCGGCGCGGTCGGCCTCCAGGGAGGCCACCGCCCGGGCGTGCCCGTCGCGGGCATCGGTGAGCTCGGCCTCGAGCCGGGCCCGCGCCTCCTCGG
>Ga0335071_10008953_pt1 | contig 10252 bp, 7 predicted proteins | sample Lox_Sample_15_FD_206724 | JGI IMG/M metagenome (GOLD analysis project Ga0335071, IMG submission 206724) | Soil microbial communities from Loxahatchee National Wildlife Refuge, Florida, United States - Lox_Sample_1.5 | ecosystem: Environmental > Terrestrial > Soil > Wetlands | place: USA: Florida...
GAGGGATGCCAGCGATGGATGCGAGCGGGCTCCTGTCAACATCGGCTTCTCTCCTCTTGCGGGTAGTGATCGGCATTCTGGTCTGCGGTGGGGCGCTGGTCACCTGCTGGTGGGGGATCCGGGCGTTTGCGCTCAACCGCGGCCAAACGTCGCAGCGGTGGCGGACGCTCCATGCGGCGGGAGAGGCGGGTGCCCTCGTCGCACTGCTCCTGTTGCAGGAGCCGGCCGAAATGCTCCTGACCGCCGCGGGGGGTGCGATCAGTCGTCCCGCGTTGCCGCTGGGGTGGCTCGGGGCCACGCTGGTCGGGATCTATTACGTCCTGATGGCGACCGCCCTCTTCCTCCTGGCCGTCCACGCGGTGGGGTGGGGGTACGCGGCCGCCGACCGACAGCTCGAGGCCTGGCAGCGCCGGCTGCGCGCGCGCGGACCCGCCGGCGACTCCGACCCCCGGTATCATACCAGCCGCATCCTGCGGCTGGGCCTCCGCGTGCTCCGCAACGCGCTAATCACGGTGGTGCTGCTCGGGTACTTCGGATACGGCTTCTCGGTCTTTCCCCGCACCAGAATCTTCACCGGTGTGCTGCGGGAAATGCTCGGCCCCCCCTTCGCGGATGCGGTCCAGGCGATCGACAATTACATTCCCAGTCTCGGGTACCTGTTTGTGATCCTGCTGGGCGGCTGGCTGCTCCTCAAAGCCCTGAAGTACGTGTTCGCCGCCCTTCGGAACGGGTCCATCGTGATCGAGCGCTTTCCCGTCGAGTGGGCCGACCCGACCTACAAACTGTGTCGGTCGATCCTGTGCCTGTTCGTCCTGATGGTGAGCTTTCCCTACCTGCCGGGTGCCCAATCGGCCTTCTTCCGCGGGTTCTCGCTGTTCGTCGGCGCGCTGGTGACCTTCGGCTCCAGCGGGGCCATCGGCAACCTCCTGGCGGGCATCCTCCTGACCTACACCCGGGCCTTTCGGGTGGGGGACGTGGTCCTCATCGACGGCGTCTACGGCAAGGTCACGGAGAAGACCCTGCTCGCCACGCGCGTGGTCACGATGGGGAATGAGCACGTGACCCTTCCCAACAGCAAGGTCTTGACGGTCGCGGTCACGAACTACAGCGCGCTCGGCCCGGGCACGGGGGTGGTGGTCGGCGTCCCGGCGACGATCGGCTATGACGTCGATTGGCGGACCGTCCACCAGCTCCTGCTCGAGGGCGCCCGGCGCACCGAACAGATCAGCAGCGAGCCGGCGCCGCAAGTCTTCGAGAGGGCGTTCGGGAACTATTCCGTGGAATACGAACTGCGGGCCTGGACCAAGACCGCCGAGCGAGTGTTCGAGACGCGGGCCACGCTGCACCGGAATATCCTCGACGCTTTTGCGGACGCGGGCGTCGAGATCATGACGCCGACGATTCTGTCGCACCGGGATGCCAGCGACCTGGCGGTCCCCCCCGAGCGGTTCCCCCATCGCCCCCGGCCGCGCGGGATCCGGGTGGCCGTCGATCCCCCGTACCCAGCGAGCGACTAACCCAGGCGGAGCGGAGTATGGGCTGGAACTGCTTGTCTCTTGCGCAACAACTCTCGGAGAGCCCCAATGGAATGGTGCTTGATCGCCATTTTTGTTCCGTCGAGCAGCTTCCGGTCGCCCGGCTGCTCTCGAGCGGGACGGTGGTCATCCACGGCCTCGGGATGACCCGCGTCCGATACTACTTCCGGCGGTCTTGGTCGTCCGCCACGGAGCATGCGCGCTCTGGGAGAATGCTGGCCATGGTCGGCCTAGTCACGATCATGATGGTCACGCACTTCACGGAGGTCGCCCTCTGGGGGTTCTTTTACGGGCTGAGCGGCCTCGGCCGGACTTGGCGTTCCGGTTCTCGCTCGCCAGCTCCACCACGCGGGCGGGAGCGGCATCACCCTGCCGGACCAAGGGCAGGTCTTCGGGGACTTCGAGGCGATGGTCGCGATGCGCATGGTCGGCTGGTCCACGGCGATGCAGGCCGCCGTGATTCTGAGAGTGCATACCTAACCCAGCTGGTCCAGAAGTAGGGCTGGTACCAGCATCTCAACACCGCACCCCTGAGGAGGGCATGATTATGGCGAAAGACCGACCAACCCTCGGAGCCGACGGCCGCGCGCTGCCGGTGCTTCCGCCGGACCGCGACGCGCGGGTGTGGGCGCGGCTGGTCCGGGTGATGTTCTACACGCCCGGCTTCCTGGCGCTCCTGTTGCTCAAGACCGGCGAACCGACGAGCTTCGGCATCACGGTGGAACTCCTGATGCTGTCCAGCGCGGCGGCCATCGTCGGCGGCCTGTTCATCGGCACCCAGGCGGCGGGGCGCGGGGCCGATCCGGCCTCTCAGGTGGGCGTCTGGAGCGGGGCGCTGGTGATCGAGCTCTTGGCCGCGGTGCCGTTCTTGTGCGCCGTGCCGCCGTTGTTCCACGAGATTGCGAACAGCCGGCTGCTGCACGCGACGGCGCCCGGCGCCGTGGACGTCCCGCTGGGGGTTTCCGAGCTCCTGCCCGCGGTGGCGATCCTGCCGTTCATGCTCTACCAGCTGGCCGGCTTCGGCACGCTGCACTTCGTCGTGCCCCGGCCGGTCAACTGGGGCCTCAACCTTGCCATCCTCGGCTTGATCGTGGCCTCCGCTGCCGCCAACCGCCACGGCGCGTGGGGCTGGGAAAAGGCCTGCGGCGGCCTCTTGGTCCTGGGCATGGCCGCCACCGTGGTCTACGGCGTCCTTCGGCTCCGGCAGATGCAGGCGGACTACGACGGGCGGCTCCCCCCCAAAGAGGCCAAATAAGGCGACCCCCCCACCGCCCCGACCGGAGAGGAGGCCCATCGTGTGGTGGATCAGCTATCGCGGGGAAGGCAAGACCGGCGTCGACAACATCGGCGTCTTCGAGGACGATGGCACGCCGCGCCCGGTGCATCCCTTGCTCCTGGACCCGTCCCCCACGGCGTACCCCCTGCACATCCCGCGCGGCTTCGCACTCGTGGGCGACGATCTCTACATCGCCAATGCCTGGCGCAAGGACAGCCACGTCGCACGCTACCGCCGCCACGGGGACACCTTCCATTTCGCCGGGGTGGTGGTGGCCACCGAGCACGTGGCCGCGATGGTCCACCCCTTCGACGTGGAGCTCGGTGACGATGGCCGGCTGTATGTGTCGTGCCAGGACACCAACACCGTCGTCGCCATTCTCCCGAAGACCCGCACACCGGCGCCCGTGGCGGCCCACCTTCGCAAGACCTTTCCCGACGGGCACTTCCTGCCCGGCACGCTGGTCGCCTCCAGCCAGGGAAAGCTCCCCGAGGTCGGCAACCCTGCGCCCAAGAACATGCCGCCGCCGCAGGGCCTCCAGGTGGTGCTCGACGAGCACGGCAAGCCCCGGCACTCCGTGCGCGGGATCATCGTGCATCGCAAGCATCTGTACGTGGCGGATGAGGCGGGGGACGCCGTCAAGATATTCGCGGTGAAGTCGGGGCGGCTCGTGGCGCGCATCCGGGGGAAGAAGCTGATGAAGCCCGTGCACCTCATCCGGCACGGCGATACCCTCTACATCGGCGCCGCCGGCACCGGCAGCATCCTCGCCTTCGACCTCCCTACCAAAGCGCCGCGCGGCAGGCTTAAGGCGCGCGCCGTGATTGATGGCAAGCTCAAAGCCCCGTCCGGCTTCGCGATCGGTCCGGACGGAGATTTCTACGTGGCCGAACGGCTCACGCAGCGGGTGCGGCGCTTCTCCCCGAAGGGGAAGAAGAAGGGAACGTTCATTGCGGGCCTCCCGGACATGCCAGAGTTCCTGGTGCATGTGCCGAATCGGGCGGCCGGCAGGTGGCCACGGCCCGCCCGCGGGAGCCGGTGAGCGACGCTGTGGTTCCCGAGATTGGGGATCGTGGCGCGCGAGGTCGTGCAAGAGCCGCAGCAGGCACACGATGATCGTGGGGGGACGAAAACGGAACAGACTCTTTGTCTCCGGCTGGCAGCGGCGTCGCCCGAACCTCTCAGGAGATCTCGATGAAGCCGATGCGCATCCTGACCTGGACTGCCATCCTCGTGCTGCCCTTGTTCGCCTCCCTGGCCCAGGCAGCGGGACCCTCGTATATCCCTCCGGACAGTGTCAACCTCTTGGTGCTCCTCGCGCCACCGCCTGGACCGCACGGTCCGCGCACTTCCGCCGAACTTGGCGAGCTGCGACACATCAAGGCAGCCCGGACGCCCGAACGTATCGCCCTGGCGCAGGCGGATGTCGAGGAGTCGGTGTTTCGCCTGATGACGGTGTTCGACCGACCACCTACTGCCAAGCAGGTGCCTGCAATCACCGCGCTGTTCAAGAAATTGAAAGCGGACGCGGCAGTCGTGACCGACGTGGCCAAGAGCGGCTTTGCCCGCCCACGGCCATATGCGGGGGCGAACGACCTCGCCCCGGTGTGCCCCCGTTCGGCGAGTGGGGCGTACCCGTCAAGCCACGCGGCCGAAGGCTACGTCATGGGGATTGTCTTGAGCGCTATGGTTCCCGAAAAGCGCGACCCCATCTTCGCGCGTACCGAGGAATACGCGGAGAGCCGACTGGTGTGCGGGTTGCACCATCGGAGCGATATTGAAGCCGGCCGGATCGCGGGAACCGTGCTGGCCGCAGTGGCGATGAATAACCCCGATTTCCAGCGCGACTTCGCAGTCGCTCGGGCTGAGCTACGAGCAGCCCTCGGGCTCTAGGTGGCCATTGCATAGAGTGCTGGCGCGCTTCCCGTGGCGCACCTGAGGGCTGGGGGGGCGGCAGAAATCCTCGGCGTCAAGCCGACCGTCCTGGAAGTATGCAGAAGCTGGCGTTACAACCCGCGCGCCGTCGTCCCTACGCGTCCTCACTGCTAGATTCTGCCTGCTCACGCCTGTCCCTCGCGAACACTCGCAGCCATCAATCCAATTGATCTTCTCGGTGATTAGCATCAAGCTGCCTGCCCTGGAAATTGTTTCGGGCCTCGCCGAGTCGCCTGATCTGCATTTTCGGGATCGACACCTACGAAGGGAGAATCTCCTGCAATGGAATCCGAGGGAGAATCGCCGCTGATTATTCTGAGCCGTCGTTTATCATTGTTACGGGATGAAGGTGTGCGGATCGCGTTCGAGGTGAACCAAGCGGGCACTCATCACGACGCTTGCAAAATCTCCCGGCGGGCGTTATGAGACGTCGCTTGCGACCGGACAAAGGGCAAGGCGAATCCAGGGAGTAGTCCCCCCGACCAGAATACGTGAGCGAGGAGCCACGCATGATGACACCGTTTCAGTTCATGGCGGCGACGCGGGTGCGCTGCGCCGCCGGCGGCCTGCAGGCGCTCGGAGAGGAAGTCCAGACGGTCGGGGGACGCCACGTCCTCCTAGTCACCGACCCCGGCGTTCGGCGTGCGGGCCTGATGGACCGGGCCGTACGCGTCCTGGAGACGGCGGGCATCCCCTGCCGCGTGTACAGCGCGGTGACACCCAATCCGTCCACGGCCGTGGTGGAGGAGGGCGTGAGCCTCCTGAAGGACCACGGGTGTGACTGTCTGGTGGCGTTGGGCGGCGGGAGTGCCATCGATACGGCCAAGGCGATCGGGATCCTGGCCACCCACCCCGGCCCCCTTGGTGCGTACGAGGGGGTCAACAAGCTGACCGCCCCGTTGCCGCCCCTGATCGCCATTCCGACCACCGCCGGCACCGGGAGCGAAGTGACCTGCGTCGCGGTGATCACCGACCCGGTGCGCCACTACAAGGCGGTGATCCGCAGTGACTCCCTCGCCCCCCGCGTCGCCCTGCTCGATGCGGAGCTCCTCCTGACGCTGCCGCCCCCGATCGTCGCCGCCACGGGGATCGACGCGTTCACCCACGCCTACGAGTCGTTCGTCTCGCAGGCGACGAATCCAGTGTCGCAGGCGTTGGCCGTTGAGGCCATGCGGCTCATTGCCCGGCATCTGCGCCGGTTCTACGGAAACCCGGCCAATCAGGACGCCGCGGAGGCGATGCTGATCGCCAGCACCATGGCGGGGTTCGCCTTCTCCAGCGGGCGCGTGGGCGTGATCCATGCGATGGCGCATCCCCTGGGGGGCCATTTCAATGTCCCGCACGGGCTGGCCAACGCCATCCTCCTGCCGTACTGCGCGGACTTTACCCGGCCCGCGGTGCCGGAACTGTTCTGTCGCATTGCCGAAGCCCTGGGCGAGGACGTCCGCGGGCTTCCACAAGAAGCCGCCGGAGCGCGCGCCGTGGCGGCCATCCGGGGCTTGGTCGAGGATCTCAATATTCCGACGAGCCTGCGACAAGTCGGGGCCGATCCTCGGGCGATCGACCAGTTAACGGCGGATGCGGTTGCCAGCGGCATTCATGCCACGACGCCCCGCCCCGTCACCGCTGAGGCAATCAGGGAACTCTACGCCCTTGCGTTCCATTGAGGCGTGTCCCAGTCGTACGCGTTTGGGTCGAGGCGCCGGCGGTAGAGGACCCGAGGCCCGTCGGCGCCTCCTAGAGCTCTAGGAGTCATAGGACACCATGTATTAATCACGACCGAGATTACGACAGCCCAACGGCCTCATGAACCGTCTCCATCTTCGGAAAGGCTAAGTTCGCCCTGGCTCAGCCATTCTCGAAAAGCACGGATCGCTCGATCGCTTGGCATCAGCCTTTCCTCTCGGGCCTGCAGCACATCGCGGGGGTCCTGGCCGATCACGACGTCATGGTCTTGGCTCAAGATGTAGGAATTGAACGGCATCATCAGCCAGGCGATCAGCTGACTAAAACCAGGCCACAGAATCGATCCGAGATATGCCCGCACATAGATTCTCGTCTCGGTTTCGTCGACTGGCACGAAAGCCAGGAATTGCTTCATGCGTTTACTCACATGGAGCTGCCAGATATTGGGGAACCGAAACTCGAAAAAGCCTGGGGCCGTGGTCGGATCCCCAAGGTCGACGTGGAGGGTTGCTGCATCGAGATGGAATCGCACGGCAGTCGATGGATCAAACCCTCGGCCGATGGAATTTGCATGGACAAAGGGTAGATGAGCATAATCGAGCTGATTTTCCACACAGCGGCTGAAGCTTTGCTTCCAGACTTTGATGGAACTTGAAAAGGCAAGCTCCGGGCCGAGATCGTCAAACCAAGGAATGCCTCGCTGAGGGTTTTCGCTTTCGGCAGTCTTCCACGGAAACCACAAGAAGCCGTGGCCTTCTCGCAGTTCATAGCTCTGGATCCGAATCCCCGCTGCCGCCTTTTTAATTTCGGGAACGAATGCACACACGCCTTGGTGATCAAACTCGAACCCATGAAACGGACAGGTAAGGCGATCATGCTTGATCCGGCCCATACTGAGCTTCGCGGACCGGTGCGGACAGCGATCTTCCTGAGCGATCCACTGGCCCTGCGAAGTGCGCCACACGACCCAATTGACTCCAAAACGGCGCACTGCCTTGGGTTTCTTCCGTGGGAATTCAGCAAGGGCTCCGCACACATACCAACCGGGCGGGAGCTGCATCATGCGCGCACCTCCTTTTCTACGTACCCTTGCCTCGGTTGAGGATGAGGAAGAACAGTGAAATAGAGGCTATCACAAACCATCCCAGCCTAACTCCATACAAATGTTCTGGATTCCCATTCATTCCACCCATTGCAGCCGACAACACGTTATCCGCAGCCATCTCGCCGAAGGGGAGGTAACCGCTAAGGACCAGCAGAACAAGGAATGATCGATGTCGCCCTAAGGGATCGAAAGCAGCCAGAATCATCCCGAACGCAAAGCTGAGAAAGATGCCACGCCAGATGAGTTTGGCTGGGCCGTCGCCATGGGCAGCCTGCCGTCGACTGGTACGGCCGGCGGATCTTTCTCTCGCCGGCCCTGTAGTCCACAAAAACCCTATCCGCCCTGCATCCTGAGCTGATAGACTCCCCCAATCAGCTGGGCGGCCGTACGGCAAAGCTGTCGCCGTCTCTCCCCGGATCCCGGGACGTGTGGTCCGCAAAAACTTAGTCCGCGACACGACAACGCTCATTGATCCACAGTGAGTAGAGATGTCATCTCATCGCATGGTTTCACCCAGTCTTGGTGAACAATGGTGAACATGAGCCCTCAAAACAGCCAATAATAGCCTGGATCAGACTGAAGTGAGAATGCGCTAAGCCCCTGACCGTACAAGGCATTCTGGAATAGGCTGGAATGGACGATAGGGGCGGGACCTGCCTTACACATAAGGGGTCGAGAGCTCGGTTACTGCTTCGGCTCCTTGGCGGACTCTCCGAAAGCGCACGAAGAAGAGGACCCCTGATGGAGAGCTTCAACAAGGCGATTCTGCTGGGCAACCTTACCCGGGACCCCGAACTCCGCACGATCCCGAGCGGGGCCACCGTCTGCAACTTCGATCTGGCCATCAACCGCGTCTACACGACGCAAGCGGGCGAGCGGAAAGAGGACGTCTGCTTCGTCACGATCGTGGTCTGGGGGAAGCAAGGCGAGCACTGCGCCCAGTATCTCAAGAAAGGGCGGAGCGCGCACGTCGAGGGGCACCTCCAGCAGCGGAGCTGGACCACCCCGGAAGGCCAGAAGCGCAGCAAGCTCGAGGTGGTAGCGGAACGCGTCCAGTTCCTGGGGGATGGGCGGGGGCCGCGGACCGCCACGATGCCGGATCCCGATGCCGACCCGCCGGCCCAGGTGTCCGAGGCTGATCCTCCGGCCTTGGATGAAGACGTGCCGTTCTGACCCACCGCGCCGCGCGAGTCGGGATCGACGGCACAACAAGGACCCACGCACCTCTTGACAGATATGCCGCCTTTGCTAGAGTACCCGCCAACGCCGCCGGGGACGCGGCGATTCGCTCACATTTACCAGGAGGCCCTTGATGACCAAGACCGAATTGATCGGCCATTTGGCAGGGAAGGTCGGACTCCCCAAAAAAGCGGTCGGGTCGGTGTTGGAGGAACTGGCCCTCGTCGCCACGAAGGAGACCAAGGCGAAGGGGCAGTTCGTGGTCCCCGGCTTCGGCAAGACCGTGAAAGTGAGCCGCAAGGCCCGCATGGGCCGCAACCCCCAGACCGGCGACGCGATCAAGATCCCCGCCCGCACGGTCGTGCGCTTCCGGATGGCCAAGGCCTTCAAGGATGCGGTGGTGCCCCCCAAGAAGAAGTAGCCGCGCCGCCGCTCCCGTACCGCACCAGCCCCGGGAACCCCCTCCGGGGCTTTTTGCGTCTATAGGACCAATTCGATGAGTCTTGCTGATGGCAGGGTCACCCCCGGAGCTTGCGACCACCTGCGGAGCGAGCAGGGGATCGCTGTCAAGAGCCGCATGGGATGAGATGGCGCGAGGCGTGGCTGAGCACCGGTGAACACGCCGGAGGTCGAGAACGAAAGCCGGCCGGGGGCTGAAGATCGGGGAGAACGATGTCGGTCGTGTGGTTTCGGGGGGGGCAGGCAGATCATCCAGAAAATCAATTGAAACGAGAAGTTCTAATATTCAGGAAGGACAGCCGGTGTGATAGACGTCCATGTGGCCGAAACGAGTTACCATCGGCTCCCATCTCCCCCGGCACTCCCATTGAGCAAAATCCAGGCCCCTCGTTTCACCTCGACGCTCGGACGATTCTCCATCGACGGATGAGTGCGTTGCGTTCCCCTGATGAAACCTGTGGAAGGACTCGGGGATGATCGGGGAGGGGGAACCGGGCCACTCGAACCGCGGGAGGCCGGGACCGAACGCCAGCGGGTGCGTCGCGCAGGGTCGCCGCGACGCAGCCGCTGCGGGAAATTAGCGGGCGGCGGCCGTCACCGCCTTTGCCACGGCATCGCCGACGGCGCAGGTGGCGGCCTGTCCGCCGATGTCCGCAGTATGGTAGCGGGACTCGCGGAGCGTCGCTTCCACCGCCGCGTCGATGGCCCGGGCGGCGGCCGCGGCCTGCGGGTCCTGCTTCCGCTCGGCCAGCCAGTCGAGCATCATCCCGGCCGAGAGAATCTGGGCGATCGGGTTAGCGATGCCCTTGCCGGCGATGTCCGGGGCCGTGCCGTGCGAGGGCTGGAAGAGGCCGTAGGTGTCGCCCACGTCGGCGGATGGGGCCATGCCGAGACCCCCCATGGTGCCGGCGGCGAGATCCGAGATGATGTCGGCGAACATGTTCTCGGCCACGATCACGTCGTAGTGCAGCGGCCGGCGCACCATGTACATCGTCATGGCATCGGCATACGCGTGCTCGGGGTGAATGCCGGGAAACTCCTTCGCGACGCGGTAAAAGATCTGCCGGAAGAAGGCCA
>Ga0335071_10008955_pt1 | contig 10251 bp, 8 predicted proteins | sample Lox_Sample_15_FD_206724 | JGI IMG/M metagenome (GOLD analysis project Ga0335071, IMG submission 206724) | Soil microbial communities from Loxahatchee National Wildlife Refuge, Florida, United States - Lox_Sample_1.5 | ecosystem: Environmental > Terrestrial > Soil > Wetlands | place: USA: Florida...
TGTCCTACCCACGGACGTTGTGAACGCGGCTGATGGGTGGCCAGTCGTTGAGTGAGCTGTGTGGCCGTTGCCGGTTGTAGTGGTCGAGCCAGTGTGGCAGCGCTTGGTTGCGCTGTCGATGGGAGCGGTAGGCGAGCCCGTAGGCCCACTCGCGGGCCATCGTTTGGTGGAAGCGCTCGACCTTGCCGTTGGTGCGGGGTCGGTAGGGCTGGGTGGTCAGGTGACGGATGCCGTGCCGGTTGAGCAGCTCGCGCAGTGAGCGGTTCCTGACGTAGCTGAAGCCGTTGTCGGTCATCAGCCGCTTCGCCGCGATGCCGTGCTCGGCGAAGAAGGCGAGCGCCCGCTCGACGAACCCGGTCACCGTTGCCGCCTTCTCGTCGTCGTGGAGCTCGACGTAGGCGAGCCGGGAGTGGTCGTCGACGATCGCGTGCGCGAAGTCGTAACCGACCCTCGTCTCGGGGCGCATCCACTTGCGGGAGCGCTGGGAGCGGTCGCCGGTGACCCGGTGGCCGGGACGAAGGAAACGCGCATAGCGAGACACGTCCATGTGCAGCAGATCGCCGGGGCAGGGCCACTCGTAGCTGTTGGCCGGCTCCTTCAGCGAAGCCGGCCGGCGGGAGAGCCCGGCCCGCTTGAGCACCTTCCACACGGTCGAGTGCGCGAAGCCGGTCGCACCGGCAACAAGCCGCGGACCCCAACCGGTCTTGCGACGGCAATCACAGATCCGCTCCTGCAGCTCGGCTGCGAGCAGTCGCGGCGATCGGTGCGGGCGGCTCGAGCGATCAACAAGCGCACTCGCCTGGCGGCCGCCATCGAGCCAGCGATGCCACCACCGGTGCACCGTCGCCGGCGACACGCTGAACGCCGCCGCAGCGGCCCTCAACGACAAACCCTCCTCGACCGCGCCAACAAGCGCGACACGGCCAGCCAGTCCGAGCTTGGCGTTAGCGTGCAACAACATCCGAGCCCTCCTTTGAGCGTGGAGTCCGGGAAGACCCACAGCCTCAAAGGAGGGCCGGATAGAACCTCAGCCGTTCACAACCTCTGTAGGCAGGACACCTAGCTACGCGAAATCGTTCGTCGCAGTGTCGGCGCGACTCGAACGTGCCGCATGAGGACGTCCGGGAGAACGATGAGCCCTGAACCGTTTGTACGTGGCCAGGCATTCGCTGCCGCTCTGTGTCTGGTCGCCGCGGCGCTTCTGAGTTGGGCGCTCGGAGCGCTGATCGTCACGGGCATCTGCGGGGCGGTGGCGTTCTACGCCCGGCACCGTTACCGCGGAGAGGTGGCTCGGGTCGGAGGCGACGTTGCTCCGCATCGTGAGCGTCTCGATCGGATCGTTGACGGCGATCTACAGACTCTCCTTGCGACCGGCGTGACTTCTTCCGCGATCATGCTTGGCTTTGGTATCCCGCCGATCGACCTCGGCCTTGCTCGGGTGACGCCACTGCTCGTCGCTATCGCCTTCGTGGGCGTCTATCTGTCGAGTCTGGGCGACTGGTTTGTCGTTCTACCGCGGATCAGCGGCATGCTCGGAGCGCGGCCGTGCCGCGAGGATCAGGAACTCCATCCGCGATATCCGCATACCTGGCGCGAAACGACGCGGTTCTGGCTTGTTCATCGGATACTCGCCGTGATCGTGTTCCGCTTCGGTCTCAGCTACGCCCTGACGTACACCCTGCACCTCTATGTCGGGTTGCCGTTTGGGACTGAGCTCATCGGTGGCGCGGTGCTCGGGTTCTTGGCCTCGTATGAGAAGGTGATTCCGGCAGCCAGCTTCCAGGCAGGGCATCCGTCGATGATCGTCGGACACACCGTCAATCACGCGGAGACGAAACGAGAAGCGCGAAGACTACGCGTCCTTAAGCACTCGCTTCGGCTTCCGTTGCTGACGAAGGCGACCACGACAGGCGAGATGAGCCGCCGCGAATGGGTTTACGACATCGCCGTCGAATGCGTCCAGGTGGTCGGAGCCCACTCGAGGGAGGGCGACGTCCCGCTCGGCTCGGACGGGTCGATCGTTTTCGAACGGAAGCCGCGCAAGATCCCTCTTCGAGACATCAGCGGCGTGCGCCCAGCCAAAACGCCGTTTCACGGCTGCCGCGATCGCTGCTCGGGAATCAACTGGTACTGCATCGAGAACCCGCGCTGTTTCGCTCCCAAGTAATCCCGTAGCTCAACCCACGCGAGATACGCGATCCAGAGGAGCAGTGCCGCGAAAAACGCGGATCGGGCAACTTGCGCGATCGCGGAGACGAACGTCAGGCCAAGCGCCACGAAGGAAAGTGCGAGGAAGAGCGCGCTGGAGACGCGCTGCCGGCCACGTCCGGCTCGACGATCAGAAACCAGCGCGAACGCAGCGACCAGAGCGGCGACAGGGATGATCGGATAGACCGTGTTATGGACCACGTTCGTCCAGCGGACCGGCGAGGCCGGCAGGTTCGGGGGAAAAGCCATGCAGCTCACTGCCGCCGACAACACGCCAAGGCCTAAGGGGCCAACCCTCTCCTTCCGAGAGGTCGCGCGCGACCATAGAGCGGCGCTGAACACGAGGCCAAACATCCCGCCAATGACAAACGCCACTTGGAGGACCCATCCGTGCGGACCTCGTTCCAGAAGACTCGGCCACTCGACACTCGTTCGCCTGATCGACGACCAGCCCACGCGCGCCAGGAAGCCCCTCTCGACGAGCGAGAGCACGACGAACACAACGGCCAGGAGCGCGGCTGCAGCAAGGCCGGCCACCGCGCCGCCAACCCACAGGTGGCCTCTCTCGTCTTGTGAGCCTCGGAACGCTCCGATCGAAAGAGCCTACGCTGCCGCCCTACTCCTGTCTCGGCCGGAAGCCCAGCATACGCCTCGAGTGCGAGGGGCCATACGACGGCGTGACGGCACGCACGGCGGAGACGTCGATCCGTCCGGGTGAGGTTCCGTCACTATGTGTGCGATGGATCGTTTTCTTTTTGATGTGCACGGCCCGGACGACGATGCGCTGCGCGAGGGGTTCGCCTGGTTGTGGAGGGAGGCGGAGGACAGCGTCGGAATCGTCTTCGTCCCGACTCTTGGGACCGCAGAGAACCTCGTGCCGGGTCTCAGTGCATCGGAGGTTCGGCAGCTGAAGGCGAACCGGCAGTTGCGCAAGGGGCTTGCGGCGATCGAGCTCACGACAGCGCGGACACGCGGCCGGATTGCGGGCCGTCCCGTTCTCGCCGTTTGGGCTGACGATTCCCAGCTTGCAGATATCGAGCGTTCGCAGCCGGCCGCGATTTGTGTGATTCCCTGGCGCCGGGACGACGTCGATGCCTGGCGTGAGGCCTATGGGCCACAAGACATGCGCACCGGTAAGGCCGTGCCGCAGGTGGGGATCTCGAACCCCGTTGTCGAGGCAGCGATGCGCACCCTGACCATGTTGGTGAACCTGTCGACTGGCCTCAGTCATCCAAGCGACAAGGCGGCCGCTGTCCACACGTTTCAGATCCTCCGAGGTGCCGGCGAAACGTACTCGCCAGATGAGGTGAGGGCGTGGGCGGCAGCAAACGGTTGGGGCTTGGCCCACGCCGCCGAACTCGAAGTGGTTGCGCGCGGGGTGGCCGAGGGCCGATCATTCCGCGTCCAGCCGTCCGGGTTTCGTAACGACATTATCGACCAGTGGCGCGAGGACGCGGCTAACGACAACTCGTAGCTCGCCGGTCGGTGGGTTGCGAAGTACACCGCATCTGCTGATCGCCCGCCGGTGCCCGGTTCCCAACCCGAGGAGCGGGACGGTCTTCCGTGAGCTGGGCGGTAAGGCTCCCCGACCTTTGGTCGGCGACTGAGGAGGCCTCGGTCGTGTGACGACTGCTGGCGGCTTACGATGTCGGTGTGTTACTCGTGTTTGTAAGTTCAATTCAGAACGGCTATGGCGATGTACGTGACGCCGTCCGTCGCGCGATCGAGAGTCTTGACATGCGGGCCCTGATGGCGGAGTCTGCCGGCGCGCATGCGGAGAGTCCGCAGCGCGCGCTTCTCGATCTCGTCGCACGCGCCGACGTGTTCCTTCTGATTGTGGGTTCGCGGTACTCAGGCCCGACCGAGGATGAGTTCAATGAGGCTAGGCGGTTGGGAAAGCCGATTCTTGTGCTTCGTCAGAACTGTGAGCTCGAGCCTGCGCAGGCCGAGTTCCTTGAACGTGTCGCGGCCGGGTGGAAGGGCGGCCGTCTCTGGGACACGTTCAACGATGCGACCGACATCCCGCTTGCAGCGGTCCGAGCACTCACAAACGTGGATGGTGGGCGCGAGGACCTTGCTCCCGCGGCACGTGCACGCGCTAGCGCGTTGGCGGTCGGGAAGGACGATGGTCAGACGGGTTCGACAGCGCGGGTCTCGTTTGTACCGCTAGTCGCGACTGTGCTCCTGGACGCGGTCGCGCTCGACCGCCCCGATCTTCAGGACATGATCGGCGACCTCGTTCGCAGCCATCGGGTGGTTGACCACAACATCGGAATCGGGATCAACGTGACGCGCGAAGGTGTGTCTGTCGTCCCGAGTGGCGGGCACGCAGGGGGCTCGCCGGTTGTCTTTGTCGGATCGGACGGGTCGATCGTCTGTGTGATCGACGTCGGCGGCGACGGGAACTTCGGTTTCTCGCTCGTGGATGCTGGCCGGCTATCTGCTGGTATCGCTACGGCTGGCGGGTTTGCACTTGATGTCTGGGCGCAGATCGACGAGCGAGAGGACGTCCAACAGGTCGCAGTCGCCGTGGCAATCCCGGGCGCGCAGCACAAGGTGTTTGGGACACCGACGAACCCGAACTCGTTGTCGATGGGATGGGGCATGCCACCAACCGTGCTCGTTCCGGACCCACCTATCGTCATACGTCGCGGCGAGATCGGCGGCGACGCGCTCTCCGACCGCCTCGTGGCCGAGATCAAGCGAGTATTCGCCGACGCGGGCGCCCTGGCACGATGAGCACAGACACGCTCCGCGAGATCCTCGACGAGCTCGGCCGCGCTGACGAAGTCGCCGTCGCCGAGCGGCTAAAAGCGAGCGCATGCGACCTCGCGGCTCTCCTTGCCGATCTACCTGGCGACGACGGGGCACTCAACAGGGAGCGCGTCGCAGATCTCCTGGACGCGTCGAGCGAAGCGTGCGAGTCGTTCCTCACGGTCGCGTTGCCGACCGTCGAGTACGCCGAGCATGCCGCCTTTACACAACTGCCACAGGCGGTACGCCACATCACCCGCGCTACGGCAGCCGCAAACACCGAGCAGACCGCGCGCCGCGTTGCCGCAGTACCAGCCGTGGGCCGCGTCGTATGGGCACTCACCGCCTACGCTCTGCACTGCGATCGTCCCGGTGCAATCGGGACACTCGCGAGCGCGCGCGTCGAGATCCCCTTTCGCGACGAGTTTGTTCCCGTGCCCGCTCTGATCAGTCTCCGCTACCCAGACGCACTCGAAGGCAATGCCGGACACGCGTTTGACACGTATCTTCAGTGGCTTGTTGGGCTCCAGCTTTTGGAGCGCTATCCACTCTTCGGCAGCGACATCGAGGCAGCTCTCCTAGAGGCGGATCTCGTACTCGCCATGTTCGCCGCGCAGTACTACGCCGGCGGCGAGATCTATTCACGCGGGCATGACAAGCACACGGTGCGGCGGTTCGCGGCCCGCGTCGAAGATGAGCGACAACGCGAGCCGCTCACGGAGCTATTCCGAGGCGAGGGAACGCTCGAAGACCGACTCGAACGCGCCTACTCAGCCGTGCACGGTGACCGTCGCCGGTTTGACACTGGCCCCGCAACACTCTTCCAACGCTAGACGCACGCCCACTCAGAGCAGGGCCACGGCCTCGAATGTCCGCGTCACGGCTCTGCGAATCCCCATTCCAACCAGGTGCGTGCAAACATGGCCGCCACGATTGGGATCGACCAAAGTAGCCGTGTCCTGCCCGACATGCGCACCGACCCTATTCTCGTCCGCCTTGCCCCGCCTCGGGCATCATTCCCGGACGCTAGCCCATGCGTGATCTCAAGGCGTCCTGTATGCATAGAGTGGCTTGGGCGAGCCCTTCGTCCAGACGTCGACCCAGCCAGGGCCGATGTCGACCCAGAAGCGCGACGCGCCGGCGGGCCGCTTCGAGCACCGCATATAGGCGTTTTTCAGCGGGTAGCGCCTCGAATCCGAGATCGCGACACACTGAAGGTCTTTGCGGATCAACGCGGAATCGCCGACGCGCAACTCAAGCACTCGTCGCGGCGGCTTGGCAGAGGTCGCGACCTGCGCAGACCCGAGGTACGCGCCGATGCCGACGCTGAAGACAAGAGCAAGGCCGAATGCAAACCTCACAGGAACCTCCTTGTGAGCTACCCCGATTGCCCGCGCGATCATCTCATCGCCCGGCGGCCCTTACTCGTTGCCGCAATGCAAACGTCGCCGGCTAAGTGTTCACCGAACCCGTGAGCCGGTTGACGCGACTCACCTCTTCCCAGGTTCGGCCGCCGCGCCAGAACTTCGCGGAGTCCCAGACCAGAACGTCGTCGCCTTCGGCACGCCTTACACGAAGCGCGACCCAGACGAAAGCAACCGCGTGCCCAGCAGGGAACCCCGCAACGACTGCCGACGCCACCACAAGCGCATCACGAAGCCCCGCTGTAGCCGCCCGAGACGACAACCAGAGAAGAAAGCCCGTCAGCGCCGCATACCCGAGCACAGAGATCAGCAGCAGCCAGCTGAAGCCCCGGGTTCTCACGCTGCCATCCGCAGGAGAGTCCGAACCGTCGATCTCACGGGCTCCAGCGGCTGCAGTCAGAAGCTTCCCTCCAACGGCAAACCACACCGCGCCGAAGTTCGCAATCGTAGAGATCGTCAGGATCGGCCAGACCCATGTATGAGGCGCAACGACGACAATCATCAACACGGACGCCGCAGCAGCCGCGCCGAGCGCCAGCGCAGTCATCCCCAAGTCTGACGCGACACGGCCTTTAGCCAGAATGCGGCTTCTTCCCAAGTCGATACACAGCGTAGTAGTCACTGACGCCGGAGTACACGAGTACGATTCCGGTTCCGGCCATGGTCGCGCCAGCGAGCGTGCAGGGCGCAAACCCGACCCCGCCCGTCTCGCCTATGCACACGCCCGCGACAAGCACACCGCTGATTGTCATGCCTGCGCCGACAAGGATCTCTTCAGTGCCCGCGTAGAACAGGATTGCGCCCTTCCAGCTTGTGAACGCGCCCTTTGCGAATGTCGCTGTCACCTTCGCTCCTGAGCTTGCCGCAGCAACCGCAGAACAGGTAAACCCGTACCAGGCGGCCTTGTTGCACGTCCCGTCCAAGTCGTATCTGCTGACAGGATCTTGGCCTGCGTAGTCGTAGTCGTTGAGCGACCCGCCCTGGACCGGGTCGACCGAGAGGAAGCGGCCGAGTGATGGGTCGTACGGGCGGGCACCCATCAAGATCAACCCGTTCGCTGTGTCCAGCTGCTTGTCCCAGCGCCCCGTGTAGCGGTGCGTGGTGCTATTCGCCGACGCCGTCTCCTGCGTCGCGCCAAACGGGTCGTAGCTGTACGCGGCCGTCCGGGTGCCGGTCGAATCGGCCTCTCCGGCAAGGTCGCCGTGGCCGTCGTAGTAGAGGTATGAGACGGTGCTTCCGGTTGCGGGCACGCCCGCGAACCTCGAGAGATCGCCGACGGGGCCGCCCTGGTAGCTAGCAGTAACCGTTCCGGCTGCGTCGGTCTCGAAGATCGGGACCGCGGCGCCCGCGTACAGGTACCGGGTCGTCCTTCCCGCATCGATACGCTGTCGGAGCTCGCCGAGCGGGTCGTACGCGTAGCTGAGCGTGCTCGTCGAGTCGTCAGACGCGGTCGCGGTCAGGGCGACAGTGCCGCTCACGTTCCCTCCCGAGGTCGGAGAGGTAATCGTGACCGTGGGCGCGGTCGTGTCGCCGGCCGGAGGGATCGTCAGCACGACGTTTAGCGTTGATGGGGAGTTCGCCGCGCCGGACGCAGCGACGGTGATCTGGCCGCGGTAGGTGCCGACCGGAAGGCCAAGCGTCGCCACGCTCACAGACGGGGTCGACGGGGCGGTGCCGCTCGTCGGGCTGACCGTCAGCCAGGAGGCCGAACTTGCCGCTGTCCAGTTGATGGTGCCGCTGCCGGTGTTCGTGATCGACAGCGTCCTTGAGGCCGGGTTGGTGGCCCAGTTGGTCGAGAACGACATCGCCGACGGGGTCAGCGTGATCGCCGGACCTCCGCCTCCTCCTCCGCTGGAGCCGCCATCGCCGTAGATCTGGAACGGGCCGTCGGTGTTGTGGGTCAAGGTTGACTGCGTCCAGGTTGCCGGAAGCGTCGTCATGTGAATGCCGGCGCTGTACGAGGTCGTCTGCGTCGAGCCGCCGCCCCAGCTGAGTGCCGGCGATCCGTACGGGACGTTCGCGGCCAGCCAGTACGTCGTTCCGGCGGTGATCGTGACAGAGCTCACCGTGACGGAGTTCCAGGCCCCGGTGGTGGGGTTGGTGATCTGGCCCTGGGCAAGGAGCGCGCCGGGCTTCCCGCTTGCGTTCGCGTAGATCCCGACGTTGATCTTCGTGGTCGTCAGCAGCGCCGCGCCGCCCTTCGTCACCGTTGACCCACTGCCGGCAACAAGTATCCAGAGCCGGCTGAGCGTTCCGCTGGTTGTTGCGACGGCGGAGGAGGCTTCAGCTGTGCCTACCCCGATGGTGACGCTTTGGCTACCACCGTCGTTATGGCCAACCAGAAGCGTCGGCGTCCCGCCGCCGACGGTGACAGGAACCGCAGCCGAAACGGTCTGGTTTCCGCCGCGGTCACGCGCGATCGCGGTGATCGTGTGACTGCCCGCTGTCACACCCGACGTGTTCCAGGTGGTCGAGTACGGCGAGCCGGTGATCTCTGAACCTTGGTTCTGGCCGTCGACCTGGAACTGGACACCGGCGACGCCGTTGACGCTGTCGCCGCTCTGCCGCCCCCAGCCGTCCCAGCTGAACGTGTCGGCGGCGCGCGAGGCAACCTGGCCGTCCGCGGTGTAGGAGTACCCGGTCGTCTGCCCGTTGATTGTGGTAGAAGTGAGCTGGTCGAGCCCCGGCGTCGTTGACGGGTCGTACGTGTAGGTCTGCGCCGGGTTCGCGGTCCCGCACACAGGTGGCGACCCGGACGTCGTCTCCTGCAGCTGTGTCCGATTCGAGTCGGCGTCGTAGCAGTAGCGGCGAGCGGACCCGTCCGGGAAGCTGGCCGTGACGAGCCGGCCGGCGTTGTCGTAGCTGTAGCTCGTTGTTGAGGGAGCGCCGTTGCGCGTCTCGGTCAGCTTCTGACCGTCCAGGTTGAAGGTGTAGACGAAGTCAGCGATCGGGTTCGCGTCATCCGTCGGGCAGCCGGACGAGGGCGGGCTCGAAGGCAGCGTGCCGTGATGGTTGCAGACCGCTTGCGTCCATCCGTCCGCGTTCACCTGGGTCAGCGAATAGGTGCTGTTCGGATACTGGGTGCCGACGGAGTTGCCGCGGCTGTCGTAGCTGAACCCGTAAACGTGCGACGCCGGGTCGGTCTCCTGGGTCAGCTGGTCGCGTGCGTCATAGCTGTAATGCGTCGTGTAATTCGTGTTCGAGGAAAGTGCGCCCTTCGCCGACACACGGATCAGAAGGTTCCCGTCCGGGTCGTAGCTGAACGTGCTCTCGGCGCCGAAGCTGTCGACCTGGTCGATGACACGGCCGGCCTCGTCGTAGCTTGTCGTCACCGTCCCGCTCGCGTTGGCTGCGGAGCGCCGCTCACCGAGCGCGTCATAGGTGAACGTGGTCGCCTGGCTGTCACCGGGAGCCTGAGCGGAGGCGAGGTTACCGGTGCCGTCATAGCAGTAGACGGTGGTGCCGGCCCCGTTCGTGGTCGCGGTGACCCGGCCGGCGGCGTCGTACGAGGTGGTGATGCTGTGCACGCTTCCCGATCTGCCCTGTGGGCCGTTCGACACGGTCTTCAGCAGTGCTGCCTGGTTCGGCGTCCCGCCGCCGCACGCGGCCGGAACAGAAGCTGTGTCGCTAGGCGCGTAATACGTCCACGTCTTCGCATAGGTGAGATCGGGGCTGCCTTGCAGGTTGCCGTTCGCGTCGATCGTCCGGGACGTGTTCCCCTTCGGCATCACCTGCTGGGCGATCCGTCCGAGCGGGTCGTACGCGTAGCTCGTCACGAGCTGCGACCCGTCGGTCGTCGACCCTGAGAAGGACTCGGTGTAGTCGGGCGCGCCGAGCCACGGGCTTGCGAAGTGGGAGAAGCTCA
>Ga0335071_10008957_pt1 | contig 10251 bp, 7 predicted proteins | sample Lox_Sample_15_FD_206724 | JGI IMG/M metagenome (GOLD analysis project Ga0335071, IMG submission 206724) | Soil microbial communities from Loxahatchee National Wildlife Refuge, Florida, United States - Lox_Sample_1.5 | ecosystem: Environmental > Terrestrial > Soil > Wetlands | place: USA: Florida...
GTACCTGCCACTGGCAGCGGTCGTCGCCCTCGTGGTGGGAACGGCCTTTGCCGTGTTGGGGCGGCGCAGCCTGGTGGCGTTGGGCGCGCTCGCGGTGGCGTTGGGCGCGCTGACGGTGCAGCGCAACGCGGTCTACCGTACCGATCTGGCCATCTGGCAGGACACGGTCGCCAAATCCCCTGGCAGCGGGCTGGCCCAAAACGGTCTGGGCACCGCCTGGTACACGCGCGGACAGGTGTCGGAGGCGCTGCGTTGCTACCAGACGGCGGTCCGACTCGAACCGGGGCTGCCGATCATCCACTACAACTTGGCATTGGCACTGGCGCAGACAGGCCGGCCGGCCGAGGCTGTCGCGGAATACCGGGAGGTGGTGCGCCTCAACCCCCGTTTTTACCCGGCGCATATTCAACTCGGTATCTTGTTAACGCAGCTGGGCCACCCCGAGGAGGCATTGGTGCATTTCGCGCAAACGCTGCAAATCATGCCGGGCTTTCCCGAGACGCATCATCAATGGGGCCTCGCGCTCTTCAAGTTGGGCCGGGCGGCCGAGGCGGCCGGACACTACGCCGAGGAGTTGCGGCTCCATCCGGCCAATGCCGGGGCGGAGGACGATCTGGGCGCCGCCTTGCTCCAGCTGGACCGGGTGCCGGAGGCGCAGGCGCACCTCGAGCAGGCGTTGCGGCTCAACCCGAACCTGGCGGACGCGCATTTCAACCTGGGCGTGGTATTTTCGCGGCTGGGCCGGATTGATGAGGCCTTGTTGCATTACGCTGAAGCGGTGCGACTCAACCCGAATGTTGGCGAAGCGCAGCTCAACCTGGGCATCGCGCTGGCCCAGGCGGGACGGTCGGCGGAAGCACTGGATCACCTGCAGGCGGCCGTACGCCTCAGACCCGATCTACCGGAGGCGCACAACAACCTGGCGATCTTGCTGGCCGAATCGGGCCGTGGGGCGGAAGCAATGGATTACTTCCGGCAGGCGTTGCGGCTGAAGCCGGACTACGCCGGAGCGCATTTCGGCCTGGGCAACGCGCTGGCGCAGGCCGGTCGTTTACCCGAAGCCATTGCCGAGTTCCAGGCGTTAGTGCGGCTCACACCCGACGATGTCACGGCCCGCCACAGCTTGGGCAACGCCCTGCTGGTGGTTGGTCGGACAGCCGAAGCCATCGCCGAGTATCGGGAAGTCTTGCGCACGCATCCGGACGACGCCGCGGTGCGCGAAAGTTTACGGCGGGCGCAGGCTTTGCTCCCCGCGCCTGAGTCAGCTCGCTGAGTTTCTTGGATTCCGGTGAAAAATACGCCGATCTGAATGTCATCTATTAGATGACAATGATTCCTACGCAGAGCGACTGGCTGCCCAACTCGAAGCGGGTGAATATTTGCGATTAAGTTTCGGCTGCTGACAGGTTTCGTTGGTCTTTCTGGACTGGGGTCTGCCCGCTTTTATTTCAGCCAGCCGACCGGCAATACAAACGGAACCCTTGCCTTGTACTGTAGGTAACGGTCGCCGAATTTCTCGACAAGACACTCCTCTTCCCGCTTGGCCAATACCCGCAGCGCGGCGTACATCGCGAGCGACGTCGTCAAACCGAACCAGGAGTGGAGCAGCAGCTCGATACCCGGGACGATGAAAACGATCCAGGAACCATACAAAGGATGCCGGCAAAGGCCGTAAACTCCTTTGGTCACCAGTTCTCCGGCGGAGAAGGCCCGCATGACCGCCCTGGCCGACAAGAAATAGTACGGGAGGCCCAGCACGATCAGGAAGATCCCGAGATAAGTCAGCGCCGGATAGAGCGTGTCGGGAATTCGCAGTGCCGGGGAAAGCTGCGTGATATGGTTGGCCGCGATCCCGTACAAAAGTGAGATCAGAGCCCAAAGCGGGCCCACTCCCCAACGAGTCATCGGTTTGGTCATGAGTTTGATCTCGCGCGCGAGTTGAACGGGAGGAGAACACCGGCTCTCGTCTGGAGGTTACATCGATACGGGCAAAATCGTGTCATTGACCTTCGACGTTCGTCAGCCCCCAGCCCGCGGCGAGGGCCTGGCCGGCGGCGATGCTGCCGTCGTTGGGTGGTAGGGCGTGATGGATCAGCACGGTGTGTCCGCGGTCGCGCAGGCGGCGGACTGAAAGTTCGAGCAAGCGGGCATTCTGGAAACAGCCGCCGGTCAGCGCCACCGTCTCTACGCCGCAGCGCGCGGCAACTTCGCCGATCACGTCGGCCAGCGCGCGGTGGAAACCGGCGGCGAGCGCCGGCGCGAGTGTGTGCGCCCTGGCGGCGAGCAAATCGGCGAGCAACGGCGCCCAGTCGAGGATCAGCTTTCCGTTTCCGGCCTCGGACCGCACATCGAGTTTCAGTGGCGCGCCTTCGCCGCTGATAGCGTCGGCGCAAAATTCCACGTCCATGGCTGCCTGGCCCTCGAAATGGGTGTGGGTGCGCAAACCGAGCAGCGCCGCCACGCCGTCAAAGAGCCGCCCCGCGCTTGTCGTGACGGGGGAGTTCAATTCGCGCGTCACGATCTCGTGCAGCAACGACTGCATCTCGGAGCCCAAACCCAGGGCGCCGGCGGCCTGGAGGGTTCGCGGATCGCGTGGTCCAAATGCCGTGTGCAGCAGGCTGAAGGCCACCCGGCGCGGCTCGCGCACGGCCGTTTCGCCCCCGGGCAACTGGAAGGATCGCAGGTGCGCCACGCGTCGCGCCCTGCGCGCCTTCCGATCGACGAGAATAAATTCGCCGCCCCAAATCGTGCCGTCGCTACCGTATCCCGTGCCGTCCCAGGCCACGCCGAGCACGCGGTCGGGTAGGCTTTCATTGTCGAGGAGACAGGCCAGGATATGGGCAAGATGGTGTTGCACGCGCACGACCGGCACGCCGAGTTTCTCCGCGAAGCGGGTGGAAGCGTAGTCGGGGTGGGCATCGCAGGCGACGCGGGCGAACCGGCCGCCATAGAGACGGCCGAGCAGGTCTACCGTCCGCTCGAAAGTTGCAATCGAAACGACATTACCCAGATCGCCAATATGTGGGCTCAGCACCAGGTGGTCGCCGGCGGTCACGGCGACGGTGTTCTTCATGTGGGCACCGACGCAGAGCAGAGGCTCGGCGGGGCGGGCGTCCGGCGGCAGACGAATCGGCGTGGGGGCATAGCCCCGCGCCCGGCGCAGAAGCAGGGGGCCGGTGGCGCACGAACGCACGACGGAGTCATCCACCGGACGCGCGATACCGCGATTGTGCACGAGAAACAAATCGGCGATGCCGCCCAGCCGCTGGACGGCCTCGCGATCGTCGAAGCAGAGCGGCTCCTCGGACAGATTGCCGCTGGTGGCGACGACGGGCCGGTCGACCGCGGCCAGCAGTAGCACGTGCAACGGCGCATAGGGGAGCAGTGCGCCGATCCATGGATTACCCGGAGCGACGGAGGCGGCGAGCGGCGCATCGGCGCGCCGCCGCACCAGCACGATGGGCGCAGCCGGAGAGGCGAGCAACCGGCGCTGCTCGTAGGTGGTATCGGCCGTGGCTGCCAGGGCCTCGAGCGAGGGGAACATGACCGCGAGCGGTTTTTCCTCGCGATGCTTGCGGCGGCGCAGTTCGCGCACGGCCTCGTCGTTGGTGGCATCGACCAGCAGATGAAAACCGCCGATGCCCTTCACGGCAACGATGCGGCCGGCGTGCAACGCGGCGGCGGCCTGGGCAATCGCGGCGGCGTGATCGGCGAGGGTCTGGCCGAGCGAGCCGTGAAGCTCCACGTGCGGTCCGCAGACCGGGCAGGCATTGGGTTGCGCGTGGTGGCGGCGGCTGGCCGGATCGTCGTACTCGCGCTGACACGCGGGGCACATGGTGAACTCCACCATCGTGGTATGCGGCCGGTCGTAGGGCAGTTCGCGCAAGATGGAATAGCGCGGACCGCAGTTCGTGCAGTTGATGAACGGGTAGGCACGGCGCCGGTCGCGCGGGGTCATGAGTTCGCGGCGGCAGTCGTCGCAGAGGGCCAGATCGGGCGTGACGGCGGCGGTCGGTGTCGCCGCCGGAGACTCGCTGCCGACGATGGCGAATCCGGCTCCGTTCGCCGGGGGATCGTCGTCGTTGGCCGCGCGCGAGGTAAGCGTTTCGATGCGGGCCGCAGGTGGCGCCTCGGTCCGCAGTCCGGTTTCGAATTCGGCCAGGACAGCGGGAGCGGCGGCGGCGCGGATGGTGACGCCGTGACCGTCGTTACGAACCCAGCCGCACACGCCAAGACGCGCCGCCAGCCGCGCAACAAACGGCCGGAATCCGACACCCTGCACGGTGCCGGTGACGATAAAGAGGCGGTCGGGGTTCATGCCAAATTCGTCAGAAAGGTTAACCACTAATGCACACTAATTATCACTAATCCGTAGATCACCTTCGGAGTGGTCGGTACAAATCCGGTACGGTCCGTTCCATTGGTGTCAATTAGTGTGGATTAGTGGTTAAAAGGCCTGCTCTGGGTTGTTGGGTATCGCCTGCAAGCAGGCTCCTACAAAAATTCACCGCAGCGCCCGCAGGTAGGAGAGCCAGGCGTCGAAACCTTCCCCCGTGCGGGCGGAGAGTTCGAAGACCTCGGCTTGTGGCGCAGCGCGGCGGATGTTGTTCCGGGCGAGGTCGAGATCGAACTCCATGGCAGCGGCGACGTCGATCTTCGTCAGGATGACGGCGTGGGCGCTGCTGAACATGGGCGGGTATTTCAGCGGCTTGTCCTCGCCCTCGGTGCAGGAGACGAGCGTGATCCGGCGGTTTTCGCCGAGATCGAACGAGGCGGGGCAGACGAGATTGCCGACGTTCTCGATGAAGAGCAGGCGTACGCCATCAAGCGGGAGGGCGGCGAGACCGCGGGCAATCATGGCCGCATCGAGATGACAGGTGCCACCGGTGGTGATCTGCGCCACCGGAACGCCGGGACGGCGGAGCCGTTGGGCGTCGTTGGCCGTTTCGAGATCGCCGACCAGCACGGCAGTGCCGATCTCGGAGGCGAGCGCGCCGAGGGTGCGTTGCAGCAGCGTTGTTTTGCCCGAGCCGGGCGACGATACGAAGTTGAGCGCGCGGATACCACGCTCGCGGAAAAAGGCGCGGTTATCCGCGGCGCGGCGGTCGTTCTCGTCGAGGATACGCACTTGAAGATCGACGGTGCGCCGGCCGCTTTTCACCGGGTCTCCGGGTGGCGGCGGCAACGTGTCGGATGGATCGCGGACGTCCACCATGATGACTTCGGGCGCAGCAGCGGGTGAAGCGGAGGCAGGTTGACCGGCGGAGGGAGAGGGGGTGGCTTTCATGGCGGTTAGGAGATTTCGAGGCTGGCCAGATCGAGTTCCTTGCCCTGGAGGATTGTGCCCCCCAACGCGTGGCAGTGCGGGCACTCGAACAAGTAGCCGTCGGCCGGAGTGAATTCGTTGGAGCATTTTTGGCAACGGGCGCGCGCCGGGACGATTTCGATTGCGAACTCCGCTCCCGCTGCGGAGGACTCCGGCAGGGCGATTTCCATGGCAAAGCGCAAAGCGTCGGGATCGACCCCCGAGAGCGCGCCAATCCGCAGGACAATGCGGTGCACGTGCGTCGCGCCGGCTTCCTTGGCCTGCGCGGCGACCTGCCGCAAAGCGGCCTCGGCGATGCCCAATTCGTGCATGGAAAGGAGCCTGTCGGAATTGCCAATGAGTACCATATTTTCTTCGGAGAATCTCATCTGGGTGACGGTACTCTGCCTCGTCAGGCTCCTTGGGCAGCGCTCCGCGCTGCGTGAACTCGAATCCATATACGATGTGCCGCCGCCTTGTGCGGCGGCTTTAGGGGTTTGTCGATCAGGGGTTTGCTTTGTGCGGGGATATGCGAGCGGGCATCGCATTTCGATTCATAGCCCGGCAAACTCCCAGCACGGCGCTTAATAGAGCGATGCCGAGTAGGCGACGAAATCTAATAGTGTAAATAAGTATGGCTTGCCATTCTCCGATTAATCCTCCAGTCATTTGACTTCCCAAAACAGTGCCGTCCGTTCTTTGCGACGGCTCGCTTTCCCCCCGCAGGCTCCCCCGGCCTGCTAGTTATATTCCCACCATGAATGCTCTTGGTTCTCCGACCCGGACGGGTGGTCCCGCCCTCTGGGATGAAATGCGTGCGCGCGGCGTGAGCCGGCGTGATTTTCTCAAATTCTGCACCTGGATGGGCGCGATGCTCGGCGTCGAAGCGAGCGGCGTGGCGCAGATCGTAAAGGCGCTCGAGACGAAGCGCCGGCTGCCGATCGTCTGGCTGCATTTCCAGGAATGTACGTGCTGCAGCGAATCGTTCATCCGCTCGTCGCACCCGATTGTCGCCGACATCCTGCTCGACAAGGTCTCGCTTGATTATACCGAAACCCTGCAGGCGGCGGCGGGCTATCAGGCCGAGGAGTGCATGGCGCGCACGATCAAGGAAAACCCCGGCGGCTATCTCCTCATGGTCGAGGGCTCGGTGCCGACGGCGGCCGACGGTGCGTATTGCTGCGTGGGTGGGCGCTCCGCGCTGGAGATCGTCCACGAGGCCGCGGCGGGCGCGAAAGCCATCATCGCATGGGGCAACTGCGCCTGCGCGGGCTGCGTGCAGGCGGCGAATCCGAATCCCACGAGCGCCACTCCGATCCACAAGATCATCACGGGCAAACCGATCATCAACGTGCAGGGCTGCCCGCCCATCGCCGAGGTGATGGCGGGTGTGGTCGTGCACCTGCTGGCCTTCGAGCGTATCCCGCAACTGGACTCCCTGGGCCGCCCGATGGCGTTTTATTCCCGGCGGGTCCACGACAGCTGCTATCGCCGGCCCTACTACGACGCCGGCCTGTTCGTCGAAACCTTCGACGACGAGAATGCGCGTCGCGGCTTCTGCCTCTACAAGATGGGCTGTCGCGGACCGACCACGTACAACTCCTGCGGGATCATCCGCTGGAACAACGGCGTCAGTTACCCGATCCAGTCGGGCCACGGCTGCATCGGTTGCTCCGAGGCGGGCTTCTGGGACAACGGCCCGTTCTACCAGCGCCTCGCCACCTTCCCGGGGTTTGGCATCGAGACGACGGCCGACAAGGTCGGTCTTACTGTGGGCGCGGCGGCGGTGGCCGGAGTGGCCGCGCACGCCGTGTTGACCAATGTCCGCAAACACAAGGCGATCGGCGAGCAGCCGGGCGAATCGGCCCAGGACGCGGAACCGCCGGCGTCGGCGCATTCTTAAACCACGGAGGCATCCATGAGCACAAGAATCGTAGTTGATCCCGTCACCCGTATCGAAGGCCACCTCCGGATCGAAGCCGAAGTCAAAGACGGCAAGATCGTCGATGCGTGGAGCGCCGGCACCATGGTGCGCGGCATCGAAATCATCCTGAAGGGGCGCGATCCGCGCGACGCATGGGCGTTCACCGAGCGCGTTTGCGGCGTATGCACGACCGTGCATGCGCTGGCGTCGGTCCGCGCGGTCGAGGATGCGCTGGGCATCGCCATCCCGCCCAATGCCGAGCTGATCCGCAACCTGATGTTTTGCGCGCAGTACATGCAGGACCATGTCGTGCATTTCTACCATCTGCACGCCCTCGACTGGGTCGATGTGGTCAGCGCATTGCAGGCCGATCCGGCCGAGGCATCGCGCATCGCGCAGAGCATCTCGAACTGGCCCAAGAGTTCGGTGGGTTACTTCAAGGATCTGCAGAAGCGCCTGAGCGGTTTCGTGGAGAGCAAACAGCTCGGCATTTTCGCCAATGCCTACTGGGGCCACCCGGCCTACAAGCTCCCGCCCGCCGTCAACCTGATCGGCGTGGCGCACTACCTCGAAGCACTTGAGTGGCAGAAGGAGATGGTGAAGGTCCACACGATCTTCGGCGGCAAGAATCCGCATCCCAACTATCTCGTGGGCGGCGTGCCCTGCTCGCTCAACATCGACGAGGCCAACGCCATCAATGCCGACCGGCTGGCGCAGGTGGGCCGCTTGTTCGAAGAGGGGCAGCGCTTCATCGAACAGGTCTACCTTCCCGACCTGCTGGCCGTCGCGCCGTTCTACCTCGACTGGACGGAAATCGGCGGCGGCGTGAAAAACTATCTCGCCTACGGCGATCTGCCCACGAACGGCTTCGCCGACGTCACGCATTTCAAGTACCCGCGCGGCGCCGTGCTCGATCGCGACCTGACCCAGGTGCACGCGGTCGATCCGCACGATCCCGACGGCGTGCGCGAGCACATCAACCACTCGTGGTATTCCTACCAGGGCGGCGAAGGGCAGGGGCTCAATCCGTGGGACGGCGAGACGAAGTTCAACTACACGGGGCCGAAGCCCCCGTACGAGAATCTCAACGTCGATGGCAAATATTCGTGGCTCAAGACGCCGCGCTGGAAGGGCCACGCGATGGAGGTCGGCCCGCTCGCGCGCCTGCTCGTGGGCTTCGCCAGCGGCAACGCCGAGATCAAGGAGGCGGTGCTGCAGACGCTCGGCGCCCTGAAGGCGCCCCCGGCGGTGCTGTTCTCGACGCTCGGCCGCACCGCGGCCCGCGGCATCGAGACGAAGCTCGTCGCGCGCTGGGCGCAGGAATTCTACGGCCAGTTGCTCACCAATATTCGTAACGGCGATTCACGCACGTTCACCAAGGACAAGTGGGAACCCGCCACCTGGCCGGCGACGGCCCGCGGTGTGGGTGCCTCCGAGGCGCCGCGCGGCGCGCTGGCGCACTGGATCGTGATCAAGGACCAGAAGATCGAGAATTACCAACTGGTCGTGCCCAGCACCTGGAACGCCTCGCCGCGCGACGGTCAGGGCCAGCGCTCGCCGTATGAGGCTTCGCTCGTCGGCACGCCGGTGGCCGACGTCAAGCAGCCGCTCGAGATCCTGCGGACGGTGCACTCGTTCGATCCCTGCATCGCCTGCGCGGTGCATCTCTACGACGACCGGGGCCAGCCGTTGCAGCAGGTTTCCACCGCGCCGGTGGGCTATCGACCTTCGTCCGACAACCAGCCATCCGCGGGTGGAGCGACGTGTCCCCAAGACGCTGCAAGCGCGTTGAGGTCAACGCGCTCCACCACGGAAGAACTCGTCGGCGCCACTGCCTAAAAGGGAGGTACGCATGAAAACAACTGTTGCGCCGCCCGCCGGCGTCGTGCCAACGCACGAGTTCAAGCGCGTTTACGTGTGGGAACTCCCGGTGCGTTTTTATCATTGGATCAATGCGCTCTGCATCCTCGTGCTCGCCGCGACCGGTCTGCTGATCGCGCATCCGCCCGCCTTCAACAGCGCGACGGAGGCGTCGTTCAGCTACTGGTTCGGCACGGTGCGCTTCATCCACTTCGCCACCGCGTACGTGTTCCTGTTCAACTTTGCGGTCCGCATCTACTGGGGGTTTGTCGGCAACCAGTACGCCGACTGGAAAAACTTCCTCCCGTGGCGGCGGTCGCAGTTCCGCGAAGTGGGCGATGTGCTGCGCGTCGATGTGCTGCAATCCCACGACCGGCCCGTGCATGCCGTGGGCCACAACGCCCTGGCGTATTTTACTTACTTCGCGATGTTCCTGGTCTTCCTGTTTCAGGTCATCAGCGGGTTTGCGATGTACGCCTCGATGAGCAAGGCGTGGTTCCCGCACCTCTTCACCTGGGTGGTGCCGCTGTTCGGCAGCGACTACGGGCTGCGGCAGTGGCACTACATGGCCACGTGGTTTTTCCTGATCTTCACGATCGTCCACGTGTACCTGGTGTTCTACCACGACTATGTCGAAGGCCACGGGGTCATGTCGTCGATGGTGGGCGGCTGGAAATTCCTGCCCGAGGAGGTCAACGAACACGGCCGGCCCGCCGACGGCAAATCGTGGTTCAAGCCCGCCGCACCCAAACCGCCGCTTGCGACATAAGCCTTTAGTCACGAGTCCGGGCAAGCAATTGCGCTGGGATTGCATAGGTGGAGCGCGTTGACCTCAACGCGCTTTGAGCCGTTTCGACGACCTCAACGCGCGGTGTGCGTCTTGAGGTCAAGCCGCTCCACCTTTGACTTGAACGTCCTGCTGAGATGGCTTTCTCCGGAATGGCTCCACCACCCACCTCGCCGGCACCCCTTCTGATTCTCGGCATCGGCAACTATCTCGTCGGCGACGAGGGAGTGGGGGTGCATGCGGTGCATGCGCTGGAAAAGGAAGCGTGGCCGGCGCATGTGCAGGTGCTCGACGGCGGCACCGGCGGTTTTCAGTTGCTGGATTTTTTCCGCACCTATGCGCGCATCATCCTGCTCGACGCCACGCGCGACGGCG
>Ga0335071_10008958_pt1 | contig 10250 bp, 10 predicted proteins | sample Lox_Sample_15_FD_206724 | JGI IMG/M metagenome (GOLD analysis project Ga0335071, IMG submission 206724) | Soil microbial communities from Loxahatchee National Wildlife Refuge, Florida, United States - Lox_Sample_1.5 | ecosystem: Environmental > Terrestrial > Soil > Wetlands | place: USA...
GACGGCGATCGCGCGCGCGATGCAGAGCCGCTGCTGCTGGCCGCCGGAGAGCGACAGCGCGCTCGCCTTCAGCCGGTCCTTCACCTCGTCCCAGAGCGCGGCCTGCGTCAGTGCACGCTCGACGCGCTCGTTCACGTCGTCCTTGATCCCGAGGACCTTCATGCCCCACGACACGTTGTCGTGGATCGACTTCGGGAACGGGTTCGGCCGCTGGAAGACCATGCCGATCATCCGCCGCACCGCGACGGGGTCGACGTTCGCGCCGCAGATGTCCTGCCCGTGGTAGCGGATCGTCCCTTCCTGGCGGAAGCCCGGGATCAGGTCGTTCATCCGGTTGAAGCAGCGGATGTACGTGCTCTTGCCGCACCCGGACGGTCCGATGATCGCGGTCACGAGGTTCTTGTAGACCTTCATGTCGACGCCCTTCACGGCGGGCTTCGCGCCGTAGATCGCGTCGAGACCCTCGACCTCGAAGATGCTCTCGAGGCGCTCGCGCGGCGGCATCGGCGTCCGGCGGGTCTCGACTCTCACGGTCGGCTCGATCGTAGTCGACATGTCCTTGGCTCCTTCCATCAGCGCGCTGCGATCTTACGACGGCTGCGGTTTGCGAGCCAGCGGGCACCGAGGCTCGTGAACAGGATGAACAGCAGGAGGACGAGCGCGGCGGCCCACGCGCGCGCGTGGTCGGCCGGGTCTGGCGACTCCGAGAGCTCGAAGATCGCGACCGGGATCGTCTGCAGCGCGTGCTGCGGGTTCCAGTTGATCTGTGGGCCGACGAGCGAGCACACGAGCAGGAGCGGCGCCGTCTCGCCCGCGACGCGCGCGACGGCGAGCACGGTGCCGGTGAGGATGCCGCCGATCGTCTGCGGCAGGATGATGCTGAGCGTCGTCCGCCACTGCGGCACGCCGAGCCCGAGGCTCGCCTCGCGCAGCGAGTTCGGCACGAGCGCGAGGATCTCCATCGTCGAGCGCGAGACGAGCGGCAGCATCAGGCACGCGAGCGCGAATGCGCCGGCCCAGCCGCTCTGCCCGTGCCCGACGACGAGCAGGCCGTAGACGAAGATGCCGATCACGATCGCCGGCACGCCGTTCAGGACGTCGAGCACCATCGTGATCCCGTTGCGGATCGACGCCGGCGCGAACTCGTTGAGGTAGATCGCGACGAGGATCCCGACCGGGAGCGCCATCAGCGTCGCGAGCCCGACGACGACGAGCGTCCCGACGAACGCGTTCGCGAGTCCCTGCGGCGCGTTCGTGAGGCTGAACGGGATCGGCGGCTTCGTCAGGAGGTTCAGGTTCAGCTCCGACGCGCCGCGCTTCGCGACCGACCAGATCACGACGCCGAGGATCGCGACGGCGATCGCCGCGGCGAGCCACGCGAGGAGCTCCATCACGCGGTTCACGGCCTTGCGGCGGCCGAGGTTCTTGATCTGCAGCGGCGAGGCGCCCATGCCGTGCGCGCTCATGCGTGGCCTCCACGGGTGATCCCGTGCTTGCGCGCGCTGCGGCGCACGATCCACTGCGCGAGGATGTTCGCGATCAGCGAGAAGACGAGGAGGATCAGGCCGAGGTAGATGAGCGACGCGGCCTGGAGGTTCGTCGACGCGCCCTGGTACGACGCCGCGATCTTGCTCGCGAGCGTGTCGCCGCCGGAGAAGAGGTTCCAACCGACGTACACGCCGCCGCCGATCACCTGCGTGACCGCGATCGCCTCGCCGATCGCGCGGCCCCAGCCGAGGATCAGCGCCGCGGCGATGCCGCCGCGCGCGTACGGGAAGACGACGCCGCGCACCATCTCCCAGCGCGTCGTGCCGAGCGCGAGCGCGCCCTCCTTCAGCTCGTGCGGGATGCCGAGGAAGAGCTCGCGGCAGATGCTCGAGACGATCGGCAGGATCATGATCGTCAGGACGATGATCGCCGTGAAGATGCTCGCGCCCGTCGTCCCCGGCTCGCCGAAGAGCGGAATGAAGCCGAAGGCGGTGTGCAGCCACGGCTCGATCGTGGAGCGGAGGACGGGTGCGAGGACGAGGATTCCCCAGAGGCCGATCACGACGCTCGGGATGGCCGCGAGCGTCTCGACGAGCGCCGTGACGGGGGCGCGGATCGCGCCCGGCGCGAGCTCGGTGAGGAAGAGCGCGATCCCGAGCGCGAGCGGCGTCGCGAGGATCAGCGCGAAGATCGACGTGATCGCGGTGCCGAAGAGGAAGCTGCCCGCGCCGTAGAGCTCGCGCCCGACGACGGGGTTCCACGCGACGCGCCAGATGAACTGGATCCCGTACTTCTCGATCGCGGGCCGCGCGCCCTCGACCACCTTCCAGACGATGAGGAGGACGAGGATCGTGACGCCGAACGCGGCGGCGCCGGCGACGACCTGAAGCGCAACGTCGCCGAAGCGCAGCCGCCGCCCCGAGAGGGGGCGGCGGCGTGCGTCAGCGGTGAGCTCTGCCGAAGCCACGAGCTCCTTACGAGTGGATCTTCGCGATCGACTTCTCTGCTTCGACCAGCACGGTCTTCGGCAGCGGCGCGAAGAAGAGCTTCGGGCCGTACGTCTGGCCCTTCGTCACCGCCCAGAAGAGGAACTTCTTCAGATCGGGCGCCTTCGAGGTCTGCTGCGGGACGATCACATAGGTGAAGGTCGAGATCGGATACGCGTTCGGGAACTTCTTCGGCGGGTTCACGATCGAGAGCGAGCCGTCGGCGTTCGGCTTCTGGTCGCTCTGCGCCGCCGAGAGGATCCCGCGGAGTCCGGGCGTCGTGTACTTGCCGGAGTTGTTCTTCATCCGGAAGTAGCTGAGGTGGTTGTGGATCGCGTACGCGATGTCCGCGTAGCCGATCGCGCCCGGCGTGCCGGAGACGATCGCCGCGACGCCCGAGCTGCCCTTGCCGCCGGAGCCGGTCGGCCAGTTGACGGCGACGCCCGAGCCGATCTGCGACTTCCAGGCGGGGCTGACGCTCGAGAGGTAGTCGGTGAAGTTGAACGTCGTGCCCGAGTTGTCCGAGCGGTGCGCGATCGCGATCTTCGTCGACGGGAGGTTCACGCCCGGGTTCAGCTTCGCGATCGCCGGGTCGCTCCAGGTCGTGATCTTGCCCATGAAGATGTTGGCCAGCGTCGGGCCGTCCATCTTCAGGAGGTTCGGCGCGCCCGGGAGGTTGTACATGATCGCCGTGGCGCCGAGTGCCCACGGGATCTGGATGCAGCCGTTGCAGGCGTTGAACTGGTCGGAGGTCAGCGGCGCGTCGCTCGCGCCGAAGTCGACGGTGCGCGCGGTGATCGCCGCGACACCGGCGCCGGAGCCGACGCCGCTGTACTGGAGCTCGTAGCCGTAGGCCGAGCCGAGCGGGCTGATCCACTGGGAGACGAGGGGCTGGACGAAGGTGCTTCCTGCGCCGGTGATGGTCGTCCCGGCCGAGCGCTTGGAGCCGGCGCTTGCCGCGCCGACCGCGACGGCCGCAACGGCGCCGCAGAGCGCGATCAGGGTGATCGCGCGAGTCTTGGAGCCGAGGTTCGGCATTGCTGTTTCTCCTCTTTCGGGGTTCGCGGCCACGGTACGACCGTCGCCCCGCGGGGTGGGATACCGTGCTGTTGCGAGGTGGTTACGAAGCGGTGAACCACCCTCGGAAACGGGGTGGGGAAAGGGATACGGTGTCGCGATGGCTTTCGACGACGAGCTCGGGCAGGTCGAGGCGCAGCTACAGGAGGAAGGGCAGCGGACGGTGACCGCCGTCCACGGGGCGATCCGGGCCCTCCAGGAGCGGGACGTCGAGCTCGCGGACGAGGTGATCGCCTTCGACGACGAGGTCGACCGGCTGTTCCTCGGGATCGAGAGCTCGATCCAGTCCCTGATCGCGCTCCAGACGCCGGTCGCCCGCGACCTGCGCCTGCTGCTCGCGATCCTCCACATCAACCTCCTGCTCGAGCGCTCGGCCGACGGGGCCGTGACGATCGCGAAGCTCTCGAAGCTCGTCGCCGACGCCGACCCGGACCCGGGCCTCGTCGAGGTCCTCGTCGAGATGGGCGACCGGGCGGAGGAGATGTGCCGCGTCGCGCTCGACTCGTTCGACCGCCGCGACCTGGCCGGAGCCGAGAGCCTCGTCGACCTCGACGAGCTCATCGATCGCTCGAACCGCCGCTTCGTGGAGCGGCTCGTGGACGTGATGGCCGACCCGGAGATGCGGGAGTGGGGCCTCGCGATGGTGGTCGTGGCGCGGACGATCGAGCGGATCGGCGACCGGGCGGTCGACATCGGGGAGCAGACCGCGTACCTGCTCACCGCGGAGTTCCGCGAGTTCACCGACGCGTCGCATCCCGCCGCGTCCTCGTAGCCGACGCCCTAGAATCGCCCCCGATGGACCGTCGGCGGCTGCTCGCGATCATTGCGCTCGTCCTCGGCGTCGTCCTGATCGCGATCGCGATCGTCTACTGGGCCGAGCCCGCGAAGTCCCTGCCGTCGTTTGCCCCCGGCCACACCGCCGGCTCGAACCACCATCACGTCAAGCACGGCATCGCCGCGTTCCTGCTCGGCGTCGCGTGCCTCGTGTTCGCGTGGTTCAACACGGGGGAGCGCAAGACGCCGGCGCCGGACCCGCAGTAGTGCCGATCACGTACTTCCAGGCGGCGATCCTCGGGCTGATCCAGGGCGTCGCGGAGCTGTTCCCGATCTCGAGCCTCGGGCACAGCGTGATCCTGCCGAGCCTCTTCGGCTGGAACATCCACCAGAACGACTCCTACTTCCTGACCTTTCTCGTCGCGACGCATCTCGCGACGGCGATCGTGCTCGCCGTCTTCTTCCGCGCCGACTGGTGGCGGATCATCAAGGGGCTCGGACGCTCGCTGCGCGACCGCGGCATCGGCACGGACGACGCGGACGCGAAGCTCGGCTGGCTGCTCGTCGTCGGCACGATCCCCGCCGGGATCCTCGGGCTCGCGCTCGAGCACGCGCTGCGGAAGGTCTTCGCGTCGCCGCAGACCGCAGCGATCTTCCTCTGCGCGAACGGGCTCCTGCTCTACGGCGCGGAGCGGCTGCGGCGGCGCGCGCCCCAGACGGCGACCGACGACGACACGCGGATCGCGCGCACGCTCTCGTGGCTCGACGCGACGCTCGTCGGCGCGGCGCAGGCGCTCGCGCTGATCCCGGGCTTCTCGCGCTCGGGCGCGGCGATGGGCGGCGGCCTGCTCGTCGGGCTCTCGCACAAGGACGCCGCGCGCTTCGCGTTCCTCCTCGCGACGCCGATCATCGGCGCCGCCGCGGTGCTGAAGCTGCCGGAGCTCGCCGGCTCGTCCGGGAACGGCGTCCGGGGCCAGGCCCTCGTCGGCGCGCTCTGCGCGGCGGTCGCGGCCTGGTTCTCGGTGAGGTTCCTGATGCGGTATTTCGAGACGAACACGCTGATGCCGTTCGCGATCTACTGCTTCGTGGCGGGGGGTGCCGCCGCGATCTACTTCGCTGTAACCTGAGACGGCCCATGGCAGTTCGCACGAAGAAGCGGACGGCGGCCGCGGCGGACAGGCTGATCAACCGCGAGCTGTCGTTCCTCGACTACGACGCCCGCCTCCTCGAGCTCGTCGAGGACCCCGACCTGCCGCTCCTCGAGCGCGTCTTCTTCTTCGGGACGTTCTCCCAGATGCTCGACGAGTTCTTCATGATCCGCATCGCCGGGCTGACCGGCCAGGCGGCCGCGGGTGTGACGGTGCGCTCGCCCGACGGGCGCACGCCGCAGGAGGCGCTGACCGAGGCGCGCGCGCGCGTCATCGAGCTCTACGCCGAGCAGGCGCGCATCTGGTCGAAGGAGCTCTTGCCGGCGCTCGCGGCGGAGGGCATCGTCGTCTCGCGCGTCGACGAGCTCTCGGACGAGGAGCGCGTCGACCTGATGGAGCGCTTCGAGCGCGAGATCTTCCCGGTGCTGACGCCGCTCGCCGTCGGGCCGGGCCAGCCGTTCCCGTACATCTCGCCGCTCTCGATCTCGCTCGCGGTGTTCGCGCGCGACCCGGAGACGGGCGAGGAGCGCTTCGCGCGCGTGAAGGTGCCGGAGGGCCTGCCGCGCTTCCTGCCCGTCGGCGGCGGCGGCCGGTTCGTGCCGCTCGAGCAGGTGCTGACCGACTTCCTGCCGAGCCTCTTCCCCGGGATGGAGATCCTCGAGCGCTCGCTCTTCCGCGTCACGCGCGACGCCGACCTCGAAGTCTCGGACGAGGCGGACGACCTCCTCGAGGCCGTCGAGCTCGAGCTGCGCCGCGCGCGCTTCGGCGAGGTGACGCGCCTCGAGGTGTCGTCGTCGATGACGCAATCGCTGCGCGAGCGGCTCCAGCAGGGACTGCGCGTCGCCGACGAGCTCGTCTACCCGATCTCGGGGACGCTCGACCTCGCGGACGTGCTCGAGCTGACGAAGCTCGACCGGCCGGACCTGAAGAACGAGCCGTGGATCCCCGTCGCGCGCCCGCCGCTCGCGGGGCTCGAGCCCGGCGAGCAGTTCGCCGTCATCCGCGCAGGCGACGTGCTCGTCCACCACCCGTACGACTCGTTCGCGGCGACGTTCGAGTCGTTCCTGAACGCGAGCGCGAGCGACCCGGATGTGATCGCGTTGAAGTCGACGGTGTACCGCACGGGCGACGACACGCCGCTCGTCCCGGCGTTGATCGCCGCCTCCGAGAGCGGCAAGCAGAGCGTGTGCCTCGTCGAGATCAAGGCGCGCGGCGACGAGCGGCGCAACATCGAGTGGTCCCGCGCCCTCGAGCAGGCGGGCGTGCACGTCGTCTACGGGTTCCCGTCGATGAAGACGCACGCGAAGACGACGCTCGTCGTCCGTCGCGAGGCGGGCGGCCTGCGCCGCTACGTCCATCTCGGCACGGGCAACTACAACAACGTCACCGCGCGCTCGTACGAGGACTTCGGGCTCTTCACCGCGGACGAGGACATCGCGGCCGACGTCGCGGACCTCTTCAACTACCTCACCGGCTTCGGCCGGCCCGCGCGGTTCCGGAAGCTGCTCGTCGCGCCGTTCACGCTGCGGCAGCGGCTCATCGACGAGATCCGCGAGGTGTCGGAGTCGGCGCGCGCCGGGCGCAAGGCGCGCATCCGCATCAAGGTGAACGGCCTCACGCACGTCGAGATCATCGACCAGCTCTACAACGCGTCCGAGGCCGGCGTCCGCATCGACATCCTCTGCCGCGGCGTCTGCTCGCTGCGGCCCGGCGTGCCCGGGATGAGCGAGCGGATCCGCGTGCGCAGCGTCCTCGGCCGCTTCCTCGAGCACAGCCGCCTCTTCATGTTCGAGTCGTCGAGCCGCTCCGCGACGTACATGGGCAGCGCCGACCTGATGCCGCGCAACCTCGACCATCGCGTCGAGGTGGTGACGCCGGTCGAGGATCCGACGCTCCAGTCGGAGCTCGTCGCGACGTTCGACGCGGAGCTCGCCGACACCGCGAGCTCCTGGGAGCTCGACGGCGACGGGGCGTGGAAGCGCGTCCGCCCGCGCAAGGAGGACGAGCGGGCGCGGTCCGCCCAGGCCGTCCTCATGCGCCGCGCGCGGCGCCGCGTCTCCGTCGCCCGCACGCACTAGGTTCGCCAGGCCGTTACCGGCCCGTCACCGCCCGTTCACGGGGCCGGCACGTGTCCAACCGACGCCGGACCTACCATGCGCCACGTGCGCCTGGGGGTCCTCGACGTCGGCTCGAACACCACCCGTCTCCTCGTCGCCGACCTGAAGCGCGGGGAGATCGCTCCCGTCGCGAAGGTGAAGGTCCGGCTGTCGCTCGGCGAGGAGATCGAGCGCTCCGGCGAGGTGTCGAAGGCGCACGTCGCCGCCGCGGCGAAGGCGGTCGAGCGGCTCGCCGGTCTCGCGCGCGACGAGGGCGCCGAGGCGCTCGACGTGTTCCTCACCGCGCCCGGGCGCCAGGCGGAGAACGCGGAGCAGCTCGTCTCGGCGCTGACGCGCGCAGCGGGCGTTCCCGTGCGCGTGCTGTCGACGGAGGAGGAAGGACGGCTCGCGTACGGCGGCGCGGTCGCGACGTCGCGGGTCCCGCTGCCGGCCACCGTCGCGGTCTGCGACGTCGGCGGCGCGTCCACCGAGATCGCCGTCGGCGCGCCGCACGCGGCGCCGTGGTGGATCGAGTCCGTCGACCTCGGGTCCGTCCGTCTCACGACGCGGGTGCTCGACGGCGGCCGCCCGAGCGGCGGCGAGCTCGCACGCGCGCAGGCCGAGGCGGCGCGGGCGTTCGCATCCGTCGTCCCACCGGAGGTCGAGGCGGCGCTCGCCGTCGGCGGCAGCGCGCGCGCCGCGCGCCGGCTCGTCGGCGGGACGCTCGGCGAGGACGAGCTGCGCGAGGCGGTGCGGCTCGTGCGGTCGCACTCGCCGCGGACGATCGCGCGCCGGTTCGGCGTCGACCGCGAGCGCGCGCAGATCCTCGCGGGAGGGCTCGTGCTCCTCGTCGAGGTGCAGGCGCGCCTCGGCGTGCCGCTCCACGTCTGCGACGGCGGTATCCGCGAGGGCGCGCTCCTCGCCTGGGCCGAGGAGGCCCAGGGCGTGGCGGTCACCCGCCGAACGGCCTGACCCGAAAAGCCACGTCCGGTGCCAGGCACCGGCCGTGGCCGGCGGAGCCAGGTCGTCTGCGTATTGCGACGATCTGAGCGCGATTGGGGGCGCATCGTCCCCACCGGGACGTGGCTCAGGGAGACGTGGCGGGGAGGCGCTCGAGGACGCGGATCTCGTTGCCGGCGAGCTCGAGCACGACGGCTGCGCCCTTGACGAGCGGTGCGCCGAGGACGGCTTCGACGATGTCGCCGTGCGTGCACGCGACGCCGCCGTCGAGCTCGGCGAGCAGCGCGAGCGCACCGGCCCGGCTGCCGCCCTCCGCGAGGCGGTCGTCGAGCTCGACCTCGAGCCCGAGCGACGCGGCGAGCGGTTCCACCGTCTCGACGCAGCGGACGTACGGGCTCGAGACGACGCGCGTCGCGCGCATCGCGCCGCGGAGTGCGTCCGCGTCCGCGCGGCCGGCGGCGTCGAGCGGACGCGCGCGGTCGTCGCCCGTCCACGCGTCGCGGTCACCGGCCGACGCGTGACGGAGCAGGATCACGCTCATGCGACCGCGTCGAGGAGCTCGAGGTCGCGCTCGTAGGTGAGCAGCGCGCGCGCGTCCGCCGGCGCGAGCCAGCGCAGCTCGTCGATCTCCTTCCCGGGCACGAACCCGTCGTCCTCGAGCGGCTCCATCGTCCACCAGCGCACGATCTTCGGGCGGCCGAGCGCGTCGTCGTACGCCGTCGGCGGGAGCTCCGCGCCGAGGGCGCAGCGGAGCCCGGTCTCCTCCCACACCTCGCGGAGCGCGCAGTCCTCGTCCGACTCGCCGGGGTCGGCCTTCCCCTTCGGGAACGTCCAGTCGTCGTAGCGCGGCCGGTGGACGAGCAGCACCTCGCCGTCGCGCACGACCACGCCGCCGCCGGCGCGGACCGTCATCTCGCGGCGCGCTTCAGCTTCCGCCATGCGCCCGGCCATTCGGCGCGCGCCTCGGCGTGGCGCGCCTGCTCGCGGTCGATGAGCCGCCCGGCGGCGAGCGCCTGGTCCGGCGCCGCGTCCGCCGCGAGCGCGCGGAGGCGCTGCTCGGCGACGACCGCGTCCTGGTGCTCGCCGAGCACGTCCTGGAAGACCTTCGCGCGCTTCACGAACTCGTCGTCGCCGGCGAGCTCCGCCGCGTAGCGCGCGCGCTTGCCGAGCTTGCGGATCGCATGGAGCTCGACGTCCGCCGGCTCCTCGGGAAGCTCGCGGACCGCCTTCCGGAGCTTCTTGAACGCGCGGCCGGAGAGCTCGTCGAGCGAGACGCCGTCGCCGCTCGGCTCGAGCTCCCGGAGCGTGGACTCGAAGCGGTCGAGGAGCGCGAAATAGCGCGTGCCGTTCAGCGCGCGGAGCAGTGCGGTGCGGTCGCGCCTGCGCTCGCGGTCGAGCGCGCGCAGGAGCCGGTCGCCCGCCTTCGCGTCCGCGCCGCCGAGCCCGGCCGCCTCCGCGTGCAGCCGCTCGAGCAGCACGTCGAGGTCGCGGACGGCGCCGAGCACGCCGCCGAGCCACTGCAGCTCCGCGTCGAGCTCGGACGTGTCGGACGCGATGAGATCGCGGCCCGCGCGCAGCAGCGCGCGCGAGCGGCGGACGGCGACGCGCATGTCGTGGAGGCTCTCCGGGTCGGTGCCGAGCCGCGTGCCCGGGTCGTGCGCGAGGATCGCGACGAGCTGCGCGCCGAGCAGCGCGCGCAACGCGGCGAACGGCTCGCTCGG
>Ga0335071_10008959_pt1 | contig 10250 bp, 8 predicted proteins | sample Lox_Sample_15_FD_206724 | JGI IMG/M metagenome (GOLD analysis project Ga0335071, IMG submission 206724) | Soil microbial communities from Loxahatchee National Wildlife Refuge, Florida, United States - Lox_Sample_1.5 | ecosystem: Environmental > Terrestrial > Soil > Wetlands | place: USA: Florida...
CTTCGGTGCTCGGGCTGTCGGACGATCGCGCGCGCCGAGCGTGCGAGGCCGCCATCCGGGACTACGACCCGTGCATCTCGTGCGCGACCCACTTCCTGACGCTCACCGTCGAGCGGAGGCCGCCTCGGTGCGCGTGACCGTGATCGGTGTCGGCACTCGGCACGGCGGCGACGCGGCCGGGCTCGCCGTGGTGACGGCGCTCGAAGCTCGCGCGCTGCCGCGATCGGTCGCTCTGGTCCGCTGCGAGCGCCCGCTGCCCGATCTCCTCGAGGCCCTCGCCGGCGCAGACGCGGCGATCGTCGTCGACGCTGCGCGCTCGGACCACGCGGCGCGCGGCGCCCGGCGCGTGGCTCCCGCGGAGCTGGCCGACGTCGCCACGACGTCGTCGCACGGATTCGGGGTGGCCCGCGCGCTCGCGCTCGCCGAGGCGCTCGGCCGGGCGCCTGCCCGCGTCGAGCTGGTGGCGATCGAGGGCGAAGGCGACGCGGACGTCGAGGCCGCGGCGCGGATCGTCGTCGAGCTGCTGGCCTCGCTCACGGCTGCGGAGGGCTAGGAATGCACGAGGCGAAGCTGTGTCTTTCGCTGCTGGCGACCGCGGAGCGCGCGCTCGCAGAAGCGGGAGCGGAGCGCATCGCCGCCGTGCACCTGGCGGTGGGAGCGCTGTCCGGGGTGGCTCCGGAGGCGCTCGCCGCGGCGTTCCCGATCTGCGCCGCTGGGACGCGAGCCGACGGCGCCGTGCTCCGCATCGAGCGCACGCCGGGGAGGGACCTGGTCCTGCGCGAGCTGGAGGTGGTCTGAGATGTGCGGGATCTGCGGATGCGACGAGCCCGGCGAGCACCACGGCCCGCCGGGCCCGGCCGAGGAGACGCGGCGACTCGCGGTGGAGCGATCGCTGCTCGCGCACAATCGCGAGCACGCGGCGCGCCTGGCGGCGCGGCTCGCGGCGCGCGGGATCGACGCCATCGGCCTCGTCGGCGGACCGGGCGCCGGGAAGACCTCGCTGCTCGAGGCGACCTTCGCGCGGCTCGGGCCCGCGGCCGCGCAGTGCGAGCTGGTGGTCGAGGGCGACTGCGCGACCGATCTGGACGCGAGACGCGTCGAGGCAGCCGGTGCGCGAGCGGTCCAGGTCGCCACCGGCTCGCTGTGTCATCTCGACGCACACCTCGTCGAGCACGCCCTCGAGCCCGCCGCGCTCGAGGGAGCCCGGCGCCTCTGGATCGAGAACGTCGGCAACCTGGTGTGTCCGGCTCCCTTCCCCTGCGGCGAGCGCCGCCGGGTCGCGCTGGTGTCCGTCGCCGAAGGCGACGACAAGCCGGAGAAGTACCCGGCGCTCTTCGCGAGCGCCGACCTCCTCGTGATCAGCAAGATCGATCTGCTCCCGCACCTCGACTTCGACGTGGAGCGCTGCATCCGCGGCGCGCGACGGGCGCGCGCGTCCCTGCCCGCCCTCCTGCTCTCGGCGCGCTCCGGTACGGGGCTCGACGCCTGGATGCGCTGGGTGGACGGAGAGGCGTCGGCCTAGCCATGTGCCTCGCCGTTCCGGGGCGCGTCTGCGAGCTCTACGAAGAGGAAGGGCTCCGGCTCGCGGCAGTCGCGTTCGGCGGCGTCCGGATGCGGGTCTGCGTCGAGACGCTCCCGGACGTCGCGATCGGGAGCTGGGTGCTCGTCCACGCAGGCGTGGCGCTGCAGGAGCTCGACGCGAGCGCGGCCGACGAGGCGTTGCGGCTGCTCGCCGAGGCCGCGCAGGGCGGAGGCTCCGCATGAGGCTCGTCGACGAGTATCGCGATCCGCATCTCGGCCGCGCGCTTGCCGGCCGCGTGCTGCGGAGCGCATCACGCGCCTGGACGATCATGGAGGTGTGCGGCGGGCAGACGCACTCGATCCTGGCCCACGGCCTCGACGATCTCGTCGCGGAGCGAGTGACGCTGCTCCACGGACCGGGGTGTCCGGTGTGCGTGACACCGCTCGAGACGCTCGACCGCGCGTTGGCGCTGGCCGAGCGCGGCGCGGTCGTCTGCAGCTTCGGCGACATGCTGCGCGTGCCCGGCTCGCGCGGCGACCTGCTCGGCGCCCGGTCGCGCGGCGCAGACGTGCGCGTGGTGTACTCGCCCTTCGACGCCGTGCGGCTCGCCGCCGAGCGACCCGACCTGTCCGTGGTGTTCCTCGCAGTCGGCTTCGAGACGACGGCGCCCGCGGTCGCCGCAGCGGCCCGCTGGGCGCTCGCGCGCGCGCTGGGAAACTTCCTCCTGCTCTGCTCGCACGTGCGTGTCCCGCCTGCGCTCGACGCGATCGCCGGCGCGGCCGAGACGCGGGTCGACGCCTTCCTCGCCGCGGGCCACGTCTGCACCGTGATGGGCACCGGGGAGTACGAGCAGCTCGTCCGGCGCCACCGCCTGCCGATCGTCGCGACCGGCTTCGAGCCGGTCGACATCCTCGAGGGCATCGCGATGGCCGTGGCGCAGCTCGAGGCGGGCGAGGCGCGCGTCGAGATCCAGTACCGGCGCGCGGTGCGACCGGAAGGCAACCCCTCCGCGCGGGCGCTGCTCGAGGACGTCTTCGAGGTGGTCGACCGCCCGTGGCGGGGGATCGGCGTCGTCCCGGGCGGTGGATTGGCGCTCCGGCCTCGCTACGCCGCGCTCGACGCGCTGCGCGCCTTCCCGGAGCTGGCCGGCGAGTCCCCGCGCGAGCCGGCCGCATGTCGGGCGGGGGACGTCCTGCGCGGCGTCCTGCGTCCACCGGCGTGTCCCGCGTTCGGCCGCGGCTGCACCCCGGAGCATCCGCTCGGAGCCCCGATGGTGTCGTCGGAAGGCGCCTGCGCCGCCTACTACCACCATCGCGCTGGAGATCCTGCATGAGCGAGCCGCTCGACCTCGACCGCCTGGTGAGCCCCAGCTGCCCCGTCCCGGGCGACAGCGAGTGCGTGACGCTCGCGCACGGCGCGGGCGCCGGCGCGAGCGCGCGCTTGTTCGAGGAACGGCTCTGGCCGCATCTCGCGAACGCCGCCCTCGCGCCGCGGCACGACGGCGCCGTGCTCGAGCTACCCGGCTCGCGCCTCGCCTTCACGACCGACACCTTCGTGGTTCGCCCGCTCGAGTTTCCGGGCGGCGACATCGGCTCGCTCGCGGTGCACGGCACGCTCAACGACCTCGCGATGTGCGGCGCTCGACCGCTGGCGCTCTCGTGCGCGCTGGTGCTCGAGGAGGGTCTGGCGCTCGCGACGCTCGAGCGCGTCGTCCGCTCGCTCGCGGCGGCGGCGCGCGCGGCCGGCGTGCCGATCGCCACCGGCGACACCAAGGTCGTGGAGCGCGGCAAGGGCGACGGCGTCTACGTGAACACCGCCGGCGTGGGTCTGGTTCCGGAGGGACGCTGCCTCCGGCCCGACCGCGTCGCGCCGGGTGACGCCGTGCTGGTCTCGGGCGCGCTCGGCGCGCACGGCGCCGCGGTGCTCTCGACGCGCGAGGGGCTCGCGTTCGAGTCGTCGATCCGCAGCGACTCGGCCCTGCTCTCCGGACTGGTCGAGTCGATGCTCGAGGTCGCGCCGGATCTGCATTGCCTGCGCGATCCCACCCGCGGCGGGCTCGGCGCGGCGCTGCACGAGATCGCGAGGGGGGCCGGCTGCGCGATCGAGCTCGACGAGGAGGCGATCCCCGTGGAGGAGCCGGTCCGCGCCGTCTGCGAGCTGCTCGGCCTCGATCCGCTCTTCCTCGCGAGCGAGGGTCGCTGCGTCGCCTTCGCCCCGGAGCCGCAGGCCGACCGCCTGCTCCACGTGATGCGCCGCCACCCGCTCGGGCGCGGCGCGGCGCGCATCGGCCGCGTGGTGAGCGGCCGCCCGCGCGTGGTCCTCCGCACATCCATCGGCACCCGGCGCCTGCTGCTGCTCCCGGCCGGCGAGCCGCTGCCGCGCATCTGCTGATGGAGCCGGTGCGCCGCGAGCTCCGGCTGACGGGCGTCGTGCAGGGCGTCGGCATGCGCCCGTGGGTCGCGCGGCGCGCGCGCTCTCTCGGCCTCGCGGGAAGCGTGTGCAACACCGGAGAAGGGCTCGACATCGAGCTCGAGGGCTCGCCGGACGCGATCGAGCGGTTCTCCGCGGCGCTGCGCGCCGAGCCACCCGCTTGCGCGCGCATCGAGTCGATCGAGGGCACCGAGGCGCGCCCACAGGGCGAGCCCGGCTTCCGCATCGCGCCGAGCGACCCGCGTGGACGCCGGGAGCGCGCTCGGATCCCCCCCGATCTTCCGGTCTGCGCCGCCTGCCTCGGCGAGGTCTTCGATCCGCGCGATCGGCGCCACCGCTACGCCTTTACCCACTGCGCCGAGTGCGGCCCCCGCGCCTCGCTCCTGCTCGGGCTTCCGTGGGACCGGGAGCGCACCTCGATGCACGGCTTCGCGCCGTGCGCCGCGTGTCGCGCCGAGTACGGAGACCCCTCGGGCCGCCGCCATCACGCCGAGACCCTCGCATGCCCGGACTGCGGCCCCAGGCTCCGGGCGTGCGACCGCGACGGCGCCGAGCTCCCGGGCGATCCGGTCGAGCAGGCGGCCGAGTGCCTGCGCGCCGGCGGGATCGTCGCGCTCCTCGGCTACGGCGGCTTCCACCTCGCCGTCGACGCGAGCCGCGGAGACGCCGTGACGCGGCTGCGGGCGCGGAAGGCGCGACCCGCGAAGCCGTTCGCCGTTCTGGTGGCCGATCTCGCCGCGGCGCGGCGCATCGCATCGCTCCGGCGCGAGGACGAGACGCTTCTGGCCGGGCCCGCCCGCGCGATCGTGCTCGCGCCCCGCCGCGATCCCGCCTTCCGCGGCGTCGCCGACGGCGTCGCTCCGGGCCTCCGCGACCTCGGGCTCATGCTGCCCTACGCACCGCTGCACTGGCTCCTCCTGTTCGGACCCGGCGCGCGGCCGGAGCGGAACCCGGCGCGTTTCGGGGCGCTGGTGCTGACCTCGGCCAATCGCAGCGGCGAGCCGACGCTGCATCGCGTCGATCGGGCGCGCGAGGCGCTGCGCGAGATCGCCGACCTCTGGGTCGAGCACGATCGACCCGTGGCGCGCCCGAGCGACGACCCGGTCTTCCGCAGCGCGTGCGGCGGCGCGATCCCGCTGCGCCTCTCGCGATCGACGGCCCCGCTCGCGCTGCGCCTCCCGGCCGGACTGCGCGCGCGCGCTCCGATCGTCGCCGTCGGCGGCGACCTGGCATGCGCGCCGGCGCTGGCGGTCGGCAACGAGCTGCTGCTCGCCGAGCACGTCGGGGACCTCGCTCACGCCGACGCCGCCGACGCGCTCGAGGCGCGCGTCTCGGATCTGTGTCGCCTCTCCGGCGTCGCGGCGGCGGTCGCGGTCCACGACGCGCACCCCGGCTACGCGGGCACCGAGATCGCAGGCCGGCTCGCGTCGCACCGGCTCGCCGTGCAACACCATCACGCGCACGCCATGGCGTGCCTGGTCGACAATGGCCGTGCCGGGCCCGCGCTCGCGCTCGCGCTCGACGGCCTTGGCTACGGGCCGGACGGCACGGCCTGGGGCGGCGAGCTCCTGCGGGTCGATGCGATCGGGTTCGAACGGCTCGCGCACCTCGAGACGGTGCCGCTGCCGGGCGGCGACGCGGCTGCCCGCGAGCCCTGGCGGATGGCAGCGGTCTGGCTGGCGAGATCGTTCCCCGAAGGACCGCCCGTCCTGCCGTGGCATGCGCGCCGCGAGCCCACCGCGCTGCGCGCGCTCCTCGCCGCCGCGCGAAGCGGCGCGAGCCGGCCGACCTCGTCGTGCGGGCGTCTCTTCGATGCGCTGGCCTCTCTGCTCGATCTGGTCGACGTGGCGTCCCACGAGGGGGAAGCGCCGATGGCGCTCGAGGCGGCGGCCGACGGGCTCGGAGAGCGGAACGAGGCGCCCGCGCCGCAGAGCGCGCGGATCGAGGCGCCCGCGGTCATCGCGGTCGCGCCGCTCGTGCGATCGATCGCAGAGGCGCGCGCGGCCGGCGCCTCCACGGCCTCGCTGGCAAGCGCCTTCCACGCGAGCCTCGCCGACCGGCTCGTGGGCGCGGTGATCGGCTGGGCGCGCCGGCTCGGGCTCGCCGAGGTGGCGCTCACCGGAGGGTGCTTCCAGAATCGCCTGCTGCTCGCACGCGTGAGCGCCGGCCTAGCGGCCGCGGGGCTCACCACCCTCCGCCACCGCCGCATTCCGCCCGGCGATGGCGGGCTCGCGGTCGGGCAGGCCGCGATCGCAGCGGCGCGGCTCGCGCGCGCGGCCGAGATATGCCGCTAGAGCCAGTGGCGCCGCAGCAGCCAGAGCTTCACGCACTGCGTCAGCACCATGTAGGCGAGCACGGTCACCGCCACGAGCGGCCAATACAGAGCGGGGAGCGGTGAGAACTGCAGCGCCGGAGCCATCGGCGAGAAGGGCAGCCAAAGGCCGACGAGGACGATCGACGCCGTCGTCGCCATCAGCGCCGGGCTCGCGCGGCTCTGCAGGAAGGGGATGCGGTTCGTCCGGATCACGTGGATGATCAGCGTCTGCGAGAGCAGCGACTCCACGAACCAGCCGGTCTGGAACAGCGACGCCCGGCTCGGATCCCAGCAGTCGAAGACGTAGAGCATCATGGCGTAGGTCGTGTAGTCGAAGATCGAGCTGCACGGCCCGACGAACAGGATGAAGCGCGTGATCGCCTTCATCGACCACGGCTGCGGCGCGACGAGCTGCTCCGGGTCGACGTGGTCGGTCGGGATCGGGACCTGGGAGAAGTCGTACAGCAGGTTGTTCGTCAGGATCTGGATCGGCGCCATCGGCAGGAACGGGAGGAACAGGCTCGCGCCGAGCACGCTGAACATGTTGCCGAAGTTCGAGCTGGCCCCCATGCGGATGTACTTGAGGATGTTCGAGAAGACCTTGCGCCCCTCATCGACGCCGTCTGCCAGCACGAGCAGGCTCTTCTCGAGCAGGATCACGTCCGCCGCCTCCTTCGCGATGTCGACGGCCGAGTCGACCGAGATGCCGACGTCCGAGGCCCGCAGCGCGGGGGAGTCGTTGATGCCGTCGCCGAGGAAGCCGACCACGTGGCCGCGCGCGCGGAGCGCCGCGATGATGCGCTCCTTGTGCGCGGGCGTGGTGCGCGCGAAGAGCGTCGTCTTCTCGGCGACCCGGCCGAGCTCCTCGTCGGACATGTGCTCTATCTCGCCGCCGAGGACGACGCAGTCGGCTGCCGCACCGACCTGCTGACAGATCCTGCGGCTCACCAGCTCGTTGTCGCCGGTCAGGATCTTCACGGCGACGCCGCGGCGGCTCATCGCCTCGATCGCCGCGGCGGCCGTCTCCTTCGGCGGATCCAGGAAGGCCAGGTAGCCGGCGAGGATCAGATCCGACTCGTCGTCCTTCGAGTAGGCCGCGCGCGGCTCGAAGTCGCGATAGGCGATCGCGAGCACGCGGAACCCGTCTCCGCTCAGGCTCCGGTACGCCTCGCGCAGGCCGTCGACCACCGATCGCTCGATCGGAAGGATCTCCCCATCGCGGCGGAACCGGCCGCACCCGCGGAACACTTCCTCCGGAGCGCCCTTGCAGATCAGTCGATGGACGCCCTCGGGCGTCCGCACCACGACCGACATCATGCGCCGCGAGAAGTCGAACGGGAGCTCGTCGATCTTCTCGTGCTCCGGGATCGCGAGCTCGTGGTACAGCGCCCAGCGCTGCAGCACGGCGCGGTCCAGCAGGTTCTTGAGACCCGTCTGGAAGTGGCTGTTCAGGTAGGCGAGCGCCAGCACGCCGCCGTCCTCGCGGCCGTCCACGTCGCAGTATCGCTCCAGGATGACCTGGTTCTGTGTGAGCGTGCCCGTCTTGTCCGTGCACAGGACGTCCATGGCGCCCAGGTTCTGGATCGAGTCGAGCCGCTTCACGATCACCTTCTTGCCGGACATCGAGATGGCGCCGCGCGACAGGCACACCGAGACGATCATCGGCAGCATCTCGGGCGTGAGCCCGACGGCGACCGCCAGCGCGAAGAAGAACGCCTCCTTCCAGTCGCCCTTGGTCACGCCGTTGATCACGAAGACCAGCGGCGCCATCACGGCGATGAAGCGGATCATCAGCCAGGTGAAGCGCCCGACGCCGAGGTCGAAGCTGGTGGGGGCCCGCTCGTGGGTCAGCGATCCCGCCATGATGCCCAGGTAGGTGCGCGGGCCGGTGGCGACCACGAGCGCAGTCGCGACGCCGCTCTCCACGCTCGTGCCGAGGAAGCAGAGGTTCGCGGCGTCGAGCGGCTGCGACTCGCACGCCGCGTCGCGGCGCAGCGACTTCTCGACCGGCAGCGACTCGCCGGTCAGGGTCGCCTGCACCAGGTGCAGGTCGCGACAGGAGAGCAGCCGTACGTCGGCGGGCGTCATGTCGCCCGCGGAGAGCTGCACCACGTCGCCCGGCACGAGCTCGCGCAGCGGAACCTCGCGCGCGCGACCGCTGCGCACCACGGTCGCGCGCACCTGGATCATCGCGCGGAGCTTTGCGGCCGCGTCGCTCGCGCGCGCCTCCTGCGCGAAGCGCAGCGCGACGCCCATCGCGATCATCAGCACCATCATGGAGGCCGCGCGCGCGTCTCCGGTCGCGAAGGAGAGGGTCGCGAGCACGGCGAGCAGGAGCACCAGGGGGTTCAAGGCAGCGCGCGCCAGCAGCCTTGCGCGCCCGTGGCGCTCGTCCGCCGCCACCTCGTTCGGGCCGTACTGCGCGAGGCGCCGGGCGGCCTCCTCTTCGTCGAGCCCGTCCGTCGATGTGGCGAACCGCCGCACCGCCTCGCTCGGATCGAGGTCGGCCGCCTCGTTCACGAGAGGCGAGACCTCGATCGCCGGCGAAGATCGCTCGAAGAGGGTGCGAAGGTTCTTCGGCAGCATCCAGAACGCCGGTCGAACGACCCTCCCGTCGAGGCGCTCGCGCGCCGGGCCTCGCTACCTTGGGCCGCGTGAGCGTACGCAACTTCGAAGCCCTGTTGAACCCCCGGAGCGTGGCGGTCATCGGCGCGACGAACCGGCCGCGCAGCGTCGGCGCCGTGGTGATGCACAACATCCTGCGCGGGGGCTTCGAAGGGCCGGTGATGCCGGTCAACCCCAAACACACCGCCGTGGCGGGCGTGCTCGCCTACCCGAGCGTTGCGAGCCTGCCCATCCCTCCCGACCTGGCCATCGTCTGCACGCCTCCGGCGACGGTCTCGGAGCTGCTGCGGTCGCTCGGAGCGGTCGGTACGCGCGCCGCCGCGGTGCTGACCGCCGGGCTCTCGCACGCGAAGGACGAGGCCGGCGCGTCGCTCGCCGCGCGCGCCATGGAGGAGGCGGAGCGCAGCGGTCTCCGCGTGCTCGGGCCCAACAGCCTGGGGCTCCTGGTGCCCGGGATCGGACTCAACGCGAGCTTCGCGCATACCGGCGCCGAGCCGGGGCACGTCGCGTTCGTCTCGCAGTCCGGCGCCGTCTGTACCGCGGCACTCGACTGGGCGCGCGCGAGCGCGGTGGGCTTCTCGCATTTCGTGTCGCTCGGCGACAGCGCCGACGTCGACGTCGCCGACCTGCTCGACTGGCTCGGCGCCGACCCGAAGGTGCGCGCCATCCTGCTCTACCTGGAGTCGATCCTGGTTCGGCCCGAGACCGCTCGCGCCGGTCGCGCATCGACGCTCCCGGCCCGCAAGTTCCTGTCGGCGGCGCGCGCGGCGTCGCGCAACAAGCCCGTGGTGGTCCTGAAGGCCGGGCGCCGCGAGGAGGCTGCTCGGGCGGCCTTCTCGCACAGCGGAGCGCTGGCGGGCGCCGACGACGTCTGCGACGCCGCGCTGCGGCGCGCGGGGCTGCTCCGGGTCGAACGAATCGACGAGCTCTTCGATGCGGCCGAGACCCTGGTGCGATCGCGGCGGCTCTCGGGCGATCGCGTCGCCATCGTGAGCAACGGCGGCGGCCTGGCGGTGATGGCGACCGACGGCCTGGTCGCGCGCGGCGGCCGGCTCGCGGATCTGGCGCCCGACACGATCCGGCGTCTCGACGCCGTGCTCCCGCCGAGCTGGTCGGGCGGGAACCCGGTCGACCTGATCGGCGATGCCCCCGGTGAGCGCTATGCGAGCGCGCTCGGCACGGTGCTCGGGGATCCCGGTGTCGACGCGGTGCTGGTGCTGCATGCGCCGACCGCGATCGCGTCGAGCGAGGAGGCCGCGCTCGCGGTCGCAGAAGTCGTCCGGAAGCACGAGTCGCGGCCGGACGTGTTCGCGAGCTGGCTCGGTCGCGAGGGCGGCGACCAAGCACAGCGGATCCTCC
>Ga0335071_10008960_pt1 | contig 10250 bp, 10 predicted proteins | sample Lox_Sample_15_FD_206724 | JGI IMG/M metagenome (GOLD analysis project Ga0335071, IMG submission 206724) | Soil microbial communities from Loxahatchee National Wildlife Refuge, Florida, United States - Lox_Sample_1.5 | ecosystem: Environmental > Terrestrial > Soil > Wetlands | place: USA...
TTCAGTCCGGTAGCGCCCTCCATAAGCTCCCGAATTGGCGACTCTGAGGATATTTGCGGCAACAGCACCGTCGTGCTCGAGAATCTCGGCAATTCCCCGGCATCCCGCTTTTTCATCCTGTAGGGCAGCGGTTAGTCTCTGGACTGTTATCGGCAACGGATCGAGCCGCTGGATACCATCCATAAGTTTTTCGGGTATTGCCATGTGAAGTCCTTTCTTCTCGAACTACCCTGATCAGTTCTGCGTGGTCAGACGCCCGACTATCGATTTTGGAATTTGGGTGAGTGCCGTTATTTCGCAAGCGGCCCCGAGATTAATCGCTTCCTTCGGCATTCCAAAAACGACACAGCTTTTTTCGTCCTGGGCTATTGTGTATGCCCCATTTTGACGCATTGCCAGCAGACCTCTTGCTCCATCAGCCCCCATACCGGTCAAAAGTATTCCTAACGCATTGGAGCCGGCATTCCTGGCTACGGATTGGAAAAGCACGTCTACGCTCGGACGCTGATAATGGACCGGCGGCCCATCTTTCATCTTGACTATGTACCGGGCCCCATCGAGCTGCAGCACCATATGGCAGTTTCCCGGTGCAACCAGAGCTACTCCGGGAATTACCCCGTCATTCTCCTTTGCCTCTCGCACCTCCATGGAACAAACCGAATTCAGCCTTTTGGCAAAGGATGCGGTGAATTGTTCCGGCATGTGTTGAACAATCACGGTACCTGCAACACTGCTGGGCAGCTCTCGTAAAACGCATTCAAGTGCCACGGTGCCCCCGGTGGAAGCACCGATTGCAATCACCTTATGCGTTGTGCTCAGGAGAGCAGGTTGCTGATCCGAACCGCAAGCAATAGCAGGGATTCCCAAAGGTTTCGCAGGAATCGCCTGTGCGGCGGCGCGTACAGCTCGAACCAGTTTGGAACAGTCTTCAGGCACAGAGTAATGGGACCCGGGCTTATTGATGACTTCGACCGCGCCCAGATGCAATGCGCGCAGAGTGGCCTCGCTGTTTTGTGGAGTAAGAGAACTGACGACTATTGTCGGGATTGGATAGTATTTCATCAACTTTTCAAGAAAGGTCAACCCATTCATCCGCGGCATTTCGATATCGAGGGTTATCACGTTAGGACGCAATGCCGCGATTTTATCCCGCGCGACATATGGATCGGACGCGGTGCCGACAACTTCAATGTCGCCGTGCATACTCAGCTGTTCGGTCAATACCTTTCGAACGAGCGCGGAATCATCGACAATCAGGACACGGATCACTTCGACTCCTGCAGCAAAGATCCTTGCGTTATAAAGAGCTGGAGATCAGTGCGTCCATACTCTAGGGCAACTTCCTGGCGAATTGCGGGTTCCCCCAGTCGGCAGTGTTGGATATTGTGGACATCCCGAACCTGGGGAATTCCGATATCGAATACTGCATTGGAACCTCGGAGATGAGGCAGGAGATTGCCGCAAATGACGTTGGCAAGCTCGCGTAATGCATCCTCACGCTGAAACTGTGTAGGGGGTGCATCATCGCCGAGCATATTGCCCGTGAGCGCCGAGAGAATCCGGCCCCTGAGTATAATTAACATCATGCCCTTGATGGGGCCTGAAAAATCGATCGATACGGCCGCTTCCGGGCTGAAATCTTTCTCTTCCTGGCCTGCTTCCGCGCTGGGAAGCATAAATCCCAGCTCCTCGAAAATCTGGAGGGCTGTTTTAAAAAGATGCATCTGAAGACGTTCCATTCGGTGTCACTCCAGTCAACTGAATCACAGCCTCGCACAACACCTCCGGGGAAAAAGGCTTGTGCACAAACCTGACTTTTTTTTCTTTGAGCATCTCGATGCGAATCGTGCTGCTTTCCGTGGAAACGACGATTATAGGCAAATCTGAAATACTCGGATTTCGACGCACGGCCTCGATCAATTCGATTCCGTTCATTATGGGCATGTTGATATCCACGAATGCCAGGTCGATCCAATTGTTTTCGAGGATTCCCAATGCCTCCCTTCCATTCTCAGCCTGGTGGACCTGGTTGAGCTGAAGGCCGCTCATCTTGAGGGAGCGGATCACGATTGACCGTATGATCGAGCTGTCATCTACAACGAGTATGTTCAGAGCCATTTTCTGAGTGCCCCCGGTTGATATGAATCCTGCTTTCCATATGCGTCATGGCTTCCGCCTTCTTTATCGCTTCACAACTGTCTGCTTTGGCTATTCGCTTTGATGCAGACATTGCCGGTTCCGATATCCAGGACCATGGTTCTTGGATGGCTGCCCCCCACGTCGTGAGCGGATAAAAGAATTCCGTTTTTCCACAACAGCATTCGAAGGGTTACGAAATTGCGCTTGCCAATCTGGAAATAATCGTCCTCTTCATTTCCCCGGGCGCATGCGCCGCCTGCAACTTTTACGATCAGCCTCTCCTTTTTAGCGCCACACCGGTAAGCTTCACGAAAGAGCCCTGGCACTCCGGTATCCACAAACATGAACGGATTGTCGCCGGCCTTCTTTGGATCAATCGCAGATTGAGGCAGCATTGCGTGAAGCATGCCGCCAACTCCGGCAATCGGGTCGTGGATCGTGATTCCCAGGCAACTGCCGAGTGCGTAAGTTATCAGCGATTCGTGTCCTTGAGCCGATACTTTCATATCCGCGACATTGACAATGTGGATGGCTTGCACTCGCTGCTCCGATCCGATCTATTTCATATAAATTGCCGGTTCCACATAACGGAATTCCCGGGACCCCGCGCCAAGGCTTTCGGAATGGCCGACAAAAAGGTACCCGCCCGGTTTGACCTTTTCCCAGAACCGGCGCACAAGTCTTTTTCGAGTATCAGCGTCGAAATAAATCATGACGTTCCGGCAAAAAATGGCATCGAAGGGCCCGTGCATCGGCCATGAATCGGCGAGATTCAGATAAGCAAACCGAACCATCGCTCGTTCCTGATCTCCGATGCGGTACAGTTGCGTGGGTTTTTTCTGGACACTGACCATGTGTTTTTTCAACAGTGATGCCTCCGAACCCTGCAAAGCATCTTCGCTATAAATTGCGGCGGAAGCAGTGGCCAAGACCCGGTGCGAAATATCGGTCGCCAGAATCAGGCACTGCTTCCGCCTCTCCTCCGGCAACTTCTCGGATAGGAGAACAGCTAAAGAATAGGGTTCTTCTCCGGTCGAGCATCCGGCGCTCCACAGCCGGATACCTGAACGCAAGTTTTGGAATGTCGGCACCAGGCGCGAGCGAATAAACTCAAAATGGTGGGATTCCCGAAAAAAACTCGTTTTGTTTGTGGTCAGGGCATCGATCATCATGCCGAGCTCCTCTCCGGAGGAATCCCTTTCCAGATAGGCCAGGTACTGGCGGTAGCTGGTACAACTGAGAGCGCGGAGGCGCTTCGCCAGACGCGATTGAATCAGTGTCTCTTTTCCTTCGGGAAAGCATATTCCACAGCGGTCGCTCATAATTCGCCTGATGCTTGCGAATTCCGAGCTGCGCAGCATAATTGGATCCGAACCTGTTTGAACCAACACGTTCATCATTCAATCCTCATCAGGTTGGTTAAGCAGCCGTGCGCTCTCGTGTGAGTGAAACTATACCGGAGGCGTCCAGAATGAGGCCGACCCTCCCATCACCAAGAATTGCGCCTCCTGAAATTCCCGGAATTTTGGCCAGTACTTCTCCCAGGGACTTGGCCACGACCTGCTGCTGGCCAATCAACTCATCTACGAGCAGGGCGCAGCGCTTCCCGCCTTCGCCAATTATGACCAGCAGCCCTTCAACCGGATCAGTCACTGCAGTATCGATACTGAAAAGTGAATGGAGCCGGAATACGGGAATCAAATCTCCGCGCAGCATCACCATCTCACCCTGTCCGGCAACCGTTGAAAGGGCGCTTCGTTCGGGCTTCAAACTGAGATGTATGTTTACAGTTGGGATGATGTAGCGTTGGTCACCCACTTTCACCAGCATACCGTCAGTGACAGCTAGCGTTAGAGGCAATCGAACAAAGAAGGTACATCCTTTGCCAGGTTCCGATGCGACATTAATGCGCCCATGCAGAGTCTCCACATTCTTGACGACTACATCCATCCCGACTCCCCGGCCGGAAATTTCGGTCACTTTGTCCGCAGTTGAAAATCCAGGGAGGAAGATGAGCTTTAGGGCTTCGGATTCAGAGAGATTCTTTTCCGAATCAAGCAATCCCTTTTCAATTGCCTTTTGAACGATTTTATCCCGATCCAGTCCCTTGCCGTCGTCTCGAAGCTCCAAGACTACGTTGCCTCTGGAATGATAGGCCGAGAGCCTGATTGTTCCGGTTGGGGGTTTTCCCAAAGCAGACCGAATTTCGGGAGACTCAATGCCGTGGTCAATCGCATTTCGAACCATGTGGACTAGAGGATCGTTCAGCACGTCCACCATGTTGCGGTCAATCTCCGTTTCCTCGCCTTCGCCGACAAACTCGACGGACTTGTCGCTCTTTTGAGCCAGATCCCGCACCAGACGGGCAATCTTCTGAAAAGTGCCTTTTAACGGGACCATACGCATAGACATTGCGAGATCCTGAAGCTCGCGGACGATTTTCCCGGAGTGAGCCACCTTTCGCAGGAGTTCATGGTTTCCCGACTGGTGGACGATGGTATCCTGAGCCAGCATCGATTGCGCAATCACCAGTTCTCCGACCATATCCACAAGCCGGTCCAACCGGTCCGTCCTTACCCGCAGGCTCGAATCCGGCTCGGTGGGCGTTTTTCGTTGTGTGCGGCGGGAATTGTAGCCAGTGTTTTTCAAGATATTATTTGGAACCTCTGAGGGAATACTGGTCGGTTCGTCTTTGTGACCCTTTTCAGCGGAGTGTGAACCAGGGCTTTTCTGTTCAGCAGCAGAGGGGTTATCAAGCAGCTGAATAACTTCTCTATAGCCAGCTGGAAGCAGTGACTCTTTGCCAGCCAGCATTTCCTGTACGCCCTCGGTGAGTTCTTTCAAGATGTCCGTTGAGCGCAGTGCCAGATCCGCGTAAATGCCGCCGAAACGAATTTCCCGGTCTCGTACACGGCTGAGCAATGATTCCGCCCTGTGGGCAAATTCCTGGACATGCAATAGTCCGAGGAATCCTGAATTCCCTTTGATTGTGTGAAAGGTTCGGAAAACGGTGTTCACCGAATCCATATCTGTCGGATCACTCTCAAGCAAGAGAAGTGCGGCTTCCGCTTTTTCCAGCAGATCCTTGCTCTCGGTGACGAATTCTCCGATTAGTTCTCGATCAGGGTCCGTAGGAAGCGCAGTAGCTTCCTGAGTGCAGCCCGTCCCCGGTTCCTGCCCCTTCTGACGAACGGCCTTCGTCCTGTCCTCCTCTGCTCCAGGTATACACGGCTCCTGCTGTTTTGGCATTCCCTTCATGGCATGCAGGTGATCCAAAACCTTCATGAGCTTGTCCCTGAAATTGATCGGTGCGGTGTTTATAAGGTCATCCAGATCAATCAGCACATTATTCAAAGGCCACTGCAGGAGGTCTATCCCAGCCATAGAACCGAAGAAGGTTTCGATGCGCGATCGGATCTCGCGTAATTCGGTTAGATTTTCCGGCTCGAGCTGTATCAAAATGGCCGTGATTTCTTCGAGCAAAATATCAAAATCGGTCATAGTGTCACGCGCTTGCTGTTGGGAAGTTACCGGTTTGTCTCATTGGAGTCCGAAGCATATCCCGATCAAAAGTCCTTCAGAATTGACTGGTCGTCTACCTCAAACGGAATCAGTTTGGAGGCCTGCAGAGGCTGAGTATGGAGACCGCCGTTAATTCGCGAGCCGGGTTGGTTTTTCTCTGTTTTTTTTCGGACCTGAACAGATGCGACCGGAGTTGTTGGTTTCCGCACTGGCGGAGACGTTCTGGTGATGCCGGCTGAAGTATTGCTCAACCGGAAAGCCCCAACCATGCTCTTCATTTCCTCAGCCTGCCCGGACAGTTCTTCGGCAGCGCTCGCTGACTCTTCAGCGTTGGCAGCAACCTGCTGGGTAACCTGGTTCATTTGTTCCACCGCCGTGTTGACCTGATCGACTCCCTGGCTCTGCTGCTCCGAAGCTGCGGCAATTTCCGCCATTACTCCGGAAACCTTTTTCACCTGCCCGTTGATTTCGTTGAGGTTCTTGAGGACCTCCTGGTTGATAGCGACACCGCCTTCGGCATTTTTGACGGACTCCTGGATCAAGTTCGCCGTATTCTTGGCAGCATCGGCGCTCCTCATGGCGAGGTTGCGCACTTCTTCGGCGACTACGGCAAAACCTTTTCCGGCATCCCCTGCGCGTGCTGCTTCGACGGCCGCATTCAGAGCGAGCAGATTGGTCTGAAAAGCAATTTCGTCGATTGTCTTTACGATTTTCGCGGTTGAATCGGACGATTCCTTGATTTTGTCCATCGCTCCCGAGAGCCGCCTCATGCTTTCCATTCCTTGTTCGGCAGTCAAAAGGGCGCCCTCGGAAAAACTCCGCGCTTCCTTGGCATTTTCCGCATTTCTCTTTGTCATTGAAGCCATTTCCTGCAGACTGCTTGACACCTCTTCGAGCGAACTTGCCTGTTCGGATGCGCCTTGGGAAAGTGTCTGACTCCCGGAAGAAATCTGGCCTGCAGCCGAAGCTACCTGTTCCGACGCGAGCGCGACTTGAACCATGGACTCGTCGAGATTCTGTATGAGCGCGTTGATGTTTTCCTTCATCTGATTGAAGACGCCCTGGTACTGGCGGTTAACGCGCGCAGTCAGGTCTTTGTTTGCAGCTGCAAGAAGTGCGGCGCCGCCGTCTTCTTCGATCAGAGATCGGAGGGTTTCGGTGCACCGGTTAAGGCTGTTCTTCAGGTCATTGAAATCACCGTAATAGACTTCTGTGATTTGGGGGGGTATGTCTCCCTTGCTGATAAGGTCGATTTTGGCGGATGCCTTTTGCAATGGTACAACCAATGCGTCCAGGGTGGCATTGAAGCCGGCAACCATTTCGCGGTAGCCGCCTTCGAAGTTCTCCGCCTTGCCGCGGTTGCCCAAGTTGCCCTCCTGGGCGCTCTTGATGAGGCCGTTGATTTCTGCGATGACCTTCCGCAGATTGCCCATTGCTTGCTCGAACTCGGTCACGGTTGACTGAGTCCTGGAGATAATTCCGTTCACACTCCGGGCCAGGTCTCCGATTTCGTCTTTATTGTCAATCTGCAGTGGTTTGATGTCTGTGACAACCTTAACGTTCAAATCGCCGTGTGCCATTGCTTCGCTCGCTTTGCCCAGATTTGTGATGCAGACGTTCTGCAACGCCTCGGCTTTTTGCGCCACTGCTTTGATCTGACTCGAAAATATCCGTGCAAGAAACAGACCCAATGCCACCGCAAATGCCATACCTGTACCGATGATGATAATCATCAAACGGGTTCCTGCAGCGGCAGTGTTCGAGTTTTCATCCGCAGTGCTTTTGGCCTGTTCCTTATTGATTGTTTGCAGGGCTTCAAGAGAATTGACGCCTGCTTGAGCAGGAACAAGAAAAGGGCCTTTCATGAATGCAAGAGCTTCGGCTTTCTTGTTCTCCTTCAGCATTTGGACAAAGGAGTCGAGGCATTCCGAGTACTTTTGGGTCGCCGAATTCAATTGTGCAAATGCTTCTTTTGCTTCTTTTGTTTCGACGGAGCCTGCATTCTCAAATTCCTTCAGGAAACTGTTAATCTTGTTTACTTCTTCGACCGCCGCTTTGGCCTTCTTATCACGTTCATCCTTCGTTTCCGCCAGAAGAATGTCTCGCACGATCACTCGCAATGTCAGGAAGTTCTTATGCGCCCCAGCGATCATAGTGATCGGAACTATGTTTCCCTTATACATCGCCATATCGGCCTTACTGACTGTGGTCAGCTCGGAGATGCCGAAATAGCCAACGATGCCTGCTACAAGGGAAAGCAAGACCGAAGCACAGATCAGCTTCGACGCAATTTTCATGTTATAGAACCACTTCATTTTGATCTCCTTTGTGTGTGTCTGTTAGGGGGATAGGTTCTGATTCCGCTGCGGACGAGGCGAGAGTGTTGAGTTCCTGGTCCGACAGTACCCGGTCGATGTCCAGGAGTATTTTCACTTTTCCCTGGGACTTTCCGATTCCGAGTATGTAATCCGTAATCACTTCGGCCCCAAATGAAGGGGCGTCTTCTATGTCCGCCCCGGATATGTTGAGGACTTCCGATACACGGTCCACTACAATACCGATTTCGATTCCATGCACGGTCACAACGATGATGCAGGTTTCCGAGGTTTGAGTCTGGCCGGGCATTCCGAATTTCAGACGCAGGTCGATAATCGGAATGACTTTGCCGCGCAGATTGATAACTCCACGAACGTGCACAGGTGTTCGCGGAACGCTGGTGATCGGCATCATTCCAATGATCTCGTGGACTTTGAGAATCGCAATACCATATTCTTCGCCGGCCAGGAAGAATGTAAGAAACTTCCCTCCAGCCCGGGCAGTCCTCTCGGTGGATACGAGGGCGCCCCTGTTCACCGAAGACAGCTTAGTTATTTCAGTAGCCATTCGCTCTTTTCCTCGCGTAGTTGTTTCTCGTTTTTACAAGGTTGGCCATATTCGATGTAGCCGGACAGAAGCTGGAGCAGGCGCAGAAGGCAGGCTGCACCGTGCGGGCCTGCCTGACCAGTGCGGATATCAAACACGCCGTAATCATCATGATCGCACAACCCGGTGGGGCTCTTCTTTTGTTGAACCTGCCTTCTGTCCAAAGGAATACTCCCAATCAAAACTTCTGCTATTAACTCAATTGTCAGGATTGAATATCTCATTCAATCCCAGCATGAAGGTCTACAGCTCACATCCGTGTGAACTTTTGGGAAATTACCTTCGGCAATTAGAATCGGCAGATCTGTCAGATTCTGAATGGCGTTGATTACTACGTGTTTTATGAAGGAGATCACTACGTCCGAATAGGAAATATAACGACGGCACGTGGAGCGACAAACGGAACCAGAGATCGGCGGATGGTATACTTCGGGGGGGCGAATATATCTGGGGATTTTTAAGCGTCAAACCTGTTTAACGGTGCCGCACACCGCTGGGTTTGCTACCACGATTCGATCTCGGCCCGCGTCCTTAGCCTTGTAAAGCGCCTCGTCGACCATCTTTATCATGTCCGTAAGCGTATATCCACAGTTCGAATCGACTATTCCGAAACTGGCGGTTAACGGCGGCGATCCGGTTTTAGTCAAGAAATCCGGCAGAACCTTTCGAAACCGCTCCATGGTTCCGACTGCCCCCTCGGCTCCGAGATTCGCGAGCAGGATAACGAATTCCTCACCACCAATTCGCGCAATGACATCGTTTGCACGACAGGAGTTCTGCAGGGCTCTTGCAAAGGATTTAAGTGCATGATCGCCCACAGAGTGATTGAATGAATCGTTCAACTTCTTGAAATGATCGATGTCCGTCAGGACTAAGCTAAAAGATTTTCCCTCCTGCAACCATGCCGCAGCATGATCTTCCAGACTGCGCCGGTTGAAAAGGCCTGTTAGGGAATCGACCATTGCGGCTCGCTGTGCCGATTCCATCGCTCGAATCAGGCCCAGTCGATTACCAAGGTGTGTAGCCAGGGTGTTGCTTGAGAAGGCGATCTGTTCCCCTGCCTGTTCGGTCGATTCCATTTCAATGTAGATGACGCCTACTATTTGGCCCGCCACCGAGATCGGATTACAAAGAACTCTTTTTGCGGAATCTTTTTTGAAAAGCAGTTGTGGACAAGCATCAATCGCCTGGCTGTCATATAAATAGGAAATTGGTCTGAGTCGCACGGCAATACAATCTTTAGGAGTGCCAACGGGACAATACGCGTCCTTCTGCGGATCCGGTATTACCGGGTCGATGGGATTTTCGACCTGTTTTGGAGAATATGAGTCCGGTTTAGGAATTCGGGTAACCATTCGCAGATGCGCCTTGGAGGAATCTGCCAAAAGCAGTTCCACATGTGAATTGGGAAGCATGATTCCTGCTGCTCGTTCGAATACATGAAGAACATCTTCTTCAGTCATGGCCATGTCGAATGCGCGGACTATCTGTGCGTTTAGCACATGATTTTGTATCTGCCCTTCCAGTGCCTGGCGATTAGATACGAGCTTTTGTCGTACGATTCTTAGTGAGTTCAGTAGGGGTCTGCGAACTACAAATCACTAGGGAATAACAATCAGGGCGATCAAAAGGCCAGAATGTGCAAGCAAGGAAATTATTGTTGAAGT
>Ga0335071_10008962_pt1 | contig 10248 bp, 6 predicted proteins | sample Lox_Sample_15_FD_206724 | JGI IMG/M metagenome (GOLD analysis project Ga0335071, IMG submission 206724) | Soil microbial communities from Loxahatchee National Wildlife Refuge, Florida, United States - Lox_Sample_1.5 | ecosystem: Environmental > Terrestrial > Soil > Wetlands | place: USA: Florida...
GCATGCCGATTTGACCGGGGCCGGTTTTAAGAGTGCCGGGTGCGGCGGTGTTTCCCCGACAGGCCCGGCCTACATGCCCATAGGAAAATATTGCTTCTTCAACGGACAGCCCGCTACCGGCGGCAACAACGGCGAGGGTGCCTTTAAGCAGCCCGATGACTATACCTTTGGCACTGCTCCCCGCTACTTTTCCAATCTGCGGGCACCCCATTATGTGGACGAAGATCTGACCTTGGGGAAGTGGTTCAACATTGTGGAGAAACTCCGCATGCAGATCGCTGTCCAGATGTTTAACGCCTTCAACCATCCGAACTTCGGCATACCCAGTTCCGCCGTTGGAAGCCAAACCATGGGCTTCAGCGGAAGCACCCAGGGAGCCAGACAAATGCAGGGTGTGGTGAAAATCACTTATTAGAATCCCACCCATGCGGAGGACCGTACTTGCGCTCTGCATGACAGTCGCGTTCACGAATCCAAACGTGTACGCGACTGTCTCTGCGGAGGCGCCCGAGCAAACAAAGCAAACTCTCCTGGCTGCTAGCTCCGTCGAGGCCAGGGGGGATTTTGCTGTAACGGCTGAACCGTATCGCAAAGCCGCCGAACGCGATCCGTCGATTCCAGAACTCTGGCCTAATCTCGGCCTCATGGACCAACAAATCGGAAAATCTTCCAAGGCGATTCGGACTCTGAAGCGGGCGATTCGCTTGAACCCGAGCCTTTGGGTATAGACTACCCCGACGTCAGGAATCCAGCTGCTGCGCTTCCTTGCCTCGAATGTGCGGAGAGGTATTCGTGAGTAAGCAACTAAATCGCCGGGAGCCCCTTCGAGATGTCGGCGCAGCATGTCCTACGACCATGAGAGAAATCGCGAGTGAACTTGGGGTCTCCGTGGTCACCGTTTCAAAGGTTCTTCGGCACCATCCGGACATAAGCGAGGCAACCCGGAAGCAAGTTCTGGATCGCGTTAGGGAACTTGACTACACTCCGAATGTAGCTGCACGCGGCTTGGCAACCGGAAAGTCATATCTGGTTGGTCTTGTGGTGCCCGATATGTCGCACCCGTTCTTTGCCCAGATAGCAAAATCACTTTCGCGGGTGCTTCTGAAGAAAGGTTACTGCCTCGCAATTTCGACCTCCGAAGAGGGTACCGCGCTGGAAGAAAATGGGATCGACCCACTCCAGACCCACCGGTTGGATGCTCTCGTTATCGCATCCTCATCCACCAACCCATCTGTATTAGAGCGTATTCAAAGGCGAGGGGTGCCGTTCGTTTTGATCGACCGCAAACTCCCGGAGCTGGATGCTAACTATGTTGGCACCGACGACGAGGCGATCGGCTTATTAGCCACAGAACATCTAATCGAAATAGGGTGCGAGAGGATTGCCCACTTGGGTGGGCCTAACAATAGCGCGGGCGTCGGGCTTCTCAAGGGGTATCACAACGCCTTGGTCAAACACAAATTGAAGCCCTTTTCACGCTATGTATCCATGCCCGGGCTGGTGGACGCGCAAAGCAGAGAAAGAGGGGCCAAATTGATGCGGCGGCTCCTGGCACTGAATCCTCGCCCTGATGGAGTATTTTGCTTTAACGATTTCATGGCAATTGGAGCGATACAGGCCATCCTCGATGCAGGCTTAAGAGTCCCGGGAGACATTGCTGTCATAGGCTCTGGGAATCTCCATTATGATGCTGAACTTCGCATCCCTCTATCGACGATCGATCAACAGACAGCCACCATCGGCGAGCAAGCTGGGCGTTTGACCCTGTCGTTATTGGAATCAATGACTCCGCCACCTCGTAAGACCATCATCATTCAGCCTCAACTTGTGGTTCGCGCTTCGACCGATAAGGGGGGCAAAGATCAGGCGGGGCCTGGGGTTCGAGGGATGCAAAACCAGTTTATGGAGGGTTGGAATCGGTGAACCGCAGGCTGTTTCTAACGAGCGGAATGGCTATGATCGCTGTGTCTCGGATGGCGAAGGCACTTGAAGACTCGCCGTTCTTTAGGGGAACCATTCCGAATGGACCATTCCTTCCTTTTTGGGAGTCTCTGAAGTCCTACCAATGTCCCGATTGGTTTCGCGACGCAAAGCTGGGGATCTGGGCTCATTGGAGTCCTCAGTGTGTTCCCGAACAGGGCGATTGGTATGCGCGAAACATGTACCTTGAGGGATCGCCCCAATACGAGTATCACGTGAACCATTACGGGCATCCTTCGACATTTGGATACAAAGACATCTGCAATCTTTGGAAAGCCGACAAATGGGACCCAGAGGCACTGGTCAAGCTGTACAAGCGTGCGGGAGCTGATTACCTCGTCGCCTTAGCGACCCACCACGATAACTTCGATTGTTGGGATTCGAAATATCAGCCTTGGAATTGCGTGAACATAGGGCCCAAGCGCGACATCGTCGGCACTTGGGCCAGGGGCGCGCGGGCGAACGGGCTGCGATTTGGCGTCAGCTATCACGGAACGCCTCATCGAGTGTGGGACGAGTTTCTGCCGGTGCGCTACAAGAGCGATACGGCCGGTCCGCTCGCCGGAGTTCCTTACGACGGAATGCAAACCATCACCGACGGCAAAGGAAAGTGGTGGGATGGGATGGACCCGCAATTGATCAACGGAAAACCCCACCTGAAGAACACGCCGTGTCCGGAATTTGTGCAGCAGTTTCTTTTACGCGTGCAGGACGTTATCGACCATTACGGTCCTGACCTTCTGAACTTCGACGACAACGCGCAATTTGATTTCGACAGAGGCGGAAAATTCGCCCCCGACCTTGGGGTGTGGCTGGGAATTCCAGATCTCGCCCCGCAAATCATGGCCTACTACTACAACAAAAACGTGCAGGCGCATGACGGCCGCCTTGAAGGCGTACTGAATCTTAAGCAAGTACCTGAGCCTGTTTGGGGAACAGTAACACGCGATTTCGAGATGGGGCTGGCGGACGGCATTCAGGAAAAGCCCTGGCAGACCGAGGCATGCATCGGGCACTGGCACTACGACCGCGCCGTTCTTGAAAACCACGCCTACCAAAAACCCTCGTTGATGATTCCTCTCTTTGTGGATATCGTCAGCAAGAATGGAAACCTGCTGTTGAATATCCCTCTGCCCGGCAATGGAGAGCCAGATGGCGATGAACTCGCTTTCCTCGATGAACTCATCGGATGGCAAGAAGTAAACGCCGAAGCCATCAAAGGTTCCCGTCCGTGGAAGGTCTACGGGGAAGGTCCCTCAACACAGATTAAGGACGTCCCATCCTACCAATTGTCCCGATACAAGTTCGATTCCACGGATATACGGTTCACCACGAAAAACGATGCCCTCTATGCGATAGCTTTGGGCTGGCCTTCCGACGGCAGGTTAATGATTAAGTCGCTTGCCAGCGGCTCCGTCAATTATCCCGCTCAAATAGGCCGAATTGAACTACTCGGATTCAAATCTGAAATCAAATGGACAAGAGGAACTCAAGGCGTCGAAATCCAACTACCAAGTGCTCCGCTAGGCAAATATGCTTATTCGTTTCGGATCCTTCCGAGCTGATCGGAAGTCGACCTTCTCAAGGTTAATAAGTGCTGGCTCTATTGGAGATAGAATCCGCATGAAGTCGGCCGTTCTATTGGCGTGCTTGGCCATTCCATTCACGATTAACCCCGCGGGTGGAATGGCTGCTGCCCAGGAGCACGAGCAAATGCTTCAAACGCTCGTGGCTGATGCCTCCGCGGCTCAATCAAGAGGGGATCTTCATGCCGCAGCGGATGCTTATCGAAAAGCTACTGAACTCGAGCCGAACATTCCGGAATTGTGGGCCAATCTCGGGCTCATGGATCACCAGATCGGGGAATCCTCCGAGGCCATCGAAAGTTTCAAACACGCGATTCACCTGAAGCCAACCCTGTTCGTTCCGCAGCTATTTCTGGGCATCGAGTACCTTTCGGCGAAGAATCCTGCCGCTGCACTTCCTTACCTTGAAAGCGCCGAAAAGCTGAATCCTGGCGATCTGCAGGCGGCGCTTTCCCTGGGCAGCACATATTCCATGCTGGATCGCGGCAGCCAGGCCGTTGATTCTTACTTGAAGGCAACGCAGATCGCGCCGAGCAATGGGAATGCATGGCTCGGTCTTGGCACTGCGTATTTGCAGCAGGTCGAAGACGATGCACGTCTAATGACAACAACCTATAACCACTCCCCGTATTTGAATTTGCGGGAAGCAGAGACCTTTGCCGAAGAGGGCAAGCTGGTTCAAGCGGAGAACGCCTACATGTCCGCAGTCGCCCCTTCATCACCCGCGCCCTGCGCCCACACCGAATTCGGTATCACGCTGCTTCGTCAGAAGAAGGTAGCCGAGGCGCGCGAGCAGTTCCAGCTCGAAACCAAGACATCAGCCCATTGCGCGCTGGCGAGGCTGGGACTGGCGGTGGCAGGCCTCGCCAGCGGACACTCGGACAGCGCGTTCAAGGAAATTTCTGCGATCGCAGCAGCCGATTCAGGATTCCTATATTCAAATCTCATCCTGTTTCGCGGCGCCATATCAGCCGATCAGGTGAAGTCGCTGATCGATTTTGCTCGCAGCCAGGAACCGAACGGAGAGCCCACGTCCGACTTAAGCGGGATTCTCAAAAGGGTCTTTCTTTCTGATGATCCGATGCCCGCCTCGAATTTCAGCCAGACTGAAATCTCTCAAGCAGCGCCAACGTCCTCACCGGCAGATGCCCAGCATCTGTTCCTAACCGGGCAGTATTCTGCGTGCGATCAGGCTCTCAGGCCTGCTCTTCGAACGTTGACCGGTGTTCAATTGCAACTTCTGGTTTCTTGCGCATATTACGGGGGAGATTTCCGCACAGCCTCGATTGCGGCAGAGCGCATCAGAGCGAACCCGGCGACTGTGGTCCAGGGGCTGTATTGGGAGAGCAAGGCCGATCAGATACTGGCGGTCGCGGCGCTTGACCGCGCCGGTGAAATCGACCCGGACTCTCCTCGCATGCACGTCCTGATTGGCGATGCCTTCCGGCAAAAACGGCGCTGGGACGACGCCGAGGCGGAATATCGGAAGGCAGTCGCCCTCGATCCGAAGAGCCGCAGCGCACGCCTGAGCCTGGCCATCGTCTTATTCACCGAACTGAAGACAGACGAGGCTTTCGCCGCCGACCAGTCGCTCTTGGCCGAGATGCCGGAAGATCCCGAATCCAACCTGCTGGCCGGAGAAATCCTGGTACAGAGGCATGAATTTGAGAAGGCCGAACCGTATCTTTCCAAGTGCCAGGGTCTGAAGCCGGAGTTTACTCCGCGCCTCCATATCCTTCTGGGCCAGGTCTACGCGGCGACGGACCGACTTGCGGAGGCAATCGTGGAATACAAACAGGGATTGACCGGCGACGAGGATGGCAGCATTCACTATCAACTGGCCCGCCTCTATCAGAAAGCCGGCGACGAAAACGCCGCAGCCGAGCAAATCCGAATATCGAAGCAATTACGTGAACATTGGGATAACCAGGCACACGTGGCCCTCAAGCAACTTGAGACTGACACCAGCCGGCAATGACCATTCCGTATGAGACCGGTGAACTGTCTGCGAGTTTAGTTGATCCTTGTGCATTTCAAGACTGCAATACCAGGAGTTTTACATAATGTCCGCTTCCAGTTTGCGAGCAGTTCTTCTTTGCGGGGGTTTGGCCGCCGCTATTTCGATCCTTGTGTTGCCGGCGATTTCCAAGGCTCAGGTGATCGAGCGCAGTCAGGACGGCGTAATCCTTCACACCCCAGGGGGGGCACTGCATGTGGCCGTCTGCTCCGAGCAGGTGATTCACGTAGTGGCTGGCGTTACCGGAGAGATACCGCAGTCGAACGTGCCCGCGGTGATCCGCCCGTGCGGCGGGGCCCCGTTTTCAATTTCGTCCGATAGGTCAACTGTATCCATCAAGACGAACTCACTGAAAGTCGAGCTCAACCGCGCAACGGGATCTGTGCGGTTCCTGACCCTTTCTGGCCAGCCTCTGCTGAGCGAGCAACCTGAGGGTGGACGAACATTTACCCCGGTCAATATTGACGGAATGCACTCCTACGAGACGCGGCAAGATTTTCTATTGTCTCCCGATGAGGCTCTCTACGGCCTGGGACAGCATCAGGAGGGGTTCTTCAACCTGCGCGATATACCGGTGCGGCTCCTGCAAGCCAACACGAATATCTGCATTCCGTTTCTCATTTCAACCAACGGCTATGGCCTGCTTTGGAACAATGCCGCCCTGACGGATTTCAATCCGGCGACCGAAGAGATTCATCTCGACGCCAACGGTGCGGGATCCTTCGAAACCGGATCCGATGGAGAATACGGATTCTTGCTGGGAGGCAACGGAAGAAACAAGCTTAGACTCACCGTCGACGACAAAACCATTATTGACCTTAAGAATATGTGGCTTCCAGAGTATGTTGGAGGAAAGACACACCTTGAGGCGAACACGACCTATAAAGTGACCGCCGAATCAGGGGGCGACACCCAGCTCTTCGTGCGCGCCCCGTCGAGTGCGATGGGCTTCCGGTCTGAAGTGGGCAAGGCAGTTGATTATTACTTCATCTACGGGCCTGAACCGAGCCGGGTGATCGGGGAATACCGGGAATTCACGGGCCAGGCTCCACTGCTTCCGAAGTGGGCCTATGGCTTTTGGCAGTGCCGCGAGCGTTACTCAAGCCAACAGCAAATCCTCGACACGGCGGATGAATTCCGCAAGCGAAAGATCCCAGTCGATGTCCTCGTCCAGGATTGGCAGTACTGGGGAAAATACGGCTGGAATGCCATGCGGTTTGATGAGGCCGCGTACCCGAATCCTGCCGAGATGATGTCTGAATTACACCGGCAAGACTTTCACGTGGTGATCTCTGTCTGGGCGAAGTTTGGTTCAGAGACGGCAGTCAATCACGATTTCGAGAGCGCTCACTTGGTTCTGACCAGCAATGCGAGCACTGGAGACTCGGGTGAGGCAAAAGAAAAAGAGAATTGGGCCGATCTGTTCAACCCGAAAGATCAAAAGCTGTTTTGGTCCGGACTTGATGGCTGGTGGCTCGACGCTTCAGAACCTGAAGGCGATCCGCTCAAGAACGACAATACCTTTCTGGGGCCAGGCCGGACTGTTCGAAACGCATTCCCGCTCTTTGAAACTTCCGCGGTTTACAACGGACAGCGGGCTACGACCGAAAACAAGCGGGTCGTGATCTTGTCACGGTCCGCTTTCACCGGGCAGCAGCGCAACGGCTCCATCTCATGGTCGGGAGATATCTCAGCCGATTGGGACACATTGCGGCGCCAGATTCCGGCCGGTCTTAGTTTTTGCATGTCGGGATTTCCTTACTGGACAACAGATGTTGGCGGCTTTTTCCGCCCAGAAGATCAATACACGTCGCTCGATTATCACGAACTGCTCATTCGATGGTTCGAGTTCGGAGCGTTTTGCCCGATCTTCCGGGTCCACGGCTTCCGATCCCAGACCGAAATGTGGAACTACGGGCCTGAGGTAGAGAGAATCCTCACCCAATACGACCGCCTCCGCTATCGACTGATGCCCTACATCTACTCAACGGCATGGGGTGTGACCAATCGCGGGGAGACCCCCATGCAGGCATTGCCTCTGGTTTACCCCAGGGACCGCGCGGTGCGCGACGTCGCCGATCAATTCCTGTTTGGCAAAGCGCTGTTGATCAATCCCGTCACGCAGAAAGATGCAAGAACCCGCAGTGTCGCCCTGCCCTCGGGCAACAATTGGATCGATTTCTGGACAGGGCAAACGATCCGCGGCGGACAAACGATTGAGGCCGATGCTGCATTAGACAAGATTCCCATCTTGGTCAAAGAAGGCAGCATTGTTCCAATGGGGCGGGTGGTCCAATCTACGGCGGACGCGGAAGATCCTCTGGAGATTCGCATCTATGGGGGGAAGGACGCCGACTTTCAACTGTACGAAGACGGAAACGACGGATACGCCTACGAGAATGGGGCGCGAGCAACAATCAATCTGCATTGGGATAATCGCCGCGGTATGCTTTCGATTAGCGATCGTTCCGGGACCTTTCCGGATATGCCTGTCAAGCACATCTTTCAGATCGTGCTTGTGAAACAAGGGCACGGAACTGGAATCGGACCGGATTCCGAACCTGATCGAACAGTCACATATTCTGGACACCGCGTGGCAGTTGCGCTTGAAAAGGCGGAGTGAGTGTAGAATTTCCTTCCGCAACGATTATGAAAGACCACTCGCTGGTTCGCCGCCCGCGTATACTTCACACGTGTCTAAGACACCTGACAAACGCCGGCGTGGCGATCTCGAGCTGTTCGTCCTCGCTTTGATCGGTGATGGGGTTTCGACGCCATACGAGTTGCAGCAGGCCGCCGGGCTTTCCCCTGGAGCAACAATCCCCGTGTTGCGTCGGCTGCTCGAGACTGGTTTGGTCCAGACAGGCAAGGCCGGCAGTCGAGGTCGCATGGCTTATAGACTTAGCGCGTCCGGCCGCCAGCGCCTGAAAGTTGACTGGAAAGAACTGATCGCCAATGGACCAAGTGGCGATTTCGACGCGGATTTGCGCGTGGCGTTGCTTGCGCTTCTTGTCGGCGGCAGTCGGCGGTTGGCTGTCAACTTCCTTCGCACCTCAGCGGCGAAGAAAATGGAGTCCTTGTGCTCGATCAAAGAGCCAGATGCCTCCGAATCGCCCTCGCCCCTCGCTTACCAATACGGAGCTCTCCGAACTGCTTCTGTCAAAGCCCTCATCGAAGCAGGAGCAGCTGCAACTGCAGCCGTCGCGCGGTCGCTCTCCCGCGGATCTGCCATCAGACAACCGCGCAGCCCACGGAAGCCCTTACAACGTGCGTAGCCCTGTACCAAAAGGCTCAGTGAAGGTTTGTTTCGCTTAGGTAGGATCACGTCAGGCCACTAGGCGAGCTAAAGCGGCCCTAGCCATTTGGATCACTTGGCAGACATGGTTACCGCGGCATCTCTGCGGATTTGGAGCAGCGCGGCTTTGGTTCGTCTAGGCCCCGGCTTGCTTGGGCGATTCGGCAGAAACAGCAAGGACCGGAAAAACCTGTCGATGATCCGAACAAACGCTTGACCTCGAACTCGCCGAACACTCCATTCTCAAACTGACCCACTACTTGAAATTGCTTGACACGCCCGCAAACCATATCTAGCATTTCTTCGATTCAGTTATCGATTACTTGAGGTTTGTTGGCGGACGCAAGCTACCCCCCGCCCTTCAACTTCTTTGAAACAAGAGGTGAGTTCCAAATGACGTGTCTGCCCTTGAAGAGCAAGTCGATGTTGACTCTACCGACCGTCGTGACCGTGCTGATAATCCTCTCGACGCGGACGACTGCGCAGTGTGCGGGGGAGGGCGGGAACAGCTTAGGGTTCGACATGGCGCCGGAGACCAGTCAACGCGTGGTGGAGGACGCCGTAATGCAGATCCCGACACCGATGGCTTCCGGACCGGTGAAGCCGACGTGGGATTCGCTGAAAGAGAACTATAAAGTTCCAAGTTGGTTCAGAGGGGCGAAATTCGGTATCTTCACGCACTTTGGCATATTCTCGGTGCCGGCGCATGGCAACGAGTGGTACGAGAAGTTCCTGTATGCGGGGGGGAACGACAGTGTCTTGAAGGTGCTCGGCGGCAACGATTTTGCACTCGGCGCCAATGCCGGTCCCAACAGCACGCGCGCCTGGCACACTGAGCACTTTGGCCCGCCCGACCAATTCGGCTACAAGGATTTCATTCCCATGTTCAAGGCGGAGCATTTCGACGCCGATGCCTGGGCAGTGTTGTTCAAGAAGGCAGGCGCCAGGTACGTCGTGCCTGGGGCGCAGCATCATGAGAACTTCGCCATGTGGGACAGCAAGGTGACGCCCTTCAACTCGATGCAGATGGGACCAAAGCGCGACATCATCGGAGAACTTGCAGTAGCCGTGCGGAAGCAGGGGATGAAGCTGGGAGTGGCGAACCACGGGATCGAAAACTTCGAATTCATCAATCCGCCCCTTGAATTAGCCGAGAAGATGAAGCAAGAGAAGGCCGATCTCTACGACCCGAAATGGGCGGATTTCTATAACTACGCGGACCGCAGCAATGCGGCCATGAAGCGCTTCCTGGTGAACTGGTATGAGCGCAATGTCGAGCTGATCGACAAGTACCAGCCCGACCTCATCTACTTCGATAACGGCGTAGATCAACGGCAGATCGATCCATTGAAGCTGCAGATTGCTGCGTA
>Ga0335071_10008963_pt1 | contig 10248 bp, 11 predicted proteins | sample Lox_Sample_15_FD_206724 | JGI IMG/M metagenome (GOLD analysis project Ga0335071, IMG submission 206724) | Soil microbial communities from Loxahatchee National Wildlife Refuge, Florida, United States - Lox_Sample_1.5 | ecosystem: Environmental > Terrestrial > Soil > Wetlands | place: USA...
CGGCAGGATTCAACGATCAGGGCTGGCTGGATGCGAGCGGGCATCCGCAAAGCGAGGACCTGCGGATTCGGGAACGCTTCTACCGGCGTGATTTCGGCCATATGGATGTGGAGTTGACCATCGAGGATCCGAAGATGTACACGAGGGCGTTTACCGTGAAGACGACGGAAGTGCTGCTGCCCGATAGCGACGTGTTGGAGTACGTGTGCACGGAAAACGAAAAGGACCGGGTCCATTTGGGGAAACAGTAGGGTGGCGGGATCGGGCGGTGTAAGTTCCTAGAGGCCGGACTTCGGCGAAGAATCGGAACGGCTCGCTCTATGCGGGTGCCAGATTGGAAGCTGCTACTTTCGCGGATCGAAACTCACTTCCACTTCTGTGTTCACTCGTACCGGGTGGCCGGCTCGGAGCGTAGGCTTATAGCGGAACTGCGCCCAGGGCACGCTCTCACAAAGTCCCGAGCCGCTGTTGAGCTCCGCAATCTTGCCTTCCTCGTCGATCAAGACCTTGCAATGGACCGTTCCGCCCGTGGGCTCCCAAAGCGGCGCACCCAGCTTGGTTTGGCCTTCTACCAGTAGCGCGCTTTGCTTGTCGGCTGGAACGGAGACCTCCGGCGCTTCCTTCGCTTCTTTTTCGTTGGCTTCGCTGTCCTTGGTTTGCTTCGAGGAGTCGGCTGCAGCAGCGAGTTCGATCTTCGTCACCAGGAAGAGCGGTCTCGCGGGAAAGCGTTTCACCCTGTCCCGCACGCTGACCGCGTAGGAATCCGCCAGATCGAGGGCCAGGCCGGGCCAGGCCATCGTCACGACGCTCGCGCAGCTGGAGTCCAGAGGATAGCCGTTCTTGCCCTGGTCCGGGTCGCCGATCGCATCGATGGCCTTTTGCGCATAAACGCCCTCAGCAACGTATTCCTTCCCCGCGTCAACCTGAAAGGGCTTGTTGAAGAAGAGACGGTAGCGGCTGAGGCCGTTCACCAGGTAAACGGAGGGTCCGCCCGCGTTCATGGAGGCATCGAGCGCGCTCGTTTCGGCGACAAGAATCTGGGCCTTGCCTTGGATTTTGTCCGGCGGCGCGACCGCCTTTTTGGGCGGCTCTTTGGAGCAGCCAGCCAATCCGGCAAGTCCTAGCAATACGAGATGAATCTTGTACGAAATGCGCATCGTTGTTTGGTCAATTGTGGTTTGGTCAATTGTGCCCGCCGGACACGCCCCTGAATACTTTGGCAGGAGTCCGGTTCGAAGTCATGGTCCTTGGTGAGCATACCAGATGGCCACGCCGTTGGCCTGCTGCCGCCGGGCTTTACTTTGCCTTCTTTGCGGTCTTGGCCTTAGCGGCAGGCCCAGGGCCGGGCTCGACGAGCAGTTTCTCAATCTCGGCGCGAAAATGTTCGTCCAGCTTGGACTCCTCGAAGAAGTCCGAGTCCGCACCGGTGTACTGGGCGCGGATGACGCCCTTGCGGTCGATGAACACCATCATCGGCACGAGCACCCGCTTGCCGGCCGGCCATTGGATGTAATCGACAGCGGCCTGGACGGTCGCGATACCCACGGGGAACGGTGGCTTGAACTGCTGCACGAAGGAGTTCACGTCAGCGGCCTCGTTGATCGCCGCTTCCAGAACTTCCAGGCCCTTCGGCCCCAGATCCTTTTCAATGCCACTCAAAACTTGAGTGGTTTTTTGGCAGTGCGGTCAAGTGGTGAGGATAAAGGTGAGGCAGAGGACTTTGCCGCGATAGTCCGCTAGCTTCTTGAGACTCCCGTCGGGTAGAGGCACGAGAAAATCCGGCGCGGGCCGCGGGATATCGGCGGCCCCAACGGCGCCGGCCAGCGCGAGAACAGCAAAGGGAAGTCTCTTCAGCATGAAATCTGAGTATATCGGAACGGCTCGCCGTTCTTCCTAGGTATAGCGCATATTCTCAAGATCGGAGAGGAGGCCAGGTCCCGCGGGGTTCCAGCCCAACCGTTCTCGAGTTTGCGCGCTGGAGGCCGGAATATCTAATCCCACGAACGCCGCCAGCCAGCCGAAATGTGCTGCGGCGTCTTCCGGCGCCATCGAGACCACGGGCACCCGCAAGCCTCTACCAATGGCCTCGGCGATGTCCCGAGTGGGCACTCCCTCTTCGGCCACCGCATGATACCGGACCCCTCCTTCTCCCTTCTCGAGCGCCAGGCGATACAGACGGGCGGTGTCGAAGCGGTGTGCCGCAGCCCAGTGGTTCAGCCCCTCGCCGATGAACGCCGAAACGCCTTTTTGGCGTGCCATCTGGACCGCATAAGTGACCAGGCCCTGCTTCTCCGTGTCATGGACCTGGGGGAGCCGCATGATGGCGACGCGAACGCGGCGGGACGCAACCGATTCGGCCGCCTCCTCTGTAGCCGCGCGAGGAAAGACCTTCGAGCTGACCGGAGGATCGTCTTCCGTGCGAAGACGGCCCTGCCCGGAGCCTATCCCGGTCCCGGAGCTGACCATCAGGAGTCGGTCCGAGCCCGCCAACGCGTCGCCCAGAGCCTGGATAGCACGCCAGTCGATCTCACAGTTCTCCTGGAATTTCGAGAAGTCGTGGATAAAGGCGGTGTGGATGACCGCGTCGGCCGCCGCGGCTCCGCTGCGCAGGCTTTCCAGGTCTTCGAGGTGACCTGGATGCACCTGGGCGCCGGCGGCGGTTAGCGATTGTGCGCCGGCTTCCGACCGGGTGAGACCGAGCACTTGATGGCCCGCCTGCATCAGCTCCTGAACGACAGCCGAGCCGATGAAACCTGTAGCGCCAGTAACAAAGACACGCATATTTCCCTCCTCCTTCCGCTGCCGACGGCATTGACGGATCGTCGCGACTCTGATAGAACCGGAGATAGCCTCCGCATAGCTGGATTACCGGAGACTGTCTCCGGTTGCAAGTTTTTTTTGCCGATGCCAGCGAAGCGTGCACCTTCTTCCCAGCGAAAACCGCGCCCTGACCGGAAGCCTCGGATGGACGCGCAGCGGAATCGCGAGCGCATCCTGGAGGTCGCGAAAGAGGCGTTTACACGCGATGGCGCCAACGCCAGCCTGGATGACATCGCGACACAAGCGGGCGTGGGGCCCGGCACTCTGTACCGGCACTTTCCGAGCCGGGATGCGCTCATCGAGGCGGTCTACCGGACCGAAGTGGAGAAGATGGCGGCCGCGCAGCACAGATTCGCCGAAACCATGCCACCGCTGGAGGCGCTGCGTGCCTGGATGCTGTTGTTCGTCGACCACATTGCGGCCAAACAGATCATCGCGCCGGCGCTGAATACGCTGGTGGGAGGGCCATCCAAGCTGTATGAAGGCTCGCGGGATCAGATCAAGGGAGCGATGGATGCGCTGGTAAAGCGCGCCATCAAGAGCGGCGACGTCCGCCGAGACCTGGACTCGTTCGACCTGTTGCGGGCGCTGATCGGCGTCGCCCATGTGGCATCCGGTCCCGACTGGCAGCAAAGCGCCAGGAGACTCGTGGACATCCTGATCGCCGGTTCGCGGCCAGTCGAATAACCTGGGCGTTCGGGTTGAAACCCTGGCTGCGGCGATAAGAACCGAACCATGCGATAAGCTAAGGCTTTGGGCGTCACGCTGCCTCCCCTTTCATGACGAAGTACACCTTTCGCGACTTAGCCGAAAAAACCGCCGCGATGCGTGAGTTCGGCCAACTCCGCAACGCTGGTCTTCCGGTTCCCGTCGAGGTTCGGGAACGCCATGTCCAAGCCACCAACGATGGCTACACGACAGGTCCGGAACCCGGGGAACGCATTCCGGATTTCGCGCTTCCCGACCAGAGTGGCGCAGTACGCAGCCTGCAAGACCTGGCCGGGTCCGGCGGCTTGTTCCTGGTGTTCCACCGCAGCGCGGATTGGTGACAGTACTGCCGCTCCCAGCTCGTGGAGCTGGAACAATCCCGCGCCATGCTGGAAAAGCACGGCTTGAAGATTGCCGCCGTCAGCTACGACGCGCGGGAAACGCTGGCCGCCTTCGCTGAAAGATTTTCGATCGGTTATCCTTTGCTGTCTGACAAAGGTAGTGAAGTCATCCGGCGATTCGGCCTTTTCAATCACAACATGGCTCCCGAGCTCCGCTCTTACGGCGTGCCGCACCCGGTCGAATACCTGGTCTCCCCGGCCGGCGTGGTCGTAAAGAAATACTTTGTACCCAACTACCAGCACCGCGTGACGGGGTCGGCGGTCGCGCTCGGGGAGTTTGGGGAGGTCAGTTTCGACGCACCGGTGGCCAGGCTGGAAAGCGGCGCCCTGCGCGCTGAAATCGGTTTCCCGTCGGGGCGGGCATTTGCCGGACAGGAAGTCGGCTTTTTTGCGCGATTCACCTTGCAGCCGGATTGGCACGTCTATGGATCGCCGCTTCCGGACGGCTTTACGGCAACCTCGATCGAGTTTGAAGGTCCATCGGTCCTACGGCAGCACCTCACTCTGCCGGAACCGGAGCTTATCGAATTCCCTCTGCTCGGCGAAACCCTGCCAGTCTACAGTGGCTCGTTCGAGGTTCACGGGACTTTGTTGCTCAAATTTCCTTTGCCGGAAGGCGAATTGATGCTGCCGGCGCATTTAAGCTTCCAAATGTGCAGCGAGAACGTGTGTGAGCCGCCACAGACCGTCCCCTTCGAACTTCCCCTGACGCTCGATCCTTTCGTCATTTCGGACCGCGACCGCAAGCTTCTTGAAGAAAGCCGCTCGAAGAACTGACGTTCTTGGACCGGCCTTCCCTGATCCGATCGAGCTCTACATAAAGCATTACGGGGTTCGCGCCGATGGAAGACGCGGAGGACCAAACCGGTATGCGAGCTGCCATTTTTGAACAGCCTGCTCTCCAGCAGTACATGGGAAGCCTCTTCCAAGCCTTACTCGAGGCGCCGCCTCAGCACCAATCGGCGATCCACCTCGTTGTTGAAGCCCGGACAGTCAGCAGGCAGACCTCCGTACTCTTCACCTTCGGTTCGCCGGAGCTGCCAGGCCAGTACTCCACCCTGGTTCCCGATGCCATCGCCAGTGCCGCTTTTCAGGTGCTGGCAACGCTGCTCCGGGAAGACGAACGCGCCCCCGGTTTCGAAGTGTTGCTGCACAAAACCGGCGCCACACAGTGGGCCACGGAGTTTCATCGTCTCGATGAGCCCGGTCCTCAATGGGCCGATCTTCCGCGCCTCGCGATCAGAGTTTGCGGTTACGGCTTCAGCCTTGCACCGCCGCGGGATGTGGTCTTCCGGTGGGCCCGCAATTTGAGCCCGCCGGCGATCATTGCGGCTGCTAAAACAGGTGCGGATCATTCCTTTCAGCGAGTTCAAATCACGTTTACAGAGGCGGGGCCCCGCATGCTCCCCGGAGAGGGCGTGACCCAAGCGCACGAAGTGATTGAGGTAGCAGAGGGTCCCGGTACCGATGCCTGGATGATCGAAACGCCGGCCTTCCACGCGGTCTGGCCGGCGGGGCTCGACCTGCGTTCCCCACTCGCGTCCAACACGCGCTTCGATCTTCTGGGGCCCGACAACAGTATCGTTTTTGTGCAAGGTCCCGCGCCGAAGGGAACCATACTCGATGAAATGATGGCCGAAGGCCAGACGGCGCTGGGCCGCGGCCGGACACCCTCCGGCCATGACTGGATCGATCTATCCTACGAGGCGGCGGGATCCGAGTGGAGGCAACGGCATTACTTGCGCGTTCTGTCGGAGCGGGCGTTTATCGTTACCGCTCAATGTCTTCCGCCGCTCACTCAACAGGTGCTTCCCTTATCCGACGAGCTCACGGATTCTCTCAGGGCGCCAACCGCTTAACAGGAGGCGCCGGGTACGCCGCGCAACTATCATCAATTCTCGATGACCTCTCGGTTTCGCTTTGAGCGTATGGAAGAGTGGATTCCGGAATACAGAGCCGTCGGCCGCCGCTAGCTCTTTCGCAGATCTTCGTCCAGATCGCGCAGCACTTGCTCGCGATTGCCTGCCGACAGATCCTTCTCCAGACGCCGCAGCGCCAGGCCGACGATGTCGCGGTGATGCAGCCGGGAGCCCACTCCGTCCGAACCGCTGAGCTTCAGCCACAGCTCGTGCAGCTTGTCCACGTCTTCCGGCCACAGACGCGGCGGGTGCGGTCCCAGATTGACGTACATGGAGGGACGGTCCAAACTGATGATCTCGAGCGAAAAGGCGTGCCGGGGCTCCGGCTGCGCTTCCCATGCCAGACCGATGCGCCGCGCCAGTTCCTCCGACGTCATGCGCGCCGAAACGCCCGTCACCAGCCGCGAAACTTTCAGCCGCGTCGCGGTCTGCACCATGGCGTCGAAAGGGTTCACCGCCGGCACTACCAGCAGTTCTACCGGCTTGCCTTCTTTCTCCGCCATCGTGACCACGTGGCTGAAGAGCTCTTTCTCGTAATCACTGAAGATCTGCTGATCGGAGAGATCGTACTCGCCTGCGCCCGTGGAAATGGTGCGCACCGTCATCACCACAATGTCGTGCCGCCGCAGGTTGGTCTTCTGCAGCACCTTCTTCAGGTGCTCCATGTGATGGTAGTCGCGCGCCGCTACCAGAACGGAGCCGGGCCGCGCATGCACGCAATCGGCGCTCACCTGGGGCTGATGATCCAGGTTGAACTCTTCTAACGTCTTGTGCTCTTCGGTCAGCCGGCGCTTCCTGGCGTTCACTCGCTCGGAAATGGTGAAGACCACGAATACGGCCAGCGTGAAGGCCACGCCATAAATGGTTGCGATCTGCTTGGAAAACAGATTCGCGATGGCCACGAAGCCCAGAATCAGGGTAGTGACGCTGAGGCCCACCGGAATCTCAACGCCCGCCAGCCGGATGTTGAACGGGAACTTATACTCCTGGTCATGGCGTTGGTAGCGCAGCACCAGCACACCCATCGACTTCAGGAAAAAGCTCCACACCACCCCGAACGCGTACGCTTCGCCCAGCAGATAGACATCGCCGCGGCTCAGCACGATGGTGGCGATCTGCAGCAGGGAGATCAGGTTGATAATCCGGAAGGTCGTGCCGAAGCGCTTGTGCGGCTTGCGGAACCAGTCCAGCAACACGCCGTCTTCGGCTACGCGGTTCAGCACGCCGTTGGCTCCGATAATCGAGGTATTCACGGCGCCGGCCAGAATCAGAACGCCGACGATCACCACGAAGATGTGAAAAGCCAGCCGGAGCAGTTCCGGCCCGGCCAGTTGCATCGCCAACCCGCCCAGCAGGTTGTCGACGTACTTCGTGCGGATGTCGTCAGCGCTGATGATCATCGACGCGAACACCGTAATCACGCCCGTGCAGATTACCGCGTACCAGCAGACGATGTTGGCCGTAATCTTCAGGTTCTTGATCTTGGGATAGGCGATTTCGCGGTAAACCTGCGCCAGGGTCTCAAACCCGCTCATCGACAACAGCGCGTGGCCAAAGGCGATGATCATTGCGATCGCCGGAATCGTCGGCCAAATGGTCCCCTTGAACCAACCCAGCGAACTGTCGTTAAACTGCAGATTGTGCGGCAGCGGCGCCGGCGGCAGTTGCCAGTGCCCGCGCAGCAGAATCGTCAACGGGCACCAGATCACCAGCGCCACCACCATCACGGTGGTGATTTGCATGATCCGCAGCGCCTTTCCGCTGGATTCGTGAATGCCCTTGATATTCATCCACCAGAAGTAGACGGTCACCGCTACCGCGAAGAACGCCGCGAAGTAGTTCACGTTGAACGGGAACGACATGCCCAGCATTCTCGCGATTTCGTCCATCAGGTGTCCCAGGTACTGGCCCGCGCTGACCACGCTGATCGGACCGGTAAGAATGTAATCGAACACCAGCGACGAGACCGAGAGCCGGGCCATAAACGGCCCCATGCTGTCCTTCACCACGATGTACACGCCGCCGCGGACGAACATGCTGCAGCTTTCCATGTACACCGACCGCACCGCGAAGCTGAATAGCATCACGCCCAGCACGAACCAGGGCGCCGCCGGCCCGATCGCGGTTTGGGCAATGCCTCCCACGTAAAACGCCGACGAGGCCAGGTCGGAAAGCACGATCGCTGCGCCCCGCCAGAAGCTGATGAACGCGAGCGCTACCGTGGTCGCCACCACGATCTTCGCGCTGCTGGTGACGGGTCTACTAACTTCTGTGGACATTGATGGGTTCGGGCCTATGTCTATTCTACTTGAGACGTAGTTTCTATCTTACGATGAGGATGTGAGCCGGACGAGGGCCATCGAGATCGCGCGCGACTTGCGCTTGCAGGGCCTCCAGGCCTGGCTGGTAGGCGGCTGCGTGCGCGACCTGGTCCTGGGGCGCGAACCGATGGACTATGATATCGCAACCGACGCCCCGCCCGGCCGCCTGCTGGAGCTGTTTCCCGAGGCTCAACTGGTGGGCGCCCAGTTCGGCGTCGTGCTGGTGGACGGCGTCGAAGTGGCCACCTTCCGTAGCGATCATTCCTATACCGATGGCCGCCATCCTGGCCACGTCGTGTTTGAAACGGACGTGAAGCGCGATGTTCTGCGGCGCGACTTCACCATCAACGCCCTGTTGCTCGATCCCGCCTGCCTGGACGATCCCGCCGGGCACGTGGTTGATTATGTCGGCGGTCTCGCTGATCTCCGCGCCGGCGTCATCCGCGCCATCGGCGACCCCGCCGAGCGGTTCGAGGAAGACCACCTCCGCATGCTGCGAGCCATCCGGTTCGCCGCCCGCTTCAGCTTCACCATTGAGCCCGGCACCATGGCGGCCATCCAGAAGCTGCACGCGCGTATCAGCCGCGTCTCTCCGGAGCGTATCCGCGACGAGCTGGTCCGTATCCTCACCGAAGGTGGCGCCCGCCGCGGCTGCGAGATGCTGGACGCATCCGGCCTGCTCAACGACATCCTGCCGGAGGTGGCCGCCATGAAGAGCGTCGCGCAACCGCCCGAGTTTCACCCCGAAGGCGACGTCTGGACGCACACCCTGATCATGCTGGAGGGCCTGGAATCGCCCACGACGACCCTCGCGCTCGGAGTTCTGCTGCACGATGTCGGCAAGCCCGGAACCTTCCGCGTCGCCGACCGCATCCGCTTCGACGGCCATGTCGAGCTGGGCGAACGGATCGCCCGCGACATCCTGAACCGCCTGCGGTTCTCGAATGCGGAGATCGAGCAGGTCGTCGCGCTCATCGCCAATCACATGCGCTTCACGCATGTTCATCAGATGCGCGAAAGTACGCTGAAGCGCATGCTGCGGCTGGACCGGTTTGAAGAGCACCTGGAACTGCATCGCCTGGACTGCACCTCCAGCCACAACAATCTCGACAACTACCATTTCGCGAAAGCCAGGTTCGAGGCCGCCCCGCCCGAGGAACTGCGCCCCCCGCGACTGCTCACCGGCGACGACCTGATCCAAGCCGGCTACCGGCCCGGCCCCGAGTTCTCGCGCATGCTGGAACTCGCCGAAGACGCGCAACTGGAATCCCGCATTCAGACCAAATCCGACGCATTGGAGCTGGTCCGTTTCACCTTCGGCCCACCAGCAACGCCGGCGCACAATTGAGTACGCTAAAGGCATGGGCGCCGCTACCCTAATTTCCGTGGACGAGTACCTGTCCACCAACTACGACCCGGACTGCGATTACGTAGACGGCCGAATCGTGGAGCGGAACTTGGGCGAGAGAACACACGGGAGAATTCAGAGAAACCTCATACTCTTCTTTGGAAACCGAGCCAAGGAACTCGGTATAGAGGTTATCCCGGAACAGCGTGTCCAGGTCAGTCCCACGCGCTTCCGCATTCCCGATGTCACCGTCGTGAAAACGTCGCAGCCGCAAGGCGAGGTCTTCAGGCTGCCTCCCCACTTGTGTATCGAAATCCTTTCCAAGGACGACACCATGGAGGACATGCAGGAGCGAGTCGACGACTACCTCCGCTTCGGCGTCCCGTACGTCTGGATCATCAGCCCGCGCCTTCGGAAAGGCTACATCGTCACGAAAGCTGGAATGGTCGAGGCCGCATCCGGCATCCTCGAAACCAAAGATCCCGACCTCCGCCTGCCACTCGCATCCCTGTTCGAGTGATCCAGCGCTAGTCACACCAGCCCCCAGTCCCTAGCCCCCAGTCTCCAGTCCCTCTGCTACACTTTCACCGTGCCCGCTCCCGCAACCAAGCAGGCCTACTCGCGGGATGAAGTTCGACGGCTGCTCGGTGTCTCTAAACGCCAGCTGCAGAGTTGGGAACAGCAGAACTTCCTCTCCGCCAGCGGCTCGTTTACCTTTTCCGATATCCTCG
>Ga0335071_10008964_pt1 | contig 10248 bp, 11 predicted proteins | sample Lox_Sample_15_FD_206724 | JGI IMG/M metagenome (GOLD analysis project Ga0335071, IMG submission 206724) | Soil microbial communities from Loxahatchee National Wildlife Refuge, Florida, United States - Lox_Sample_1.5 | ecosystem: Environmental > Terrestrial > Soil > Wetlands | place: USA...
GCGACGATGCCGAGCGCCAGTTTCAGGCACTTCACAACGCCGCTCCGGACGACTTGCTCACTTCCGCGCAGCTCGGCTTCCTGCGCCTGAATCATCGAGACTACCCCGGCGCGCAACCCCTGCTGGATCAGGTGCTGAAGGGCGACGACGAAGAGCTGGCCGACCGCGTCCGCGTCGCGCTAAGGCTTCCGCAAACCCTCCGCCGCCGCAACTCTTCGCCCCAACAGACCTCGGAAGAAGCGAAAACGATGGCCGAGAAGAGCATGAAGGCCGGCTATCTGAAAGACGCCTTGAAATACTTAACCATCGCCCATGAGAACGATCCAGTGGATTTTTCGGTGATGCTCAAACTCGGCTGGGTTTACAATGTCTTGCACGACGACCAGGACGCCATCCGCTGGTTTCAGCTGGCCAGCAAGAGCCCGGACCGGACGGTATCCACTGAGGCGGGCCAGGCGTACAGGAACCTTGCGCCCGAGTTCGCACGCTTCCAAACGACGGCCTGGCTCTATCCGTTCTATTCCACGCGCTGGAGCGACGCGTTTGGTTACGGGCAGATCAAGACCGCGCTCAAGCTGGGCAAATCACCCGTTCGTCCATATCTTTCGGTCCGGTTCGTCGGCGACTCTCGCGGAACGGTTGGCCCGACGCTAAGCATCCCGACCGCGCAGTATCTCTCGGAGAGCTCCTTCATTTTCGGCGTCGGTCTGTCTAGCGTGCCGTGGCGCGGGTTTGTGGGATGGTTTGAAGGCGGCGAGGCTGTGAAGTACCTGACTAATCGCAATGACGTTGGAGCGATGATTCCCGATTATCGCGGCGGTATCTCCTACGCCAGGGGTTTCGGGCACCTAATGAACAGCACGCGGGGACTGTTCTTCGAAAACAACGAAGACGCGGTATTTGTCAGCCGGTTTCAAAACGATCTTCTACTCTATTCGCAGAACCGCGCCGGTTTCACCTTCGCCGAGTTGGAAGGATTCGACGGCCTGCGAGCGCAGTTGTTCTTGAACTTCAATGGCACCACTGATCGGCTCAGCCAATATTGGGCGAACTTCGTCGAAGCCGGTCCGGGGATCAAGTTCCGCTTCCGCAGCATGCCGAAGTCGATGGTGTTCTCAGTGAGCTATCTGCGCGGCGTCTATACCGTGAACGAGGACAACCCGCGCCGGCCGAACTTTTTCGACCTGCGGGCAGGATTCTGGTATGCATTTACGCACTAATCGAATTGTTGTTGCGCTTCTATCGTTCGTCTTCCCGCTCGGCGCGGCGACGTTCAACTATCACGTCGCAGGCGATGATCCCGGCCCTTGGCCGCAAATCCTTTCTTCAGTCGGTCTAACTCCGGCTGTGGGCGGGCCTGCGAGTTTGTTCATTGTGCGTCATATTGCGCCCGGTTCCGTCCCGCAGTGGATCCAGCGCGTGGAGCAAGGCGGAGTGGTGGCTCTGGAGGGCGCGAGCGAGCTGGCAGGCGCCTTCGGCATTCAGCCGTCGAAGAAACATGTTGTGGTCCGGAGCATTGTGGACCAGCGCGCGCCGAAGCTGCCCATCGTGTGGGAGACGGCGCTGGAGATTCCGGTCTTCGAGTTGCCGAAGGAGGCGAGGGTCCTCGCCGCCGAGCGATGGGAAGGCGCGCCGGTGATGGCTGCGATTCACCGGGGTTCGGGCGCGGTGCTCTGGATCGCTACTTCGCCAGGCAAAGAAGGCTATGAGCGATTCCCCTACCTGCTGCAAGCGCTCGACGACCTGGGAGTGAAGCCGCCGTTCCGCAGCCGGCGCTTATGGGCATTCTTCGACAGCGCTTATCGTTCGCGCGTGGACCTGGACTACTTTGCCGACCGCTGGCGGAAGGCGGGCGTCGGTGCGCTCCAAGTCGCCGGGTGGCATTTTTATGAGCCTGACGCGCAAAATGACGACTATCTGCGACGGCTGATCGAAGCCTGCCATCGCAAAGCGATCCTGGTCTACGTGTGGCTGGAGCTGCCGCACGTCAGCGAGAAATTCTGGGCCGATCATCCGGAGTGGCGCGAAAAGACGGCGCTACAGCAAGACGCCCAGCTCGACTGGCGCAAGCTCATGAACTTGAGCAGTCCGGCCTGTTCGGCGGCGGTGTCGAAAGGCGTTCGAGATCTGATCGGCCGCTTCGATTGGGATGGCGTCAACCTGGCCGAGCTGTATTTCGAGTCTCTGGAAGGTGCGTCCAACCCGGCACGGTTCACGCCCATGAACAACGATGTGCGCGCCGAGTTCCGGAAGTCGCACGGTTTCGATCCGATCGAGCTGTTCCAAACGCCGAAGCCGGCAGCAGAGCGCTTGCGCGCACTCCTGGACTATCGCTCCGACCTGGCGCGCCGGCAACAGGAATATTGGATCGGCCAGATCGAATCGATTCGCGGCTCGAAGCCCGATCTAGATTTCGCCCTGACGCATGTGGACGACCGCTTTGACACGCGCATGCGCGACCTGATCGGCGCGGACGCCGCGCGCGTGCTGCCCATGCTCGATCAGCACGACTTCACGTTCCTGATCGAAGACCCGGCCACCATCTGGAATCTGGGGCCGAAGCGCTACCCGGAGATCGCTTCGCGCTACCAGCCGCTAACCGGCCACGCCGACAAACTGGCCATCGACATCAACATTGTGGAACGATACCAGGACGTTTACCCGACCAAGCAGCAGACCGGGACGGAATTGTTCCAGCTAGTGCATCTGGCATCGCGAGCCTTCTCGCAGGTGGCGCTCTATTTCGAGAATTCCATCCTGACGCCCGACCTGCCGCTTCTGGCATCCGCTGCCGCCGTCGTGGATAAAGCCGAACAGAGCGGCCCGCGCCTGATCATCGATTCGCCGCACGGCGTGGGAGTTCCCTGGCAAGGTCCTGCATTGGTGAACGGGCGGCTATGGCCGGTTCGCAGCGATACGACGCTGTGGTTACCCAGCGGCCCGAATGTGATCGAACCCGCGCCGAAAGATGCCGGCCCACGGATCGTCGATTTCAACGGGGATCTGCGCTCGGCGAGCGCCTCGGCGGCCGCCGTCGAGTTTTCGTATCAGAGCAATGCGCGGGCGATCGCGGTGTTGAATACCAAGCCCGCGCGTCTGGAAATCGACGGCGAAAGAGCTGACCTGAAACTCCCGCAATCGGGGACGAATTTCATCCTCACGCTGCCGCGCGGACAGCACTTGGTGCAACTGGATACAACCGCGTCGCGCTAGTTACTTCCCACCGCACTTCCCGCCGGGGCAGCGGTTGTTCTCTTCGCAAACGTACTCGTAGATTCCCGCCGTATCCCAGTCAGGCCGAGCTTTCATCTCGAAATCCTGCGTGAAGGCGGAGACGAAAATCTTGGGATCGTCGATGGTGAGTTGGTAGGAAATCGTCTTATCGTCCTTCCAGCGGATGTGCTCGATGGTGCGCATCGCGTCGCTGTGCATCCGGTATTCCTTGGGGTTCGTGTAGTAGTAATCGTCCAAGGACCAACGTTTGAAGTTGGTGGTCTCGATCACCAGCGTGTCTCCTTCCCAATGGCCGACGGGATCGCCGTAATACATCGGCTCCAGGCCCTCCCGGTGTTTGCGCCCGTCCAGCGGGATGATGCGCGACATGTGCTGGAACTCGTGAATCATGACCAGGTAGTTCTTGTTCTGCACGAACTGCACGGCGTTCGCCGAGAGCATTCCAGACGGGAAGCCGGCGGGCATGCAGAAGGAACGGGGCTCGTCGTGAGCGGGATCGCCGGTGCGGGGCTCGAAGAATAGCTCGCCGCCGGGCTTGAACGCCGGAAACTTGGTCTTGTCGAAAATGGTGGCGGAGCATTTGCAATGCTCGCCCGACAAGGCCTTGGGCCACTCGAACATGCCGCTGAAGTCGGGCTTGCCGTCGGCGGTTTTCGCCTTGGAGTCCTGCGCCTGAAGGCCGACGAGGGTGAGCGCAAACACGGCTAAGGCCGCGAGGGCCGGCGCCCAGCGCCTTCGTCCGGTAGCAATGAGAGATGTCATGATAGGCTCCCGTTTTACTTGCTGTCGCGTTCCCGGCCCGATGTGAACACACTCCTTCCATCGGGGAAGGTCACTTTGTTTCCATTGGCGTTATTCGAGCCGTCCTTGGCCCGGAAGCCCTCCACGACAACCGTCATGCCGGGCTGGATGACATCCTTCGTGATCCCGTTGCGCATGAGCTGGCCGGGGGCGCCGCCGGAGAACGCCCAATGCTCGACTTTGCCGTCCGCATCTTTGGAGTCAACGTAGAACCAGATGTGCGGATTCAGCCATTCCACCTTGGTGACCGTTCCGGAGACTTTCACCGGCTTGGTGTCGTCGAATTCGGCGGCGAAGGAATGATGGGCCATCGCCGGTATGGTGCTCAATAGGCCGGCGACGAAGAGGGCGAGGGAACAACGCGTTTTCATGGCAGAAACCTCAGTCAACGGCAGCATAACGCGACCGCTGGCGCGCGCGCAAGGTATCGCTTAGCTACAATAGTTCCGCCAATATGTCTGCCGCTGACGCCTCCGCCCCTATCTTGAGCCTGCAAACCTACACGGAGGGAGACACTGTCGTCATCAAATGCAGCGGGAAACTGGTGGCCGGCGTCACCGACGCGCTCCGCGCCGACGTGAAGGACCTGATTCCGAAGGCCAAGCGCATCATCCTGGACCTGACCGATCTGGAGAAGATGGACAGCCTGGGACTAGGCACTCTGGTCGGGCTGTATGTGTCGGCCAAGGCAGGCGGCTGCAATCTGGTTCTGGTGAATCTGAGCCAGCGGATCCGGCAAATGATGCGGATTACCAATGTCTGGTCGGTTCTGGAAGTATACGGGGACAATCCCTTCCGCATGCCATGACCGTTCGGGTGCTCGGCTTCCTGCTGATTTCGGCCGCTGGGCTGGTAGCGCAGAAGGTCCCGTTGGCGACGTTCACTGGCGCCGTGCAGAGTGTCTCGAAGAAGTCCATCACCATCCAGAACGACGAAGGGAACCTGGTGGACTTCGAGATCAACAGCAAGACTCAGGTCATGCGTGAGAAGAAGCAGATCCATTCCGAAGACCTGAAGACCGGCGACCTGGTGACCATCGGGGCTCGGCAGGAATTTGGGAATGCCGGCCAGTACCTGGTGGCTGTGACCATTACGGTCATGCCTCCTCCCTAGGCTCACACTTCGTAGGTCTCGAATTCCAATTGATCGCCGCGAACGGTTTCGGTAGCCGCCGCCATGCCGCTGGGGAGTTCCAGCACCGAGTGCGCCCGAAGGCACATGGACATCCGCCACTTCGGCATCGCGGGGCGAATCTTCAAGACCTTGCGCTTCTTGTTCAGGAACAAGACATCGATCGGAAACTTCATGCCGATGGTGTGCACGCCTTCGCACGGCGTGATCCAGAGGCCTTCGCCCGGGTCCAATTTGGTGTGCTTGAGTAAGCCGGTTTTTCGCGTCGCGCTGGTGTTCGCAATGTTCGCGCGATCGGCCAGCAGGGTACCCCGGGATTGATTTCGCACCCTCAGTTTTGGCAACCTTTATTATTGCGCCGCTGCCACTGGGCTACCAACGAGCTGTCCATCCGCTACCACGATGAAGAGTGGGGTGTGCCCGTGCATGACGACCGCGTCCTGTTCGAGTTTCTGATTCTGGAAGGCGCGCAGGCGGGATTGAGCTGGAATACGATCCTGCAAAAGCGTGAGAACTACCGCAAGGCGTTCGATCAGTTCGATGCAGCCAAGATCGCGCGGTATAACGCCCGGAAGGTCGAGCGGCTGCTGGCGGATGAAGGCATCGTGCGCAATCGCTTGAAGATCGCGTCGGCGATTCAAAATGCGCAGGCGTTCCTGAAGACCCAGGAAGAGTTCGCGGGCTTCGATCCGTATATCTGGCAGTTCGTGGGCGGAAAGCCTCGGAAGAACAGTTGGAAGTCGCTGAAGGAGCTTCCGGCGAGGACCGCCGAATCGGATGCGATGAGCAAAGACCTGGCAAAGCGAGGCTTCAAGTTCGTCGGGTCGACCATCTGCTACGCGTTCATGCAGGCCGTCGGCATGGTGAACGATCACCAGATCAGCTGTTTCCGGTACTCCCAGGTCCGCTAGACGACCGTCAGCGCGTTGTGCGGGCTCACCAGAAACGCAGGAAATGCAGGCGGGTCCTTCTGGAAGTAGACGTTGTAGCGCCGCAGGAACGCCGGCGGCGGCACTCCCTCGCCACCATTCATCAAGCCGGGCTGGATGCCGGTGGCGAAATACATGTCCAGCTCACGCTTGTCCTTGGTGAGCACCTTGCCGCGGTAATCGCACGCGAGAAAATCCTTCACACGCGAGTAGGTCCGCTCGGACAGGTTGATGCGGTTGGCTTCCCCGCTCGATTCCATGCGCGAACTATAGTTCACGGTGTCGCCCCAGATGTCGAAAGCGAATTTGTTGATGCCGACCACGCCCGCGATCACCGGACCGGTATGTATGCCGATGCGCACCTTCCACTGGACCGGCCGGTCCGCCCGGGCGCGCTCTTCCACCGCGTGCAACATTTCGAAAGCCGCGAGCACCGTGTCCACGGGATGTGCGGGATTGCGAACGGGCAGGCCGCTAATGCACATATAGCTGTCGCCGATGGTCTTCATCTTCTCCAGGCCGTAGCGCGCGACAATCTGATCAAAGGCGGTGAAATAATCGTGCAGCATCTGCACCAGCTCCTCGGCTGCGAGTTTCTCGGTGGACAGCGTAAAACCGACGAAGTCGGTGAACAGGATGGTCACGTCCTCGAAATACTTGGGCGAGACCATGCCTTTCGCACGCAGTTCATCGGCCACCTGGCCGGGCAGAATGTTCAGCAAGAGCGATTCGGCGACGCGCTTCTGCTGCTCCACCTGCTGATGGCGCTGCTCCAGTTCGCGGTTCGCGACCACAAGCTTTTCGCTCGCTTGCACGCGGTCGAGCACCACCGACAAAAGGCTCGCGATGGACTTCAGGACCGTCTCTGACAGCGCCGCCCCACAGAGTCCCAGGTTGCCGACCAGTTCGTCGCCCATACGCACCGGGACGATGGCAGCTTTCTCCGATGCGCCGGTACGCAATTCCTCATCGGCGATCGTCTCGGACTCGCCCGCCCGCAGGATTTCGTCGCTCGGACGCAAATGGAACGCAGCGCCCTTGAGCCCAAAGATTGGGACGCTCTGGTTGACCGCGATGTAGGCGGTGGTCTGCAGGCTTTCGCTGGCGAGCATCGCCTGGCCCAGCTGGTACAGCCGCTCGGTCTCCTGCTTCCTCTGCAGCGCCTCAGCAGCCCGCTTTCTTGCAGTCAATGCAGTCTGGCTGACCACGATGGCTGTAACAAGAAAGCCCAAGACGGTCAAGTACGATTGCGGGTCGTCTGCTTTGAGAGCGCGGACGGGAGGCTGAAAGTAGTACAGGAATGCCAGCGCGGCGACTACGGAAGCGGCGATGGTCTCCAAACGGTCCCAACGAACGGCAAAGTAGAGGATGGCCAGCAGCAGCGAATACGTGACCGTCGAGTTTCGGAGGCCGTGAAAGTGGAACTCGGCGGCCGCGATGCCGCTGACGACGCCGATGGCCAACGCCACGCGTGCCGCCCGGATCAACCACGTTCTGAAGACAGCCATACAGACCGGTAATCGGCTGTAAGGCGTTGGAACGTTAGGATGTTACGAAAGAATCAGTAGCGCGGGGCCATGGGCGCAGGCGCGCCGCTAAAAAGCTGCTCGGTTTCGCGATTCAGCAGCACCCAGAATCCATAAATCCCGAGCGCCGTGCCCAGCGGGATGCTCAGCAGATCGAGCGCGGAAAGAACGATGGTCAGGATGCGCGCCCAGGGCCTGAAATTCAGGAGACCGATTCCGGCAACCAGTCCGGGCACCGAGATCACCCGCAGCAGGATGAAAAGGAAAACGCCGATGCCGCCGAGGATGGGAATCGCGACGGCACTATCTTGAGAATGGTCGGTAGCGCCGACCAGACCCGCGATGCCGCCCATGATGCCTAGAATCGCAATCGCCGCCAGAATGCCGAGGGCGCTAAACACTATGTGCAAAATCCCCAAGATCTTCACGTGCTGCGCCATGCCGACCTCCCATTTAAATTGTCTGCTACGACATTCTATACGAAATTCTTAACGCCAGGTTCCCACGAGTTCATTTCTCGAACGTAATCTTCGAGTCCGCGCCGAATTTCTTGTAGTCTGTGTAGCGGATCCTGAGCCGGATGCGCTGGGCCCCGCCCCGGAAACCGAGCGTATCGTCGCCATAGGTGGTCACGGGAAACCAGTGTTCGCCATCCACTTTTTCGCGGATGGTGGTGAAGTGCGGAAACAGGTTTTCGGATTTCAGCAGGTGAATCTGGGGGACGGCCTGGCCCTCGCTGCGGATCGTGGAGTAGTCGCTCTTGGACACCCACAGCATTCCCTCGAACAACCGCTGGCCATCCAGGATCTGACGCGGCAGGATCTGGATCACCCAACAATCCACGCCGTCGATAGTCTCCTCGCCACGGAAGGTCGTTTCATAGAGGAACGCCTGGTCGTTGGTGAGCAGAAACGGCTGAATTTCGCGGATGTCGCGAAAATCTTCATCCGTCATTTTGATGCGCGTCAGCCGGTCGGCCGGTTTCTCCACAAACTGCTCGCTACGTTCCTGCGTTGGTGAAAAAATGATGTCGCGCACTTCGCGATAGCTGCCGACCGTGATTCCGCGATTGTCCAGCTCCTCCAGGGTCACGGTTTGGCGGTAGGTGTAGTTGCTTTGGGCTTCGGCGGCGAGAGTTTCCTGCGCCGCTACCAAGCGAATGAGGTTGGCGGGCGGATCGGCAGCAGCGAGCGGAGCTGCTAAAAAAGCCGATGCTAAGATGAAGCGGATGCGCCAGTTCCTGACCACGTTGGTCGTGCTTTGGGTCGCGGCAAGCATCGCAGCGTACTTCTACTCCTCCCAACAGCATATCGCCCCAGCGGTCGCGCTCGGGGTGCTGCCGGCGTTTGGCATCGAGCTGGTCTGCTATCTGGCGACGGGATTCGCGGCAGTGCGCCGGGCCTTCGATGGGTTGGGCTCGAAAGCGCTGCGGGCGGCGTTGCTGGCGGCGAGCGCGATGCTTCCTTACTTAGTTGGGAGCTTGCGCATCGGCTCGTTCCGGCTGGCGTCATTCCTGGCGTTGCTCGGCGTCGTATTACTGGCTTCGTTTTGGTACGCGCGGGTGCGCCGCGCCATCGCCACCGACTTGCTCTTTCTGGCTTTCATGGCGGCGGTTTACCTGAGCCGCCTGTTCGAGCAGGTCTACGGAACACCGGCGCCGCATCTGCCGTTGTCGATCCTTGGCAAGTTGATGTGGATCCGGCTGGGTCTGATGGCGGTGCTGTCGCTGCGCTCGCTCGAAGATGCGCGTTTCGGGTTCATCCCGTCGGCCCAGGATTGGCGCATCGGCGCGCAGTATTACATCTACTTCCTGCCCGTGGGCGCCGTGCTCAGCTATCTGGTGCACTTCGCACGATTCCGGCCTGTGCAGGTGGAGTGGTGGAAATTCGGTTTGCTGATTTTCGCGACCTTTCTGGGCATCCTCTGGGTGGTGGCGCTGGCCGAAGAGTTTTTCTTTCGCGCCTTTTTGCAGACCTTGCTCAGCCGCAGCCTGGGCAGCAATTCGCTGGGCCTGATCGTCACTTCTGCGCTGTTCGGTCTGGCGCATCTTCCTTACCGCGCGTTCCCCAACTGGCGATTTGCGCTCGTCGGCGGTGTCTCCGGTGTCTTTTATGGGCTGGCGTTCCTGAAGGCTCGCAGCGTCCGCGCCAGCATGGTGACGCATGCGTTGGTTGTAACATCGTGGCGGATGTTCTTTACAAGCTAGAGGTACAATTCAAGTGGCTTGAGTAGCCGATTATGGCCCTGAAGACGGTCCCCACGTTGTACCTGGTATTGAGTCTGGCGCCGCTCGGTGCGCAGGTTCCGCCAGCGAGTCAAAACCAGACGCCGCCGCGCCATAACGGATTTCTGGTGAGCCGCGCGGTGCCGGATCTGGCGGCCGTCGGACGCGGCGAGAAACTCTTCGTCGCCAATTGCGGATTCTGCCACGGCACAAAAGCGACCGGTGGCGATAGCGGGCCGGATCTGATTCGTTCGCCCATCGCCCTCGACGACGATGGTGGCGACAAAATTGGCCCCATCATCAAAGGCGGCCGCCCCGGCAAGGGCATGCCGGCGATTCCGCTTACCGATCCGCAGATCAAAGACATTGCCGCTTTTCTCCGCGACCGCCAGCAGGCGGCGAT
>Ga0335071_10008965_pt1 | contig 10248 bp, 6 predicted proteins | sample Lox_Sample_15_FD_206724 | JGI IMG/M metagenome (GOLD analysis project Ga0335071, IMG submission 206724) | Soil microbial communities from Loxahatchee National Wildlife Refuge, Florida, United States - Lox_Sample_1.5 | ecosystem: Environmental > Terrestrial > Soil > Wetlands | place: USA: Florida...
ATGCTCGGGCTTCAGAAGGAATGTCGAGTGCGTCAGATAGTGCGCGGTCATCCCCTGCAGCATGGCCGCCGCAGCGAGCCTGAAATCGAGTTGATCCGGCAGAGGGACGAGTTGCGGCGCCGGAACCACGGCGTAATCCGCATATGCGCCGCGAGCCATGACCCACGCAACGCGGTCGCCAGGCGCGACGCCGGTTGTCCCCGGCCCGACGGACTCGACGACACCAGCCCCCTCCATTCCGAGTTGCGCCGGCAGATCCACCTTGTACAAGCCGGAGCGGTGGTAGGTATCGATGAAATTCACGCCCGCGGCGCGCACCTTCACCAGAGCCTGTCCAGGCCCCGGCACGGGAACGGGCAGATCGTCGAACTGAATCTTCTCCGGCCCGCCGACTTCATGAATGATTGCGGCCCTCATACGTCCGTAGTTTCTCATGCCGTGTGGAGCAGGGCGTCTGGCGGGCATGGCGACGAGGACGGAGTGGTGTCCGAAAATGGGACTGGGTTCGTTTGGAAAAGTTTTGTGGATCGGCAAAGCGGTAGGGACATGTCCTGAATTTCTCGTTGTAAAGCGCGAGTTGTGTTCGCGTCACAGGTTCTACGCATGGTCTTATTGTCGAGGGCGTTGTGGCACTGGCGTTCCTATGTGTCTGGAAACGCAAGTGTGAAGGCCGGGGATAGACTGGTGGCCGGTCGGAGGCGTTCCGCCGAGAACGCCGTTATCTGAAACAAGGTGTCGCTCTGGCATGGTGGCGGAGCCGCGAGGGTGAAGCTTCGGGGATATTCCCCATCGCGTCCACTCTCGCGTTTCAATCCGCACCCTCGCGCGAGGGTGGGCGAACCAGGCAATCCCGTCGCTGGCTGGCATCGATTCGGCCTCCGCCTATGATACAGCTCAGGTAAGGCGGCTGTCGGAGCGCAATTGGAAGCCTTATTTTGGTCTTTTTCGCGAGCCTGATTCGTTGCGGTGTTGCCTGCCGCGGCTCGCGACCCTCACCGCGGCGTTTTACCGGCGTAGAGGCGGGCGAGAGTTCTAAGGCTCCGCGCGCAATTGGCACCCGACTGCTCCACGATGGCCAGCGCCCGATCGGCTGAAATGGCGTCCCTCCCGCGCGCGCGAGCGAGTACTTCCTCGGCCCATTTGTCGGCACCCGCGGCAACGGGAAGCTGTGCCACCAGCTCCCGGACAATAATAGCTTCCGGGGGCACGCCGTCTGAAATGATGGTGGGCAGTCCGGCCGCCTGCGCTTCCACCGCCGCGATGCCCAGGGCCTCAAGCGGGGAAGGAAACACGAAGACATCCATCGCGCTCCGCAGGATGGCGGGAACATCCGATCGAGTGCCAGGGAGCACGAGGCGATCGCCGCAGCCCATGTCCCCGGCTTTCGCGATCAATCGTTCTCGAAGCGGACCCTCTCCAATGAGCAACATGTACGCACGGGAATGGCGCTTCCGCACCGCGGCGAGAATGTCGACCAGAAACTCCGAGTTCTTTTCTTCAACAATCCGGCCGACGCTGCCAAGCACCAATGCATCCGCGGGGATGCCCAGCGCCTCGCGCGAAGAGGCCGGGGGAATCGGGGTGCGAAACGGCTCCAGATCAATCCCGCAACAGAGAGTGGACCAGCGTGGATCGTTGCGCCAGGAGGAACCCAGCAGATCTTCGAGCGCGATTTCGGAGGGAGCCAGCCCCGCGGTGGCAAACATACGGATCATTGCGCGAGCTGCCAGGACGTACATCCGCCGAGCCAGCGACAGCGAGCGATTCCCCACCACAGTGTGCGCGTGGATCACTCTGGCGGGAACGCCTTCGAGCCGGGCAGCCAGCACTGCAAACCCGCTGAATGCGTGAAGGTGACAGTGAATGGCGTCGTAGGGACCATGGGCACGAAGCAACAGGCGAAGATTGCGAATCAGACGCAGTGGTTTGCCGGCGCCGGGACATGGATAGACGGGAATTCCACGAAGGCGCGCCAGGTCCCCGAATACGCCATTGGCATCCTGCACCACGGCGATCTCCATGTCGAGGCCCTCGGAGGCGCCCTGCCCGCAAAGGTCTACGATCCACCGCTCGGGGCCGCCTGCGACCAGCCAGGCTACGAGATGAAGCACCCGGATGGGCCGTGTCTTTCGGTCCGGTTCCTCTGCGGCCCTCACCGCTTCCGGCATCCGCTTCAATTCCCGAGCATCGCCCGGCGTACCAGGACGATGGGCGGAAAGCCCTGTTTCAGAAACTCATTATGGAACTCCTGCAGCCGGAACGCCGCGCCCATCTTCTTCCGGTAATCCTCGCGGAGCTTCATGATCTGCAGCTTGCCCAGCGTGTAAACCAGATACGTGGGGTCCGAGGTGCCGCGTTTCGTCTCGCGCAGAGCGTTGGCGCGCGTCTGGTAGCCTTCCTTCACAAAGAAGTCCACGGCCTGCTCGAAGGTCATGTTGCCGGTGTGCATTTGTATCGCGACGATGTAGCGCACGTTGCGCAGCAGCGCGTCCTGAAGCTGGCCCAGGCGCAGCTTCCGGTCGCCGTTGCCGTAGCCTTCGTCGAGCATCATCTGTTCGGTGTAGTGCGCCCAGCCCTCGGAGTTGGAACCGCACCCGAACAGCTTGCGCACCTTCGACGGCGCCTGCTTCACCCACAGGAACTGCGTGTAGTGGCCGGGATACACTTCATGAACCGCGGTGCTCACAATGGTGCCGCGGTTGAAGCCCTCCATCCACTCTTCGATGGTCTGCGCCGGCCAGTTGGCCTCCGGCAGAGTCACGTTGAAGAAAGCTTCCTTCGCCACGCTCTCATATGGACCGGGCGTGTCCATGGACGCCGAGGTCAGCGCGCGCATGAACGGCGGCGTCTCCTCGACAATCGGCGGAACGTCGGAGGGAATGGTCACGATGTGATGCTCTACGATGTAATCCCGCAGCCCGCCCAGCGTGTTGCGAAACGCTTCCAGCAGATGGTCGGGCGCGGGGTGGTCGTGAGCGAGATCGTCCATGATTTGCATCGGCGTCTTCTTCGGGTCCACGCCCGCGGCCACTTTGCGGAAGGCCTGCTGATTGCGCCGCAAGTCGTCGTATCCCTGCCGCAGTAACTCGTCGAGCGATGTATTCACCATCTCGTCGTATTCGAGCTTCTTCCGGTAAAGCTCGGCGCCCAGACGAAAATCGCCGTGTGAGCGCGGCAGCAGGTCCGTCTTCAGCCACTTCTCATACGACCGCAGCGCTTCCACCACGCCTCCGTTCGCATCGGCAAAATCGTCGTTCAGCTTCGCATCCGCAACCTTGCTGAACGCGGCAGGGACATCGTGTTCGAAGAATCCGATAATCCCCGGCATCTGTTCGATGGCCACTTCGGTGTAGATGCGCGGCGGATTCTTCAGATTGGCGCGAGCGATCTCCAGCACCCGAGGCATCTGCCGCTCGCGCGCCACCACGCTGCGCAAACGCTCCTCGGCGGGCGCGAAAGTGCGGCTCATCAGGATGAAGATGGAGTTGGTAAGGTTGCTGGAGTACTGATCGGGATTCTTCTCCCACATGCGAATCCGCTCGAGCTCCAGCAGTTCGCCGCGGACGTGCGACAACACCAGGTCCCGGTCGATGGAAGCGGACATTTCCGCAAACTCGCGTTCGGCGCGATGCAGGAACGCGATATGCGCCTCCCGCGCTGCTGGCGAGGGATCTTCCAGTTGCGTGTCGAACTGATGGAAACCGGCGGCGGTGCCGTCGCTCGGCTTGAAATGAAAATACTCGTCGAAGAAATGGTCCACGGCAGCGGAATCCTGCGCCGATGCGAACGTCAGCGTCATGAGCCAGAGGGCGTAAAGCTTCACCGTTCCATTATCGAGCCGCCGTGTCTGCCGGATTGTAACTGGAAAGTGATACATTCGTCGAATCCGAAGAACGAAGCGTCACCCTGGAGGGCACCGATCTCGTCATGGACCCGGAGCGCGCCGCGGCCATGTGCGACGAAAACACCATCGGCGTGGTAGCCGTCCCGTCCTGGGCTCCACCTTCACAGGCGATTACGAGAACGTTGCAGCCCTGAGCGCCGCGCTCGACCGCCTGCGGGAACGCACCGGTCTGGACATCCCCATCCACGTCGATGACGCGAGCGGGGCGTTTCTGCAGCCTCATCTCGTCTGGGATTTTCGCCTGCCTCGCGCAAAGTCGATCAACACTTCGGGACATAAACACGGTCTGGTGTACCCCGGGGTCGGCTGGATCGTCTGGCGCGAGGCCTCAGACGTTCACCCGGATCTGATCTTTAACGTGGATTACCTTGGCGGGACCATGCCCACGCTGGCCATCGATTTCTCACGTCCGGCAAGCCAGGTGGTGGCGCAGTACTACAACGCAATGTTCATCACCTCCGGAGCGCGGTTCCAAGAGGTTGTGTCGCTGGTGTCAAATTTCCTGGCTTACCTGTGGCACACGATCGTGAAATCGTTCTTTTCAGCGCACCGCTTCTCCACGTGGTTGGTGCCCAGCTTCCTGTAAAGGCGGCAAACGAACGGGGCGCCGCAGTCCCGGTCTCGAGCGCAGACGGAACAGTAGTCGCCATCGCCCGGGGACAAATGGGCGGTCTTGTCGATCCACCGGTCTTCCCGCTTGTGATACGCCGCCAGGGCCGCAGCCCCCCGTTCGCCGTCGAGCGTTTGCAGCACCTCGGCAACGGCGCTCATTCGCGGCCACGATTTGTCGTTCAGACGTCCGCTCAGGACGGCCGTCAATCGGTCGAGAATCCGAGGGTCTGTTGGCCCGATCCTCTGAAGGGCCCTGCCGGCGGTGTACGCGACGGTCGCCGGGGTGCGCTCGTCCTCGAGCAAACCCACCAGTGGTGCTGCTGCCCGAGGGTCCCGCAACTCACCGAGGAGTTCGATGGCTGCTTCCCGCGCCGCCGGAGGCGCATCGCGTAGCGCCGCCAGAAGCATATCCGCCGTCGCCGGGCCCATGCTGGATAATCCCCTGCTGGCCGAAGAGCGCACAGCGCTGTCGGCGTCCGAGAGGAGTTCCATCAGCCGGGCCTTCGCTCGACTATCCGCGCAACCGCCCAGCGCGACAGCCGCGCCGGCGCGAATTGTGGCGTCCGCATCGGACGAGATCTTCAGCAGAAGCTCGGCATCGCCGCACACCATCTCCTCGAGCAGACGGCCCACGGTGGCCCTCACGAGCGGATTCCGGCTGCCGGCCGCCGCCAGATACGCTTTCGCGAACTCCCAGTTCCGCGCATTCACCTCATCCCTCAGCAGACGGGCCGCCTCTCGCGCTATGTCGGGGTTGTTATGGTGAGTAGCCTCCGCGAGCGCCTCCAGCGCCCCAGGGTCGGGAGTGAATGCGAGTTTCTCGAGCGCATTCATGCAGGCTTCCGCGTTTCCGCCGTCCAGGATCGCCTTTTGCTTCGCGACCTGGCGCGCCGGCCGTTCCCACTCTTCGCGACGGCGCCGGTAAGCGGCAAGCGCCTCGTCGAAACGCGGGTCTTTGCCGCGCCGGGAGAGGGCGATTTCGGCCTGGGGTGAGATCTCTTCATCTTCGAGGAGGGCGATCAGACGGTCTGCCAGTCCGGCATCCAAAGGCCCGGCCTCGGCAAGGCCGACCGCCGCCGCCATCCGGACCTCCGCGGGAGATCCGCGGTTTTCCAGGAGACCTGCCAGCCATGCCGCAGTCCGCGGGCTCGGGCCTCTCACTTCGATCAGGAGTCGGACCATTGTCGCGGCCTGCGGTCCGGTTACCCCAGGCCGATCCAGGGCGGCGGCCAGTGCGGGCTCCGCAGTCGGGCCGAGCTTCTCCAGACCCTGAATCGCACCGGTGTCGCAGGCATGGTCATCCAGAAGCTCGATCAACCGTAGTGCGGCGCGTGGATCGCCGGTCCTGCCCAGCGCGTCCGCCGCCCAGAAGCAGACAACGGCGTCCTTGTCCCGCAACAACTTCATCAGCGTCTCGTACTCGACAGGCCTGACGTCGCCCAGCGTCTCCGCGAGGATCGCTCTCCGACTGGCGTTTGGGCTGTCGGCGATATTGAGCAGCGCCGTCCGCGCCTCTGGCGGGAGCGGCTTCATGCCGCCGAGGACTTTCATCGCGTGCGGCCAGACCCAGTCGTTTGCGTCCCTCAGAGCTTCGATGATCGCGTTGAGTGCCGCCGGATCCGGGATCGTCGCGAGCTGGTCGAGAGCCTTGTTCCTGGAGCGCGGCTCGGCGCTCCGTACGGCCGCGCGCAGACGCTCGATCTCGGGGGCGGGAGAAGGCTGACCGATGACGGAGCCAGCGAAGAGGAGGACGGCGCATCCCAACAGGACGGCGGCCTTGCGCTTCATGGCGTGACCACCCCAAAGCTATCACCCGCCCTCGTGAGCGTCAATCCGCACTCCGGCGCGGTAACAATCTCATCCGCCTCGCGAAATCGGGGTACCGCGCAATTCATCAGGCATGTCAGGATGTCGCCGCTCATCTGGGCGGCCACATCGCCGCGCCTGGCCCGTTCGAGTTGCTCAGCGAAGGAAGGATCTTCCCGTGTTCGCGTGGAAGCTGAAGGGCAACACGCACTGGTCGTTGTACGACCTCGCGGACCGGTTGCGCGACCGCGGCTGGCAGGTTCCGCTTGCCGCATGCCGGCGAACCGCCAGGACCTGGTGGTGCAGCGAGTCGTGGTGAGGAACGGCTTCACGTGCGACCTCGCGGACATGCTGGTGAAGGATATTCGCCGCTACCCGGACTGGTTCGCATCGCAACCGGGCCTATGGTCGAAAGCCGAGGGCGCGCAGTTTCACTACTGATCGGCTAACGACGCTCTCACTACCGCAGGTGCACCTTGGTGCTGACATCCACGTCCACGTGATCGCTCACTTTCAGAAGGAGGTTGCCGGGGTTCTTCATTCCCCAGACGACGTAAGGAATCGTGAGGTGAACCGTAGCGGCGGCCTCGTCGCCGTTGCGGTCGATATCCGCCAGCAGAACGATGTCGTGGCTGGCGCCATCAATGCGGAATGTGCCGTGAAATTCCAGGTGGGATCGGCCACTGGAAGCGAGTTGACCCTCAACGCGATCAGCGCTGAACACGGCTTCGGGGTATCGCCCGCTTTCGAGGACCTCGCCGTGCATTTTCCGGTCGCGCGTTTCATTGCCACTCTCTCCACTGCTCACGTCCACGACGATTTGTCCGGACGCCCTGCCGCTGGACGGATCGAAGACAAGCGCGCCCCTCTTCAGCCTGAACGTACCGTGAACCGTGTGGAACGTGGCGCCCAGCGTCCAATCGATACGGGTCCGCCTCGGATCCAGTTCGGCCGAGAATGGCTGCGCGACAAGCGGCCAGGCCGCTAATATCAGCACGAAACAAACCGCACGTGCTCTAAGCAAACGCCTCTCCTCCGGTGTGAAAGGCCACAAGCCGTTCGAACAGGCGAGGCCGCGATTCGAGAGTCCATAACGCGGGTCCGCGCAGTCGCGCGAAGCGATCCAGGAGCAGGAGGAGATCCGCCATAAAGATGGGCCGCCTCATGGCGCGTCTGTGCCATCGCTGATACGTGTCCAGGTCTTCACTCTCAAGGGCCTCTGCCAGGAAGAGCGCCTGACGAAAGGCCAGACACATTCCTTCGCCGGTGATGGCATCCACGGATCCGGATGCATCGCCAGCCAGAGCGACATTCCCGCGCCACACGCGCCGCAGTTGCCGAGTCGCCGTGACTGCGCCACGCTCGTTTGTTTCGATTGATGCGCCTGCCAGACGAGCCTGCAGCAGCGGGAACTTCGCGAGTGCATTCGCCATACGAATGTGAGGGTCGCGCGTAAGCAGAGCGACGCAGACCTCGCTCGGACTTACCGGCGTCACATACGCCTGACACTCCCGTCCCCAATGGACTTCCACATGATCGGTCCAGGGGATAGCGCGATAGTGGAGGCGAAATCCATGCCGGTGCGATTCACGCACACAGTTGTCGAGCCCGGCCCATCGCCGGACATGCGATCTCTGGCCATCGGCGCCAATGATCCAGCGAGCATGGATCTCCGCGAGTCCGCCCACGCGAACTCCCCAGCGCATCTCCACGCCAAGCGCGGCGGCGCGTTCAACCAGAAGCTGATGAAGGATGGTACGGCGAACGCCGAGCCCCTCGCCTTTGGGAAAGCGCGCGTCGGCGGTCGCCACTTCACTCCGAAAGCGGATTCCGCGCAAAGGATGCGAATTGGCAGGGTCCGGCAGGTTGACGCCCAGCGTGCTCAGCGCTTCCACCGTTTCCGGCAGCATCCCTTCGCCGCAACTCTTGTCAATGGGAGGATGGGCGCAGTCGGCTACGACTACGCGAAAGCCCCGCATGCGTGCGGCGATCGCGGCGGCCAATCCCGCCAGACTCCCGCCAACCACGAACATGTCCGTCATCTACAAGGAAGATGCGCGCGGCGTACCCGCTGCTTTCAAATGAACTGTAAAAGATTGGCGTGGCGGCGTCGTGTCCCATCGCTCGGGTGAATTCCGTGTTTCAGTCCAATGAAATGTAACCGTTGAGAGATGCGAAGCTCCCGAGAGGTCCCTGATTGCCGCTTCTGACGTGCAACTATTGGAAATCGATGTCCACCCCGCGCTATTTGTGCATCCACTGCCACTGCTACCAGCCGCCACGCGAAAACCCCTGGCTGGAGACCATCGAGCTGCAGGACTCCGCGTATCCTTATCACGATTGGAACGAGCGCGTGACAGCGGAGTGTTACGCCACCAATGCCGCCGCGCGCATTCTCGACGAGCAGCAGCGCATCGCCAGTATCGTCAACAATTACGAGAACATCAGTTTCAACTTCGGCCCCACCCTGCTGTCCTGGATGCAGGACAAAGCTCCGGAAACGTACGCGATGATTCTGGAAGCGGACCGATCGAGCGCCGAACGCTTCAGCGGCCATGGCTCGGCGATGGCCCAGTGCTACAACCACGCGATCATGCCGCTGGCCAACAGCCGGGACAAACAGACGCAGGTGCGCTGGGGGATCGAAGATTTCCGCCATCGGTTCGGGCGCGAGCCGGAGGGCATGTGGCTGCCGGAAACGGCCGTCGACCTGGAAACGCTCTCGATTCTCGCGGAGCATGGAATCCGCTTCACGGTACTCGCGCCTTCACAGGCACAGGCGGTTCGACCCATCGGCGACGGCGCCTGGGAAGACGTCACGCAGGCGCGGATCGACCCGACTCGCGCTTACCGGTGCAACCTGCCTTCGGGAAGATCGATTGCCCTGTTCTTCTACGATGGACCGGTGTCGCAGGCGGTGGCCTTTGAGGGCCTGCTCGGCAACGGGGAGAAATTCGCGCAGCGGCTGATCGGCGGCTTTTCCAACACGCGCGCCTGGCCGCAGTTGATGCACATCGCCACCGACGGAGAAACATATGGCCATCACCATCGGCACGGTGAAATGGCTCTCGCCTGGGCACTGGGCCACCTCGAATCCGGAGGTTCGGTGCGGATCACCAACTACGCGGAGTTTCTCGAGGAAAACCCGCCCACACACGAAGTTCAGGTCATCGAGAACACGGCCTGGAGCTGCGTTCACGGCGTGGGCAGATGGACCGCCAACTGCGGCTGCAACACGGGAGGCCGGCCGGAATGGAACCAGGAATGGCGCGCGCCGCTGCGAGCCGCGCTTGACTGGCTTCGCGATTCCGTCACCCCGCTTTACGAACAGAAAGCGGGCTCCATGCTTCGTTTTCCCTGGCAGGCCCGCAACGACTATGTCCGCGTCATTCTCGACCGCTCACCCGAATCGCGCAGGCGGTTTCTTGCCAAACACGCCTCTCGCGAGCTAAGTGAGCGCGAGACCGTGGAAGTCTGGAAAATGCTCGAAGTCCAGCGCCACGCGATGCTCATGTACACCAGTTGTGGCTGGTTCTTCTCAGAGCTGTCGGGCATTGAAACTGTACAGGTGATTCAGTACGCCGGGCGCGTGGTGCAACTCGCCGAGGATGTATTCGATACGCACCTCGAGACCGACTTCCTGTATCAGCTCGGCCGCGCCCGCAGCAACATTCCGGAAAAGCGAGATGGGGCGGCGATCTACCAGTCGCAGGTGCGGCCGTCCATGGTCGACTTGTCGCGCGTAACCGCACACTTCGCCGTCAGCTCGTTGTTCGAGGAATACCCGAAAGAAACCCGCGTGTACTGCTATCAGGTGGAGACGGAAGACTCCCGCACCATGCGCGCCGGACGCACACGCATCGCTGTTGGCAAGGCGAGGCTCCGCTCCGATATCACGCGCAGCTCGCAGAGCTTCACTTACGCGG
>Ga0335071_10008967_pt1 | contig 10247 bp, 11 predicted proteins | sample Lox_Sample_15_FD_206724 | JGI IMG/M metagenome (GOLD analysis project Ga0335071, IMG submission 206724) | Soil microbial communities from Loxahatchee National Wildlife Refuge, Florida, United States - Lox_Sample_1.5 | ecosystem: Environmental > Terrestrial > Soil > Wetlands | place: USA...
GGAGGACGCACGCAAAGCGCTGGAGCCGTTCTACCGGCATACCGTGGAAAGCGTGCCGCTGGGCGAATGCTACGACCGCGTGCTGGCGGAGGACGTGTACTCGAAGGTGGACGTGCCGGGGTTCGACAGGGCGTCCATGGACGGCTATGCCGTGAAGGCGGCGGACACCTGGGGCGCGGACGAGGAGGCGCCGAAAACCCTCCGGCTCATCGGCATCATCCACGCGGGGGACCGGCCCGGCATCGTCATAAAAGAGGGCACGGCCGCCGATATCGCCACGGGCGCCGTCATGCCCGCGGGAGCCAACGCGGTCGTCATGGTCGAGAATACGGACACGCAGGATGGCCTGGTCAACGTCCGAAAGCCCGTCACGCCCGGCGAGAACGTCATGCACACCGGGGCCGACGTGATGATGGGAGAGCTGGTACTTCGGGAAGGGACGACGCTCACGTCCCGAGAAGTGAGTGTCCTGGCAGCCGTAGGGCTGGATAAGGTCGCCGTCTACAAAAAGCCCGTCGTGGCCATCCTGTCTACGGGCAATGAGCTCTCTCCTCCCGGCACGCATCTCGAGCCAGGCCAGATCTTCGACGTCAACGCCTACGCCATCGGCGCCGGCGTGGAGGAGAGCGGCGGCGTGCCTTTATATTCAGGCATCATCCGGGACACGCCCGAGGCGTTCATGAAAGGCGTGCTGGACGCCGTCATGAAGGCGGACATAGTCCTGACGTCGGGGAGCACATCGGCCGGGGCCTCCGATATGATGTTCTCCACCGTGGGCTCGGTGGGCCGGGTCCTCGTCCACGGCATTAAAATAAAGCCGGGCAAGCCCACCATCATAGGCGAGGCCGAGGGCAAGCCCTTCATCGGCCTCCCGGGTTATCCCTCGTCGGCCCTGACGATCTTCAACGAGGTCGTCGCCCCCCTCATACGGCATAACAGCGGCCGTAAGGGCCGGACAATTAAAGAAGTGCCCGCCAGGATGGCGTTGAGAGTTACGGCCGAAGGCGGCCGGGAGGTGCTCCAGCCCGTGGGACTGCTGAGGATGCCCGGCGGGCTGGCCGCCTACCCGATCGAAAAGGGCTCCGGCGCCGTGACGGGCCTGCTGGACGCGGACGGCTACGTCGAGATCGGCGAGGACGTGCACGTGCTCGAAGAGGGCGAGCAGGTTAAAGTGCGCCTGTTCTCCGACGAGGTCACATTCCCCGATCTCTTAATAATCGGCAGCCACTGCCTGGGAATAGACGTCGTCGCCCGCATGATGGCCGCCCGGGGCTTCACGGTCCGCTCTGTCAACGTCGGCTCCGCGGGAGGCCTGCGAGCCCTGCGCAAGGGCATCGCGGACGTCGCCGGCATCCACCTCCTGGACGAGGCGGGCACGTACAACGAGTCCTTCGTCCGGGACATTCCCGGGGTCCTTCTGGTGAAGGGCTACATCCGGGAGCAGGGGCTCATCGTGGCGAAGGGTAACCCGCTGAATATAAAAGGCGTCCCGGACCTGGCCGGAAAGCGTTTCATTAATAGGACGAAAGGCTCAGGCACGCGGACCCTGCTCGACCTGGAGCTTGCCAGGCTGGCGGAGAAACGCCATAGGACGCTTAAGGCGCTGGCCGACGCTATGCCCGGCTACGACGTGGAAGCGAAGACGCACAGCGCCGTGGCCTCGGCCATACTGACCGGAAAGGCCGACGTGGGCCTCGGGATCAAAACGGTCGCCGACCAGAACGGCCTGGGTTTCATACCTCTCCGGGACGAGGAATACGATTTCGCCGTGCAGAGAAGCCGCATGGACAAGCCGGCGGTTAAGGCGTTCCTCGATATCATCGGCTCGTCCGGGTTCAAAAAGAGTATTGAAAAGCTGGGATACCGGCCCCGCCCTTGAAGCCGTAAAGGCTATATATAAACGCTCTCGCTTTTAGAGATAATATGGCAGGGGAAGCGGAGCCGTTATCGATCGAGGACCTGTGCGCAGCGTGCCACCCGGACCGCTGCTGCACGCGCTTCCTGTGGGTGTCGGCCGGGGACGTGGAGCGCTGGAAGGCCGAAGCCCGGCAGGATATTCTATCGCACATCCGGCCACGGATAGTCGAAGGAAAGCAGATCTACGAGGTCATATCGCCCGGGCGCTCTTGCTTTTTTTTAAAGGACGGCCGGTGCTCCATCCATGGGACGAAGCCCATCGTGTGCCGTAACTTTCTATGCCTCAGGGGACTGGAGCTGAAGGCGAGAAATAACTGGTAAGCATACTATACAGGAAAAATATTTATCATAGTAATACAAACCTATGCCAGGTATCTGGATGATTATATGGCGCTTATTTCGATAAAAAATGACAGGGTCACGCTACTCGCATTGTCGCTCGTGGGCTTCACGGCCTCGTTCACGGGCCACCTGATCTCGTCGAACCTCGGCAACTACATGGGCTCCTATGGCTCGAGCATGACCGTCATCGGGCTGGTCATCGGCTCGCTCGCCATCGCGGAGATCATTCTCAAGACGCCGTTCGGCATTCTCTCGGACCGCATAGGCAAGTTAAAGCTCATGCTGGGCGGCCTGGCGCTCCTCGTCATCGTCTCTTTGATGTTCCCGCTCTTCCAGACGCCACTGCTATTATTCATCATCCGGTTCATGCAGGGCGTCGCAATCGCCGCGTTCTCCACCACGTCGACGGCCCTGGTGGCCGACCTGTTCACGGACCGCAAGGGCGAGGCCATGGGCACGTACAACTCGATGAAGGGCGCCGGATATGCCCTCGGCCCAATACTGGGCGGCATAGTCACCCAGTACTTCAACTTTTTCGACACCTTCCTATTATGCGCCATCGCCGCGGCAATCGTGCTCGTGCTCTGCTTATTCTCGGTCCGGGAAAGCTTTACGCCCCCGAAGAATAAGCAGTCCGTCGGCATCATGCTGAAGGAGAGCAACAAGCTCGACTTTTTCAGCTGCTATTTTATCGGCATGAGCGGCATGCTGGCCTTCTACGCCATCGTCTCGTTCCTGCCCGTCTACGGCACGCAGAATATGATTGGCGCCGGCGTGACCGGTACCATACTGGGCATACAGGCGGTGATCTACGTGCTGGCCCAGTACTACTCCGGCAAGGTCGCCGATAAGTTCGGCTCCCGCCTGCCCATCATGATAGGCTCGGCGCTGCTGGCCATCGGCTTGCTATTGATCGCGCTGGTGCCAAACCCGTATGTGTGGGGCCTGGCGGTCATCTTCACAGGCCTGGGCATTTCGGCCCTCTGGGTAGTCTCGAACTCGTACCTGGCCTACGCGGCCCCTTCGGCCATTATGGGCACCGTCATGGGCATTTCGGGCACCTTCAAGGAGGTCGGCGACGGCGGCGGCCCAATTTTAATCGGCTTCCTGGGCGACTGGATCGGCCTGAGGGGCGCGTTCCTGTGCATCCTCGTCTTCCTGGCCATATCGTTCCTCATGGCGTTCACGCTGGATAATAAAGTCGGCCAGGCAAAGAAAGTAGAGGAGCCAGTAAAGGCACAGTAATCTTAATGGTATAGGGCCTTGTATGCCCCGGCCATGCCCACCGGCCCGGCCATGTACACGTCGTCCAGCGGCGAGGCCGGCCTTACGGGCATCTTCATTTTCATCTTCAGGGCCATATCCCGCCGGGGCCCTGTCGCGATAACGGCCTTCGGCGTGACGGGTTCCCTGATAAAGGCACCGTGGCCGCCCTCGTCGAATATCTCCCCGTTCGTGAGCGTGCCGTCGGCCAGCTTTCGAACATAGCGCGCCATCTTTTTAGGTGTCAGGTCAGCGGTGTGTGTCTCGAACACGCCCACGATGGTGCCGTCCTCAGCCACCGTGGCGGCCGTGGTGTGGCCGTTGCCCACGTCGATGGCGACCGCCGGCAGGGGCTCCCCGTGAAGGCCGCCAAATATCCCGGCGATCTTCGTGTCCATGACCAGGACGTCCTCGTAGCCCTCGTCGTTCAGGCTTTGAATGACGGCGCTTACCCTGGAAAACTCAGGCGTCTTTTTGGTGAATACGAAGTCACGGAAAGTGGCGCCCTTTTTGATCTTGCGGCCGAACTGCCCGAACCGGAACTGCCGGTCGCTCACCCCCTTCGGCGCCACGCCGTGGTCCTGCACGGCCACGGCCACGGCGGGCTTTTCGGGGAATGAATATCCCATCCCCGTGAACGCTTCCTTGAACGAGGCCATGTCGACGTCGCGGAGCGTAAGCTTCAGGTATGGCTTCTTCATGTCCCCCTCAGTGCCGACCTCGATGCCCCGCGCTTTGACCTGCTCCAGGTCGTCGCGGATGGTGCGGGCCGCATCCGGGGTCATCATGACCCTGTATTTCTCCTCATGCCGTATGAGGGCGCCGCTGATGGCCCCGCCTCCCATAGTATAGCCATCGCAAAAAATGTCTTTTCGGGCCTTTCGCACGGCGGCCGCATAGAGCTGCGTGGGCGCCGGCATCACCAGCTTGCCATAAAAGTTTAAACGTTCGTCCGTTAAAAGAATGTCCTGCGTCCCCGAGCCCACGTCGATCGCGAAAATGCGGGTCAGAGGATGCTCACCTCGCCGGTATCGGTGACATCGACCTCCATGTCCTCTTCCAGCGTACGATTGGATATCAACGAGCCCTTTTCCTTTTTAATGCGGGTGATGAGGTCGAGCGAGTTAGATTTTACGTGGATGCCCGACTTATCGGCGTCGGCGAACACGATCTCAGGGATCTTCATGACGTCCGTCCCTTTCTTTATGATGATGCGGACGGGCGAGACGATGCTTTCCCACTCCTTGAGGGTCTCCCGGGAGCGGTCGATGTTCTCCCTGGCCCTCTTCTCGATGAGGCTGACGTTGGCCCGGGTCGTCTTGATGCGCCGGGCGATCTCGTCCTGGGTGAGGCCGGACTGCCGAAGCCTCAGCACCATGACCTGCCTCTTCGTAAGGAATGATTTATTAGCCATCACGCAATGTTATGTTTTAATCGACTTTAAATTTTGGGTTCTGCTAACATGGACGACCTTCTTGTAAAGGACTACGATTCCCTGAAAGTTACGAGGAGCGGAGCCGAGCCCGCGAAGGACCCCGTCATCGTGGAGACGACCATCGACCTGTTAGTGAATGGCACCCGACTCTCCTCCATCGTGACCACGCCCGAGATGCATAAGGAGCTCGTCGTGGGCTACCTCATCACCGAGGGCGCCGTGCGTTCCCGGGATGACATTCAGGGCATCGAGCAGAAGGGCAACAAGGTAGACGTGAAGATAAAGAACTTCGAGCACTTCGACCTTTGGTACGAGCTCCGCTCGTCCGGGTGCATCGGCATTAACTGGGAGAACAGGGACGAAGACCTCTTCTTGAAGGTGGAGCAGAAATTCGCCATCGGCGTCATCCTGGACAGCCTGAAGTATCTGTACTCTGATGTTCACGACCGCACCCGGGGCGCCCATATGGCGTGCGTGGTGGACGCTGACGGCAAGGCAAGGCATACCGCCCTCGACGTGGGCCGGCACAACGCCATCGACAAGGTCGTCGGGGCGGCGACGCTCGAGGGCCTGGACATCACGAAGCTGTTCCTCTTATCATCGGGCCGCCAGCCCGCGGGCATGGTCATGAAGGCCGCCCGGGCAGGCATACCGCTGGTCGTATCAAAGGCCGCCCCGGTCAGCTCGGGCATCGACAGCGCGCGCCGGGCGAACCTGACGCTGTGCTGCTTTGCCGATAAGGAGAAGGTGAAGGCGTTCTCGTGCCCCGAACGCATCCTCGTCTAATACTTTCGCCAGGCCCTTACTATACTATTTTATTCTTTTCAACCGACTTCATCGTGATCGATATGGCAGGGCTTAAGGTAACGATCAAAGAGATACGGCCGATCAAGGCTGCATGCCTTGACGGAAAGGGCCCGTTTAACGAAATGGGGCCGCTCTTTCGGGAAATAAACGGGTGGATCAAGGATAATAACGTCCAGATGACCGGCATACCCGGCATCGCCCTGGAGCCCGATGACCCCTCCGAGGTCGGCCCCGATAATTGCCGTTACCGCGTCTGCGTCCCCATACGGGGCGATGCTAAGGGATCCTGTGGCGTCATGATAGAGACACTTCCCGGCATCCATGCGGCATGCACTCTGCATAAAGGCCCATACTTGGGGCTGCCGGCGAAGTGGCAGGAAATGATGCGCTGGGTAAGGGAAAATGGCTACACCATCGCGGACGTTCCCCGCGAAGTCTACCTGAATGACTGCTGGGGCTCCTCCGAATACGAGCTGCTTACCGAGATCCAGATACCGGTTAAAAAATAGCGTTAATTTTTTCTATTTTTCCAGTTCCACCACTTCAATAGCTCGGGCTCCCGGCCGCCCTTCGCATAATACGTGGCGCAGCGGAAGGCATAGAGCACGCAGGGGTCAGTTCTCTTACCATGGAGCTCATTTAGCTGCTCGTACAATCTTTCGGGGTCCTTATCCTTGAGATCGCATACGCAATTACACCCCAGGCTCTTCAGGTGCCCGGCCAGGCTCTTACCGATACCCGGTATGGATTCCAGCTCTTCCCGGGAAGGCTCATAAGAAGACATTTTAAGTTCCCTCACTTTTCGAATTCCAGCAAAGCTGAGCGCTCCCGGACCAGCAGCGGGATCCGCTCCTTTCCGACGATCTCCACCTCGGCGGGCGTGATATCGTATAGGCGCATGAGCGCCTCGTCCTTACGATGGTCATAGTCGACCACATTCTCGTCGACCTTATCCAGCATCGCCCGCGCCGTATCCTCGGCGCAGCCCGGCCCGTCGCCCACGATGATGATCGCCACGTTGTTCTTGCCGGGATGGACACCGATCTCCAGCGCCTTCTCGATCTGGCGGCGGCCCCGCAGGTACAGCATGATCTCCATGCCCAGGTCCCGGGCCAGGTTCCGTTTTTCTTTAAATGCCTCTACGGCCCTGTCCGCGGCGAACTCGATGTGGGCCCTGCCGGCGATGCAGTCGGCGTTGACCGCCTGCACCGTGACGCCGCACTCCTTGCCTATCGCCGCCAGCTTCCCGATAAAAGCCTTGACGTCCTTGATGTCCACTTTGCCGCCGACGATGAGAAGACCGGTCATCATGCCTACATGCGGCTGGAATCCTATAAAAATTTACCTAAGGCGGGAGGTCGTCTAAAACCTGCTTCATGCTCTTGCGATAGACCCGAAAGGCGTCCCTTCCCTTCTCCGTAAGGCGTAACGTCGTATGGGGCTTTTTATCGATAAAATCCTTGATGACCTCGATATAGCCCGCCGCCTCCAGCTTGCTCATGTGGCCGGAGAGGTTTCCCCAGGTCAGCCCCGTCTGGCGCATCAGGAAGATAAAGTCCGCCCGGTCAACGACGTACAGGCTCGCCATGATCAGGAGCCGTGCCGGCTCGTGGATCAGCCGGTCGATGTCCTCGTGCGACGGGGCTTCCCCGCCATCATTCGCTTTATACATCTGCGCCCTCTTTCGGCGCCGGGTTGTTGCTCAGGAAAAGCGCGAGCGTCAGTATCCCGGATACCAGTATAACCGCTCCGGCGATCATCAGTCCTATCCCGATTTTCTGGGGTACGTCGATAAAATTGTCTTCGGCCATAGGCGCATCTCCATATGGCCATAACTACTTTAAACAATATAATACTTTACCATATAAAGTACTTTAAAACTATTCGCCGAAGCTGAACAGCGTGCTCTGGCCCAGGAGGTCCTCGTCGGGCTCCGCCGATACGGTGACGTCCTTCCGGCCGAGCCGGGCCAGGATGCGGGCGGCCACCTTCTCCCCGATGGCGGGCACGGCGGCCAGCGTCTCCAGGGCGACGTTCTTCAATGCCTCCCGGTCCTTATAGCCGGCCTCGTAGAGCCTGCGGGCACGGACGCGGCCCACGCCCTCTAATTCAATTAAGTCCATGAGCTCCCTGCTGACGCCGTAGTCTATCCGCACGGCCAGCTCCCTGGCTTCCCGGGTCAGCGGCGCTTTAAGTAAGTGCGATATCTCGGCCGTCGAGTGCATCAGCCAGACGCAGGTCTCCATTAAGTTACGAACATCACCCGGGCCGATGTTGTAGAAGGCCGTCATCTCTTCCTCGTTCTTCTCGTTGACCCACATGTCCACGAGCGCCGCGGTCTTCACGCTGGACAGGAAGGACTCGAACTCCGTATCGTCCCCCACGTCCGGGACGTCCGTGATGAAGTCCGTTATGTGGTCGTCGGTGTATTTTATGATCCATGCGTAGTCGGAGCGGCGCAAATAAAGCGACCTCACGTCCGGCGTGGAGCATATTAGCTGTAAAAGCGCGATCTCCGTGCCGTAGGGCTCCCGCCTCTTTTTCGAGGCCTCCAGCGCCCGCACGATGATCGAGGCCGAGAGGGGGTCGATATACAGCCGGGACGTCAGCTTTCCCAGCTCCGTCGCCCGGAGCCGGTCCGCCGTCCTTATTATCATACGCTCTGCCTCTAAAAAGTCGAGCACGTTATCGATGACCGCGGACAGGTCGCCCCGCTGGTGGGCGTAGAACGTCGTGCCCATGAACTCGTTTAAGCCGATAACGTCACCGCAAAAATCGGTGGCGATAGCCGACAGCACGTGGGCCCTCATCGCGGGCTCGGTGCCCAGCTTGGAGGTGATCTGCTCCGGTAACGAGAGCACGTAGTTCTCCATCAGCTCGCCCAGCTCGTCGTAATTCTTGGCGATGAGCACGGCCTCGCCGTAGGGGTCCAGCCCCGGCCTGCCCGCCCTTCCCGCCATTTGCTTGTACTCCAGCACGGGGATGGGCACGTTCCCGTAGTTCACGTCGAAGCGCCGGTAGTCGCGGATTATTACCCGCCGGGCGGGCAGGTTCAGGCCCGCCGCGAGGGTCGGCGTGCAGGCGATGACCTTGATGTTATTCTTCCGGAACTCGGCCTCGACGATGTGCCGGTGTTCGCCCTTCAGGCCGGCGTGGTGGAATGCGATGCCGTGCTCCACGCAGGCGGCGAGCTTCGCGCAGGTGTCCGTCTCCGCGTGGCGCATGACCTGCTGCTTAATATCTATGAATTTCGCTTTTTCCTCTTCTGACTCCTGCTTAGACAGGCTCCTGGCGAGCTTCTGGGCGATGCTCTCGCTGCTCTTCCGCGTGTTGGCGAACACGATGCACTGGCCGCCTTCAGCTAATGTATCGGCGACAAGCGCCAGCACGTCGTCCGGGCCTGGCGTCTTGATGACCCGCTTCTCGCTGGAAAAAGTGATGGCCCGGCCGAAGAACACGCCTTCCTTCAGCTCGGTCGGCCTCCAGTCGCTGACGACGAGCTTCGCCCCCATCCAGTCGGCTAATTCTTTCGCATTGCCTATGGTCGCCGATAATGCGATGACCTGGAGCGCCGGGTTGAGCCGCCTGAGCTTGGCCAGCGTTACCTCGAGAGTCGGCCCCCTGTTCGCCGAATCAATCAGGTGCACCTCGTCGGCCACGACCACGGTGAGGCTCGACAGCCACGGGGCGCCGTTCCGGAGCAGCGAGTCGGTCTTCTCGGAGGTGGCCACGATAATGTCCCGGTCCTTGAGCCACTCGTCCTTCGAGTCGTAGTCGCCCGTGGAGATCCCGGCTCTCACGCCGAGACTTTCGAACTGCCGGAAGCGCTCGAACTTCTCCGATGCCAGCGCCTTCAGCGGCACGATGTAGAGGGCTTTGCCCCCGGCGGCGATGGACTTGAGCATGGCCATCTCTGCTAAAAGCGTTTTTCCGCTGGCCGTGGGTATGGCGGCTAAAAGGCTCTTCCCATCCAGGAAGCCCTTTTTCACGGCCTCGGCCTGGGGCGGGTAGAGCTCCTTGATGCCGGAAGCCTCGTAAAAGTCCTTGATGCTGGCGGGCAGGTCGAGCTCGGCTATTTTCATTAGCGCAATGGATGCCCCCATCTTAAATCATCTTTTCCCTCGCACCCCGAAAGTACTAGTCATGAATGTTACCACAGGGGACACGATGGCTTATTATTTTCACCACAGTGGGCACTGAGAAATAATTCACCACAGGGGTTCACAGAGGCCACAGAGGATATTATTAATTTTCACCACAGGGGTTCACAGTGGTCACAGAGGTTTTATTTTCACTACAGTGGTTCACAGAGGCCACAGAGGTATTTTTTTAAATGCTGAAGGGGACTCGCCTTTGGCTCGCCCCTCGCAGACCCCGCCCGTTGACTGTCTCGGTGGACTCTATGATGCCTCTGTGGCCAATTATAAAAAAACCACTGTGCCCACTGTGGTGAAAATTAATAAAATCCTCTGTGGCCTCTGTG
>Ga0335071_10008968_pt1 | contig 10247 bp, 10 predicted proteins | sample Lox_Sample_15_FD_206724 | JGI IMG/M metagenome (GOLD analysis project Ga0335071, IMG submission 206724) | Soil microbial communities from Loxahatchee National Wildlife Refuge, Florida, United States - Lox_Sample_1.5 | ecosystem: Environmental > Terrestrial > Soil > Wetlands | place: USA...
CCTGATGATCTTCAATCAATTCGAGGAATTTGGGAATTATCTCTGGCATTATGAAGTGACCGGTCATGCCATGGAAGAAGTTCTGAAAAAGGTGATGGGCAAGAACGATCATTACCGCGGCATGGCATCTGCAACCGGTTCGGCCGGTACGATTGCCAGCGGCGATTATATGAAGAACGTCTTCCCCGATAGCAAGATCGTCGCCAGTGAAGCCCTGCAATGCCCGACCCTCCTGGAAAATGGGTTCGGCGCCCACCGCATCGAGGGTATTGGCGATAAGCACGTGCCCTGGATTCACAACACAAAGAATACCGACGTCGTGGTCGCCATTGACGATAACGCCGTCGTCAACCTCTCCCGCTTGTTCAACGAGGAGAGCGGACGCGAGTACCTGGTCAAACAGGGCGTGCCTGAGAAGGTCGTGTCACAGCTGGATTTGATGGGCTTCTCCGGCATCTCGAACATGTTGAGCGCCATCAAGGCCGCCAAATACTATGAGATGGGCGAGAACGACATCATGCTGACCGTGCTGACCGATTCGATGGAACTGTACCGCTCGCGCCTGCATGAGATGCATCAGGAGTACGGTGAATACACCGAGGCCAACGCCGCCGCCGACTTTGCGCACTATCTGCACGGTCAATCCACCGACAACATGCTCGAGCTGCGCTATACCGACCGCCGCCGCGTGCACAACCTGAAATATTACACCTGGGTCGAGCAGCAGGGCCGGACCTATGATGAAATCCAAAAGCAATGGCATCAGCCGAATTACTGGACGGATGTCCAGAAGCAGGCCGACCAGATCGATGAGTTGATCACGGACTTCAACAAGGAAGTTGGACTGGGTTGATACACAGGCTGGATGGAGAAATCCATCCAGCTTCTAATTTAGAAGGGGAATGCAGTCTTCCGGCTCGGTTCCGGAATGGATTTCTCGGGTGGGTCTCAATGGGTGGTGAACCTCAATTCTGGTATGTCCAAACTTCTTCACCGGCTGCTTAATAGATGATGGAATTCACGATCGGGGATGTTTTATATTTCATCCTTGTGGATTAAGTGCTAAAATCATTTCATTATTTATCATTTCGCTTATGGAGGAGCAGGAAGATGGATGCTATTGAATTTACTCGCAATTACACCGACCATTCCACGGATCGCGGTTTTCAATTTGAATTTCAATGTGATCGTTGCGGAAATGGCTATAAGACTGCATTTCAGGCCTGGACGATGGGAACCGTTTCCGGCGCCCTGGACGCAGCTTCAAGCTTGTTCGGCGGTGTGTTCAACCAGGCTGCCAACCTGAGTGAGCGCGCCCGCTCTGCCCAGTGGCAGCAGGCCCGGGACCAGGCCATGGTTCAGGCCATCCAGCAGGTCAAACCGAATTTTCTGCAGTGTCCGAAATGTTCCAGTTGGGTGTGTAAAAAGAACTGCTGGAATCAATCACGCGGTCTTTGTAAGAATTGCGCCCCCGATTTGGCGGTTGAGATTTCGGCTCAACAATCCGCACAGGCCGTGCAGCAAATTCAAACCAGTATCGGCGTGGATGCGGAAGACGCAAAGATGATCGGGAGTGTGGGCAATGCCAAGGTTCAGGCCTCCTGCCCGAATTGTCATGCGCCGCTGGCCTCGAATGCCAAGTTCTGTCCGTCCTGCGGGTACAAACTGGGGGATGCGGGAAAGTTCTGCTCCAACTGCGGGTCAAAACTTGCGCCCGGCGCAAGTTTCTGCCCGGAGTGTGGCACGAAGCAGGGTTGACCATCACGCTGGGCGGAGTGCTGACGGACGAAGCGCGACAATATTGTGTTAACCGAAACATCGTTGATCCTGATATGTGTGATGCCGGCGCCGCGCGATATGGAAATCGCGCGGCTTTTGGGTTGGTATCGCATCCCGCTTCGCACGGCGCCGAAAGTGGTGGCGGTGGACTACCTGGCTTTTTATCAACCCTCGAGCTTCGGCGATTGCAGCGGGAGGATCGAGGTTGTCGCACCGGTGCGAGGCCATGAATTGACGAGGCGCCTGGATTTGTTGAAGGATGAACCGGATCATCCGCATGCCGGTGAAGAATATTTCAAAATCCAGATTGGCGGGTTGGAGAAATTATCGAGTGCCATCCTTGCCGGTAAATGGAAGCGCCTGACGTTCTTGTATTCCACCGGTGAATATCTTTTGAAAGCCAGGACTTTGAACGATCTGGTGGTGAATGACGGGGAACGCGCCCTGCTGTGGCGCTCCCTGCGCGAGCGCGCCGAGAACCAGCAGCTTTATAAGACCGACCTGCCCGACGCCGACCTTCCACCGGATATCTTGACCGCTTTACTGGGAATCAGGGAGGACCGGAATTCTTATGGGTTGAATTCTTTTGAACCCCTTGAATGGTAGAAACCGTGACGGTTGAACAATACCTACTTCTCATTGTTTTATTTGTCCCTCTAGCCTTCGTCTTGACCAATCGACTTCGTATTGATCTGGCAGCCATGCTGATGGCTGTGCTATTGGGGTTCTTCCAATTTGCGGGTTTTGGAATCCTCGGCCCGGCCGGCACACCCGCCGTGGCGGTCAACGTGCTCATGGGCTTCGGCCAGCCCATCGTCTTGATCCTTGTCTCATTGTTCATATTAACAAGGGTCTTGGAAAAAAGTGGCATTACACGTTGGATCGCCTGGCAGCTGCTGAAACTCAGCGGCATGGACCAGGGGCGTTTGATCGGCCTCTTCGCGGCGACAGCCGCGTTGCTTTCGCTGTTCATGAATAACCTTGCAGCCGGTGCGCTTGTTCTTCCGATTGCCATGGAAGTCGCCCGCCGCTCGCAGATCAAGCCAAGTAAGTTGCTGATTCCCGTGGCCTATGGAACCTTGTTGGGCGGCGCTGCCACGTATTTTACAACCGCCAATATCATCGTCAGTACCTTGCTTCAGAATGCAAAGCCGCCTCAACCCGGCTTGAACATATTGGATTTCACGCCGACCGGCGGGTTGATCGCCGTGGCTGGCATTCTTTTCCTTGCTTTGTTTGGTAAACGCTTGCTGCCGGATCGTCAACCCACGGAAGAACAGAACTTTGCGCGGCTTTCAGGCAGTGAATTGGAGAAGATTTACGCCATTTCGGAGCGTTTATGGGACGCCCGTGTGTTGCCGGGCGCAACCTTGATTGGAAAAACTCTTTCCCAGTCCATGATTGGGAGCAAGTGGGGGGTGACGGTGGTGGCCATTTATCGTAACAAGGAGGATATCCTGCTGCCCCAGCCTCAACAGATCATTTTTGAGGATGATTTGCTCATCCTGGTCGGGCGGGAGGAAAAGGTGAAAAACTTGAAGGAGTGGGGGCTGGATGTCCATACGGAAAAAGGCGAAAACCATTTGAGCACCAAGGGGGTCACGTTTGCAGAGATTATCCCGGCTCCACACTCGAAGGCGATCGGGCAGACGCTGAAAGAGCTGGATTTCCGCCGTCGTTTTGGATTGAGTGTCGTCGCCTTGCATCGACTGCAGCGAAGTTATAGGACCGATGTCGGTGATTTGGAACTCAATTTTGGCGATACCTTGCTGGTCGTTGGCTCTTCGCCTCAATTGGGGTATTTGCGGCGTAGTGCTGATTTCATTGTGATCGAACCGAACTGGAGCGACCAGCCTGTTAATCGGAAGGAAGCGGTATTGGCGGTGATGATTGTGCTGGCCGGGATTGCAGCTTCCATTGCAGGCATACCGGTATACTTGGCGATGTCGGCCTCCGCGGTGTTGGCACTCCTTGCAGGAAAATTATCGATGGAGGAAGCTTACCGCTCTGTGGAGTGGCAGGCCATTTTCCTTATTGCTGGTATGTATGTGGTCAGTGATGCAATGGTCGAAACACGGCTCGCGGACTTGTTGGGAACTTATTTGCTCCCGGGCGTAAGGCCGTTCGGGGCTCTGGGGCTGGCAGCTGGCGCATACCTTCTGACTTCCTGACCCAAATCGTTGGCGGACAGGTGTCCGCACTGATTACGGGTCCGATCACCATCAGCGCCGCCCTCCAGATCGGCGTCAATCCCCAGGCCGTGGCGGTGGCAACTGCCATCGGTTGCTCCGCTTGTTTTCTTACCCCATTTGCCCACCCTGTGAACATCCTGATGATTGCCCCAGCCAACTACGCCTTCAGTGATTTCTTTCGGAGCGGATGGATGTTGACCGTCATTTCGTTCGTGATGTTGTTGGTGGGCATGATTATATTTTGGCACCTCTAGGAGAATCCTGTGAAAACACTGATCAAGAACGGAAAACTTGTCACCGCGTCAGAGACATTTCAGGCGGATATTTTGATCGATGGAGAGACGATTTCGCGCATTGGCCTTGGATTGGAGGCGGATTCTGCTCAAGTGGTCGATGCCGAAGGGAAGTTGATTTTTCCCGGCGGCGTGGACCCGCATACTCACTTTGACCTGCCGATGTTTGATACTGTTTCCTCTGACGACCATTACACGGGTCACAAGGCCGCCGCCTTCGGCGGCACGACCACGGCAATCGATTTTGCTTCGTTTGACTTTGATACCTTTAAAGAGTCTGTGGATGTATGGCACCGGAAAGCCGAGAAGGCCGCCATCGATTACTCCTTTCATATGAACTTGACGAAATTCAATGACAGGATCGCCCGGGAGATTCCCTCCTTGCGGGATATGGGCATCACCACCCTTAAGGTTTTCACTGCATACAATGGGCGCCTGCGCCTTGATGATGGCAGCATCTTCAGGACGTTGCAGATCACAAAAGAGAACGGCATGTTGGTGATGGTGCATTGTGAGAATGGGGATGTGATCGATGCCTTGATTCCTCAGGCCTTGGCGGAGGGACACACCACACCCGAATGGCATGCCCTGACGAGACCCGCCTGGGGTGCTGTCGAGGCCACCTTGCGCATGGCTGCCATGGCCGCCCAGGCGGATGCGCCGGTGTACATCGTCCACATGAACGTCGGCGGCGAAGTGGATATGCTCCGGTATGCACGTGAACGCGGCGTCAAGGTGATGGGGGAGACTTGTCCGCAGTATCTGTTCTTCACCATTGATGATTTACGGCGCCCCGATGGCGCAAAATGGATTTGTTCCCCGCCGATGCGCACGGAAAAGGATAATGCCCGCATTTGGGAAGGCTTGCATGAGGGCACTCTTCAGACCATTGGTACGGATCATTGCCCGTTCTTTTTCGATGGCACAAAGCCCATCATGTATGAAGGCCGGTCGGTGAAAATACCTGGAAAGGAATTGGGCAAAAATGATTTCACCAAGATCCCCAATGGCTTGCCTGCCGTTGGTGATCGCCTGCCGATCCTGTGGTCATATGGCGTCCGAACCGGCAAGATCACGGCAAATCAATTCGTGGCCTATATGAGCACGAACCCGGCAAAGATCATGGGCTTGTATCCTCGCAAGGGCGCCTTGTTGCCCGGCTCCGACGCTGACATCGTGATTTGGGATCCGGAGAAACGCCTGAAGTATGGCGTGGCCCATTCACAGCATCGCACCGATTACAATTTGTTCGAGGGTTGGGACGTGGTCGGCATGCCCGAAAAGGTCTTCCTGCGCGGCAGCCTGATTGTGGACGGCGATGAATGGAAGGGCAAATCCGGCCAGGGCCGGTTCTTGAAGCGAAATGAAGGGGAGGTTCTTTAATTCCATTGGAGGAATATGATCGATGTATCCTGTGATGCGCTCGTGATCCATTGCATGGATTATCGTTTGCAGAAATACTTGAACGACTGGTTGGATAAAAACCCCGGCTCCGGAAATTACGACCGCGTAGCGATTGCGGGCGGGGCGCAGGATATTTTCGCCGTTTTAAAACACATTGAACTGGCTGTTCGGTTGCATAAAATCAGAAAGGTGATTTTGGTCAATCACGAGGAGTGCGGCGCCTACGGCCCTACGGGCACCTTCGAGCGGCACAAACAGGATTTGCAGGAAGCCGAACGTAAAATTCATGCCCTTTACATGAACTTGATCATTGAAAAATACTATTTGAAGCTGAACGGTGCTTTCGAGCGGGTCTATTGAACCGATGCGCTTGTCAATAGTTCCTTCAGCCGCGGATGGTCTGCGTACACGCCGCGATATTTCTCGGGTATTTCCGCGGCGATGTGGCACATGATCTCATCGGTGAATTGTTTGAGCGCCGCGTCGCGATTCTTCATGGGCAGGGGCGGCAGGGAGAAGAGTTTTCCCGCCGATATCGTGATTTTTGAACGCCGGAAATGTTTGAGGTTGTCGACAACCACCTTGTCTTCGGTGCCCGCAATCCCGCCTGGCATGATCGGCCGGTTCAATTTCGCGGCCAGGTAGCCTGCACCCAGTTTGCCTTCCGCCATCGTCTCGGTGCGTGAACGGGTCCCTTCCGGCGCGATCACCAGGACGTTGCCTTGTTCCATCAGGCCGATGATTTTGCGGAGTGCTTTGATGTCCGGGTTGTAACGGTCGATGAAAACGAAGTTGCCGTATTTTGCAAGCCAGCGCAGGATGGCGTGCCTCTCCCATTTTTCTGCGACCGGGATGAATACGTCCGTCCGGTCGATCACGTAGAACAACAGGGGCAGGTCTAGAAAGCCCAGATGGTTGGTCGCAATGACGAAAGCACCCGTTTTCGGGATGTTTTCAAGGCCGCTGATTTTTACATCGGCGATCAGGTTGATTACCCTGCGAAGCAGCCAGCGAAGAAGGTTTAACATGAAACCAATTGTACACGAAAAAAAGAAGAAGCCTCGCATCTTGGCGAGGCTTCTTCTTCGAGGGTGGATCTATCTCCACAAATAGTCCTGTTCGCTTCCTTTGTTGCTTTTTGAGCCGTATTTTTCGAACATTTGGGTGAAGATTTCAACATCCGCTTTGTTCATGTCGATGAGTTCGAATCCGACATTGAATGAGCTGGTGTCGATGTGGTCGCGCTGGCACCATTTGCTTCTGGCGTTGAATACCAGGTAGGGTACGTTTGCAACGTCGCTTGTCAGGTCGATGCGGAATCTGAAATCCACGTTGGATGGAATGGGCTTTTGCGATTCCATTTTGAAGCCGCCCGTGCTGATATCGGCCAGATGCCCTATCAGTTCGCCTGTTTTTTCGTTCATCAAGCGCATGTAATAGGAAAAAGTGCGCCTGTCGAGTCTTCTTCGTTCGGGCATAGTTGCATCCTTTCCTTTTACATATAAAGTATATGATAAAAGTTGAATTTTTTCAACTGTCCTGAAGATCAATCGACTTTCAATATGTGTGTGAGGATGGTCGCCCCGGACCCGCCGATATTTTGTGCCATGCCGATCCTGGCACCGTCCACTTGTGTCTCGCCGCATTCACCGCGCAGTTGTTGGGCAACTTCCACGATTTGATACATGCCGGTCGCCCCGACGGGATGCCCCCGCGCTTTCAAGCCGCCGCGTGTGCAAATCGGTATCCGGCCCTTGGGCGTGATCTCGTTATCGAGGCCGAGCTGGACCCCCTTGCCGCGTTCTGCAAATCCACAGGCCTCCAGCGAAAGCGCCGCCATGATCGTGAACGCATCGTGCACCTCGAAGACGTCCAGGTCCTCGGGCTGGATTCCGGCCATCTCATAGCATCGTTTGGCGGAGCTGCAGGCCGCGCTCAGGAACAGGGGATCCTTTCTTGAATGGACGGCAATCGTATCCGTGTTCGCTGCCGACCCGGCAACGAGGATACGCGGTCTGTTCTTTAAAGATGCCACCTTGTCGGCGGGCACGATCACGGCTGCAGCCGCACCGTCGCCGATGGGGGAGGCATCCAGCAGGTTGATCGGCGTGGCCACCATGGATGATTTTTCGAACCTCTCGGCGCTGATCTTTTCATGCAGGCGGGCATTCGGGTTGTGCATGGCATTGGAATGGGCGTTGATCGAGAACGGCGCGAAGTCGGCATGCTTCCAGCCGAACTCATGCATGTAACGCTGCATGACCAGCGCGTTCAATCCCACAAACGATACGCCCTGTTCCACTTCGTAGTCCGCATCGGCGGCGGTGGCCAGGGAGGCGGTGATTTCATGGCTGGTCTTGTCGCTCATCTTTTCGATGCCGACCACCAGCGCTGATTCGACCTCTCCCGACGCGACCGCCATCAGGGCCGAGCGGAAGGCCGCCGCACCGGACCCGCAGGCAGCCTCCACTTTGACTGCCTCCTGGTGCCATAAACCGATCCAGTCTGCGATGAAGGTCCCCAGTTGATTTTGCCCGTTGATCAGCGGCGACAGCATGTTGCCGACATACAGGGCATCCACCTTTTCCAGCCCCGCATCCTGCATCGCCGCAAAGGCGGCTTCGCCCGCGATCTCACGCAGCGACCGGTCCCAACGCTCACTGATGGCTGTTTGCCCGATTCCTAGGATGGCTGCTTTTTGCATGGGATAATTTTACCAACCTTGTCTATCAACAACTATCCAGTTTCCCGGGTCGGATCCTTCATCAGGAACCACAAGGCCGCGGTCATCAACAGGCCGCAGATCGCAGAGAGGATGAAGGTCGCGCTGAAACTGGCGGCATCCGCCAGCCAGCCGCCGATGACCGGCGCCAGGATGGTGGCGGGCGCACATAAGGTGTTGGATAGGCCGATGTAGAGAGGCCGTTCATCCTCGTTTTTGGCGAAGCTCACACTGAGTGCCACCGGAATGGTCCAGATGGCGACCGTGCCGACCGCTTCGAGGATGAAGATGATGTAGAACCAGTTGGCGGAGGTTGCATAGGCTGCGATCAGGGCGCTTAATGCTGCGCCTAATGCACCCAGGCTCATCACGCCGCGGTGACTCCAGCGATCCCCCCATCGCCCCATGAACGGACTTAATACGACCTGCCCGATCAACAGGATGGCTACCATGATTCCGGCTGCCGCGTCGCTCATCCCAAATTGGCGCACCGCAAAGATGATATAAAACGCAAACCCCATCCCGGCAAATTGACTGAGGATTCGCACGACGAGAAAGGCTATGAAGTTCGTATCGCGTTTCAATATCTCCAGTGACTTGTGAAGATACGCCTGCGGCTGGCTGTTCTCGTGGGGTTGGCTTTCCGGCTCGCGCGTCGCGGAGAGGGCGATGAATGAGAAACACATGGCCACAAACGTCAATGCAAAGCAAAGACTGTAGTTATACGGCGTTGCCAGCCTGTCCAGAATCAGGCCGGCTGCAATGGCGGAAAGCCCCGCCATTCCATTGTAGGCCGCCGATTGGGTTCCGAAAAACGTCCCGTGCAATTCCTGCGGCATGACCTTTGAAACCATGCTGGTCCATGGATTGGCAGCCAACCCGGCGCCCAGGCCCTGCCAGATCAACATAAGAAAGGTCATGATGAGACCGTTTTGCTTTGTCGTGAAGGGCAGCCAGAGCGCCACCATCGCAAGCCCCAGATAGGGCACGCGCTCATGGATGGTCATCCACAACGTAAGCGGCTTGTACCGTTTCGAACGTGAGACCCAGCCGGCCGTCAACAATTGGGGCAGCTGCCAGCCGACGTTGTGAATCGCCGGGACCAGTCCGATCAGCAGGGCAGAATCGGTGAGATGGCTGACAAACAGGGGGATGATTGCCGCAAAGGACGCGAAGCCGACCCCCAGTCCGAAGAAGCCCCCGTCGAACATGCCGATCATGAAGTTGAATCGCAAGTGCTTTTGGATGTAGGTCTCGACGTTGCCTGCCATGCGGGAATTTTATCACTTGACAGGCACGGCCCCTCGCGCTTAGAATAAGAATGAACGTTCGTTCATTTTTGATGATGGCTGGTAGGAAGTCGGAGCAGGCGCTCATTCGCAAGACGTTGGAACAGGTTGCCTCCGATTTGTTCGTGGAACAGATCGAAGTCGCGGCCTTTGATTTGCTGTTTATGGAGTGGCCCATGGTTGAAAAGATCTCGAATACGAAGAAGGAACGCACAAGGCAGGCGATCGAGCAGGCGGCCTACGACTTGTTCATGGAGCAGGGCTTCACCGCCACCTCCATGCGCCAGATCGCTGAAGGGGCGGGATTGGCTCTGGGCGGCATCTATAACCACTATGAAAGCAAGGAGGAAATATTCCTCGATATCATCAAGGAGCGCCATCCGTTTCGACAGATCCTCCCGTTGGTGCTGGGCGCCGAAGGCGATACTCCGGAGCAGTTCATTCGCAACGCCGCGCAGGGCATGGTGGAAAGTCTCGGACGCGACCCGGCTTTCCTGAAGTTGATGTTCATCGAGATCGTGGAGTTTAACAGCCGGCATATTTCCCTGGTCGTCAAGGAAATCGCCCC
>Ga0335071_10008969_pt1 | contig 10246 bp, 10 predicted proteins | sample Lox_Sample_15_FD_206724 | JGI IMG/M metagenome (GOLD analysis project Ga0335071, IMG submission 206724) | Soil microbial communities from Loxahatchee National Wildlife Refuge, Florida, United States - Lox_Sample_1.5 | ecosystem: Environmental > Terrestrial > Soil > Wetlands | place: USA...
GACCGCCAGCCGGGTCCGGTGATCCAGGTCGCGGGTGGTGTGGAGCGAAGGGCCGAGGTAGGTGTGGGCGACGAAGAGCCCGCGGGCAGCCTCGAGAGCGGAGAGTTCCGGCTCGGAGAGGGCGGCGGCGAGGACCTCGGGCGGGGCGAAGAACATGGAGGACCGGAACAGCCACAGCCGCGAGTCGAAGGGGAAGGGGGCGACGGCCGCCCGGGCCTCGTCGCGGCGGCCGCCCAGCAGGTTCTCGACGGAGGGGGTGCCTCGCCCCTCGTCGCCGGCCGCCCAGAGCCAGCGCATCCCGGCCTCGGCCAGAAGGTCGCGGATGCCGTAGGGCCCGTCTTTCTGCCAGCCCTGCGAGGAGATGGCCTCGCAGTTGGTGTAGGGCTCGTGGTCGATCCAGGTGACCGGGGCGAATCGGGAGACGGCCGCGAGCCCGGCGCGCACCGCCTCGCGGGTGTCGCGCTCGGGGGTGATGGAGTGGAGGGCGACCTCGGAGCCGGCCTCAAGGATCTCGCGGGCCAGGAGGGCCACGGCGGGGTTGTCGAGGCTGCCGCCGTTGCCGTGGACGAAGAAGGTCCGGGTGAGCTTCAGGCCGCGCCCCAGGAACCCGCCCGTCGCGTCGAGCGGGCCGCGATCCGAGCTGCCGAAGAGGACCGCCCGGAGCGCCGCCGGGTCGGTCCGGTCGGCGTGGTCGGTGAAGACCACGGCCGCCCGGGCGCCGCGCGGCCAGCGCTCGACCACCACCGGCACGAAGCCGTCGCCGGCCGGGTTGGGGAACAGCCAGGCGGAGAGCCGGTCCTCCTGGCCGGCGCGCCGCGGCGCGAACCGCAGCGGGCGGCGGGGATCGAAGCTGGCCCAGGCGAGGTGCTTCAGCCCGGGGGGCACCTCGGGCAGCCGGTCGAAGCAGTGCTCGAAGTAGGAGAAGGGCCGGGCGGCGGCGTCGTCGAGGTAGAGGGTCGCCTGCACCCCGTCGCTCGAAGCCTCCACTCGCGCCGCGGCCAGGCCCGGGCCGCCGGACAGAAGGAGCTCTCCGGCCTCCACGAGAAGCGGCGTGCCCCGTTCCACCCGCAGCGGTGCCTCGACCGGAACGAACCGCAGCGAGCGATTCACGGCCCTGGGCGCGCCGGCCCAGGAGAGGACGAGGGCGATCCGCTCCTCCTCGGCCGGCGCGAGCCAGCGGACGACGGCCTGGAGGTGGTAGGCCCCACCGGGCTCGGGCTCGAGCACCACCCGCGCCTGCCACTCCCGCCCGGATGCCTGGGCGAGGATGGCTCCCCCCGGGCCGACCCGGAAGGCAAGCGGCGCCTGTACGTCTTGCAGGGCGGTATGCACTTCCATGGCCGCCAGGATGGGCAAGGGCGGCGCGCCCGCGTGCCCCCCGGCCGCGCCGGTGAGAAAGAGCCCGGCAGCGAGGCAGGCGATGGTCTGCACCGGAGGAAGATGCCGCAACGTCGGCGGCAGGCCAAGGGGCCGTGGTAGGAGAGGACCGCCTCTCTCGCCTCCCGCGGCGCTGCGGCCGACCTAGAGGAGGGGGCAAGACCTAGTCGAAGGGAACGAGGTGAATCGGGTCGCCGGGGGCCGCCGCGAGGAGCTCGGCCGCCCGGGCCGGCAAGAACACCTGGCCCTTCTTGAGCCGGGCCTCGGTGCGGACGGCCCGGAAGCGGTTCCGGCCGCTCCGCCGCTCGAGGGACAGAAGCCAGGGTCGGCCCTGCCCGGCCAGGGGCTCCCTGGCGAGCCGGGCGCTGCGATGCTCGCCGAAGAGGGTGATATCGGAGAGCCTCGCCTCGTAGTGCGGGCCGCCATCGAAGGGATCGATCCGCTTCACGTAGCGGAACCCGATCCGCTCGAGGAGTCGGCGCACCGGCTCGGTGCCCGGACCGACCTTTCCCAGCGCCCGGCGCACGCCGGCGGGGAAGAGGGTGGCGTAGACGTCCACCGGGGGGAAGAGCTGCTGGATGAACTCCTTGTTCTCCCGGCTCTTCTTGTCGGCGGTGGGGTAGTCGAGGTCGGTGAAGCGCCGTCCGAACGCCTCCCAGAACACGCTGTGTCCGTCGGCGGTGAGCGGGGGCATGAGCTCGGCGAGGACCGTCTCGCGGAAGCGGGTGGGGTGGGCGGCCATGTAGAGGAAGCGGACGTAGGCGAGCTGCTTCCCCGGCTTCTCCTCGCCCCCGCGGCGAGCCGGGTGGACCACCAGGCCGCCGATCTCGGTGGGGCCGTCGAAGTGATAGCCGATGGAGAGGACGGTGTGCTTGAAGTGGCGGTCGAGGGTGCTCGAGTAGTGCTCGCGCTCGGAGACGTTGAAGAAGGTGCAGGGCGACTCGCGAGTGCCGTGCTGGGCGATGATCATCGAGCTGCCCACCACCTTGCCGCTGTGGGGGTCCTCCGCCACGAACACGTAGGTCCGCTCCAGCGGGTTACGGATCCGGCCGGTGAAGCTCCGCACCGAGCGGTCGATGATGCCGGAGAGGGCGCGGGGGTCGTCGGGGAGGTTGACGGTGTCGAGGACCCGGGCGAGCCCGGCCAGGCTCTCGAGGTCCGACCGCTGTGCGTCACGGAGGAGGAGCATGGTGTCGAAGGTCGGTCGGGGGCCGCTGCCGGTTCCTCGTGAGCCGGGGCGGCGCAGCGCCGGTGCGCGCCTCGCGGTCTAGCACGGGAACAAAGGGGTGTCATGGGCGCCGCCCCGGGGTCGCTCGCCGCTAGATGTTGCTTCGGCCGTCCCCCCGTGCGATGCACCCCGCCATGAGGGCGGTGGTCGAGCGGGTGTCGCGCGCCGAGGTCCGGGTGGGCGGGGTGGTGACCGGGGCGGTGGGTCGAGGTCTGCTCGTCCTCGTGGGCGTGGCGCGGGGGGACGGGCCACAGGACGCCCGGGCCCTGGCCGAGAAGCTCGCCGGGCTGCGCATCTTCGAGGACCCGGAGGGGAAGATGAACCTGTCGGTGGCCGAGGTGGGGGGAGGGCTGCTCGTGGTCTCGCAGTTCACTCTCCTCGGCGACGCCCGCAAGGGGAACCGGCCCAGCTTCACGGAGGCCGCCCCGCCGGAGGAGGCGAACGCCCTCTACCAGTCGGTCTGCCAGCTCCTGCGGGACAAGGCGCTCCCCGTGGCGGAGGGCGTCTTCCGTGCTCATATGGAGGTCGACCTCGTGAACGACGGTCCGGTGACCATCCTCCTCGACACCCGCAAGCTCTTTTGACGAAAGGTGAATGATGAGCGACTGCCTGTTTTGCAAGATCGCCGCCGGCCAGATCCCGGCCAAGTTGCTCCACGAGGACGAGGAGGCGGTGGCCTTCCTGGACATCAACCCCCAGGCGCCCACCCACCTGCTCGTCATTCCCCGAAAGCACATCCCCACCCTGAACGACCTCTCGTCGGAGGACGACGCTCTCCTCGGCCGGCTGCACCGGCTGGCGGCCCGGCTCGCCGCCGAGCGCGGGATCGCCACGGACGGCTGGCGGCTCGTGGTGAACACCAACCGCGGTGCCGGCCAGACGGTGTTCCACATCCACCTGCACGTGCTGGGCGGGCGGACCATGACCTGGCCGCCGGGGTGAGCGCGCATGCCCCCTCCTCCCTCCCTGGGTAGCCGGCCGGTCAGGCCGCGCCGCAGCGCGCTCTACGTCCCCGCCGCCAACGCCCGCGCCCTGGAGAAGGCCCGGGGTCTGCCCGCCGACGTGGTCCTCGTCGACCTCGAGGACGCGGTGGCGCCCGCTTCCAAGGAGGGCGCCCGCGCCCAGGCGCTCTCGGCCTTCGCCACGGACGGCTGGCGGGCCGAGCGCGTCTTGCGGGTGAACGGGGCGGAGACGAGCTGGGGCGAAGGCGACCTTTCGGCGGCGGCCCGGTCCGGGGCCGACGCGATCTGCCTCCCCAAGGTGGAGTCGCCGGAGGCGGTCCGGGCCGCCGCCCTGGCCCTGGACCGCGCCGGTGGGCCGCCGGCGCTGGCCCTGTGGGCGATGATCGAGACGCCCCGCGGCGTCCTGGCGGCCAAGGAGATCGCCTTCGCCACCCCCCGGCTGGCCTGTCTCGTGGCGGGAACGAGCGACCTCGTGAAGGAACTCGGGGCCCGCCACACCCCGGCTCGCGCCGAGGTGCTGACGAGCCTCTCGCTCCTCCTCCTGGCGGCACGCGCGGCACGGCTCTGCGCCCTGGACGGCGTCTGGCTGGACCTCGCCGATGCCGCCGGCTTCGAGGCCTCCTGCCGGCAGGGGCGCGACCTGGGCTTCGACGGGAAGACCCTCATCCACCCCGGGCAGCTCGAGGCGGCGAACCGGGTCTTCGCCCCCTCCCCGGAGGAGCTCAGCGCTGCGCGGCGGGTTTTGGCGGCGCACGCCGAGGCGGTCGCAGAGGGACGCGGGGTGACGGTCCTGGACGGGCGGCTGGTCGAGGCACTGCACGTCGCCGAGGCCGAGCGGATCCTGGCGCTCGGGGAGGCGATCGCGCGGCGTTGAGGCACCCCACCCGGTCGTCCCCGGCCCGCGCGGGGGGGGGAATCGCCGTGGACACCAAAGCGGTCGTTTCGTAAAGTCATCCGTTCACCATGCGGGGCATCCGCGGCGCCACCCAGGTCGGCGAGAACACCGTCGAGGCCATCGAGGAAGCGGTGGTCGAGATGTGCGGCGAGATCTGCCACCGCAACCTCATCGGACCTTCGGACATCGTCTGGGCGATCTTCACGGTCACCCGAGACCTCGACGCCGACTTTCCGGCGCGGGCGGCGCGGACCGGGGGCTGGAACGAGGTCCCGATGATCTGCTCGCAGGAGATCCCCGTGCCGGGCTCGATGCCCCGGGTGATCCGCGTCCTCCTTCACGTCGACTCGGAAGGGCCGCGCAACCACGTCTACCTGCGGGGTGCGGAGGCGCTCCGGCCCGACCTGCACCGAAAGCCGTGACTCTCCAGCCACCCGAAACGAGCATGCTAGAGGGGACCATCGGCGTCGTGGGGCTGGGGCTCATGGGAGCCTCCTTCGCCCTGGGTGTGCGCCGGGTGGCTCCGGGCGTGCGCATCGTGGGGTTCGAGAAGCGGCAGGAGGTCCGCGAGCGGGCGCTGCGGGACGGCGCGGTCAACGAGGCCTTGCCCGAGCCGGGCGTGTCGCTGTCCGGCTGCCGGCTGGCGGTCTTGTGCACCCCGGTCGCCGCCATCGAGGATCTGCTCGAGCCGGTGTCCCGGCTCCTCCCCGACGGCGCCATCCTCACCGACGTGGGCGGTGCCAAGGAACGGGTGGTGAGGCTTTCGCGGGAGCGGGTGCGGCCGGGGGTGGCCTTCGTCGGTGCCCACCCCATGTTCGGCGGCCAGGGCGGGTACGAAGGGGCGAGCGCCGAGAAGTGGATGGGGGGAACGGTGGCGGTCTGCACCGACGGTCCGGCCGAGGCCGTCGAGGCGGTGGCCGCGCTGCACGCCTCGCTCGGGGCACGGGTGCAGCGCTGCACCGCGGCCGAGCACGACGCGGCGGTGGCCATGGTCTCGCACCTCCCCTACCTCGTGGCCTCGGCGCTCTCCGGGGCGGCCCGCGAGGCCGGTCCGCTGGCGATGAGCCTCGCCGGTCCGGGGCTTAGGGACATGACCCGGCTCGCGGCCTTCCCCTTCGACATCCAGGGCGAGGTGGCGCGCCGGAACCTGCACCTGCCCGAGGCGGCCTCCCGCCTCGAGCGCCACCTGAAGGCCCTTCTCGCGGCCATCGGCGAGTCGCCGGAGGCGGCCCGGAGCGCACTCGAAGCGGCTCGAGCCGCGAGGGAGGAGCTGTTTTGAAAGGGCCGCTCGCCTGTCGCCGCCGGGGGCCGCTTCGCGGGACCATCGCCGTCCCGGGAGACAAGTCCATCTCTCACCGCAGCCTGCTCTTCGCCGCCCTGGCCACCGGGGAGACGAGGGTGGCCGGCATCCTCGAGGCCGAGGACGTGCGCTCCACTCGCAGGGCCGTCGAGGCCCTGGGCGCTCTCGTCCGCGAGGAGGGTGAGGAGCTGGTGGTCACCCCTCCCGAGGCGCTCCGCGAGCCGGGCGACGTCATCGACTGCGGCAACTCCGGGACGAGCCTCAGGCTGCTCGCCGGGGTGCTCTCCGGCGTGCCCGGCCTCTCGGTGCTCACCGGAGATGCCTCGCTCCGCCGCCGCCCGGTGCGCCGGGTGATCGAGCCCCTGAGGCGCATGGGGGCGAACCTCTCTGCCCGGGACGGCGATCGACTCCCTCCCCTGGTCGTCCGGGGTGGCCGCCTGCGCGGTGCCCGGCACGTCCTGGAGGTGGCGAGTGCCCAGGTGAAGAGCGCGCTCCTGCTCGCCGGCCTTTCGGCCGAGGGGGAGACCAAGGTGGAGGAGCCGGAACGCTCCCGCGACCACACCGAGCGGATGCTCCTCGGGATGGGCGTTCCGGTCCGGGTCGAGGGGCGGGCGGTCACGGTCTCGCCGGCCCGGCCGCGGGGGACGAGCATCGACGTCCCGGGGGACATCTCCTCGGCCGCCTTCTTCCTGTGCGCCGCCGCCGGGGTTCCCGGCTCGGCCGTGACCGTTCGCAACCTGGGGGTGAACCCCACCCGGACCGGCCTGCTCGAGGTCCTCGGGGCCATGGGGGCCGAGGTGGTTCGGGCCGGGGAGCGCGAGGCGGCTGGTGAGCTGCGGGCCGAGGTGACGGTGCGCGCCGGCGAGCTCCGGGCGGTGGAGATCGGGGGCGCGCTCGTGCCCCGGCTCATCGACGAGCTGCCGGTGCTGATGGTGCTCGCCACCCAGGCCCGCGGGCGGAGCGTGATCCGCGAGGCGAGGGAGCTGCGGGTGAAGGAATCCGATCGCCTGGCGACCATGGGCGAGGCGCTCTGTGCCGCCGGGGCGCGGATCGAGCTCTTCGAGGACGGCTGCACCATCGAGGGGCCGACCCGGTTGCGCGGCGTGGCGGTGCGGACCCGGCTCGACCACCGCGTGGCCATGGCCATGGCGGTGGCCCAGCTCTTCGCCGGGCCGTCCGAGGAGGTGGTCCTCGACGAGGTGGCCTGCGTCGCCACCAGCTTTCCCTCCTTCTTCGAGCTCCTCGACGGCCTCATAGAGCCCTCGGGAGAAAAGGGGCGGCGGTGATCGGGGGAAAGACCGCGCTCTACGGCGTCGTCGGCCACCCGGTGGCCCACAGCCGCTCGCCGCAGATGCACAACGCCGCCTTCGCCCGGCTGGGCATCGACGCCGTGTACCTGGCCCTGCCGGTCTTGCCCGGGGCGCTGGCCGAGGCGCTGGCCGGGGCCCACGCCCTCGGCTTCCAGGGGCTCAACGTGACCGTCCCCCACAAGCAGCGGGCCCTGGCGCTTTGCGAGAGCGTCGACAGGGTGGCGGAGAGGGTGGGGGCGGTCAACACCCTGCGGCGCACCGCCCTGGGGTGGGAGGGGTACAACACCGACGCCCCGGCGGTGCGGGAGCTGCTCGAGGCAGCCGGTGTGAGGAGGGGGACCCGGGCGCTGCTCATCGGGGCGGGGGGCGCTGCCCGGGCCGCGGCCTTCGCCCTCTCCGAGCTCGGCGCCGCCCTCGCCGTCACCACCCGCCGCCCGGAGGCCGCCGAAGAGCTCGTCCACGGCCTATCGCCCGGGCCGGGCCCTCGCCCGCGAACGGCCTCGTACGCGGCCCTGCTCGCCGAGGTGGCCGAGGCCGAGGTGGTGGTGAACGGCACCTCGGTCGGGCTCGACGGGCACGAGCGGGGCTTCGCCGGGATCTCCTTTGGGCCTGGGCAGCTGGCGGTCGACTTCGTCTACGGCGAGACCGCCTTCTTGGCCGCGGCAGCGAGGGCGGGGGCCCGGCTCCTTCGCGGCGAGGACATCCTCGTCCGCCAGGGGGCGCTCGCCTTCGCCCTCTTCACCGGGCGAGGGGCCCCGGAGGCGGAGATGGCCGCCGCCGTGGCCGCGGCCGCGGAGAGCACAAAATGACCCTCCGTTATCTCACCGCTGGCGAATCACACGGGCCGGCGCTCGTGGCCGTGGCCGAGGGCTTCCCGGCCGGGCTAAAGGTCGACTTCGAGGCGGTGGACCGGGACTTGCGCCGGCGGCAGAAGGGCTACGGCCGGGGCGGGCGGCAGAAGATCGAGACCGACCAGGCCCAGTTTCTGGCCGGGCTGCGGGGCGGGGTGACCACCGGGGCCCCCATCGCCTTCGTCATCTGGAACAAGGACCACGAGAACTGGAAGGAGCTCGTCTCGCCCTACGCTCGCGGGGGCAAGAAGTTCACCCAGGTTCGCCCCGGTCACGCCGACCTGGCCGGCGCCCTGAAGTACGGGCTGGACGACGCTCGCGATGTGCTCGAGCGGGCGAGCGCCCGCTCCACCGCGGCCACGGTGGGGCTCGGGGCGCTCGCCCGGGCGCTCTTGGGGCGCTTCGGGATCGAGGTGGCCTCGCGGGTCGTGGCCATCGGCCCGCGGGCCCAGGCCTTCGGGGAGCCGCCCTCGCCCGCGGAGCGGGAGGCCATCGAGGGCTCCGACCTGCACGTGGAGATCGAGGCGCTAGCGGCCGAGTGGCGGGCCATCATCGACGCGGAGAAGGCCCGGGGCGGTTCGGTCGGCGGCGCCTTCGAGGTCTACGCCACGGGCCTGCCCGTGGGCCTCGGCAGCCACGTCCACCCCGACCGGCGTCTCGACGCCCGGCTGGCCGCGGCGCTGTGCGGGATCCAGGCCATCCGCGGGGTGGAGATCGGCGACGGGCTGCAGGTGCAAAGGCCCGGGTACGAGTTCCACGACGCCATCCACCACGATCCGGCCCGCGGCTTCTGGCGGGAGACGAACCGGGCCGGCGGCCTGGAGGGCGGGATGACCGACGGCATGCCGCTCCGGGTCCGGGGCTACATGAAGCCCATTCCCACCATGCTGCGGCCCCTCGCCACCGTCGACCTCGCCACCCGCGAGGCCACCCAGGCTCGCTACGAGCGGAGCGACGTCTGCGCCGTGCCGGCGGCCGCGGTGGTGGGCGAGGCGGTGGTCTGCTGGGAGCTCGCCGCCGCCTTCCTGGAGAAGTTCGGCGGCGACGCGGTGGCAGACGTGGAGAAGGCGGTCGAGGCCTATGCCGCTCGGACCCGCTGAGGTTCTGGCCCTGACCGGGATGATGGGGGCAGGCAAGAGCGCCGTCGCGAGGGAGCTCGCGCGGCTCACCGGCCGCGAGGTGTTCTCGCTCGACGAGGAGATCACCCGGCGCGCCGGGAAGACCATCGCCGCCGTCTTCGCCGAGGAGGGCGAGGCGCGCTTCCGGGCGCTGGAGCGGGCGGCGGTGGCGGCCATCCCTTCCGCCGCCATCGCCGACCTGGGCGGCGGGGCCTTCTGCGACGCCCCGAGCGCCGAGCGGCTCCTGGCCGCTGGACGGGTGGTCTTCCTCGAGGTCTCGGGACTCGAGGCGGCTCGCCGCATCGGCGGCGACGCCGGCCGGCCGCTCTCGGGTCGCTGGGAGGAGCTGTACCGGGCCCGGCTGCCGCTCTACCGCCGCGCGCACCTCACGGTAACGACAGATGGCCTCTCGCCCGCCGAGATCGCCCGGCGCATCCTGGAGTCTCTGTGAGCCCACACATCCCTAGGACCTCGCGTGAACGATCCCCTTCTTCGGGCCGCCTCCGCCGCCAAAGGGCCCTGCCACCCGCGGGGAGCGTCCCGGTGGTCGAGGTCATCGCCGCACGCCAGGGCGAGCACGCCTACCCCATCCACGTCGGGCCGGGGGCGGCCCGGGCCCTGCCGGCCGTGCTCGAATCGGTCGACCGGGTCGCGCTCGTCAGCTGCCGCCCGGTCCTGCGCACGCCCTTCGGCACCGCCCTCGCTGGCTGGCTCGAGGGGGCTTCTCCCTTGGCCGGGGTGCACCTTTTTCGGGACGGCGAGGAGGGGAAGACGCTGGCCGAGCTGGAGCGGGCGGCGACGGCGCTCCTCCGGGCCGGTTGCACCCGGCGGAGCCTCGTCGTGGCACTCGGAGGCGGTGCGGTCACCGACGCGGCCGGGTTCCTCGCGGCCACCTTCATGCGCGGCATCCCCTGGGTGGCCGTGCCCACGACGCTCCTCGGGATGGTGGACGCGGCCATCGGCGGCAAGACCGGAGCGAATCTCAGGTCGGCCAAGAACGCGGTGGGCGCCTTCCACCCCCCGCGCGCCGTCCTCGCCGACCCGGCCGCGCTCGCGAGCCTCTCGCCCCGCGAGCTCTCGAGCGGCAAGGGCGAGGTGGTGAAGTACGGCGCCTTGCAGGCCGGCCTCTTGCCCGCCTTCGCCGAGGCCTGTGCCGGGCGGAGCATCGATCCGGCGGTCATCGCCGCCTGCGCCCGGATGAAGGC
>Ga0335071_10008970_pt1 | contig 10246 bp, 8 predicted proteins | sample Lox_Sample_15_FD_206724 | JGI IMG/M metagenome (GOLD analysis project Ga0335071, IMG submission 206724) | Soil microbial communities from Loxahatchee National Wildlife Refuge, Florida, United States - Lox_Sample_1.5 | ecosystem: Environmental > Terrestrial > Soil > Wetlands | place: USA: Florida...
GTGATCCAGTCCCAGAAGTCCAGTGAGCTCACCAGGCCGCGCTTCAAGGTCACGTCCCCGACCTTGTGCGCGCCGGGGATCTTGCGCACGTGGGCTTCCTTCTCATTGCCGTTGCGGTATTCCGAGATGTGAATGTCGGTCGAAAGTCCGCTCACATCCGAGAAGCCCCCGAGAATGGTGTCCGGGCCATTGGGTCCTTTCCAATCGACCAGGTAGTTGTAGGACGGGTAGGGTGCTGTACGGTCCGCCATAATGTCCTCTCATGCTCCTCTAGCTGCGCGCGTCGGCCGTCTTCTGGCCGATGCGGAAGATCACAAACTCAGCAGGTTTCAGCAGCGCCACGCCGATCAGGCAGATCAGCCGGCCGTTGTCGAGATCGTTCTGCGTCATGGTGCTGCGGTCGCAGCGCACAAAGTACGCTTCCGCGGGTGTCGTCCCCAGCAGGTTGCCCCCCGCCAGTTCGTTGTACAGGAACTCCTCCACCGACTCTTTCACCCGCGCCCACAGCAGCGGCCCGTTGTTCTCGAACACCGCCCACTGCGTGCCGTTGTCGATCGAGTGCTCCAGGTACACCAGATACCGCCGCACGTTGATGTACTTGAACTCCGAGTTCGACGACGCCGTGCGCGCTCCCCACACCCGGTAGCCGCGGCCGGGGAAGAATCGCAGGCAGTTGATGCCCAGCGGATTCAAATTGCCCTGTTCGGCAAAGTTGATGTTGCGCTCGAAGCGCAGCGCTCCCAGCACCACTTCGTTCGCCGGAGCTTTGGCCACGCTGTGCTGCGTGTCATTCCGGGCGTAGATGCCGGCCATGAAGCCCGAAGGCGGAACCGTCACCTCGTCGGGCAGCGACAGACCGGGCCGCGACAGCGGGTTCGGTGTCACCACCCACGGCGTGTACAGCGCGGCGTAGCTGGAATCAATCTTCGATCGCACATCTTGCACCTGCGACCCGATCTGGTTCGGAGGCGTGTCCAGGATTGCCACCCGGTAGGCTCGCCGCTTCTCCACGTGGAGAATAAGCGTGTTCACCACCGCATCCGCCGAAGCGTAGGCCGACGACCCTGGCGCCGCAACGATGGCGACGTCCTCCAACGCATCCAGCGCGTTCAGGGCCGTGTCATAGTCCGTATTGCTGGGCTCCACTCCGTCGTTCCCGCCGCTGAGCGCGAACGTCTTGCTCGGCGCGTTCTTCGGGTCGGTCCACGTCGGATCGGTCCACGCGCCAAACAAATCGTTGAACACCGCGGTTGAGCTGCCCAGGTTCTTTCCGATGGCGACAGCCACCTGGTTTTCCAGTCCGTCGATGCGTCGCGGCGGGTTGCCACCCAGCACGTTTCCCACATACTGCGGATGGTTGCTGTCGAGCCCCAGTCCTTCAAACACACTGGTGCCCCCCGACGCACTCGGTACCGCCGCCGCCACTGACACCACATATAGCGCTGGCGGCAGCTTGCCCGGATCCAGCGTCGTCTTGTTATCTGCCGTGACGAAACTGCCCCCCGCTCCGTTGCTGTACAACGTGGCCTTCACCAAAGGATTTCCTTTGCCGTCCTTGCCGCCGTCGTCCAGTTGCGCCAGGGTCGTTCCTGGCGGCAGGCTGGACACGTTTTGCGTCTTGGCAACCACCAGAGTGACGGTGACGCTGGCGCCGTTCATTCCGCTGCCGGGATAGCGCGCCGTCACCGTGACGTGGTCGTCTGAGGCCGCGCCCGAACTGGCCAGCCCCGTATCGGGGACCGTCTTCGCCGCGTCGTTCGGGTCCTTTTTGGTCCCGCCCGTAAACACGCGCGACACGTAAAGGCGCGATCCGCCATTGTCGAAGAACGCCTTCACGCTCAATGCCACGTAGTTGGTGTTCTTCGGATCGCTGGCGTTGGGGTTCAGCGCCAGGTTGTTATAGCTGCCATAGATGGACGCGAAGTCACCGAAACTGGTCAGCAGTTCCGGCACCTCGCCCATCTTGGTGCCTGCAACCGGGCCGGTCAGCGTCGGGCCGACGAAGGCTGCGGTGCTGGTTCCCACGCCTTCAATCGAAGGCGCTCGGAAGCTGGTCTCTTCAACGTATACTCCGGGTGCTAGATACTCGGGCACGGTTCCTCCTTAAGCGGCGATCGGCAGCTTCAGTTTGCTCAGCGTGCCGCGACCGATCTTCACGGGCTGAGGGAGTGCGAACTTTTTCCACTTGCTGTTTCCAAGATCGTTGAGAATCACGTCCGGATCGGGGATCCATGAGGCAGGCCTTTTCTGCTGGCCCGGGTCCTCCCAAAATGCCGCCACGTCGACGTCGATGGTGCTTTCGCTCACTGCACCGCCGCCGTTTTGGCTGGCGGATACACCGAGCCCCGGGACCGCTAGCAGCGCATCCCCGTTTTCGTTGCTCATCCCGGTGGCCAGCAGCGATTGATCGCTGCTGCGCGTTACGCGGACCACTGCCCATGCAAGTCCTTCATCGCTGTTGTTCCTGGTCACCCACACCCGCAGCAGCGCCCAGCTGGGCAGCGTGCTTGCCGTCGGAGCGGGGTAGAGCACCACGTCCTGCGGGACCATGATCGAGTCCGGATCGCTCATCGCCGCCAGCTTGCGCGGCACGTTCACGTTGGCCCGGCGCGGCAAATACCGTCGGCTGATCGAGCGCACCGAGACCTCAAACCCCCTCGCAGCCGGCCACGCCGAGGTCACCTCGAATTGGGTTGTCAGCTCATACATACCCGGAGCATCGAAAACCACCCACATCTGGCTGGCATTCCGCCGTACGTCGAGCTGGTCGCTCTGCACCACGACCGGATCCATCACCTGGATCCGCGTGACCGCGTCCACGCAGCGGAACGCTCCCAGTACTCGGCGCTCGACGTCCTCCGGCATTACTGTTCCACCCCGTCTCTCACCCGGAAGCGCGTTGCCACCACCGGCCCCGCCGCGGGTGTGACGCGGTCAACTCGCGCGTAGCGCGCGATGTAGGACACGCTCAGCCGGTACTTCGGTCCCAGCGCGTCCCAGATCCGCAGTATGTCCTCGAGGCTGAGGTTCGTCGGCACCAGTTGCACGCTCTCCGATGTGCTCCATTCCGCGCCCGTCAACGTCGACGAATCCAGCACCGGATTGGTCTCCAGTTGTTGCATCACCCAGCTCAGAATGACTTGCTCGGCCTCGGCGCTCGATCCCCAATACGTGATCAGGTAATGCAGGTCGAGAAACAGCACCGGCTGGGCGTCGGGACGCTCCGGCACTCGCGACGGCGTGCGCACCTGCTCGTTGCGGGTGATGCGATGCAGAAAGACCGACACCACTTTGTCCAGTGTCTGCGTATCTTCGCTGGCTACGTCATGGCTCGAGATCAGGCGGAAATTGCAGTCGAACAGCGGCTGGCCCTTTAATTCCGGGGGAGGATAGTGGTCGCCCAGGTAGCTGGCGATCGCGCTCCCCACCGCATACACCGCCCGAAAATTAGCCACGTCGATGCTCCCGCTGCAGATACGCGCTGATCTCGTTCTTGGCTGTCATTTCCAGTCCAAAAAGGTGAACTTTCCCTTCGCCTGCCTGATTCACCCAGTGCAGTCTCACCAGTTCGTGCAGTGCGTCCTCGACCTCGGGAAGCGTCGCCTCGGTGTTCGGCGATAGCCACCACGTCTTGATGCCTTCCGCCGAATCCCGCGCATCGGGATAACGCGAGAGGTACTCGAGGATCTCGTACTGAATGTCCTCGCGCATTGGGTTGCCGATCCGAGTTGCTATTTGCAGGTGCGCTGCCAGTCCTGGTCTGGTGAAAACGTGAGGGTTGTGGCCGATGGGGGATCAGCAACTGCGGCAATCCTGCCGCACGTAGTAAAAGCGTTCCGACTTCATCACGCGTGTAAGCTGCGCTCGGTGTGGAAGTTTGTCGGTGTGCGGTAACTCTGCCGCACACCACGCACCCGTACCGCGGCGTGGCCTGGCAAGGCCCCCTCGACTTCTAAATCATCTGCGGTATCTTGGGATTCGAAAGTGACGTGGCTTCAGACGTAGCGGAGAAACTCATCGCGGAACACGGCAATCTCAAGCAGGACCTTGGTCGTTCCCACAAGCCCCGAATTCCTGGCTCGCCGCGCGATTTTCAGCCGGCGTGGCGCTGGTTCAACTCTCTGGGAAATTGGGCCGCGCTGCGTTCACGCACACCGAAAATCCGTGCTCTCCAGGTTGTGCTTGCGCAGCAGTCGCTGAAAACTCCGCCGCTCTTTGCCCGCCACCCGCGCCGCCCGGCTGATGTTGCCCGTGCACTGCGACAGCACTTCCGATAGGTAATTGCGTTCGAATTGCATGATCACGCGCAGTTTGGCGCTGCGCATGTCCGTCATTCCCGTTTCCGGCGTCAGGATTGCCGGGATCTCGAGGTCCGCCTCCGTAATAGTTCCATTGGACGACAACAGCACGGCACGTTCAAACACGGCCTCCATTTCGCGCACATTGCCCGGCCACTCGTACTGTTCCAGGGCGCGATAGGCTTCGTCGGCGATGCGCGGCTCCGGCCGCTTATACCGCCGCGCAAAATCGCGGACGAACGTGCGCGCCAGCAGTCCCAGATCGCCCCGCCGCTCCCGCAAGGGCGGAATCTGCAGCCGCAGCACATTCAGCCGGTGAAACAAATCCTCGCGGAACATCTGCTGCTGTACGCGCTTGCGCAGGTCGGAGTTGGTGGCGGCGATGATCCGCGCGTCCGTCGCCACGCTCCTGGCCGAGCCCACCGGACGGTATTCGTGCTCCTGCAGCACTCGCAGCAGCTTCACCTGCGCCGAAGCGCTCAGGCAATCCACTTCGTCCAGGAACAAGGTCCCGCATGCGGCGTGCGCCAGCAGTCCCGGCTGCGTTTGACGGGCGTCGGTGTAAGCGCCACGTACGTGCCCGAACATTTCGTTTTCGAACAGCGGGTCGGGGATGGCCCCGCAATTCACCGGTACGAACGGCCGGTGCTTGCGCTCCCCCATGTAGTGGATGGCGCGCGCGAACAGTTCTTTACCGGTGCCCGTTTCGCCTTGCAGCAAACACGTTGCCGTTGATTGCGCGATCAGCGCGGCATGCCCCGCCGCCTTGCTGAGCGACGGCGCGCAGCCGGTGACTCCCGGTAGCACTTGGAACGCTTTGTGCGCGCCCAGCCACGGTGCCAGTTCAGCGCATAACATCTCCACCACTTCCGGCGGAATACACTCGTGCCCCACCCCCGGTTCGCGGTGCGCGACCGCGAATATCTTCGCTCTCGGATAAGCCGCCTGGTGCTCTCGACAATGTTCCTCGAACGACCGGCCCGCGGCCCCATGCACCACCACGGCCCGTATCGCGTCGGCCGAACCGTTGTCGCTTGGCCCCGTGGTTCGCCCTTGCGGTTCATAGTCAGGGAGGACCGTGCAGAACCATCGGCGCAAGGAATCTACGTGCTCGCAGGCACGAGAAATGGAGGCATCGAATACTACCACTGGACTACTGCTCATTTCCCACCCCGGATCCGGCGCACGGCTCTGCGCCGGGCAGAAGCAACGACTCAGACTACATTCGTGCGGCGACTCGCAAACCGGCGCGACCAGCAATCGCAATCATCATGCCGAGCCAGCACTGGCACCACATTAGTGGCAAATGGTACCCCAGAGGTGTGACGGGCGCAAGGCCGGGAAGTATGAGATTTTTGTCAAAATTAGCACCGATTGTTCCGAAGTGCACCGCCTGAAGTGCAGTCCGCTATGCCCCCGCCGCTACCGGCTACATCTCCCGGTAATTCAGCAGCCCGGCGCCGATCAAAACGAAGCATGCCGGCCAGATCCACGACGGGATCGCCCGGTCTTTCTCCGGCAGCCGCAGCTCCAGCCACCGCGCCCATCCCGCAAAGACCGCGATGACGCCCATCGGTACGTGGCTGAGCTCCACTAGCAGATTTTCCTTCACGTTGGAAATGGCATGCTGGTGCGTCAGCAGCACCGCGCCGCCTAGCGCGCACATCAACGGGAAGACCATGGCCCACGGATCGTTCTCCTTCTTTTGCTTGCGTACGCGCAGTTCAAACACCGCGAATCCCACGCACACCAGTCCGGCCATGCGGTGCTGAAACACTTCGGGATCGGCCCAGCAGGCCCCGACGCTCTTCCATCCCACCGGCCAGCACTCCGTGTCAGCCAGCAGAAAGATAAAGATGGCGATGCCGATCAGCAACAGCGGCCAGAACTCCGCCCATGGGGCCTTTCCCGTTCGCGCCAGCAGCGCGAGCAACCCCATCGCCAGCACCACCAAGCCCATCCAGTGATGGTTCGACTCCGACTCAATCGAGTTGTTGATGAGCCTTGTCGTCAGGGGAACACCGTCCACGTTGACGGCCCGCGGCGCGTCACCCTGCGTCTCTGGTACAAACTTGTAGTTCAACCGCGGCACCGTCGGCTTCACGCGTTGATAAATCTGCTGCATCGTCACCGTCTCTTCCGGCTGGTCCACCGCCGGAGGCTGCGAGGTCAGCGATGCCGCCGTCAGAATCACCGTGATGCCGATGCCCAGCTCCGCCTCAATCAGCCGCCGCAGCCGCGGCATGACCTCGTCCTTCGAGGCATTGCGCAGCAGCAGAAAATTCACCCCGCCCAGCAACAGCAGCGCGCCCAGCATCACCGCCTTGGCGCCCACCATCACGCCGTAGGCCGTGCCCACCACGGCGCGCCACGACCCGATATACAGCACGCTCATGATGGTGCCGCTCAGCACCAGAAATCCCACGCTGATCAGCGCCATGCGCGAGAATCGTTCGGTGATGTACCAGCGCGTGTCCAGGTCTTTTGCGCGAAACAGTGCCAGCACCAGGAACGGCAGCCCGCCAATCCAGAATCCGGTGGCCAACTCATGGATGCACGACAGCGCGATCAGCAGCGGCCGTCCCTCAAGGCGCGACGCCGCATGGTTGGTCATCACCGACGCCGCCATGATGACCACTGTCAGCACCGGCAGCGCCCACCTGGCGACGGTCTTGCTCCCGCTGGCTACAATCGCAGTCAGCAGCGCTGCCACCAGCACGATCGATCCCGAGATAAAGAAGTTTGCGCCGACCACTCGGTCGATTCCGATGCCGGCCGAAGCCATCAGCACCGCAGAGTCCACGTACAGGTACAGTAGTTGCACTACCGCCAGGCCGACCGCACTCAGGCGCAGCAGATTCCACGATGACGCCTGGATGCGCGCGATGCTTTCCTCGGAAGCGTCGCCCGAGGGCCGTGCCGTCCACAGCACGAATAGCACGCCGCCCAGCAACACCGATTGAAACACCAGTGTCCCGGCGCGCAGCACCACCGACAAAAATTGAAATAGATCGACCAGCTTGACCAGCATCTCGCCTTACTTCACCGTGAAGGGAATTTCGCCGTTACTCATGTGGCCGTCGGAGGCAAGCACTTTCCACTGCACCTTGTACGCCCCCGGTTTCAGGCCCGTGGCGCGCGTTTGCAAGATGTCAGGTTTGCTTTGGCTGGCGAGAGTGAGGGTTGACGTCGATCCATCGGGTGCCACCAGCAGCACGCGCGACCGGCTGCCGTCGATGCGCACATTGAATCGCATTGTGATGTCCACGTCGGGCCCCTGCACCGTTGATTTCAGCGCGGGCGTGGACTCCCTCAGAATGGCGTGGGCCCAGCTCACCTGGGTCGCGCCGGCTACGACCAGCACAATGAGCACGAGTAATGTCCGGCGCGATAAGGCAGTCAACACAGTTTAGTCCTCCGCAACCGCCACGGTAGCAACCAGCGGCGGCGGCTCCATCCTCCAGAATACTCGCGCGCCTGCACATGCTCAACCACATGCCCGCTGCCACATCGCTGAACTCCGCGCCCATCGCGGGGACCGCAAACCCAGTCTCTGGTCGGATTACCTGAGAAACCGGGTGCCCCACTCAAGCGCAGCTTGAGTAGGTCTTTCTGTCTGAAGAGCAAGCAACGCGGGGACCAGCACCCAATCGTTCACCCCGCGCCTCTATCGCTTCGCACGGCATGCCAAGCCTTCCATCCCGCGCCGCTAACCTGTGCCTCCACCCCTCGTCCAAACCCCGCATCACCGCTGTCGGGTGCGGTGGTACCATCGGCACGCCCATCCGCATCGCGAATCCCTATGTACAAGGAGTTCTCCGTGCTGCAACGACGCCTCCTGCTTTCCCTTGCAAGCCTGCTGATGCTCACAGCTCTCTGCCAGGCCCAGTCCGCGCTGCTCGACCTGCCCCGCAAGAGCCAGAACGCCCAGGTCAGCCAAACCATCGGCATCACCGACGTCACCGTCAAATACAGCCGCCCGCTCGTGAACGGACGCAAGGTCTGGGGCGGTCTCGTCCCCTACGGAGAAGTGTGGCGCGCTGGCGCCAACGAAAACACCACCATCATCTTCACCACGCCAGTCACGATTGAGGGCAAGCCGCTCGACAAAGGCACCTACGGTCTCTTCATGATCCCCAAAGAAGACGAGTGGACCATCATCTTCTCCAAGACCACCACCGCCTGGGGAGCCTTCACCTACAAGCCCGAGGAGGACGTGCTCCGCGTCACCGTCAAACCCACCGCCTCCGAGTTTCACGACGCCCTGCTCTACGACTTCGACCAACTCACCCCCGACTCCGCTCTTCTTACCCTGCGCTGGGACAAGCTCGCCGTTCCCTTCAAGGTCACAGTCAACGTGCCGCAGACCGTCGAGGCAAGCCTGCAAACGCAGTTCCGCGGCATCGTGCAATACACCTGGGTCAGCTACAACGATGCAGCCATGTATTTCCTCGACGCCAAGGCCGACCTGCCCGAAGGCCTCAAGTATGCCGACCGCTCCATCGAGATCGAAGAGCGTTACGACAACCTGATGACCAAGTCGCGCATTCTCGCCGCCATGGGCAAGATCGACGAGGCGCAGAAGGGCACGGCGCTGGCCTTGCAGAAGGCGGATGCAGCTCAGTCCTACCAGTATGCCCGCCAGCTCCAGCGCGACGGCAAGCAGGACCAGGCTTTCGCCATCTACCGCGAACTGGCCAAGAAGTATCCGACCAACCTGTACGCCTACGCCGGACTGGCGCGCATCGCCGTGGGAGCAGGGAACTACGACGAAGCCGTCAAGCAGATGAAACTCGCCAAGGACGCCGCGCCTGAAGACGCCAAGTCCCAAATCCAAGGGCTCATCAACCGCCTCGAAAAGAAAGAGAACATCAATCAGTAGGGTCTTGGCTCGCAGCAACTCCGGTCGGCGCTCGTTCCCGCAGTGCTGACCGGGGCTTATCACCGTGCCCTAGTGCTCGGCGACCTTGTCTTTCTCCGGTTTCTCAACCGGTTCGCACGGCTTGTCCTGCGGTTTCGGTTTCCACGGCCGCTTCGGATCCAGGGCGATGGTCACGTTGACCGTATTATCCGCGCAGTCGCGCAGCCACAGAACGTCGCGGTCGTTATCAAATCCTTCCGGCAATAATTCCCGGTTCTCTGCAAGGAACTTCTCAAGATAGGCAGAATCGTAAGGCTCACCTGGCTTCAGTTCCCAGTTCCGTTCCAGCTTCTGCGCGAGTTCGCTGTTGCCTGAGATGTTCAGCTTTCCCATACGATACTGAGTGCCTTCCTCGATCGCGAAGGTCACGGTAACCAGCCCGCTGGACGCTTTCTGCGTATCAGGTACCGGTATGCAGTCAAAGAAACCTTTGGCCGAATATTGGTTGAACAGATTCTCAATTCCGAGGCGCACCTTTTCGGTGTCGAATACGTCTCCGGCACGCAAGGGAAACATCTGGAGCAACTCGCCTGTGCTGAAGCTCTTATTTCCCTTGAACTTGATTTCGGCAAGATGGTACAGCGGTCCCTCGTCAACCTCCGCCTCCAAGCGCACCGGCTTCTTCTTTGCCAGTGGATCGAGCGCAACGACCTTGAGGTTTGTCACCTTGGCGTCGAAGTAGCCGTGCTGCTGGAACTCATATTTGATTCGCTCCTCGACCTCTTGGTCGTCATCGTGCATGGTCACGGATGAAAGAGCGTTACTGATGTCCGTAAGTTGAGAGGAAGTCAGAGTCGTCGTTCCAGACAAGGCAACTTCCGGGGCGACGATCTCGCCATCACCGGGGGGCCGTTTGGACTTGCCGCTCTGGCCCACCGCACACAGCGCGAGTGCCAGCACGAGCACAACGGAATTGCAAAGTCGGCGCACCGAACCCTCCTTCGAGGCAGGGAATGCTGGCTTCATGATAACGCTAGCGTGCAGGTGGCTGGTCCGGCCTTTCCCGAGCGAATGACGTTTCAACTTG
>Ga0335071_10008971_pt1 | contig 10244 bp, 9 predicted proteins | sample Lox_Sample_15_FD_206724 | JGI IMG/M metagenome (GOLD analysis project Ga0335071, IMG submission 206724) | Soil microbial communities from Loxahatchee National Wildlife Refuge, Florida, United States - Lox_Sample_1.5 | ecosystem: Environmental > Terrestrial > Soil > Wetlands | place: USA: Florida...
TGGGAGACCCGATGCGCGGGAGCGCGGTCGCCGGCCCGGCCGTGCCGCCGGCCGCCATGGCCCCACCCGCGGCCCGCGGCCGGCGGGCCTTGGACGGCATCCCGCGGACGCGCGCTCCGAGCACCCGGCGGCCGGCGCGCCCGCTCCCGGCGCGGCGCGCCGGGACCGTTCAGTAGTCCCGCCTGACCTCGTAGCGCTGCGGGGCGCGCCGGAACTCGGCGCGCGACGAGTCGCTCGCGAAGAAGTAGGGCCCGTCCTCGCGATCGATGCGCGGGGAGCGCGCGGACGGCCAGAAGCGCATGCCCGTGACCGGGTCGCGCAGCAGGCCGCAGTAGAGCGCCGGGTCGCGCCGGAAGCGGGCCAGCGTCGCGCGGCTCGCGAAACGGTAGGGCTCGCCGTTGACGCGGGCCTTGAGGCCCGCCGCGAGCGAGCCGACGCGGGTCGGGTCCACCGGGTCCCAGAGCGCGCGCTGCAGGTGGAACAGGGCGAACTCGGGGTCGGTCACCGGTCCCGACGGGACCGGGCGCGCGGCTCAGGTGAACGCGCCCGTCACCCCGGCGAGCGGCGCCGGCGCGTTCGCCCCCGCGACCTGTGGTGCGCCGGCGCCCACGGCGACCAGCGCCGCGAGCGCGGCTGCCGCGTGCGGGCGGAGCGGATGGGAGCGCGGGATCGCCAGGGAGTCCCTCCGGGATGGATCCGGCGGCCATGAGGGCCGCCGAAGGCGGGAAGTGTAACCGAAGCGCGGGCCGCCCGCGCCGCGCCGTCCCTAGCCGATGTGGCCCATCTCGATCGCCCGCGTGGGCAGCCCGCCCGGCGCCACGCGCGGCTCGCGCCGCAGGAAGCGCCCGGCGCCGCGCTCGACGTCGAGCCGGCCGTCGGCGTAGCACACCCGCCCGTTCACGATGACGTGCGTGGGCCGTCCCTGGACCTCGAAACCCTCGTAGGGGTTCCGGTCGCACCTCGAGTGGTGGGTCCGCGCGCTGCGCACCGACTTCGGCGCCGGATCGTAGAGCACGAGGTCGGCGTCGCTGCCGACCGCGATCTCGCCCTTGCGCGGGTAGAGCCCGAAGATCCGCGCCGGGTTCGCGCTGCCGACCGCCACCATGCGCTGCAGGTCGAGGCGGCCCGCGCACACGCCGTAGGTGTAGAGCAGCTGCAGCCGGTCCTCGATCCCCGGCAGGCCCCCCGGGATCCTCGTGAAGTCGTCGCGGCCGAGGCGCTTCTGCTCCATCGTGAACGGGCAGTGGTCGGTGCCGACCGCGTCGAGCGACCCGGTCGCGAGCCCGCGCCACAGCGCCTCCTGGTGGCCGCGGCCCGCCGGCCGCAGCGGCGGACTGCAGACGTAGGCCGCCGCCTCGAAGTCGGGCTTCGCGAACACCGTGTCGTCGAGCAGCAGGTACTGCGGGCAGGTCTCGCCGTAGCAGCGCTCGCCCGCCGCGCGCGCGCGGTCCAGCGCCTCGACCGCCTCGCGGCAGGTCATGTGCACGATGTAGACCTCGGTGCCGTGGAGCTTGGCCAGCACCAGCGCGCGGTGCGTGGCCTCGCCCTCCAGGCTGCTCGGCCGCGAGAGCGGATGGAACTCGGGGCCCAGGTCCCCGCGGGCCCGCAGCTCCTGCTGGAGCATCGCCACCGCGTCGCCGTTCTCGGCGTGCACCAGCACCACCGCCCCCAGCCGCGCGGCCTGCCGCATGATCTGGAAGAGCTCGCCGTCGTCCACCATGAGCGTGCCCTTGTAGGCCATGAGCACCTTGAAGGACGGGATGCCGTGCTCGACCACCACCGCGCGCATCTCGGCGGCCGTGCGCTCGCCCCAGCCCGACACGCCGACGTGGAACGAGTAGTCCACGACCGCGTCGCGCGCGCGCGCGCGCCAGGTCCCGAGCGCCTCGAGCAGGGACTGGCCGCGCTCCGGCACCACGAAGTCCACGATCGTGGTGGTGCCTCCGGCCACGCCCGAGGCGGTGCCGGTGGCGAAGTCGTCGGCCGAGACCGTGCCGGCCACCGGCAGCGCCATGTGCACGTGCGGGTCGACGAATCCCGGGAAGACGAAGCGGCCCGCGGCGTCGAGCACCTGGTCCTGCGCCGAGCGCCGCTCGAGGCCCGCGCCGATGGCGGCGATGCGGCCGCCGTCCACGTAGAGGTCGGCGACGGCGCGCTGCGTCGCGGTCACGATCTCGCCGTGCTGGATCAACAGGCCCATCGCGCGTCCCTCCCGCCCACCGTCACCGGCGCTCCACACGGCGCGGGCCGGGGGCCGCCCGCCGCGCCACGGTACAGCATCCGCCCGCCGCGCACCGCCATCAAGGACCGAGTGCGGGCGGCGGGTAGACCGTGCGCCAGCCCTCGTCGAACGAGCCGAGCAGCAGCCCGACCGTGGCGCCCGCCCCGACGACGATCGAGCCCCCGGCCAGCACGATCGGCGCGGCCGCGCTCCAGTCGTCCATGATCGGCCGGTGGTAGACCGCGACCAGCATCCCGACGAGGCCCGCGCCGAACGCGGCGCCGGCGAGGAAGCCCGTGCCCGCCCGGCTGCGCCGCACCTGCACCTGCTCGATCGCGCTCCAGGGCACGAAGTCCACCGGCCGCTCCGGCGCCGGCGTGTCCTTCGAGACGAAGAGCGCGGGCCGCGGCGGTTTCCAGGGCGCGCGCATGTGGAGGCCGTCGTCGCGCACCACCGGCGCGAGCAGCCGGATGCCGCCCGTGGAGCCGACCACCCGCACGCTGCCCAGGTGCCCGATGGTCGCCTGCAGCGCCGCGCGCGCGGCGGAGTCGGGGATCGCTCCGGCCCGCCCGGACGCGGCCGCGGCGGTGACGACCACCAGCGCCGCCAGCGATGCGAGCGCGCGGAGTCCGGCCGTCACGGCTTCCCCTCCACCCGGTGCTTCACGTCCCGGAACAGCGCGCTCATGTGCTGCCACGCGTAGCGGGCGTCGCGCCCGCCGAGCCGGGCGAGCGGCACCCACTCGGCGCTGGCGGCGTCGTCGGCCGCGCGCGGCTCGCCCCGGCGCCAGCGGCCGAGGAAGTAGAAGTTCATGGTCGGGAACCAGCCGAAGCCGCGCAGGTGGTAGCGGTCCCAGTAGAACCCGAGCGGCTCGAGGCGCCCGAGCGTCAGCCCGGTCTCCTCGCGCAGCTCGCGCCGCGCGGCGCCCTCGATGCTCTCGTTCGCGTCGATGAACCCGCCGGGCACGTCGACGAAGCCGCGCCGCGGCGGATGCGCGCGCCGCAGCAGCAGCACCGCGCCGCCCTTCCGCACGATCACGCCGGCGCAGGGCCGCGGGTAGTCATAGATCAGGTAGCCGCAGCGCGCGCAGCCGAGCTTGCGCGGGCGCTCCCCCGTCGTGCGGCGCACGGGTCGCCCGCAGCGGGCGCAGGGGAACGCGGGTCCGGAGCCGGCGCGCGGGCGTCGCGGGCTCATGGCGCGCTCACCGTCACGACCGCGGGCAGCGTCACCGGGGGCTCGGGCGCCTCGCGGACCGTGCGCCCGTGCTCCCACTGGCCGAAACTGGCATAGCGGAAGCGCCCGGCGCTCACCACCATCTCGGCCTCGCGCCCGCCGTCCATGGCCATCGCCCGCGTCAGCTCCAGCGGCAGGGTCTCGAGCAGCTGGGCGAAGTCGTGGAGCGTGTAGCCGCCCTCGGTGGTCAGCACCACGATGTGCCCGCCGCGGTCCTCGGCCACCGCGGTGCGGGCCGCCACCTGGTCGCTGCGCCGCACGCGGATCGCGCGGTCGGGACCGAACAGCATGAAGGACTGCGCGACCTCGGCCCAGCCGAGCGAATCGGGGTCGAGCCGCTCGGCCGCCAGGTCGAGCACCCGCGCGCGCGGGCCGCCGCCGCGGGGTCCGGCGACCAGCGCGGCCTGGAACGTGGGGTGCGCGCGGCGCGAGACCACCTCGCCCCCGCTCGCCAGCAGGCCCATGTAGGAATAGTCCCCGTAGTACTGGCCGGCGTTGAAGACGGCCAGCGCGCCGGTGCGCCGCTGCCACTCGAGGATGTCGAGCGGCTTGAGCTCGGGCTCGCGCATGAAATGACGCACGTGGAGCGCGACCCGGGCGGGATCGAGGCGCAGCGCGCCGACGGTGGACGAACCGTAGCGGCAGTAGGGCTCGCCCCGCAGGGTGGCGAACTCGAGGCCGGGCCGCAGCGCGCGCCAGTGGATGCCCCCGGCGCGCTGGCTGACCAGGAACGCCCCGACCACGAGCGCGACGAACGCGCTCACCCGTGCGACCGGAAAGCGGGAGCGCAACATGCGGGCAGTGTGACGGCCGCCCGCGGGAGAGTCAACGCCGCAGGTGCATCGCATCGCGCGCGGACCGGCGCACGTGCCATGCAGCGGACGTCCGCGGGTCGGCGTGGCTGCAGGAGGCGGCCACGCCGACCGGCGGAAGGCGACGAGCGGCGACCGGATGTCGCCATGAGCCGGGTTCGCGGAATGGCACGCGCGCCGGTCCGCGCAGGCGCGCGGTCAGAGCCCCGCGGCGTGTCGGCGCAGGGCCTCGCGGACGAGCAGCAGGTCGCCGACGTTGTCCACGGTCAGCAGCCCCACGACGCGGCCCTGATCGAGCACCGGCGCGGTCGCCCGACCGCGGCCGCGCAGGCGCGCCACCGCGTCCTCGAGCGGCTCGTCGGCCGCGGCGCCGCAGGGATCCGGGTCCATCGCCTCGCCCACGGGCGCGTCGAGCCCGCGGCGCTCGAGCGCGGCGGCCAGACCCGCACGCGTCAGCACGCCGCGCAGCCCGCCCGCCTCGATCACGGGGAAGTCCTGCTGGCTGCCGGTCATCAGGAACCCGACCGCGCGCCGCAGCGGGTCCTGCGTTTCGAGAGCGCGGAAGTCGGTGAGCATCGCGGCCCGCACCGGCAGGCCGCGCAGCGAGGCGCGGCTCTGGACCATCGTGCGCTCGTCGCGCGCGGCGAGGAAGACGAACGCCGCCACCAGCGCCAGCATCCAGTTGTGGAGGAAGTAGACGCCGGCCGCGCCGAGCAGCACCGCGGCGCCCTGACCGACCCCGGAGGCGACGCGCGTGGCCTGGACGTAGGGCAGGCGCAGCGCCAGCAGCGCCCGCAGCACGCGGCCGCCGTCCATCGGGAACGCGGGGATGAGGTTGAACGCCAGCATCAGCAGGTTGATGATCAGCAGCGACTCGAGCAGGCCGTCGCCGAAGCGCGCGAAGTCGGTGGGCCGGCCCGAGAACGCGATCGCCAGCGCCAGCGCGGCCGCGATCGCCACGTTCACCGCCGGGCCGGCGATGGCGACCAGGATCTCCTGGCCGGGCCTCTCGGGCATGCGCTCCAGCCGCGCCACGCCGCCGATCGGCAGCAGCACGATGTCGCGCGTGGCGATCCCGAAGCGCCGCGCGGCCAGGGCGTGGCCCAACTCGTGGAGCACCACGCACGAGAACGCCAGCAGCGCCAGCGCCACCGCCAGCCCCGCGCGCGCGAAGTGGCCGGCGAGCAGTCCCTGGTCGAGGGCGACCCAGCCGACGAAGAGCAGGAAGGTGACGTGCAGCCGCACGCGGATGCCGAACAGGCGGACGATCGGGATCGACCAGCGCATGGAGTCTCTCCGGGACGCCCGCAGGATGCCACAGGCGGCCGTCCGCCGCCCGCCGCGGGTCACGGACGCTTGGATGCTCCGGGAAGGCGAAGGGACGGGATGCGGCCGGTCAGGCCGCGCGATCCTCTTCGGCGGGACCGTCCTCGCCGCGCTCGTCCCCGGCCTGGAAGTCCTCGGTCGGGAGGTCCTCGCCGCCGTCGAAGAACGAGGTCAGCGAGTCCAGGTCCCGGCGCGCGTCGGCGTAGCCCGGGTGGATCCACAGGGCGTGCCAGAGCAGTCGCATCGCCATCTCCAGGCTGCCCACCTCGACGCAGGCCGACCCGGCGTGGTACCAGAGCACCGGGTCGTGCGGCGAGCACGAGAGCCCGCGCAGGGCATAGGAGAGCGCCTCGCGCTCGTCGTTCTCGCGCAGGGCGATCTCGGCCGCCTCGGCGAAGGCCCGGGCCGCCTCGGCGTTGGGCGCGGGATCGAGCCCGGGGATGAGCAGCTCGAGCTCGCCCATCACCAGCTTCAGCGTGTGCGAGACGTAGGGCTCGAGGCCGAGCGTCTTGCGCGTCAGCACGCGGTCCGCCAGGTGGGCCAGCGCGCGGGTCACGTCGCTCAGGGTGGGTCGCGGCGAATCGGTCACGGGGGATCTCCAGCGGACCGGAGCCGCGCCTGCCGCTCGTTGGTCGTCGCTGGACCCACCCTTCGATGGGCACCCAGCAGGGCGCAGGCGCGTCAGCTCGCGGTCCTGCACCGGTTATCGGCGCGGCCGCGACGGACTTGAACGATTTGACGGGGAACCGGGGGGACGACGCTCAGGGCCGCGCGAAACGCGGCTCCACCACGCGCAGGAACTGCTCCAGCACGTTGCCCGCGACCGCCCGGCGGTAGTCCCGGTCCGAGCGGATGTCGTCGATGGGCGCGATGTCCTCGAGCAGCGCCGCGCGCGCGGCCGCGGCCGTCCGGGCCGAGGGGCGCGCGCCGAGCAGCGCGCGCTCGGCGCGGCCCGCGCGCAGCGTGACCGGCGCGACGCTGCCGAGCGCGATCCGCGCGAGGTCCACGCGGCCGTCGCGCCCGAGGCGCAGCAGCCCGGCGAAGACCACCTTGGAGATGCTCTGCGCGCGGCGCGTGCCGACCTTGCGGAAGAACTGCTTCGCGCGCGCCGGCGGCGCGGGCAGCCCGACCGCGGCGATCAGCTCGTCGGGCTCGAGCGCGAGGTCGCGGTAGCCGCGGAACAGCGCGGTGAAGGGCACCTCGCGCGCGCCGCGCACCGAGCGCGCGTGCACCACGGCCTCGAGCGCGAGCAGCACCGGCAGCGAGTCGCCGGCGGGCGACGCGTTCGCGATGTTGCCGCCGAGCGTGCCGCGGTTCTGGATCTGCCAGGCGCCGACCTCGGCGGCCGCCGCCGCGAGCGCCGGGTAGCGCCGCCGCACCAGCGGGTGAATGCGCAGGTCGGTGAAGGTGGTCAGGGCGCCGAGCACCAGGCGGTCGCCGAGCTGCCGGATGCCGCGCAGCTCGCGCAGCCCCCACAGGTCGAGGAAGCGCGGTCCCGGCACGACGCCGGAGTTGAGGGTCACGAACAGGTCGGTGCCGCCCGCCATGGGCACCAGCCGGCCGTCGCCGAGCGAGGCGTGCAGGAGCGCGAGCGCGTGGTCGAGGTCGCGCGGACGCGCGACGTCGAGCGTCGAGAGCGCGGCCCTCACCGGGCGGGTCTCCGGCGGCGGCGCGCGGGCTTCGGCGTCGCGCGGGCCGTGCGTCGGGCCGGCAGCTTCGCGCCGGCGCTCGGCGCGTTCGTCGCGATCGAGTGCGCCGCGTTCCTCGCGCTGGCGCGGGCCGTGTTCTTCGCGCTCCCGCGCGGCGCGTTCCTCGCGCGGGCGCGCGCCGGTCGCCGCTGCGCCACGGCCGCCGCCTGCACCGCGTCGATGATCTTCTGGTAGCCGGTGCAGCGGCACAGGTTCCCGGCCAGCGCCTCGCGCACCTCGTCGTCGCCGGGCACGCGGCCCCTCGCGCGGCCGAGCAGCGCGTGGGCGGTGACCAGGATGCCGGGCGTGCAGATGCCGCACTGGGTGCCGCCGCGCTCGACGAAGGCGCGCTGCAGCACCGAGAGCGCCGGGCCCCGCGCCAGGCCCTCGACCGTCACGACGCGCGCGCCGGCGGCCTGCACCGCGGGCACCAGGCACGAGTTCACGGGCTCGCCGTCCATCAGCACGGTGCAGGCACCGCACTCGCCCTCGCCGCAGCCCTCCTTGGTGCCGGTCAGGCCGCACTCCTCGCGCAGCACGTCGAGCAGCCGCTTCATCGCCGGCACGCGCACGCGGCGCCGCCGTCCGTTGACCGTGAGGTCGAGCGTGAGCAGCGCGCTCATCGCGTCACCTCGAGCCCGGCCAGCGCGCGCAGCAGGCGCTCGGGGGTGATGGGGATCTCGTCGAGGCGCGCGCCGGTGGCGTGGGCCACGGCCGCGACCACCGCGCCGGCGGGGATGTCCATCGGCAGCTCGCCGACGCCCTTGGCGCCGAAGGGACCGCCCGGGAACGGGTTCTCGACCAGCATCACGTCGAACGGCGGCGCGTCCACCGCGGTCGGGATGATGTAGTTGGTGAGCTGGTGGTTCCAGACCCGGCCGTCCTTCCAGCGCACCTCCTCCAGCAGGGCGTAGCCCAGGCCCTGGAGCGTGCCGCCCTCGATCTGGCCGGCGCACAGCAGCGGGTGGATGGCCTTGCCCACGTCCTGCGCGGTGGTCGCCCGCAGCACGCGCACCTCGCCGGTGTCGAGGTCCACCTCGACCTCGACCGCGATCGCGCCGTAGGAGAAGCACGGGTAGGCGTCGCCCCGGTAGGTGGCGTCGTCCCACTCGATCTCCGGGGGCTTCTGGTAGCGCCGCTCGACGCGCAGCGGGCCGCGCTGCCCGAGGAAGCGCCGCGCCACGCGCCGGAAATCGGCGCCGCCGTCGATCGCACGCTCGGCGAACAGCTCGAGCCGTTCGCGCATCGCCCGCGCGCACTGCTCGAGCAGCCCGCCCACCACCATCGTGGTGCGCGAGGCCACGGTCGGGCCGCTGTTCGGCACCCGGTCGGTGTCCGGGGTCGCGACCGTCACGAGCGTGGGCGGCACCCCCAGGCGTTCGGCCACCATCTGGGTGAACACGGTGATCGCGCCCTGGCCGATCTCGGTGTTGGCGACCAGCACGCGCGGTCGCCCGTCCGCCGCCAGCTCGAGCGCGGCCAGCGACTGCAGCCGCACCTCGCCGCTGCCGGTGAAGCCCGCGCCGTGCCAGCCCAGCGCGATGCCGATGCCGCGGCGCAGCCGGCGCCCGCCGGGCGCAAAGCGGCCCGCGCGCTCGGCCCGCTCGGCGGCGGCGTTCGCGCGCTCGTGGCGCCGGCGGGTCCTCGCCCACTCCACCCGCCGCGCGGTCCGGTCGAGCACCTCGAGCGCGCTGACGCTCTCGCGCAGCACCTGGCCGGTCGGCGTCAGGTCGCCCCGGACCACCGCGTTGCGGCGCCGCAGCTCGAGCGGGTCGAGTCCCAGCTCGGCCGCGACGCGGTCCATGTGGCTCTCGATCGCGTAGACGGTCTGCGGCACGCCGAAGCCGCGGAACGCGCCGTTGGGCGGCGTGTTGGTCGCCACCGCCCGCGCGCGGATCCTGACGTTCGGACAACGGTAGGCGCCGCCGGCGTGCAGCGCCCCGCGCGAGAGCACCACCGGCGACAGCGTCACGTAGCCGCCGCCGTCCATCACCACGTCCACGTCGGTCGCCACCAGCGTGCCGTCGTTCCGCAGACCGGTGCGGATGCGGATGCGCGCCGGGTGGCGCTTGGTGGTGGCGGCGATGTCCTCGAGGCGGTCGTAGACCAGCTTCACCGGCCGGCCGCTCTTCCAGGCGAGCAGCGCCGCGTGCCCGGCGATCACCGAGGGATAGTCCTCCTTGCCGCCGAAGCCACCGCCGGTGACGGTCTGGACGACGCGCACCTGGCCGGGCGGCAGGCCCAGCATGCGTCCGAGCGCGTGGTGCACGAAGTAGGGACACTGCATCGAGCCGCGCACCACGATGCCGCCCGCGGCGGTGCGCTCGGCGATCATGCCGTTGTTCTCGATGTAGAGCTGCTCCTGGTGCCCGCAGTGGTAGACGCCCTCGATCACCACGTCGGCGGCCGCGAAGCCGGTCGCCAGGTCGCCGCGGGCGATGTCGTACTGCTTGAAGACGTTGTCCTCGCCGTGGAGCCGGATCCGCGCCTCGAGCGCGTCCTCGATCGAGAGCACCGGCTCGAGCGGCTCGACCTCCACCCGCACCGCCCGCCGGGCGGCCTCGGCGCGCTCGGGATCGGCGTGCGCCACCAGCAGGATGGGCTCCTCGGCGTGCCGGATCTCCCGCACCGCCAGCAGCGGCTGGTCCTCCTCGACGTGGGCGACGCAGTTCCGGCCCGGGATGTCCCGGTGGTCGGCGACGACCACGCCGTCCCAGTCGAACGCGGGGTCGAGCTCGACGCGCCGGATGATGCCGCGCGGCACCGTGGAGCGGACCGTGCGCCCGTGCAGCATGCCGGGCAGGGTGAGGTCGTCGACGTAGAGGGAGCGGCCGGTCACCTTGTCGGCGCCGTCGCGCTTGGGCACGTTGGCGCCGACGGCGGGAGCGGGGCGGAGCGTGGGATCGGGACGGGTGCGGCGGGTGGAGGCGCGAGTCATCTGCGGGAGGCTACGACGCCGGGGGT